>Ga0099364_10000073_pt1 | contig 156215 bp, 117 predicted proteins | sample TergutTh196P3_FD_73070 | JGI IMG/M metagenome (GOLD analysis project Ga0099364, IMG submission 73070) | Microcerotermes parvus P3 segment gut microbial communities from Pointe-Noire, Republic of the Congo - Th196 P3 | ecosystem: Host-associated > Arthropoda: Insects > Digestive system > Gut ... | reverse complement strand
GGAGTAAAAACGGTGCGCAATATATCGTGGCTCTCAGGACAAAGTATGAAAGCGGTAGGTGGGATGATGTTCGCAATCTTTTACTCGCGGACGGTATTGCTGCTTAGCACTTTTAAAATATGCACCCTCGTACGCAAAACATACTTGTAAATTGGCTTATAAGGCTTATAATGATAAACAGTTGCCAATTTTATTAACATATATTAACATATGTATATGAAGAGTTTCATGGAAGAGAATTGGGAAAAAATAAAAGAAACCATCCGCAGCGAGTATGATTTATCCGATGTTTCCTATGATACATGGATACGTCCGCTTTTGTTTCACGATATAGACGATGATTTTAGTCTTATAACCATCCTCATTCCTTCCGATCAGACTAATATGCAAAAGTATATATCCTCAAAGTTTAGTCTCTTTTTTAAGGTAACTATTACGGAACTAACAGGCATTTCATATGATATTCGCTTTGTTTTGGAAGAGAATAATGAATCTGCCAAGTCATATCTAACAAATATAAACAGTGGACGCAATATAAACTTTGAAAATGCCAACCTAAACGCCAAATATACATTTGATACCTTTGTAGTAGGTAGCAATAATCGTTTTGCCCATTCCGGTGCTCTGGCTGTGGCAGAAAATCCTGGCGTGGAATATAATCCGCTATATATATATTGCGGAGCCGGCCTGGGTAAAACTCATCTTATTCACGCAATAGGTCATTTTATTCTAAAAAATAATCCGGGAATGAAGGTTTTATATGTCAACAGCGAACACTTTACCAACGAAGTCATTGGCGCCCTGCGCAGCGGCAACGAAGCCCGCATGGTAAATTTTAGGGAAAAATATCGCACAGTAGATGTATTCTTACTGGACGATGTACAGTTTATTATAGGAAAAGAAAGAACACAGGAAGAATTTTTTCATACTTTCAATGTCCTTCATTCGGCTGGCAAGCAGATAATTTTAACTTCAGATAAACCGCCCAAAGATTTATCCGCATTGGAAGAGCGATTAAGAACCCGTTTTGGCTGGGGTCTGCTTGTTGATATGCAAGCACCGGATTACGAAACGCGGATGGCTATCTTGCAAAAATACACCGAATTGCAAAATAAAAAAATTGACAATAAAATACTAGAATATATTGCGGACAACGTCACTACAAATGTCAGGGAAATGGAAGGTGCTTTAAATAAGGTGTTGGCCTATACCCGCATAGAAAAGCAAGAACTTAATATGACGGATGTAGAATATGCCCTGAAAGACATCATAAATAATGAAGGCAAAGAAATCACGCCCGGTCTTATCATCAATATTGTAGCTGAGCAATATAACATCAGTGCAAATGACATAATGTCCGTTCGTAAAAATATAGAGTTTGTCCAGCCACGCCATGTGGTCATGTATCTTTGCCGTAAATACACTACGCTTTCATACATTCAAATTGCCAAAATCCTCAAAAAGAAAGATCACACCACTGTCCGCCACGGTGATAAAAAAATTGCTGATGAAATAACGATAAATAATGAACTAAGAAACAAAGTAGAGACCATAGAAAAACTGATAAGCCCATAATTATCCACATTTATCTATTTTTTTCGGTTTACATCTTGATAACAAAGCTATTTTGTTCTATAATGAGGAACATAATACATGAATAAGAAAAAAGTTTATGTTTATATCTACCCATGAAACTAGATACCAATAAACATAATTTACACAAACCATCATGCCTGTAAAAACTTTAATATTGAACGAATAATAGACTTTTCCACAAATTCTACTTAGCTATTACTATTACTACTAAATTTTATATATATTACTTGGACTAGACTGCAGAAAGGAAAAAGAAAATGAAGATTATATGTTCAAAAGTAGATTTGGTGAATGGAGTAAACATAGTATCAAAGGCTGTGCCAAATAAAACTACTATGTCCATTCTTGAATGTATATTGATAGAAGCTGTTGGTCAAGACATAAAGCTTACTGCCAATGACATGGAAATGGGTATAGAAACCAAAATAGAAGGAAAGGTAATAACGCAGGGCAGCATCGCCTTAGACGCCAAGCTCTTATATGAAATAGTAAGAAAACTACCGGATAATGACGTTACCATGGAAGTAGCGGATAATCTCAGAACCCTCATCAGTTGTGAAAAATCTTTGTTTACCATAATAGGCAAGCCAGGGGATGATTTTTCCGGTTTGCCGGAGATAGAAAAGCTGGACAGCATTTTAGTTTCTCAATTCACATTAAAAGAAATGATAAGGCAGACCATTTTTTCCATAGCGGATAATGATTCCAATAAGCTAATGACGGGAGAACTCTTTGAGATAAATAACGATACACTCAGGGTATGTTCTTTGGATGGTCACCGCATATCTATCAGAAAAGTGGATCTAAAAAATAAATATCCCAATAGAAAAGTGGTTATTCCCGGAAAAACACTAAATGAAATCAGTAAAATACTGCCTGGCGATACAGAAAATGATGTAACGATATTCTTTACCGGTAAACATGTGGTGTTTGAGTTTGATAACACAATGGTGGTATCACGTTTGATAGAAGGTGAATACTTCAAAATTGATCAAATGCTATCCAGCGATTTTGAAACAAAAATAAGCATAAATAAACGTCAGTTATATAATTGCATAGACAGAGCTACCCTATTAATAAGAGAAGGGGATAAAAAGCCCATCATCATCAATATAAATGATGAAAACATGGATCTTAAAATCAGCTCAACCATAGGCAGCATGGACGATGAAATAGAGGTAGAAAAGCAGGGTAAGGATTTGATGATAGGTTTTAATCCTAAATTTTTAATAGATGCCCTGAGAGTTATAGATGATGAAGAAATAGACATTTATTTTGTGAATCCAAAAGCACCATGCTTTATCCGTGACAAAGAAGAAAAGTACATATACCTAATTCTTCCAGTTAATTTTGCGACAGTATGATAGAGATTAGATTAAAAGAAGAATATATAAAATTAGGCCAAGCCCTGAAAGCCGCTAATTTAGTAGATAGCGGTGCGGCAGCAAAGTATGTAATAGCCGATGCCTTAGTGCTGGTAAATGGTGAGGTGGAACTAAGGCGCGGCAGAAAACTATATAATGGTGACAGTGTTTTTTATGACAACAATGAAATACGAATCGAGAACTAAATGATAATCAGATCCCTGGAATTGGAAAACTTCAGAAACTGTAGATCCTTGAAGATTGATTTTAGCGAAGGTACCAATATTTTGTATGGCGACAATGCCCAAGGTAAAACAAACATATTGGAAGCCATTTTCATATCTTCCACTACCAGGTCGCATAAATCCAGTAAGGATAAGGACATAATCCATTTTGGTGGCGACGATGCCCACATCAGAACTTATATAGAAAAGGACAAGGACATCACCAAGGTGGATATGCATCTGCGCGGCACGAAATCAAAGGGAATTGCCATAAACAACCAAAGTATTAAGCGGGCGGCCGAGCTGATGGGTATTTTAAACGTGGTATTCTTTTCGCCGGAAGATTTGGCGATTATAAAAGACGGGCCTTCTGAACGTCGCCGCTTTGTAGACATGGATTTATGTCAGTTGGATGGTTTTTATCTCTATAACTTAACCAACTACAACCGGGTAGTGACCCAGAGAAACAAACTCCTTAAAGACATCCAATTAAACCCGGAACTTAAAGATTCCATATCTGTTTGGGATGAGCAACTAGTGAAATTTGGCATAAAACTGATAGATAGACGCAACTCCTTTGCCGGACAGCTAAATAGGCTAGTGAAAAATATCCATAAAAGCTTGTCCGGGCATAAAGAAGAGTTAAATGTTTTCTATGAGCCCAATGTGTCAATGGAGGACTTTGAAGCAGAACTGGCTAATAGCCTGGAAAAAGATATAAAGTTAAAGCAGACAAATGTCGGCCCGCACCGTGATGATTTTGCCTTTTATATAAATGAAATTGATATACGTAAATTCGGCTCACAAGGCCAACAACGCACGGCTGCCCTATCCCTGAAACTGGCTGAAATAGATTTAATCAAGCGCCTTAAAAAAGATGTGCCCGTGTTACTGTTGGACGATGTTTTGTCGGAGTTAGACAGCAAAAGACAAAACTATCTGTTGAAAAATATAGGCAGCATCCAAACCATCATCACCTGTACCGGTCTGGATGATTTTGTCAGCCGACGCTTTAATGTGGACCGTGTCTTTAGGGTGGTGGATGGCGATGTGATGCTCCTGGAAGAAGGCCTGCCAAAAGGTCCGCCACAGCAGCAGAAGAAAAAAAAGAAATAGGGTATGCATATCCCGCAGGGAAAGATACCCACATAGTCCCTATAATAAAAAAGGAGCAAAATGGTAGATAACGAAAACACAAACAACGAATTCATATACGGTGCCGACCAAATCCAAATCTTGGAGGGCTTGGAGGCTGTGCGGAAACGTCCCGGCATGTTCATCGGCACGACGGCCAGCCGTGGTCTGCATCACCTCGTCTATGAAATAGTCGATAATGCCGTTGATGAAGCCCTGGCCGGATTCTGTAGTTGCATAGACGTGACTTTGAATAAAGACAACTCCGTCACCGTCATTGATAATGGTCGTGGCATACCCATTGGTATGAACCAAAAAGCCGGCATCCCCGCCGTTGAGGTCGTTTTTACCGTCCTCCATGCCGGTGGCAAGTTTGGCGGTGGCGGATATAAGGTCAGCGGCGGTCTGCATGGGGTCGGGGCTTCGGTCGTCAATGCCCTATCGGACTGGTTGGAGGTCGATATATATAACAATGGAAAAATCCACCGCCAGCGCTACGAACGGGGGATAGTCTCATCCAAGTTGCGTGTCGTGGAAGATTGCGAAGCAGAAAAAACAGGCACAAAAGTCACGTTCTTGCCCGACAAAACAATTTTCCAGGAAACAGTGACATTTGAATTCGATGTTTTAAAGCAAAGGCTCAGGGAAATGGCCTTCCTCACTAAAGGTCTGCGTATCATTTTGCGTGACCAGCGCGAGCTATCCGGCACAGGGGAGATAAAGCGTGAATTTTATTACGAAGGCGGCATCACGGAGTTTGTCATTTACCTAAACCGCTCGAAAACCGCCATTTATGATACTGTCCTATATTTTGAAGGTAAGAAAAACAATATTGAGGTCGAGGTGGCCCTCCAGCACAACGATTCCTACGTTGAAAGCTCCTACAGCTTTGTCAACAATATAAATACTCCCGAGGGCGGCACCCATCTAGTCGGCTTTCGCAATGCCATCACCAAGACCTTCAATGACTATGCCCGGACTAATAAGATTTTAAAGGACAACGAGCCGAACCTGGCTGGTGAGGATGTCCGCGAGGGTCTGACCGCCATCGTCAGCGTAAAGATAGAAGAGCCGCAATTTGAAGGGCAGACCAAGCAGAAACTGGGTACTTCCGAGGCTCGCAGCGCCGTGGACAGTATCGTCAGCGAGCAGCTCACCTATTTCCTCGAACAAAATCCTACCATCGCCAAGATTATCTGCGAAAAATCGATTATGGCCCAACGGGCCCGCGATGCCGCCCGCAAAGCCCGGGATCTCACCCGGCGTAAAACCGCCCTCGACGGCATGAGCCTACCGGGGAAGCTGGCAGACTGCTCGGATAAGGATCCGGCTAACTGCGAAATATACATCGTTGAGGGAGATTCGGCCGGTGGCAGTGCCAAGACGGCCAGAAGCCGCGCCACCCAGGCGATCTTACCGCTTAGGGGTAAAATCCTCAATGTGGAAAAAGCCCGCCTCGACCGTATCTACGGCAATGCCGAAATCAAGGCGATGATTACCGCTTTTGGTACTGGTATCCACGATGACTTTGACATAACGAAGCTTAGGTATCACAAGGTTATCATTATGACTGATGCCGATGTGGACGGTGCCCATATCTCTACCCTGCTTCTTACTTTCCTCTATCGCTTCATGCCAGAGCTGATTAAGCAGGGATATGTCTACCTGGCCCAGCCGCCGCTATATAAACTGGAAAAAAACAAAAGGGTCTGGTATGCCTACAGCGACGACGAGCTGAACAAAATCCTCGCCGAGGTCGGTCGCGACCAGGGCAACAGGATTCAACGCTACAAAGGTCTGGGTGAAATGGATGCCACCCAGCTATGGGACACGACGATGGACCCGGAAAAGCGCATACTACTGAAAGTGACGATGAACGAGGAGGCCGAGTCGGAAATAGACTTGACATTCACGACCCTGATGGGCGATAAAGTTGAACCTCGCCGTGAATTTATTGAGGAAAATGCAAAGTTTGTAAGAAATCTAGACATATAGGAGAAACATGAACGACAACATTCACGAAGAAAAAACCTATGATATAATCCACGATGTGGACAGAATCCACGATGTGGATTTGCAAAAGACGATGGAGAACTCTTACATCGACTATGCGATGAGCGTCATTGCGTCACGGGCCTTGCCTGATGTACGCGATGGTTTAAAACCCGTGCAAAGACGTATACTTCATGCGATGGTCGAGTTGAATAACTATCCCGACAGACCGCACCGCAAATGCGCCCGTATCGTCGGTGACACGATGGGTAAATACCACCCCCATGGCGACAGCTCCATCTACGGCGCGATGGTGAACCTTGCCCAGCACTGGTCCACCCGTTACCCGCTGATAGACGGTCACGGCAACTTTGGCTCCGTCGATGGCGACGCAGCGGCGGCGATGCGCTATACCGAAGCCCGTCTGTCCAGGATTTCCATGGAACTCTTGGCTGATATCAACAAGGACACCGTCGATTTCGCCCCCAACTTCGACGAGACGGAAAAAGAGCCAATCGTCATGCCGGCCCGCTACCCGAATCTGCTGGTAAACGGTACGACCGGCATCGCCGTGGGGATGGCGACGAACATCCCTCCCCATAATCTGCGAGACGTGGTCGCAGCGGTGCTGAAAATCATCGATAACCACATCCAAGAGGGGCGGGAGACTGATATTGAAGAAGTGATGGAGATTATCAAAGCCCCGGATTTTCCCACCGGCGGCGTGATACTGGGTACTCGTGGCTCGGATGAAGCCTACCGCACCGGGCGGGGCAAGGTCCGTGTCCGTGCCGTATGCGACATAGAGACATTGGCGAACGGCAAAAGCCAGATCATAGTCTCGGAACTGCCTTATATGGTCAACAAGGCTAATTTGCTCCTGAAAATCGCCGACCTGGTCAAAGCCAAGAAGATAGACGGTATCACCGAACTGCGCGACGAGTCCGACCGTGAGGGTATGCGTATTGTTGTGGAGCTTAGGCGTGACGTCAACGCAAACGTTATCTTGAATCTTTTATACAAACATACCCAGATGCAGGACACCTTCGGCATCATTATGTTGGCTTTGGTAAATAACGAGCCCAAGGTGCTGAATTTACTGGAAATGCTGACCCTTTACCTAGCTCATCAGGAAGAAGTGGTCACCAGACGGACGCAATACGACCTAAATAAGGCTGAGGAACGCGATCACATAGTCTTAGGTCTGCTGATTGCCCTGGATAATATCGACGAAGTAATCAGCATCGTTCGGGGCTCGCACACGACCGCCGAGGCGAAGGATAAGCTGATTGAGCGCTTTGGCCTTTCCGAGGCGCAAGCCCAGGCGATAGTGGAGATGCGTCTTAGGGCCCTGACCGGCCTGGAAAGAGAAAAGCTGGAACAGGAACACCAAGATTTGTTGGCGAAAATCACCGAACTAAAAGCGATTTTAGGCGACAGGCTGATACTGCTCTCTGTCATCCGCGAGGAAATGAACGCGATTGCCGTAAAATTCGGCGACGAACGGCGTAGCGAGATTGGTTTTGACGAATTCGATATCGTCATGGAGGACATGATCCCACGCGAGAATACCATTATCGCCATGACCAGCCTTGGCTATATCAAGCGGATGACGATAGACAATTTCCACTCCCAAAACCGCGGCGGCAAGGGCATCAAAGGCATGTCCACGATAGAGGATGATTACATCGACGATCTGCTGATGACGACGAGCCATGATTATATCATGTTTTTTACCAACCAGGGCCGCGTTTACCGTTTGAAAGCCTATGAAATACCCGAGGCCGGCCGCACGGCCCGGGGCACGGCTATCATCAATCTCCTGCAACTGAATCCCGAGGAAGGTATCACGGCGATTATCCCCATCAAGGAATACGAAGACTCAAAAAACCTCTTTATGATCACGAAACGGGGCATCGCCAAGAAAACCCACATCGTTGAGTATAGCAATGTCCGTAAAAATGGCTTGATTGCCATCAACCTGCGCGACGACGATGAACTGGTGGAAGTAAAAATTACCGATGCCGACACCGACATTTTCCTCGTCACCAAGTACGGGATGTGCATTCGCTTCAAGGAAACGGATGTCCGGGCGATGGGTCGGCAGTCGATGGGTGTCATTGGCATGAAACTCTCCCCCGGTGATGCGATTGTCGGGATGCAGCTGGATCACCAGGGCGATTCCCTGCTCATTGTCTCAGAAAAAGGCATGGGTAAGCGGACATATCTGGATGAATTTAATATTCAAAAGCGCGGTGGCCGGGGCGTAAAATGTTATAAAGTGGTCGAAAAAAGCGGCCATGTACTGGGCGTGAAAGCGGTCACGGACGAGCATGAAATCCTGATGATTACCACCGGCGGCACGATGATACAACTGCGGATGGAAGAAATATCGACTATCGGCCGTGCCACCTCCGGGGTGAAGATGATCAATCTGGGCGAGGATGTCACGGTCGCAAAAATTGCCAAGGTCCGCGAAGAGGTCGAAGGGGACGAATATCCCGCAGGGAACGCGTATCCTGAAGGGTACGAAGGCCACATCGACCCGCCTATAAGCACGGAGTCCTCTTGACCAAGCAAATAGATGGACAATTAAGCTTTGGCGAACTGCTGGAAGAAAGCCATTTCATCACCGCATACCCGCAGTTTAGCGAGTGTGCGGATTGCTGGTGTCACGATTGCCGCTATAATGCTTTAAATGAAGCCATCCCCCGTGACTTGGCCGGGGAGATGAAGCCCTGCCCTTCCTGTTCATTCTGCCTCGAAGCCGGCAGCGCGGAAATGTGCGAGATAGGCTCTTATAAAAACGGCTGCAAGGTGCGGGCGACGGACGAAGGAATAAGTGAATAAACAAGACCTCAAACACCATAAAATGACCACCACCCCCATCCCCGGACTGGTTTGGTCACTGGCGGTACCGACAATTATCAGCATGTTGATTTCCTCAATCTACAACTTGACTGATACTTTTTTTGTGGGTAGACTGGGTACCCAATCGATTGCCGCCGTCGGGATTGTCATTTCCGTGATGGCTTTGATTCAAGCCTTTGGCTTTTTCTTCGGCCATGGTGCGGGTAACTTCATTTCCCGTAAACTAGGCAGCAAGGAAACGGGTGCTGCCAATCAAATCGGCAGCATCGGCTTTTTCCTGGCCTTTTCCTTTGGCATCGTCTTTGCGCTGGTTGGCATCATTTTTTTGGAGCCTTTATCCCTCGTTCTCGGCTCAACCCCGACAATCATGCCCTACACGAAAGACTATTTGCGCTTCATATTGTTGGCAGCGCCCTTTATGATGAGTTCTCTCGTCCTGAATAATATGCTGCGCTACCAGGGCAACGCCATGTACGGCATGGTCGGGATGATTTCAGGGGCGGTGGTGAACATTGGCCTGGATCCGCTGTTCATCTTCGGCTTGGGCATGGGGGTGAGCGGCGCGGCTTTAGCGACCCTTAGTAGCCAATTTGTCAGTTTTGTTGTTTTGCTGATAATGAACGAAAAAAGCGGTGTCGTAAAAATAAGGTTTGGTTATATGAAGCCGACGCCATATTTCCTAAAGCATATATTCCGGGGTGGGATTCCTTCGTTGTTGCGTCAGAGCCTGGCCAGTATTGCCTTGGTATTTTTGAATACGGCAGCAGGTGCATACGGCGATGTGGCGATTGCCGCCCTGTCCATCGTCGGACGGGTAATGATGTTCTGCGGCATGATTATGATTGGCTTCGCCCAGGGCTTTCAACCGGTTTGTGGCTTCAATTATGGGGCCAAGCTCTATCATCGCGTGCGGGAGGCGTTTCGATATTGTAATGTCGTGATGTTGATTTTTTTGATATTCGGAACGGTGATTTTTGCCCTGTTCGCCCCGCAAATCATCGCCATTTTCCGTCCTGGCGACATGGCGGTCATCGAAATTGGCACCAGGGCGCTGCGCTTTCAATGTATTTCCCTCGTTTTAGGCGGTTTCATTGCCCTCTCGAACATGATGCTCCAGACCATGGGGATGGCTGGTAAAGCTTCGCTCATCGCCTCGGCCAGACAGGGTCTGTTCTTCATTCCCCTGGTCCTGATTTTGCCGAGGATATTTGGTCTGGACGGTTTGCTGCTCACCCAGGTCGCATCCGACATCCTGACCTTCAGTATTGCTGTACCACTATCGCTAGGGGTGATACATAAAACGCTTGTAAATGATGCTGGAGTCAAAACATAAAGTGGCAACCCTCCTTTCTGTCTTCACTACCATATGGCCAGCAGAGCTTCCAGCTCCGCCCAAGTCTCTATCGTGCAGATCTTGCGGCGAAGGCTGGCGCTGTGGGGGAAGCCGGCCGTGTACCAGCCGATGTGTTTTCGCATCTCGCGCAGGGCGATATATTCGCCTTTGTGTTCTATCATCAGGGCCGTGTGGCGGTGTATCATGTTGGTGATTTCGGCGGGGCTGGGACGAGGGTTTGAGGAGACCGGGGTGTCGGTGGATTTTATCTTAAGGGCAAGCTCTGCGAAAATATCCTGAAACAGCCAGGGATTACCCCGGGCGGCGCGGCCGACCATGACCGCGTCGCAGCCAGTTTTTTCCATCATCAAGGCGGCACTGGCGGCATCTTTCACGTCGCCGTTGCCGATGACGGGGATGGAGACGCTGTCCTTCACGGCGGCGATAATCTCCCAATCAGCCACGCCCGCATAAAATTGATCGCGTGTCCGCCCATGCACGGCTACAGCCGAGGCCCCGGACTGCGCGGCAACGCGGGCAATCTCAACAGCGTTTACATTGTCGGCACTAAAGCCCTTGCGGATTTTCACGCTGACGGGCTTTTTTATCGCCCGGACGGTTTTTTCGATAATTTCGCCCACGAGGCGAGGATTTTTCATCAGGGCCGCGCCCTCGCCATTGCCCACCACCTTGGGCACGGGGCAGCCCATGTTTATGTCGAGGATGTCAAAGGGCCTCTCCTCAATCCGCGCCGCCGCCTCGGAAATAACATCCGCCTCGGCACCAAATAGCTGCAAGGCGATGGGCCTTTCTGCCTCAGATATGTCAAGCAACTGTTCTGTTTTTTTGTTGCCATGGAGAATGGCTTTGGCGCTAATCATTTCCGTATATAAAAGACCCGCACCCATTTCACGGCACAGCAGACGGAAAGACGAGTCCGTGATGCCCGCCATCGGGGCGAGGACTGTGCGATTTTCGAGGGTGACATTTCCGATTCTAAACGTCATTGCGACCCCTTCCGCGAAGCGGAAGTATGAGCCGCAATCTCGTTTTTTTCAAAGATAAGCCGCAGACCCTCCAGGGTCAGATGCCTGTTATATACTTGGATGGCGTCACATTCCTCGGCGATAATGCGCCCGATGCCGCCGGTCGCCACCACTTTTAGATCCGTGTAACCCGTTTCTTTTTTGACTTGCTTGATGATATAATCGGTCTGGCCAATCTGACCGTAGACCAGGCCGGCCTGGATGCTGGACACCGTTTCCTGCGCGAGGATGGATTTGGGTTTTTTGATTTCCACCTCCGGCAGTCTGGCCGTGCCTTCCCACATCGCCTGGGCGGACAGGCGGATACCGGGGGCGGTGATGCCGGCAGCAAAGCAACCGTCGTCAGTGACCAGGTCGTAGGTGGTGGCCGTGCCAAAATCGAGGACGAGGATGGGCCCGCCATATAGCTCATAGCCCGCCACGGCATCCACAATTCGATCCGCCCCGATTTCGCGGGGGTTCTCGGTGATGATTTTCAGACCCGTCTTCACCCCCGGCCCGATGATGAGCGGATTTACGCCGATATAGCGGACGAGCGCACCGGTCAGGGCGTGCATGACACCGGGCACAACACTGGCGACGGATGCTCCGGTGATTTGGTCTTTTTCTATACCGTTTATGTGCAACAGATCGGAAAAAATCATCCCGAATTCATCCGAGGTGCGGGCCTGCTTGGTGGTCAGACGGAAGGTGGTGAGAAGGGTTAAATTATTTTTTGATGCACGATAACCCGCAGAGTTTTTGCAGTCGTCAGACTGCAAAACTCCGGGAAACTGCCCCGCTTTATCAGGGCAGTTTCCGTAGACACCACAGCAGATATTCGTGTTGCCAACATCGATGGCTAAAAGCATGGTGGTTTTCCTTTATTGTAGGGGTCAGGGGCTAACGCTCCTGCCGTGTGGGGCCCCGCATTAAAACATTGCGGGGTGACGGTCAGGGGGCGTAAAAAACGTGCAATAATACAATTTCAATGACCTAAACAACTCCTGCCGCGTTTCACGCACCTTGCCGATCATCAGGGCACTGGATACTTCGTCATAGTAAAAATCGTCTGCTTCTGACACGGTTTCCAAGATGACTTCGCCGTCGTCTGCGAAGCCGATGGTAAAAATGCCGCCCACTTCCTCAGTGAAGAGGACGCAGAGGATTTTTAGCTCCGCCTGGATGGCGGCGGGCAGGCTGGAAAAGTGGTCGTTGAAATAATATTTTACATCGTAGGCATTGGCGCCGCAGAGGACGCGGTGTGCATCATATGGAATCCCCCGCGCAGGGGATTGCGGGTCAAGCCCGCAATGACATATTTTTTTTTCCATAAATCACAAACCATCTTACAATGTCGCCGCCAGCACGGCCTTGATCGTGTGCATCCGGTTTTCCGCTTGGGGAAACACTTTTGACTGCCGTGACTCAAAGACCTCGTTTGTCACTTCCATCTCAGAAAGGCCGTATTTTTCATACACATCCCGGCCAATGCTCGTTTTCGTGTCGTGAAACGCCGGCAGACAATGCATGAAAATGGCCTCCTTTGCCGCCATTTGCATCACATCCGCACTCACTTGATATGGCGATAAATCCTTTATCCGTTTTTCCCAGACCGCTTCCGGCTCACCCATCGAAACCCAGACATCGGTATAGACCACGTGCGCCCCGCTTGCTCCGACGGCCACATCCTCGGTCAGTTCTATCGTGGCGCCTGTATCGGCGGCGATGTCACGGCACTGCGCGACCAACTCCGCGCCGGGAAAGTATTCCTTGGCCGTGCAGGCGACAAAGTGCATCCCCATTTTAGCGCAAGCTACCATCAGGGAATTGCCCATGTTGTAGCGGGCATCGCCCATATAACACAGGCGCACGCCCAGCAAAGAGCCAAACTGTTCGCGGATTGTGAGCAGGTCGGCCAGCATCTGGGTCGGGTGGAATTCATTGGTCAGGCCATTCCACACCGGCACGGCAGAGTATGCCGCCAGCTCCTCCACAATTTCCTGGCCATAGCCGCGGTACTCTATCCCGTCGTATATGCCGGAGAGCACCCGGGCCGTGTCAGTCACGCTTTCCTTGGTCCCAAACTGCGAGCCAGCCGGATCCAGGTAGGTGGTGTGGATGCCCAAATCATGGGCGGCCACCTCAAATGCGCAGCGGGTGCGGGTGCTGCTCTTTTCAAAAATCAAGACGATGTTCTTGCCCCGATGGGTCTCGGTGGCGACACCGGCCTTTTTCTTTTGCTTAAGCTGGGCTGCCAGGTCTAATAAAAACGTGATTTCTGCCGGATTATAGTCCAGTAATTTTAGCAAATGTCTGCCTTTTAGGTTCATGTGTTTACCGTTTCCTTCAGCGCGGCGGCCAGACCGGCCAGGCCCTGTATCTGCGAAGGGATGATAATCTTGGTCGCTTTGCCGTCTGCGGCCTTTTCGAAGGCTTCCAGGCTTTTGATAGTGAGGACGGCTTCATCGGCGGCAGCCTCGCGGATCATGCAGATGCCATCGGCTGTGGCTTTTTGCACCGCACGGATGGCCTGGGCTTCACCTTCGGCCTCGCGGATTCTCTTTTCTTTTTCCGCCTCGGCTCGTAAAATGGCAGACTGCTTCTCAGCCTCGGCCTCCAGAATCAGGGCTTCTTTCTTACCCTCGGCGACGGTGACGTTGGCTTTTTTCTCACCTTCGGCGCGGGTGACGGATTCGCGGCGCTCGCGTTCGGCCTTCATCTGTTTTTCCATCGCATTTTGTATCTCGGCGGGCGGGGTGATGTTTTTCAGCTCAACGCGGTTTATCTTGATGCCCCAAGGGTCGGTGGCGATGTCCAAGGACGAGCGCATCTTGGTGTTGATCGTCTCACGCGAGGTCAGGCATTGATCCAGTTCCAGGTCGCCGATGATATTACGCAGGGTCGTGGCGGTCAGGTTCTCTATCGCCATGATTGGATTCTCGACTCCGTAGGCAAAGAGTTTCGGGTCGGTTATCTGGTAAAAGACGACCGTGTCTATCCGCATCGTGACATTATCTTTGGTGATGACCGGCTGCGGGGCAAAGTCCCCGACTTGCTCCTTCAAATTTACCTTGCGGGCAACGCGGTCTATCAGGGGAATCTTAAAATGTAGGCCGACAGACCAGGCCGATTGAAAAGCCCCCAGCCGCTCCACCACGTATGAATTGGCTTGGGGCACAATTTTTATGCAGGTCGATATAAGCCAGATGATAAAGAGGATGATAACAATAATGGCAACTAATTGTGTGGGGTTCATAGACACCTTCCTTTCTAATCTAAACAGTGCTCGCCGCTTTTTCTTCGATGATCAGCTTCACGCCATCAACAGCCACAACAACGCCCACCGTTCCAAGCGGCAAGGTGATGCCTTCCTGTGCCGTGCGGGCTGTCCACTCCTGGCCGCCCAGCGTGACCTGGCCTATGCCTTGTAAATTATCTATTTCGCTGACGACGATGACATCGCGGCCGATATAGCTCTCCACATTTGTCCGTGCGCGGTCGCGGTTGAAGTGCTTGATGGCCAGTGGGCGGGTAAAATAGAGCAGCAGTATCGAAACCGTCAGGAAGAAGACCACTTGTAACCAAACCGGCGCATTAAAAACCGTCGCAAGGGTTGCGACCAGCGCTCCACCGGCAAACCATATCGTGGACAGTCCCAGCGTCGCCAGTTCAATAAGGACTAATACCACAAACAAAACGAGCCAAAAGACAATCATGTTCATTGGGCATACCTCCTTCCTCGTGTTTGTCATTGCGAATCATTATCAGCGTTTAATGAGAGTGCGGAGGCTCGAACTCCGGACAACTTGATTCTGTAAAATGCTTTTCCGTATGTCTTGTGTTATCGTAAACGGCGGTTATATCACGTTTCAAAGCATGCCATTTTTGATGCATGGGCGGACATTGATAATTTTCGTGTAAAAAATGTGTAAATAATGTTTTGACAATGTTTCCAAAAACGAGCCGGATGGTCGTGTCGTTCAGTCCCGCTCCAATTGCGGGAGGAGACCCCGACCGTCGGCTATGGACATTATGGCATATCCGGACGCGACTGTCAAATGCGTTTTCAAAAAAATTCGTTGACACCGCGCCTTGACATATGCTACACTGTGATAGCCAAACAACGATGATGGCATAGCTACACCAAACAAAAAAGCCGTTGGACGTGCGAGTCCAACGGCTTTTTGCTACTGTGCTGTGCTGTCTGCGCGTTTCTTTTCCAGCCACTTGCAGGCGAAATGTGCGATAACGCTTGCTCCGAAAGAAACGAAGAACGATAACAACGATGATAACATTGGCCAACCTCCTTTCCAGTTGCCATGATTTGCACACGGAAAGGCAGACAACCTAATCATCATAGCACGGCAGCCGTTTCTTGTCACTTATCCTCAATCATTCAGCCTTGAACAATCCTGCCAATTTCTCCACGCCCGTCTTTTTCATGTCCTCGGTCGAATGGGTGTAAATCTTGGCCGTTATGGCAATGTTTGAATGACCCATCAGGTCGGAGGCGGTCTTTAGCGGTACTCCGGCTTCGGAAAGCAGGGAGCAGAAGCAATGCCGCAGGCCGTGGAACGGCATTTTCGGAATACCGAGCCTGTCGCACAGCTTGCCCCACCGTTTGCGGAGGTTGGAGGCGTTGACATACTCCCCCGTGGTGGCACTGAACAAAATGCTTTCGTCCGTGAAAGGCAATCCCAGCGCAAGGTGTTTTTCGCGCTCGATCGCAACATGGCGTTGCAACATTCCCTTAACTTCGCCCAATATCGGCACCACACGGACGCTGGAGTCCGTTTTGGGGGCGCTTAAGGCCGCATGGTATACACCGTCCACCGTAAGATGGCTGACCGTCTTGTTAACGCTCACAGCGTCTTCTGTCAGGTCAATATCACCGACGGTCAACGCGAGCAGTTCGCCCTGGCGCAGGCCCGTGAACAGCGCAAACACAAAAATAAAGCAGTCCGGGTGTTCCTTGGCAGTGTCGATTAGTTTTGTAATGTCGTTTTTTGACAAGACATAGCTTTTTTCTTTTATCGCCCGCTCCCGGGGCAGTTCCACCGCCAGCAACGGGCTTTTCGCTATCAGTTCCGACTTCACGCAATACGTGAAAAAGACCGAAAGCAGTTTATGGGTATTCCTCACGGTATTGACCGAATGGGATTTCAGCAGTGCGTTATAAAATTCCTGCACGTCCAGTGCCTTTATGTCGGCAAGCCTCCTTGGTGAAAGCGTGCTGTTCCTGATCCGGAGGCGATAGTCCGTCTCATACCTGATATAACTCGCCAAAGCCAGCGTCGGCCGCAGCACATTCTCAAACCATGTTTCAAACACGTTTGAAAACATGGCTTTGTCATAATTGTGGGGCAGTCCGCGGCGAATGTTGAGCATATAGTCGTCACGCTTTGCCTCGGCCTCTTTCTTTGATTTGCCCAGGAACTGCTTACGGATGTATGACCCGTCAGGATTTTTGCCGATGACGGCGTTGACACGGTAGTATGATTTGCCGTTCGATACAAAATTAGTTTTCCTCGCCAAGGGCTTCACCTTCCGCTTTCTTATACTTGGGAAATTCCGAAAGATCCCTGATATATTCAATTGCCTTTTCCTGTCCTTGGGGGTTCATGCTGATAAATTTTTCAAATACCTCGACCATTAGGTCGCTTTGGAAATTCTCACGATCCATCACAGCTTGAGCTACCGTAATTCGTTTATTATCCAAATCGTCTTGGTACTTGCCATAGTCATAGTTCAAAAAATTAGGCGGTTTTACTATTATGTGAAAGTTACTTGAATCTCCGACAAGGTAATCCAATGAAACACCATAATACTTGGCGATTTTTCTGAGTGTCCTAATATCCGGCTTTCTTTTTCCGGTTTCATATTGATTGTAAGTGCTGGTTGGAATATTTAAGTCGGTCGCAACTTGTTTTTGCGCCAAGCCTTTGCCTTCTCGTATTTCACGTATTCTCATTATCTTCACCAACCTTCCAGCTTGATTATACTTTTCATTTTGTGAATTTTCAACAATAATTTTCAAAACGAAAAAAAGTGTTGACATTTCTCTTTTAGAGAATTATAATATTCTCAATAAGAGAAATTTATAAGGAGGTGACACGGTTGACTAAAATACCTTTGGTCGTTTTAAGAAAAAAGCGGGGGTTGACCCAAAAAGAACTTGCGACAATTTTAGGTATTGCAAATAGCACAGTTTGTCAGTACGAAAAAGGCAGAAGATGCCCCTCTTTGAAAACTGCAAAAAGGATTGCGAATATTTTCAATGTCAGCGTTGAAACTGTCATTTTTACGAAAGGAGATTGACATGGCTGGTGAAATACTGATACCACAAGGCAAACGCTTCATCCCCGTTTCTCACTTCATGAAAAGCAACGGCCTTTCATACGAGACGGTGATGTTCGGGGTGAAAAGCGGGCAGATAAAACACATAAAGACCGAGAGCGGCCGCGTCCTGATCGACACGAAGCCGGAAGCCGACAACACCGCCGTCCTCAAAAAAATCGAGGGCGTGGAAAAGCTGGTTTTGTCCCTTTGCAAACAGTTGAACACGCCAATGAATGGGAGATAAAATGCCGCTTATAATAATAGATAAGAGTGAATTTTGGACGGAATTGCCGATAAAGCCCGAATCTATCACGTTTTCGGCACTTTTGCTTGGGTGCAAAAATGCACTACTAGAAGTGCAAATTTGCACCTTCTTGTGAAGAAAAAATCATCTATCTTGTGTGCAAAAAATCTTCACAAGATAGTGCAACATAAAAATCACATGGCCGTAAAACCCTTATTTTACGGTATCGGGCAGGGGTGCAAAAGGTGCAAGGGCGATAATTTTGAGGACTTTTCCATGAAAATGACAAGACGCAAGACAAAAGTAGTGGGAACACAGCAGTACATAGAGGCTAAAACAGGAGAGCTTTGCGAGATGAATGTCATATCAATCGAGGAACGCGACGCCAATTTCCACAAAATATGGCTCGGTCATATCATCCATTCACTGGATGACATCAGCAACCAAAAAATGAGGCTTGCTTTCTGGCTTCTCGACCACATGAACGGCGACAATCAGATCACGTTGACCCAGCGTCAAATTGCCGACAAGAGCGGATTTTCCATAGACACGGTCAAACGCACATTGAAAGCCCTGGTTGACAACGACTTCATGATCCGCTTCAACATCGGAGTTTATCAGATAAACCCCGATTTCATCTTCAAGGGCGGCCAGGGTAAAAGGTTGAATGTCCTCATTGAATATAACGACACTAGAGAAGCACGGGCAAACACCGTTCCGAAAACAGGGGAGGGATTGAAATGACCTTGATTAAAAAAATCAACTCCATGATGTGCATGACGGAAGACGACACATCAAGAAACAAGGATGAAATCTCTTTCTTGCAAGACAAAATCAACGACTTCATTGAGAAAAAAGCGGGGAAGCTGACCCATGATGAAGATTGGTTTTTATTCAACGCCCTGCAGAACTTGTGTATTTCCGAGCGAGACGAGGGCTTCAGGAATGGCTGTGAGTTCATGCTTAAATTAACGATTGAACTGCTGGCCCCGGAGCCACTAAGTAAGGGCGAAATGGAAAAGCTATATCAATAACATTCAATAACGGGTGATACTTTTTTGGGGTAATAACTCAATACTACTTTTGGCAGGGCCAAAAGGTATCGAGCAAGGGGGAATCCCCCTTGACCCCCTGCCGTCCGCCCAGTCGGGCGGCCGTCATCAGGGGGTGTCGTGCCCCCTGACCCCCCGGGGCCGCTACCGCGCTTCGTTTGACGCCGAAGGGCATGGCGCCAAAGTCGCTTGGTCTTGATTTCATTCCGCCGCTGAAAGGAGGATGGCATGGCAAAAACGGTGAGCTTCCATAACGGCTCGGCAGTAAGCAGGGGTCATAACTTGCGTGATGAAAAAGCAATAAAACTTCAAAAGCACATTGACTCGGCTTTAAGCCACAACAATGAGTATTTGATTGACATACCGCCGAGGGAGGCATACAGCGAAATATTCGGCGAGGCTTTGAGGGCATACAACGCAAAGCAGAACCGTCCGGAAAGGCGGATAGACGATTACTACACCCACGTCCTGGGCGACAAAAAAAAGCACCCTGTTTATGAGGCGATAATCCAGGTGGGAGACAAAAACGACACGGGAGTGGACGCGCCCGCGGAAAAGGCGGTGATAAAGGAATTCATAGAATGCTGGAACGACCGTAACCCGAATCTCGCCCTCATAGGGGCGTACCTGCACATGGATGAGACAAACGGTACCATACACGCACATCTTGATTACATACCGGTGGCGACCGGATACAGAAAAGGTCTCGAAAAGCAAAACGGGCTTACCAAGGCGCTGGAGCAACAAGGGTTTTCCACGGAAAAAGAAACCATCCGGGAAATGGTGGTTCTAGGCGACGGCACGGAGGAGGAAGTAAAGACCGTCGTGACGGCACAGACCCGCTGGCAAGAGAGCGAACGGCAAGCTCTTGAAAAATGTTGCAAATCACACGGCATTGAGACCGCCCGGAAAAATGAGAAAAGGAAACACCTTGAGACCCCCGAATACAAGTCATACAAAAAAACGCTGGACAAAATGGAGAATGAATACAAGGCAGGGGTTGAATTCCTTGCAAGCCAGGCGGAAAAAATAGAAACTGGCGGCTTTAGACTTGACTTGTTGGCCGCAGAGAGGGAAGAAGAGAAAAAGCGCGTTAAATTGCTAAAATTGCAAAAGGAGGACATGGAGGACAATCTGGAGCGTCTTAAAGAGGAGCACGATGTCATCAGGGAGGCCAATAAGACAGCCATGGCGGACGGTCTCGCCGCCGCAGGCGGCATGGAAAATTACAGGACGCTGATATCTAAGGCGAAGGCTGACAGGGAAGTAATGAACAGGCTGGCAAGGCTGGAGGCCCTAGAAAAATACATTGAAAAGCATTTCCCTGGAATATTGGAGTCGTTCAACAAGGCCACTGCCATGTTGAAGCCGAAGGCAAAATCAAACAACATTGTGAGATGAAAGGAGTTGAAATGAAAAAGAAAATGAAAATAGGCGATTTTGTAGAAACGCCCCGGTTTTCCGGAGTACGCATAAATCATATATGCGAATCACAGGACGAGGCAAAACTTTTGGGTTTCAAGGAACCCACATTTTACAAAAACATGACGGAATACCACTCCCGGGGTCATGTATATCGTTATGACATATGGGGCAAATTCATTGGCATGAGTAGAATGGAGTTCGCCGCCGTTAAAATTTGGTCACATGATTGCAACAATGGAGATAAAAAATGCCAAAAGAACGAACCAAGCAGATCCCCGAACAGCTCTACGTCAACATCATCAAGTTTTTCTTGCTTGAGATTACCAATCCGGATATAGAAGCGGCGATAAGAAAAGGCTTGCATGAAAAATTGGAAGCAGACATGAGGCGAGACCTTTACACGAAATACAAGACTGCACCGACAAAAGAGCAACAGGAAGCTGCCCGGCAGAAATATCTTGACTGTGTCGGCATGAGAGAAAGCTTTCGATGGAGTTGACACCGCCACATCAGGCGAATGGAGGCATTGATGCAGGGAAAACGCAGACTTATCACACATGAAAACCGCAAAGAAATCGAAAAATTACTGGCAAAAGGCTTCGAGGTGCCGGCCATAGCCGGATTCCTCGGTTTCGCCCGCCAGTCAATTCACAGGGAGTTGCAACGTTGCGCGCCCGGCCGCTACAGCGCCGATGAAGCGCAGATTAGTTGCAAATTAACAAAATAACACTTGACGCGACTTGATGTTTGATGTACGATTTTATCATAGTTCTTGGTTCCGTCTTTTCCTACCCGCTGCAGCGGTTGAGTGCCGGGCGAGCTCGCCGGTTTGGAAAAAGACAGTCCCACCCCCTGGGCAATGGGAGCCCGGCTTGGATGGGATGGCCAGGGGCTTTTTTGTGATAACTGCCGTTGTTAAAAAAGAGCCTATCCGCAACACCAGTCCGGGGGGCTACAATTGCCCAAGGAGGGTGTTGCCTAAGCTCACATATAAAATAACACGGACGGAAGGCAGTGTCAATGTCAAACATTTTTTCGAAAACCAATCTGGCATCTTCTTAATCACAATCTACAAGCGCGTGCCACGCGCTTGTTCTATCGTTAAGGAAATCATATGTGTAAAACATGTGTAAAGTGGACATAAAAATACAGGCCAAAAGCCTGTATTATCAGCGTTTAATGAGAGTGCGGAGGCTCGAACTCCGGACAACTTGATTAAAAGTCAAGTGCTCTACCAACTGAGCTACACTCCCTTGTGTTGTGACTAGGAACAAGCACCATCGCCTTTATACGGCCGATACCTTGCTTCCCACTGGGCTAGCTGGATTTGAACCAGCGAATGCAGGAGTCAAAGTCCTGTGCCTTACCGCTTGGCGATAGCCCATTAGTAGTTTCGGAACGATATGAGCATCGTTCCCTACAGGATGGGTAAGGATTATGAACCAGTCAAACATGCTTTATTTGCGCCGTTTGCGGGGTGTCGTGTCACCTTTCGTGTCGTTCGTTCGCATCGTGCATTAAAAGCAGTGGGTTTATGTGTCACATCCCGACCCGCAAAAAGCATTGTATCACAGTTGTTTTGCTTTTGCAATTGTTGGTATACGTTTTTCACCAAAATACATGGTCACCGATTTCAATGCCGTCATGTCTGCCCGCTCTGCGGAAGCGAACTGCTCCGCCCACGGTCGACTCGCCGTCGATGGCCGCCTGTGCTGCTTGAACGCAACTGGCCGGCACGCCGCGTTCATAAGCGCGGGCGACCCTGCCATTATGCGCCGGCGGGAATTGACCGGATGCATGGATTACGGCATAGATGCTATTGGGATATGCCCCGCTCCTTACGCGGTTCATCACAACGGCGCCCACGCCTACCTTGCCTTCGTAGGGCTGGTTGCCGGCTTCGGTGTAAATCAAGGCGGCCAGCAGTAAGAGTTCATCTGCCGAGGCATCTACCCTGCCACGGTTGGCCGTGCGCTGCCGTTCACGTTCGGCGTCCTCACGCATACGAATGGATTCTATTGTTTCAGCCTCGTCTATGTGATACCTGACACCCACATAATCCGTCGCCACATAACCGACATCGCCGCCATATTCAACGCTAATCCAGCTCTCATCAACGACTTCTATGATAGAAAGGATGTCATCATAGCCGATGAGACCCCAGATGTCTGCCGTCAGGCTCGGCTCTCGGCGAACACGCACGGCATCGGCTTCTACCAACGCGACCCAGTTACCCACTTCCTCGGCCATCGCCATCGCTTCCTCGCCGGTCAACATATAGTCTTCCTTAGCCCAACCGACAACATCGCCGGACTTGATTTTTATCCAACCTTCCACGCGGTCCAGTATTGTTCCACCGCAGTCCTTATAGAGCATACCCACCCGCGACGAGTTCTCATCGGCTTCTTCGCGGACATTGAGTGCCTGCGAAACATTAGCCATTGCCAACTCTTCGCTGATACGCTGCTGTTCCAGCTCTATCTTCGCATTTATATCCAGTGTTTCTTCCATTGAGGTGGGTTTTATCGGATAGTTTTTATCGCCGGACTCCAAATATGGCGAAATACCGACACCCGTAAACAAATCCTCGACACCGACGACTCCCATTTGCGACGTCATTATGCAACTTAGGCCCAAAATCACGGCTAGCAGTTTTTTCCTGAACATATTAAACCTCAAAACCTATTCTATTATGCCTGCTTGTGTTATGTCTGACACAATATCTAGTGCCTGCGTGAAGGCTTTTTCTATTGCTTGTAGTTGTTACGAAATTGTTACGCCTCCTGTCCTTAATAATATCAAGGAATTAGTCCACTGTCAACATTATTTTATAAAATTCGCCTTGTCCGTGTCACAAAGTGCCACTTTTTATGGCAAAAAATGGGATGAGGTCACTTAAAAAATCCGGCTCATGGCCGGATTTTACATATTTATTACAAAATGACAGGCATGGGCAGCGTGAAGAACTGCGTTCTTCACTCCTTGACGAAGTCCAGGATGGAGTTTCGGGTCTACGCTAAAAAGAAACGTAGGCCCAAAACATCGCGGGTTATTGGAACTAGTGTGGTTTACAGCAGTTTTGACTTCTCCACTGCCGCCAGCGCGGCGGCAATGACGGCGGAGCGAAAGCCCTTTTCTTCCAGCACCTTCACGGCCTCTATGGTGGTGCCGCCGGGGGAGCAGACCATGTCCTTTAGCTCGCCGGGGTGCCCTGTTCCCTCTTGCAGCATGCGGGCACTGCCGATGATGGCTTGGCTGGCGAAGCGATACGCCTGCTCGCGCATCATCCCGGCGGCGACACCGGCATCAGCCAGGGCCTCGATAAAGATAAAGACATAGGCCGGGGCGGAGCCTGACACGCCAATGACGGCATCTATCAACGTTTCGGGGATTTCCTCAGCCCGCCCAAAGCTCTCCAAGAGGCGCAGGGCCTTGTCCATTTCCACGTCGCTCACTGCCGCGCTGCGGCATACGCCGCTCATGCCTTCGCCGACCAGGGCCGGGAGGTTGGGCATGGCACGGACGATCTTTGGCTGGGTCGGGGAAGCGTTTGCTCCGCGCAACTGTTCTGCTATCCAGGCAATGCTCTTTCCCGCCATGATACTCACGATGATGGCATCGGGAGCCAGGGAGTCTTTTATTTCCGCAAGGACAGCCGCGGCAACTTGCGGTTTGATGGCCAAGATGACCACATCCGCACCGTCTATCGCGTTTTTATTGTCTGTGCCCAGGCCAATACCAAAGGTGGCCTTCGCTTGTTTGCGGGCCGCTTCCGATATGTCAAAGCCGCAAATATCTTCTTTTTCGACTAAGCCGGCTTTTATTATGCCGCCTACCATCGCCGTGGCCATGTTGCCTAGTCCGATGAATGTGATTTTCATGGGGATCCTTTCTAAGATTCTTCACTCGTTTTACTCGTTCAGAATGACAAAATTTTTATTGTGTCATTCTGAGGGAGCGATTACTTGCGCGAAGCGCAAGACGTGACCGAAGAATCTTTTTTTCATAAGCCATTTTACACTACCATTATGAATTATGTATTCCCCTCCGCTGTCTCGCGGCTTCATGCAGCAAGATCGCAGCGGCGGTGGCCACGTTCAGGGATTCCACCGCGCCCAGCATGGGGATGGATATATTGGTCAGCGCGGCCTTTGTGTCATCCGGCAAGCCATGACTTTCGCTGCCGATGATAAAAGCCGTCCTTTCGCAAAAATCGGCCTCGTCGTATGCTTGACTGCCGTCCGGACTGGCCGCGTATAGCTTGAATCCCTTGTTTTTTAAGTTTTGAATCAGCGCTGTCCAATCCACGGCATGGACGCAGGGCATACGGAAAATCGAGCCCATTGTGGCGCGGACGCTTTTGGGGTTATGGATGTCCACGCAGCCTGCGCTCACAATGACGGCGCTGGCTCCGGCAGCCTCGGCACTGCGTATAATTGTGCCCATGTTGCCGGGATCGTTTATGCCCTCGCACAAAAGCAGCAGGGGTGCAGGAGCGGGCGGCAACCCCAGAATGTCGGATATATTATATTTTTCCTCTGCCATCACGCAGAGTATGCCCTGGGGGCTTTGGGTGTCGGACATACGGGCGAAGACATCGGCGCTGACAATTTCGTGGGGGAGGGTGGATAGTTTCTCCAGGTCATTAACACGACGGTAAAAATCCACGCTCACATAGACTTCGCGTATTAGCGCGACCGGCGCTTCCATAAACAGCTTTGTGCCCTCGATAACATAAACCCCTTCCTCGGCGCGTAGTTTGGCCTTTGTCTGCAATTTGACAATTCGTTTTATACGCGGATTTGTAAGGCTGCTTATCATAGGTTATAATATGCGGCTGATGGCGACTTGATATTCGTCTATCGTCTTTTTCATCGCCAACGCCGTCTCAAAATCCTCGTCGTCAAACTGGCCGTCTTTGTAGATGACGACACGGTTTATCTTGCCATCGCGGAGTAAATCCACCGCCTTGGCTCCCATAATCGAGGCAAAATATCGGTCTTTACAGGTCGGGCTGCCGCCGCGCTGCATATAGCCCAAAATCGTGGCGCGGGTCTCTATCCCCGTGGCGGCCTCTATCCGTCTGGCCATCGCGTCGGAATGGCCTATGCCCTCGGCATTGATGATGATATGATGGGTCTTGCCCCTTTTGCGGTTGCTGATGATGTTGTTAATGAGCGGCTGCTCATAATAATCGTAGTATTCCGGCAAGAGAATGTCCTCGGCCCCGTTGGTTATGCCGCACCACAGGGCGATATAGCCGGCATCGCGGCCCATGACTTCGATAATGCTGCAACGCTCATGCGACGATGAGGTGTCGCGGACCTTATCTATCGCCTCCATTGCTGTATTGACCGCCGTGTCGAAACCTATCGTATACTCAGTACAGGCAATGTCCAAATCTATCGTGCCGGGGATGCCCACCACGGTAATCCCCTGCCTGGCCAGCTGCAGCGCCCCCTTGTAGGTACCGTCGCCGCCGATGACCACCAGGCCGTCCATGCGGTGCTTGCGACAGACCTGTGTGGCCTTTTTTAGGCCATCCGGTGTCATAAACTCCATGCTCCTTGCCGTTCCCAGAACGGTACCGCCGCGCTGGATGATGTCGGAGACATCGTGCCTTTCCATGTCAAAGACATCGCCCATCACCAGGCCTTGATAACCCTTTTTCACACCCTTGACCTTTATGCCGTAGGATATGGCTGTCCGCACCACCGCACGGATGGCGGCATTCATCCCCGGTGCGTCGCCGCCGCTGGTCAAAACACCTATGGTTTTTATTTCGTTGTCTATCTCACGTTCTACCATTGCATTTTCCTTTCATGGATTGTCGCCGATACCACGGCTGGCTTCGCATTTCATGCTCTCGCCAGCCTAAAAGCATGACCTTTTGACCCTGGTATCATCATATATCTTTTTCCCCATTTTTTCAATTATGAATTATGAATTATTCATCCCCCACGTTCTCTTCACATTCCCCTCGCCAAAACATTCTTTCAACGCGTCTATCAAAGCCGCCTCGCAACGCACATATCTATCCGGCGGCAAGCGCTTAATCTGCTTTACATTTTCTATGTAAACATTTACACATTCATTGCCGCCAAAGGGGGCCAGCATCCCAAACAGTTCCTCATTGCGGCGCTCATACGTTTCCATATCGGCAAATTTAATCCACAGCCTGCCGGGAATGCTGTCAAAGCGGGTTATTTGCTCGCAAATCAGCTTGGCATCCTTGTCTTCCTCTATCGAAACGCGTCCCCGCACAAAAACCTTGTTGTCCTCATACAGCTCGTTTGCGTATTTTTCATAATCATTGGGAAAGACAATCACTTCGCAGGCACTATACAAATCCTCTATGGTGAGAAAACACATCACCTTGTCATTGCGGGTGTGCTTTATCGTCTTTTCGCTGATAATGCCACCTATCACCGCCGTCTGGCGGTCGTGGACATTCATCGCGCCGCCACTAGGGCCGGATATGGCTTCCGCAGCGTCATCATCCGCGTTATTGTAAAAATCGGCACAAGTATTCGTGATGGCAGAGCGCCACATATCCTCATATTCTTCGAGCGGATGTCCGGAAAGATATATGCCCAGCACTTCTTTTTCAAAGCCCAGCAGCATTTCTTTGTCATATTCGCCCACATTCGGCAAGCGCAGGTCAAATTCCGCCTTTTGCTCATCGTCGGCAATTTCAAACAAAGAGATTTGCCCGGCCATGTTGCTTTTTTTGTTATGCTGTATGTTTTCCAAAATCTGGACATAGGCGCACATCAACTGTTTGCGCGTACCGGGCAAGCTGTCCAGCGCCCCGGCCTTGATAAAGTTTTCGATGGATTTTCTGTTGAGATCCTTTTCGTGCATCCGGGTGATGAAGTCCTTCAAGTCCTTAAAGGGCCCCAGTTCCCTGCGATCAGCAACCAGGGCATTGATCACGGGGGAACCCACGCCTTTTATAGCTGTAAGGCCGTAGCGGATGGTATTGTCGGCGACGGAAAAGCCCGCCTCGCCGCCGTTTATGTCCGGGGCCAAGAGCGCGATACCCATGTTGCGGCAGCACATGATATAGGCGGCCACCTTGGCGGGAAAATCTATCACCGATGTCATCAGGGCGGCCATGAACTCCAGTGGCCAGTAGTGCTTCAGATAGGCGGTTTGGTAGGCGACCACCGCGTAGCAGGCGGCATGGGATTTGTTGAAGGCGTATTTGGCAAAATCCTCCATCTCGTCATATATCGTGGAGGCCACATCTTCATCTATGCCATTGCCCATGCATCCGGGCACGCCCTCGGCGGGATTGCCATAGACGAAATTGGCCCGCTCCTTTATCATCACATCTTGTTTTTTCTTGCTCATCGCCCGCCGCATGAGGTCGGAGCGGCCCAGGGTGTAGCCGCCCAAATCGCGGACAATCTGCATCACTTGTTCCTGGTAGACGATACAGCCGTAGGTAGCGGAGAGAATCGGCTCTAACTCCGGGCAGGCATATATGACCGCTGCCCCCGCATTTTTGCCCCGCAGATACTTGGGGATAAAGTCCATCGGGCCGGGGCGATAGAGCGATATGCCGGCGATGATGTCTTCCAGCGTCTTGGGCTTTAGCTCCTTCATAAAGGCCTTCATGCCGGTGCTTTCCAGCTGGAATACCCCCTCGGTGCGGGCGTGGCCGATATCCGCGAAAACTGCCGCGTCGTCAAAATCGATGTGGTCCATGTCCATGGACGGGCCGCCGCTTTTTTTAATCAGCTCCACGGCGTCATGCAAGACTGTCAAGGTGCGCAGGCCCAGAAAATCCATCTTCAACAGGCCCAGTTCCTCTATCGTGTTCATGGCAAACTGGGTCGTGATTGCGCCTTCCGTGATACAGGATAAAGGCACAAATTCGTCCGCCGGGCGGCTAGTGATGACGACACCGGCGGCATGGGTGGAGGCATGACGGCAAAGCCCCTCCAGGCGTCTTGCCATCGCGATTAAATAGCCCACTTGCTCGTCGTTTTCGCTCAGCCTGCGCAGATCGCCGTTTAGCTCCAAGGCACGGTTTAGGTTGATGCCCAGCTCGCCAGGTATCATCTTGGCCACCTTGTCGACAAAGGCATAGGGTAAGTCCATCGCCCGCCCGACATCGCGGATCACACCCCTGGCCTGCATCGTGCCAAAGGTCACGATTTGCACGACCCGGTCTTTGCCGTATTTTTGGCCGACATATTCAATCACTTCCTCGCGGCGCTCGAAGCAAAAATCTATGTCTATGTCGGGTAAGGATATACGCTCCGGGTTTAAGAAACGCTCGAACAGCAGTTGGTAGCGGATGGGGTCTATGTTGGTAATCCACAGGCAATAGGACACCAGGCTACCGGCGGCCGAGCCGCGCCCCGGCCCCACGGGGATGTCGTTTTCACGGGCATATTTGATGAAGTCCCAGACAATCAGGAAATAATCGACGAAGCCCATGTCCTCTATGGTGGCCAGTTCGAAGTCCAAGCGTTCGCGTAGGGCCTCGGGGGTGGGGGCGACTGCGGTGGTTTCGTGGTCATTTGACGGGCGGCTGGTTGTCGTTCCTGCGGTTTCCGCTTCATTTGGCGGGCGACACGCCTCCGCCTCCTCTCCATAACGTTTTTCCAAGCCCTCATAACACAGTTTACGCAGATACTCCGGCGCGGTATAAGGCGCGGGCACGTCGTAGGCCGGGAGCCTGGGCACGCCAAACTCTATTTCCACATGGCAGCGCTCGGCAATGGCTTGGCTGTTTTCTATCGCCGTTTGGGCATAGGGAAACAGTGCGCGCATTTCTTTCTCGCTTTTAACGTAATACTGCCCGCCCTCGTAGCGCATCCGATCCTGATCCGTTATTTTTTTATTGGTCTGGATGCACAGTAAGATGTCGTGGGCGGCCGCATCCTCCGCATATGTATAATGGACATCGTTTGTGGCGACCAGGGGAATGTCCAGTTCTTGGGACATGGCAAGCAGGGTGGTGGTGACGGTTTTTTGCTCGGGGATGCCGTGGTCTTGCAATTCCAGGAAAAAATTACCCGCCCCGAAGCAGTCCTTGTATATGAGGGCTTTTCTTTTGGCTTCATCAATCAGGCCCTTTAAGATATAGCGCTGTATCTCACCGGCCAGACAAGCCGACAAAGCGATGATACCCTCGCTGTACATACGCAGTATTTCGATGTCCACGCGGGGGCGATAGTAAAAACCCTCGGTGAAGCCCAGGCTCACTATCTTCATCAGGTTTTGATAACCCTGGTTGTTTTCCGCCAACAACACCAGATGATGGTATCGCTCCTCGCCGCCGGACAGCTCTTTGTCAAAGCGGGAGTTCGGGGCGACATAGACCTCGCAACCGAGAATGGGGGTGATACCCTGCGCCTTTGCTTCCTTATAAAAGTCTATCACGCCATACATGACACCGTGGTCGGTGATGGCGGCGTGGGTCTGCCCCAGCTCCTTGGCGCGGCGGACGTATTCCCGGATTTTGTTCGAGCCGTCCAGGAGGCTGTATTCGGTATGGACGTGTAGGTGGGTGAAGGGCATGGGGTTTTCCCGGTGGAAGCAAGCGGCGGGATTTGCCAAATAATGTTCTTGCAATTTGCTTTTATTATGCTATAATCAAATCAGAAGTCGGTTTAATCGACCCCGAAGGGTTGCCGTATGGCAGCCAATCTCGCAAGAGATAGGGGTCGGTTCCGCATTTTATGGGTGGAATTCATAAATATGTACTATCTTTGTTTCCAGCAGTTTCACGTATTCGTCATGGTCAGAATTTTGCTTGTCAAAGGAGCGCGCTACTGAACCTGCGACTATGTCAGCTAATTGAATCAATACATCCTTTCGAGAATCGACAAGGTAAATTTTGCTTTTTTCCACGCCATTTTGCTTTAATGCTTGGCGTAGATATGTACGAGTCCTTTGAATATGTTTCTTGTCTGTAACTCCATCAATAAAAATGACAGGCTCGGATAATTCAATCCTTAGTAGTAATTCTCTAATAACATAGTTATGTAGCGATTCTCCGGAAGCCAATGATGGCAAAGCTGTCATCTTTGTCTTGTCCACAGCAATAGCGTAGGCTTTGAACTCGAATTGTTGAACAAGCCTCAATAAATTCTTGATGATGCTTTTCTTTGCGGAGTTAAACTTGAGTTCATGTAGTTCATTCCAACCCAACCCGGCTCTAAAACCATTAATCGCAATTACAAGATTGCTTAATTGCTCACTTTCAACAACCAGCACTGCGGCCACGATAAAATGACTTGTTGACGATTTGCTTAATCCCGGATCGCCAGAATCGTCTATGAAAATAAATTGCTTTGGCATAGCCTTACCTCTTATTCTATTTTAGTTTAATTATGGGGATTGTACAAGAATAATTACAGCCAGGGGAACGGGGTTTTGTTCCCCTGGCTCACACATCGAAATAATCGCCAATCATCCGCATGGCCTCGATGCCGGAGACGACGCAGTCGTGAATGTCGCCTGTAATAATAATGGCGATGGGGGTAAACGCTCATACTCCCTTGATTTTCAAGGCTCTCACAATCAGAGCATGGTGATTGCACGTATGCGGGAATTATTGTAGTCTGGCAGTCATCCATTCCCCGTAGGGGATTCTTTTCCGAGAGATCTGGGTTTATACTCTACAACTGCTTTTATAAACGCTCGTGCCGTTTCAAGACTTGGTTCAGTATTTAGATTTCCTCTTTTTAGTATATCGTAAACCCATTCTTTTTTATCTTTGTTAATGGTTTTATCAAAACTTTCGATTTCTCCAACTGGCACAACAAACAGGCCTGTTTTGCGAAAAATATCGTTTATATCTCTATATGCTGAAGGTGCCTCACCTTCAAGAACAGTATGTCCGTTTTTCTTTATCATGTTGCGAATTTTTCCGTTATCAGCATTTAAGCAAGCAAGAATCTTTTTTAAATTATTTGATATGAGACTCCATTCTATACCAAAAGCAGAAGCAAGATTTTTGAGTTTGGCACTATCATCGAAAATATCAAAGTCTGGAATAGCAATAACAGGGGTATTAAGTGCATATAACGCTGCCACAACATCTTTCATTCTGTCTTTTCCTCCGCAGTGTGTAAACATAATGTCAGGTGCTGTTTTTCCTTCACTCTCAAAAATCGCATCGAGAATTGCGCGATAAAACAAACAATCGTAATCGCTTTCGCATACAATGATTTTCTCATGAAACAGACCATTTAGAATATTCGAATAGCGCAGTAACGGATTTCCCCAAAGTTTCTTGATTTCATTATTTTCAAGTATACTCATCCTGTTAATATTATTGTCTCGATTGATTCTGATTACAGTTATTTTTTCATTATCCGCATCAAGTAATCCTTGTAAAAAATCTTCGCTATGTGTGGCGATAAATAATTGTCTCTTGTTCGGATTGTTTTTTGCTAACATCCGACCTAGTAAGCGAGCTTGCGGAGGATGCAAAAATGCTTCCGGCTCGTCTATAAGAGTAATCGTATGCTCAGACGTAAAAGTATCTAACAAGACACTCGCAAAACTGCGCATTCCATCACCTTGCTCTTGTAGCTTTGGAAGTGCGGCAACTTGTTTGTAATAATCATCCTGCCTATCAATAGTATAAGCTGTCTTATCAGGCGCTTGCCCTGTGTGGAGTGGAATAGTCTGCATTTCATTGCGGTTTACAATTAAATCAACGCCAAACGCCTGACGAAAATAATCTGACAGCTTTTGTGCAATAGACTCATTCTTATTCAGTTTATATATAGAGTGCTTTTCAGGTTGGCTGCTTCTGTTTAGTGCATTAGAGGAGGTTAGCCGAAGCTCTGTGTTAAGCAATTTTACGAAAAGCATATGCAATCCATTATTAAGAGTACGCTCTTCCCACCACCCCTTTAATGTGTCCTTATGAAAATCATTGCCTGACTCTAATAGATGATAATATCCGTCTTTATTAACAAAAAAATGTTCTGCAAGAAACATTTCATCTTCGAATGTTCCCAAATAATTACACTCGATATTTCTTACTACTATAGCAGGAGTTTGATTATATTCATTCAAATATTGCTCAATATCTTTTAGGGCCTGACTTTTTCCACAGTTATTCGCCCCGGTAAACACAACGATACTATTATTATCGAGTGTTAAGGTTGTACTATCATTAAATGTTATAGTGTTAATAAAAACTTCTGGTTTTTGAAAATCCTTCGCAGAGGTAGATATGTTTTCGGGATTTACACTCATTACTTGACCTCCTCATTCATGTACTCTCTTTGATTATTTATCTGTTTCACCGCAACTCCTCAACCATCGCCATCAATTTCTCACACTTCGCGACTATGCGATGCTGCTCCGCAAGGGGTGGTAACGGCATAAGCGCATTGAGCATATCGTCCCTCGAAATACCCGGTATCATGCTCTTTGCAACCGCTTTAAGGGTAGCCACATAGGTTTCAAGAAAAATTTTAATGAATTTGTGACATGAGAAATCACCCATTCGGACAGCCATTATTTGGCGTGCAATATGCGCTTTTTCACAATCCATAATCACCATCGCCCCGACAGTTCCTTTGCTGGTTATCAGCAAATCGCCTTGTACTGCAATAGATTTAGGTTCTAAAGTCCACCGATTTATTATTATTGCTTCGTTATCAATATTACTTGCACCAGTGAGGTAAGGTATGCCGCGATTATCAGCGTTATATTTATTCGGTGTCATATCTTGTCCGGATATTAACTGGATAATACTGCCCAACCTCACCCATTCCCATCCATTCGGCACATCAAACGGAATCTCATCTTCTGCAATAGGCGGCAGCGGTTTTTCTTTTTTTAGCTTGCCGTCTTTGATTAGCTGCTCTTTCTCCGCCCGTATGTGTTCCAACAATACAGACGCCGGCTCGTCATTTTCATCTTGCGGAACGAGCTTACCCTGCACCGCCGATTGCAAGATGGACTTCTTCATCTGGTCGGGGAATGAAGCATTGAGCGCCGTCAGTTTTTGCTCGGCGATGTCGTAGTCGGCGATGTGCGGGAGTAGCTGTTTAATGCGTTCGACAATTCGGCGTTGCTCGGCGAGGGGTGGGAGGGGTATTAACGCTGATTTTACATCAGCAACGTTGATATGCTTTGCACCAATACCCCTATAATTTGATGTCATGTTTTTTTTGAATGATTCACTTGTGATTATATTTAATAGATAAACAACATCAACAATATGGGCGGTACGGAGCAACATCACGCGTTGCCCCATGCAAATATTTTTATCACTTGGCAAAATTATTGCAAATCCAATAGAGCCTTCTCGTGTATATATAATATCATTTTTACGCGGAATAAGTCTTTTTGTGCGTGAGACATATGTATCCTTATCAACATATCTCCATTTAATAATATTGTGTTCTTTTCCAATGCAATTTGTGTCAATAGCATGGTATTCGCTTGGGGAATCTAAATATTTAGGAGTTGAGTGAGGACAGTCGACAATTTCATCGCAGACCTGAAATATCCGCACCCATTCCCACGTCTCCGGCACATTAAACGGTATCTCACCTTCGGAGATAGGCGGCAGTGGCTTTTCTTTTTTGATTTTCCCCTCTTTGACAAGCCGCTCCTTCTCCGCCCGTATACGTTCAAGCAAAACCGCCGCCGGCTCATCATTCGGATCCTGCGCCACGAGCTTACCCTGCACGGCCAATTGTAAAATTGAATTTTTCAATTGCTGTGCCGTCATTCGTCCACCTCCGTTTCGGGTTCATCGGAGGCGGCTTCAAGTAATTTCCTCATATCCTCGACATCGGGAAGGGCATTTTTCCATTCATCCGGCATCTCATTCTTTGTTCTGTATGTTGCTACACCCATTGGCTTGGTATAATCACGGACGGCAAACTCCACGACATTTTTGCGGGCTTCCTTGCAAAGTAAAATCCCAATGGATGGCGATTCGTCCGGCAAGCGAACATATTCATCAAGCGCGGAAAGATAGAAATTAAGTTGACCCAGATAAGCAGGCTTAAACTTGCCACGTTTTAACTCCACGGCGACAAGACAGCGCAATTCCCGATTAAAGAACAATACATCAATAAAAAACTCTTGCCCGTCAACCAGCACGCGATATTGACTGCCCACGAAAGAAAAGTAATTGCCGAATGTGAGAATGAATTTTTTGATATTGGCTATCAACTCATGCTCAAAAACACGTTCGTCATGGTCATCAGGGTCTATGTTGTCTTCGATGTTAATAAAATCAAGGAAGTACTCATCTTTGAATGAACGGATTGCACGGTGGGCTTGCTCCTGCTCAGGCAATGTCAATAGGAAGTTATTGGGGATTCTACCGGACTGATATAGTTCTCCGCGCAAATGGGATTTCAACGCCTCAACAGTCCAAAACGCAGCGGCACACTGCGAAATGTAGAAAAATCTGCCGTCAAGTGATTTTTCCTTTGCCAGAATTTCCGAATGATGCGTAAATCCGAGTTTATAGAAATTTGTAATGAAAAACTCCGGGCTATCAAAGCTGTTTATATGCTTTGATAACAAGGCCAAATCAATATCTAAACCGTCCATTACCAACGGACGATTTCCATTTTGAATATGTTCCGTCGAATCGCCAGTTGACGATTGGCGATTTGTAAAAACTGGATGCCAACACTCATAAAAGACACGCATATTCTTAATAGAAGACACTGAAAAACCACGAAGCCCCGGTAATTCTTTTTGTAAATCGTTGGAAATTTGCTTGACTGCTCCTTTTCCCCAATACCCATAACGTGAGTTTTGCGAAACATAGCGCCCGACAGCATAATATAACGAAAGCAACTCCCTATTCACAAGTGCGGCAGCTTGAAAACGGGAACGAATAATCGCATTCTTTATAAGCAACACGGCATTGTCGAAACTACTATCCATGATTTCCCTCCATTTCGTTCGTTGCCAACGGACGTTTTCCCAAAATCGCTTCTATCTCTGCCAGTATACGGTCAATATCCGCATTTAGTCTCGCCCTTTTTTCTTGATACTGTTGTATCAACTCATGCGGTGGCAGTATTTCTTCTTCCTCATGCGGAAAACCGCATAAGTCAATGTTGTAATTGCGGTCAGCAAGCTCCTGAACCGTGTACTGTTTCGCTTTGTCAAACCCATCAACCGATATTTCTTCCCGCTTATTCCACCATTCCATGGCCGGGGTAAAATGCTCCAACTTCATCGGTTTGGTTTTGGAAAAATTTTTGTAGCCCTCCGGCATGTCAAGGCGGTAAAACCATGTCTCGGTGGTCGGTGCACTATCGTCCTGCCTGCCGGCAGGCCGGTCAAAGAACAGGATATTCGTGGTAATACCCGTATACGGCGCGAATACGCTGTGCGGCATACGCACGACGGTATGCAGATTAAATTCTTCTAGCATTTTCTTCTTGATGGCAACTTTGGCGTTGTCCGTGCCGAACAGGAAGCCGTCGGGGATAATAACCGCCGCCCGTCCGTTTCTCTTCAAGCGATACATGATAAGCGTCATAAATAAATCAGCCGTTTCGCTTGATTGTAAATCGGCGGGAAAATTTATTTTCACGCTGTCTTTCTCGCTCCCACCGTATGGGGGATTCATCAGCACCACATCAAAGCGATCGTCCTCTTTATAGTCACGGACACTCTGCTCCAATGAATTGCCGTGGATGATGACGGGGTTGTCTATGTCGTGAAGGAGCATATTGGTGACACACAGTAAATGCGGCAGGGCTTTTTTCTCCATGCCATAGACGGCGTTGTTATATGTTTCTTTATCCGCAGCGGATTTGACCTGCGTATCCAGCACTTTCAAAGCAGATGTGATAAATCCACCCGTACCGCAAGCAAAATCCGCGATTTTCTCGCCGATTTTCGGCGCGACCATCTGCGTCATAAAATCGGTGACGGCGCGGGGCGTGTAAAATTCTCCCGCGTTGCCCGCGCTTTGCAGGCTCCGCAGGATGGTTTCGTATATTTCCCCAAAAGCGTGACGGTCTTCGTACTCGCCGAAGTCCAGTTCGTCAATGATGTTGACGACCTGCCGGAGCAAGATACCGTCCTTCATGTAGTTGTTGTTATCCTCGAAAGCCGACTTGACGATAATCTTGCTCATCGGCGTATTTTCGTCTATTTCAAGGTTTTTAAGCGCAGGGAATAATTCGTTGTTTACAAAGTTCAAAAGGGCTTCGCCGGTAAGCGCCTTGCCGTCCTTATGGTCCGATGCCCAACTGCTCCAACGGTATTTTTCGGGGATGACCGATGTGTAATGGTCGTCAAGCAGTTCCCATTCTTCTTCTTTGGTGTCATAGACCTTCAAGAACAGAATCCAGACCATCTGCTCGATGCGCTGGGCATCGCCATTGATGCCGGCATCGTTACGCATTATGTCCTGGAGTCTTTTTACGAAATTGTTTAGGTTCATATACTCTATACTCTCCAGTCGGTACTCTCGGACGACCGAGGACGGTCGTCCCTACACATATTATCAAGGTTACGCCGCTGCATAAATTTGATTTTGTAATTTCTTGACAGCGTCGATATATTCCCGCTTTCCGCCGAACGCCCTCATTATTTTTTTCATGTCGCCATAAGCACGGAAGGGGTCAATTTGCAAAATCCCGAGCTGCTCCAAGTCGGCGATACCGTTTTCGGCGTACTTATCGAGCAGTGCGGATAAAACCTCACGGGCTATGCCCTCATATTGGCTCAGGTAATCACGTTTCCGGACGTTTGCGGCGCGCTGCGCTTTTGTCAGTGGCTTCTTATCAAAAGCAATATGGCATATTAAATCAAAATCATCCATATCGCGATCACCCGCCGCTTCGCGCAGGGCCTCCAATAATACCCCTCTTTCCTTTAGTTCATCTATGATGGCTTGCTTGCGTTCGCTTGCATTCCATGCCTGTAAAAACTTGTCCAGGCTGGCATACTCGCCCAGAATATTCTTTTTAGAGTAATCGGTAATGCTCTCGGTGATGAGCTTGCCATCCTTGTCATAGTATTGTACCCGTTCGTTCAGGATAGTGACCAAAACATCATTCACACGGTATTTGACACCGGGGTCATCCACCATATATCCATCCGTCGTTTCCAATGGTAGATAAGGCATCGGCGGAGGGGAATCCGGCCCTGTCCCTTGCGTCTGCGCTTCATCGTCCGGCGGAATCGGGTCGCCATCGAAATCAGGGTCGGCAAACAGGCGGCAGGCATCGCGGAAATCCATTATGGTAAAATATTCTTTCGTGTGGCGTTCATCGTCAATATAGTATTCCGGCTTAAGCCGTGTGCCGCGCCCGATAATTTGCTTAAACTCCGTCATGGAATTTATGTTATTATCCAGCACAATCAACTTACAGGTTTTGCAATCCACGCCTGTCGTCATTAGTTTTGATGTGGTGACGATAACAGGATATTTACTTTCCTCTGCGATAAAATAATCGAGCTGTGCCTTGCCCTCATCATTGTCACCGGTAATCCGCATGACATATTTGGTGTTTTCTGCCACTAAATCGGCGTTTTCATTGACCAAGGCTTGCCTCATACGTTCGGCATGGTCTATATCCACACAAAAAACGATGGTTTTGTCAAAGCGGCTTGTCTTTCGTAGAAAATCACTGATTCGTTTAGCCACGGTTTTTGTGCGGTCGTCTATGATGAGGTTGCGGTCATAATCCTTGATGTTATACTCCCTGTCCTCGATTTCATTACCATATATATCAACCTTGCCGATGGGCGGCCGCCAACCTTCGAGGTCCTTGTCAATCCCTACGCGGACCACTTTATACGGGGCAAGGAATCCGTCGTCAATGCCTTGTTTCAGGCTGTATGTGTAAATGGGCATACCGAAATAATCAATATTGGAAGCCTCTTTTGTTTGCTTCGGTGTGGCGGTCATGCCGATTTGAGTCGCGTTTGTAAAATATTCCAATATTTTACGCCAGCGGGATTCTTCTTTCGCGCTTCCCCTGTGGCACTCGTCTATCACGATAAGGTCGAAAAAATCGTGCTTGAATTCGCGGAATGGCTCCTCGCTCTCGTCTCCGGCGAGCTGTTGATATAAGGAAAGATAAAGCTCGTATGAACTGTCGAGCTTTCTTCCGCTGATTTTGGTCATTATCTTTTCAAATGGTTTAAAGTCCTGCTGCATTGTTTGGTCAATCAGAAAATTACGATCGGCTAGGAACAGGATTTTCTTTTTTGTGCCGGATTTCCAAAGTCTGTGGATTATTTGAAATGCCGTGTATGTTTTTCCCGTGCCGGTCGCCATGACCAGCAAGATGCGGTCTTGGCCCCGGGCTATCGCTTCTATCGTGCGGTTTATCGCCACACGTTGATAATAACGCGGCGTTTTCTCGCCAACATGGAAGTAATACGGCTCGGTAATAAGTTTTTCCTGCTCCGGCGTGATGTGTTCTTCACCCTTGTACCTCGCCCACAATTCTTCCGGTGTGGGGAAGTCGGTAAGAGTGATTTCCCGCTCCGTGCCGTTTTTCATGTCATGTTCAAGAAAAGCATCGCCGTTGGAGCTATAGACAAACGGAATATCAAGGATTTCGGCGTATTCGATGCCTTGTTGCATACCCGATCCGACAGAGTGCTTGTTATCCTTTGCTTCAACAATGGCGAGGGGCAGATTGCGTTTGTAATACAGGATGTAGTCCGCTTTTTTCTTCTTCCCGCGAGCGACAGAATTTCCCCGGACAATAACACGGCCATCAGTGAACGACTGTTCCATGTGAATTTGGCTGTGTTTATCCCATTTGCATTCAATAGCGGGGGTAATGTAGCGCAGTTTTATATCTTCCTCGGTCATTTCATGCTTTTTTACTAATTCATCCAATATTACACCCAAACTTCCCTGCGCGTGTTCTAAAGTTTGCTCTGCGCATTCTGCACCTCAAATCAATCTCATTATTCTATTCTAGTTTAATTTTGGGGATTGTTCAAGGGTCAAATACCCCGCTGTAAGTTGCGGAATATCTGACCTTCGCAGGAATAATTACGGTCAGGGGAACGGTATTTTGTTCCTAACCCCTACACCGCAATCCAGCAAGTCACCGTCGTACCCTTGCCCAGCTCGCTCTCCAGCTCAACGCGGCCGCCGTGGTGTTCGGCGATGTGTTTCACGATCGAGAGGCCCAGCCCGGTGCCGCCGGTCTTTTTATCACGCGAGGGGTCGGCGCGGTAGAAGCGCTCGAAGACCCGTCCCTTATGCTCGTCCGCTATCCCGATGCCGGTATCGCTGACCCCGATTTTATGGAAACCGTCGGCGGCATCCAAGCAGACCGCGACCACGCCACTTTCTTTATTGTATTTTATGGCATTGTCAATCAAATTAAACAAAAGCTCGTCCAGCATGAGCCTATTGGCTGTTATGTTAAAAGGCCCACCGGAAACGGTGATGGATATATGCTTTTCTTTGGCCTTTTCATTCAGGGCCTCTATTACATGCTCCACTAATCCGCGTAGTTCAAACTCGCTTTGCTCACCCTTTGCCCGGCTGCCATCGGCCAGGCCACCGCCGGCCACGCCCTCGTCAAACTCGGACAGGCGGATGATGTCTTCTATGATACTGATTAGGCGTCTGGCTTGCACGAGAATTTTTGCGGCAAAATCGCGGATGTCCTCCTCTTTGGCCATCCCGTTCTCAATTAGCTCGGCATATGCCAAGATACTGGTGAGCGGTGTCTTTAGCTCGTGAGAAACATTGGCGGTAAACTCGCGGCGTTGCTTCTCCGCCGCGTGGCGTTCGGTCACGTCGAAAAAAAGGATGACGGCCCCGCCCACATCATTTTTGGCCGGGTTAAAATGCACGCTGTATATCTGCCCGTTTCTGGACATATGCATTTCGGCGCCCGCTCCTAGCAGACACTGCTTCACGCCTTGCTGAAATTCGATGTCGCGACATACGCTCAGGATGCTTTTACCCACACAATCCCCGAATATCTCCGTCACGCTTTTATTGGCGGAGAGGATGCTTCCGCTGCGGTCCAGCATCAGCAAGCCCTCCCGCATATGTTCGGTGATATCTTCGATGACAGCGGCGCGGTTTTCCAGCGCCAGTACCTGCGCCGCGATTTTTTGCCTTTGCTGCTCGATTTTTTTCATGTAGGGTATCAGTTCGTCATACGCGGGCGTATTGTCGCCGTCGAAGTCGATCTGCGTGAGCGGGCGGACGATGTTTCGCGTCAGGCGTTTGGCGACAAATATCGCCACCAACAGTACAAATACCACACTGGCAATGATGACGGGGATTATCTCGCCCAACAGTTCCGTGATTTTCTGCATGGTGAGCGACACCCGCAGGATGTTGCCATCGTCGAGGCGGATGGCGTAAAAAAAAGTATTGGTAGCCAGCGTGGACGAGTAGCGCATGATTTCGCCCGTTCCGTCCGTCTGAGCAGCGATGACTTCCTCGCGATCGGCATGGTTTTCCATTGTTCCAGCATCGGCTTTATTGTCCAGCAGCACCTCTCCGCCGGGGGCAATGATGGTCAACCTGGCTGCGTCGGCGCCGTGGTTATTATAGTCGATAAAGCGCAGATCACTATACTCCAGCCCGTGGTTTAATAAATCGGCGCACAGCACGGCCCTGTCCCTTGCATCGGCCATCTCCCGTTTCATGCCGGCATTATAGACAAAAGCCGCCACCGCCAAAGAGATAAGGAGGGAGCTCAGGAGGATCAATCCGAGGAAGTTTATATAGATGCGTTTTTCCATAGCTATTCCCCTAATTTATAACCCACGTTCCGTACGGTCTTTATATGCGTTCCGGCCGGGCCGAGTTTTTTTCTGAGCGAGCGTATGTGCATGTCCAGTGTCCGGCTTTCGCCCTCGAAGTCGCTGTCCCAGACGGCACTGAGGATGCTGGAGCGGCTCTGGGCCAGGCCTTGCTTGCGGAGCAGAAAATACAGTAGCTCGTATTCCTTGAATGTCAGTAAAACGGGTGTGTCGTCCACGGCCAGGGTGCGTCTGTTTATGTCCAGGCGGATGTTCTCGTATTTTAGGATTTCTTCTGCTTCGCTTTCAGTCCGGCCACGGCGAAGTACCGCCCCCACGCGAGAGATCAGCTCCATCACGCCGAAGGGTTTCACGATGTAGTCGTCCGCGCCGCCATCCAGCCCCGTGACTTTATCCAACTCCGACCCCCTGGCCGTCAGCATGATGACAGGGATGTCGCGATATTGCGTGGCATTTTTCAATTTCTTTAGGATGCCAAGGCCATTCTCACCTGGCAGCATGATGTCCAGCAAGATAAGGGCCGGCACATCTTTTTTCATTGCCTGTAAAAAATCCTCGCCACATTCAAAACAAGCCGCCTCATGGCCCGCCACTTTCAGGGCGTAGGAGACGATGCCGCGAATGTTTTCGTCATCTTCGACAATGTAAATCAGGGGCATAAAGTCCTCCGGAGCCGCCTTTTGCCATTACACATTATGCATTATGCATTTCCATGCACGCCGGTGATGGAAAAGACCACCCACTCGGCGATGTTCACGGCATGATCGCCGATACGCTCGAAATACTTGGCGATCATCAGTAAATCCAAAGCCTGCTCGGCGTTTTCCGCATTGGCACGGGTCAGCTCGAATAAATCACGCTTGACCGTGACAAAGAGATTGTCCACCACATCATCATATTCTATCACCGAGCGGGCCCGTTCCAAATCCTTATCCACGAAAGCGTCTATGCTGTCCGTGACCATCTTGGCCGTGGCCTCGGCCATCATCGGGATATGTTCCAGTTTTTTTATGTAGGGCTTGTCGGCCAGGTAGATGGTAATTTCGGAAATGTCACCCGCCTGATCGCCAATCCGCTCCATGTCGGTAATCATCTTCAGGGCGGCGGAGACGAGACGCAAGTCCCTGGCCACCGGCTGTTGTTGCAAGAGCAGTTTCAGGCACAAAGCCTCGACGTCATTTTCCATGTTGTCGATCTCGGCATCGAAACTGATGGCCTGTTTTGCCAGCTCTATGTCCTGTTTCACCAAGGCGTCTATCGCCAGGGCGATGGCTTTTTCGACCAGGGCCCCCATTTCTATCAGCATATCGTTTAAATGCTTTAATTGCTCATCATATTGTTTACGCATTATCCGAACCTCCCCGTTATATAATCTTCGCAACGTTTATCCTTCGGCATGGAAAAGAGCTGTTCCGAATCGCCGAATTCCACCATATCGCCCAAAAGGAAAAAGGCGGTGTAGTCGGAAATGCGCGTCGCCTGCTGCATATTGTGGGTGACGATGACGACGGTATATTTTTCCTTTAGCTCCATGACCAAGTCCTCGATTTTCGAGGTCGAGATCGGATCCAGCGCGCTGGTCGGCTCGTCCATCAGCAGCACGTCCGGTGAAACGGCCAGGGCCCTGGCGATGCAGAGTCTTTGCTGCTGCCCACCTGAAAGCGAGAGGGCGGATTTTTTCAACCGGTCCCTACACTCTTCCCAAATCGCCGCGTCACGCAGGGACTTTTCCACGATTTCGTCCAGTTGGTATTTACCCTTTATGCCGTGCGTGCGGGGGCCGAAGGCGATGTTATCATATATGCTCATCGGAAAGGGATTGGGCTTTTGAAAGACCATGCCGACCCGCTTTCTCAGCATATTCACGTCTATATTGCCATAGATGTCCGCGCCATCCAGCAGAATGGAGCCCTCGATTTTTATGCCCTCAATCAGGTCGTTCATGCGGTTTAAGGTCTTTAAGAGGGTACTCTTTCCACAGCCCGACGGCCCGATGAGCGCAGTTATTTTCTGGGCCTCTATGTCCATCGAGACATCTTTTAGAGCCTTGAAGTCATTATACCATAGGTTTACTTGGTTGATTTCGATTTTTTTCATGTGCTTTCCCTTACAGCTTTTGAATGAATCGCCTCTCTATGCTCGCCGACAGTGCATTTATCCCTACCACGACCAACAGCAGCACGACCGCCGTGGCGTAGGCCTGGTCGTTATAATGCCCATCGACCGACAGCTGGTACACGTGCAGGGCCAGTGTCCGCCCTTGTGAAAACAGGTTTTCCGGCATTTTTATCACGTTGCCGAGGGTGTAGATGAGGGCGGCAGTCTCCCCGACGATACGGCCAACCGCCAGGATGATGCCGGCAAAGATACCGGGGGTGGCCGGTGGCAATATCACGCGCCAGACTGTCCGTAGCTTCCCCGCCCCAAGACTGAATGAGCCTTCGCGCAGGCTGTCGGAGATAGATTTTAGGCTTTCCTCCGTCGTTCGCATGATCAGGGGCAGTATCATGATCGCCAGGGTGAAACAGCCCGCCAGTATCGAGCGGCGCCATCCCAGCAGATTGGCGAAGAATATATAGCCAAACAGGCCGAAGACAATCGAGGGGATGCCGGCCAGTGTTTCGCTCATCATCCGGACGATACGGACCAGGCGGCTGCCGCGTCTGGCATATTCCACGAGGTAGATGGCCGTGAAAATCCCGAAGGGTACGGCAATGATCAGGGTCAGGCCCACGACAATCAGGGTCGTGACCAGGGCCGGGAAGAGTGATTGGTTTTCCACGGTGTAGGTCGGCGAAAACAGCGAGGGTTTGATGTGCGGTATGCCGTTTATCAGGATGAAGGCAACTATATAGAGTAGTACGGCCACCGTGGCAATCCCCGCCGCCCAGACCAGGATGAAGCGCAGCCAGTCCATAGGTTTTTTGTGGGGGATGGTTATTTTCAAGGTTTTCATGTTGTTCCTTTACTTGCTACGGAGCCGATAAGCTCCCTTCTTCGTCATCCAGCAATGTTTCTATGCGGGGTGACGTGCTTTATAACTACCGCCCCTTCTCCCTGTTCAGTACCGAGAACAAGGCATTGATAATCATAATAAAGACAAACAGCACGACACCGGTGGCGATCAGGGCCCCTTCGTGGAGGCTGCCGTGCTCGACATAGTTCATTTCCATGACGATGTTGGCTGTCATCGTGCGGACGCCGCGCAGAAATTCGTAAGGCATCCGCAATGCCGTCTGGTTGCCCGCCACCATCCGGACCGCCATTGTCTCTCCGATGGCACGGCCCACGCCCAGCACGATGGCCGCCATGACCCCGGATTTTGCCGCCGGCATGATGGCCTTAAAAACGGCCCGCTCGTGGCTGGCACCCAGGGCGATGGCCCCTTCGTATATCTCTTGCGACACGGCGCGGATATTGGCTTCGGCGATGCCGATGACGGTAGGCAAAATCATCAAACCCAGCAACACTGAGGCCGCTAGCATCGTGGCACCGCTGACCATGTCAAAGCGTTCCCCGAATATCTCGAAAATCATGGGCACCAAAAACATCATCCCGAAAAAGCCGTAGATGACGGAGGGCACGCCGGCCATCAGATTCAGGGCCGGTTTTAGTATGCGATACAGCGGGGCCGGACACATCCTGGCCATGAAGATGGCCGTGAGCAGTCCGATGGGCACGCCGAGGAGTATCGCCCCGGCCGTGACATAGATGCTGCCCAGAATCATGGGCAAAATCCCGAAGGACGGTTCCTCATACATGGCCGTCGGCCGCCAGAGCTGCCCCGTTAAAAATTCTTTCAGTCCTATCTCCGCCATTGCGGGCACGCCTTCCGCGAGCAGGAAGATGCAAATCAAGGCCACCGCGATTATGGAGGCAAACGTGGCGGCCATGAAGACGATTCGCATGACGGTTTCTCTGAATTTTAGCATTATTGCAGTTGCTCCCAGCGCACTATCTCGCCAGTGTAGATGTCTTTCACTTGCTCGAGCGACAAATCCGAGATGGGATTGGCGGGATTGACCACGACGGCCACGCCGTCCAAGGCAATGTTGATGGGCATCAGGGTCTCCAGTTCGGCTTCGCGCAGCTCGCGGCTCGACATACCGATGTCCAGTTCGCCTTCGGCGGCGCCGCTGATGCCGGCTCCCGAGCCTGTGCTGGAGATGTCGATGGTCACGCCGTCATTGAGCTTCAAATATTCTTCCCTCATTCTTTGCATCAGGGGATCGACCGAAGTGGAGCCGCCGATACGCAGGATGCCGGCCATGCCAGAGGACTCGTAGTCCGGCGCACTGTCATCCACCGATGTCCAACTGGTGGCGGATTGCTCCTGCCCGGTGGCCGAGAGCATGAAGTCGATAAAGTCCTTTATCAGCGGATCGGCGTATTTTTCGTCGGTGACACAGACCAGCAGCGGGCGTTGGATAATGTAGCTGCCGTTTTTTATGGTGGCATCCGAGGGGGCGACGCCGCCGATGGTGAGGGCCTTCACGCTGTCATTTAAGGAGCCGACCGAGATATAGCCGATGGCGTAGTCGTTGGCACCGACTGCCGACAAAATCTCGTTGGTCGAGGCGAGGATGACGGCTTCGCTGTACATGTCATCGCCGACGCCAGTGATGCTGACAAAGGCGTCGCGGGTGCCGCTGCCGTCCTCGCGGGTATGGGCACCGATGACGCGACTGGTGTCAAAGCCATCGCCCGGGTCGGGGTCTGCCGGAGCGGGGTCCGGGTCTGCCGGGGCCGGGTCAGCGATGGTGGTAGTGGTGTCGGCGGGGGCCGGGGCGGGTGTGGGTTCAGGCTCCGATGAGCCGCAAGCGGCCAGAAGCGTGAGGGTGAGTGCGGTACTGATGATGATTGCTAATGCTTTTTTCATTTTCTTTCTTCCTTTCCTACTGTGCCGTCATTCCGCAATGTTTTTATGCGGAATCCCCCGCGTGTAAAAACTCCTCCATCCAGGGGGCCCCGCATTAAAGATTTGCGGGGTGACGGCTTTCATTAATTCGTTAAACTGGTTTACATCCATATCCTACAGGAGAAATGTAAAATCCAAAACCGTTGCCATGTAAAAGATATGTAAAATAAAACGGCGATGCCGGAGCATCGCCTGTCTTATGAATCCTGACCACTGATCACTGACTCCTGACCACTACAAATACTTCTTCAACGCCTCCACCTTGTCCAGTTTCTCCCAAGGCAAATCCAGGTCGTTCCTGCCAAAATGCCCATAGGCGGCGGTCTGTTTGTATATGGGGCGGCGCAGATCGAGCATTTTTATGATGCCGGCGGGCCGCAGATCAAAATGCTCACGGATAAGCGCGATTAATTTATCATCCGCGAGTTTGCCCGTCCCGAAAGTATCAACAGTAATGGAAGTCGGGCGGGCGACGCCGATGGCATAGGAGAGCTGTATCTCGCACTTATCGGCCAGGCCGGCGGCAACAATGTTCTTGGCCACATAGCGGGCGGCGTAGGCAGCAGAGCGATCCACCTTCGTGCAGTCCTTGCCGGAGAAGGCGCCGCCGCCATGACGGGCGTAGCCGCCATAGGTATCGACGATGATTTTGCGCCCGGTCAGGCCGGAATCACCCTGCGGGCCGCCAATCACAAAACGCCCGGTGGGGTTGATATAGTATTTGGTATCCGCATCCAGCATTTCTTTTGGCAAAACGGGGTCAAAAACATATTTTTTGATGTCCGCGTGAATCTGCTCCTGGCTCACATCATCGTCATGCTGGGTCGAGAGGACGATGGCTTCCAAGCGGATGGGTTTGCCCTCCGCGTTATATTCGACACTGACCTGGCTCTTGCCGTCTGGCCGCAGATAAGGAAGCGTTCCGTCCTTACGGACTGCGCTGAGTTTCAGGGCCAGCTTATGCGCCAGGGATATGGGATAGGGCATATATTCCTCGGTCTCGTTCGTGGCGTAGCCAAACATCATGCCCTGATCGCCGGCGCCGATTTCCAGGGCGGCATCCCCGTCGCCTTGCTTCGCCTCCAGTGCCCGATCCACCCCCATGGCGATGTCGCCGCTTTGCTCGTCGATGGCGACCATCACACCACAGGTATTGCCGTCGAAGCCATACTCTGATCTGTCATAGCCAATTTCGAGGACGGTCTCGCGGACAATCTTGGCAATGTCCACATAAGCTTCGGTGCTGATTTCGCCCATCACGAGGACAAAGCCGGTGCAGGTGGCGCTTTCGCAGGCCACGCGGCTATTGGGGTCCTGTTCCATCAGGGCGTCCAAGATGGCGTCGGAGATGGCATCGCACATCTTGTCGGGATGTCCTTCGGTTACGGATTCGGATGTAAATAGGTACTTGTCCATGTTCTTATGCCTCCTTTTGTAATGCATTATTATTGTTCTATATATAAGTCACCTTATATTGCTTTAACTTCCCTAAAGCCACGATAAACATCATATGTCACATAAGCATAGGCAGCCATGTGGCAGATGGCCAGCCAGGTCATGCTGATACTCGTGGCATCCAGGGGTGCGTCAAACAAGTACGCGCCGTAGGTCAGCACCGAGATTAGGTTGATGATTAGCGCAATCCACAGCTTTTTTATGTCGTATATCAAATAAAATGCTGTCAGTAAAATAAGGACGGGATAGTTAAAGCGCTCGTGCATCGCCGGCAAAAACATTAGTGCCGTGAAGATGCACCATATCCCCAAGTATACAATACTTTTATTGTTTAAGCCATCCTTATACTTAAAAATCGCGCACATAAACAGGATGAATATTACCAGCGTGCCCAGCAAGGCCGGGTAATACAGGGCCTCGTAGTGGGTCAGGTTAAAACTATATAGGTTGGGCATTTTCATGGTCATTTGCGGGTTAGTCACGCTTTGCTCAAAATAGATGCGATATACGTTGCCCGCCGGCCGTCCCGCCAATATTGCCGGCAGGCCGCCCAGAATATAGCAGAGCGGAATGTAGAGAAAATATAACAGGCTCAGGCCATTTTTGCGGAAGATATAGAGGGCAATAAAGAGCGGCAGAATAAAGATGGCCTGCATTTTGAAGATAAAAGCGATTCCCAGCCACATAAGCGATGTGCCGTATTTTTCGCGCAGGGCATGGTAGAGGCAGATAATTAAAAAGCAGGTATAAATGCTGTCCGCTTGCTTCCACAATGCGCCATTCATCAGCACCGCCGGCAAAAACAGCGTCACCAGCCCTATGATGGCCGCCTTGCGCCGCCGCCAGACATCGCCGCCTTCCCCTTCCAGTAGTATCAGGGCGATGCGATAGATAAAATATGCGGCCACGTAGTCGCAGATAATGGAGCAAAACGAAACCAAGACCCAGGGCTCCCAGGGCAGATAAGCGGCAATGGCGAGGATAATATTGTAGGGGATGTAGTATGCCCCGACCCCTTGGGCCAGGCCATCGATAAATCCCCATTCCTTATAATGTTCCACCCACGACATCAGGGCATAGACATAATCGCGACTAATGGCCAGCGACGCCATTTGCCAGCGAATAAACAGCGATAAAAATAGCAGCAAGCAAAAAGCAATCCCGTAAAAGTTTCTTTCAATAACTCCCTGGAATTTGCCTTCGATGTTTATCAGCTTGGCCCGTAGCGGTTTTTTCATTAATTTACCCCTGGCAAAGTGCAGGAAAAAGCCGCTCCTGCGGCCTTTTCACTGGATCCGATGGGACTTGAACCCACGACTTCCACGTTGCGAACGTGGCGCTCTCCCAACTGAGCTACGAACCCATATGCACAATAAACGGACGCTGACATTATAACACAGCCCCCGCTGCGAGGGCAAGCCCTCACGAAAACGATATCCACTCCAAATCTATATCCGTGCCTGGTAAAAAGATTAGCGTCACGGTTTTTTTGCCGTATACGCGCTCACCCAGGGCGTGAGTTGTGGCGCTATACGCAGCAGTGCCGGCAATCTCAAGCATTTCACGTTGCCCGTCTATCAGCAACTGGACGGAATTTATCGCTTGTGCCGAGCGGGTACACAGGCAAACACTGTCCGCGCCCTTTTCGCCAAAATCCATGTCCCTAAAAATTATGCTGACATTGTTGCCGATACCTTCCACGGCCTGTTCCTTGATGCTGAACGTATCACCGCTGATACCATCGTTTTCCGCCGCATACAGGCGGGCAAAAGCTTTCTCTTTGCGTTCAAACACAAAGCCCTTGATATGGACCTTATTATAGAAAACAAAGCAGAGGGTTGTCACGCCTTTTAGCCTGCGTGGCAGCTTGACGTGGACATCCTGATAGGTGTTCCATATCTGGCCCAAGTCATATATGTATGTTGTCAGACGCCGGGCTCCCGGCTCGCCAGGCATACCTTCCCAGACCTCGAAATTGAAGGGGTCGTGACTGAGGGGGAAGAGCGGCACATTCAGCTCATCCGAACCGAAGCTGCCAAAATCCAAATCCGCATAACCGACATGGCTTTCGCCTTCGCGCCCCGAAACAATGCCGCGTTCATTGCCGTTGGCCAGCTCCACGTTGCTCCTGTTGGCCAGGCCGCCGGTCACAAAAGTATAGGGGTCTATCAGGGGCTTGCCGTAGCCCGATACCGTAAGAGACAGCTGGGAAATTAGCACTACATGCTCGCGCCCGTTCCTGGCGGCACACCTGAGCCACATTTCACCATCGCCTTTTGGTATGATTTGAGCACTCCTGGCATCGGCAGCCACGTCCAGCGTTCCGAGCAGACTGTCTATTCCGGCGGCGTCGGTCAGACGCCATTCCAAATCATCATATGTCGCGTTTTCAGGGAAAATTTTTGCCGTGGCTGTCAAGTCGTCTAATGTAATTTCTATCTTGCGGATGGCAACATCGCTTTTGTCAATTTGTGCCTCAACCGTCGGGGCCTTATCTCCCGTGCGACGCACAATGGCCAGGAGTTTCCCGTTAAAGAGGCGGCGATTATCGCATTTATATTGCTCAAAATCGCTGGAATCGCCATTATCCAGTCCTAAAAGCTCCCCATCCGTCACCCTCACATGAATGCGGTCGGCGGCATTTTCCACGGCGTTTCCGGCGGTATCTTCCGCACTGATGGTAACAAAATGCAACTTGCCATAGACCTCGGTATCCAGCTTCAGCGTGGCAGTATCGCCAAAGGAACGGCGGCTATCTTTCGCCACGACTGCCCCGGCCTCATCATAGGCGAGTACAGTAAGCTCTCCCGGCTTATAAGTCACACTCCAATCCGCGATATAGCGCTCACCCAGCTCCACCCGGCCCAGGGACTGTCCCTCGAAAAAGAGTTCGGCGGCGTGGGCGTTGGTGGCGGCCCGCACATCTATTATCTGCCCCGGCGAATAATCCCAATAGGGGAAGAGGTGCACCATCGGCTCCTTAGTCCAGGCGGCTTTATATACATGGTAGGAATCCTTGAAAAAACCGGCCGTGTCTATCTGGCCAAAGTAGGAGTTTTTCGTGTGGTAGGGGGTGGGTTCGCCGATATAGTCCATGCCCGTCCAGATAAAAAGACCCAGCGAGAAGGGGTGCTGTTCGTCTGCCAAGGCGCATATTTCCGCGCTTTGCGCCCCCCAGCTGGTGTTGCAATTCCCCAAGGATGAGCATTGGAGGTCGTCGTCTGCGAGGACGGACTGGCGCAGCGGGAAACGGTATACGCCCCGGCTTTGGACGTGGGAGGCGACCTCGCCGCCGTAGATGATCCAGTCGGGATGGGCCTGGTGGTGATCATTATACAGGCGCTCGGCGTAGTTATAGCCAATCAGCTTGATTATATCGACACATTTTTGGGTGTTTTCCCATTCCATGTAGTTGGAGCTAAATGTCACGGGGGCGTGGCCATTTGGATCGTGTGTTTTAACCAAATCGCTGAGCATTTTTAGCAACGTGCCGCCACGCTCGGCAGACACATGGGTGTCGTATATTTCATTGCCCACGCTCCACATTATGACGGAGGGACAGTTTCTGTCACGGCGCACCCAAGAGGCCAGATCGCGCTCCACCCATTCACCAAAAAAGCGGGCATAGTCGTATGTGGTTTTAGGTAGCTCCCACATATCCAACAGCTCGCTCATTATCAAAAAGCCCATTTCGTCGGCCAGTTCCATGAATACCCTCGCCGGGGGATTGTGCGATGTGCGGATGGCATTGACACCCATGCCACGTAGCAGGTCAAATTGGCGGCGCAGGGCATCCTTATCCATTGCCGAACCCAACGCCCCCAGGTCATGGTGCATACAGGCCCCATAAAGCTTCATGCGGCGGCCATTTAAGGAAAAGCCCAGTTTCGTATCAAAGGCTATTTCGCGGAAACCGAAGCGGGTCTGGACTGTATCGCAGACTGCGCCATCGACAATGAGCTCGGAAACCAGTGTGTATAATTGCGGGCTGTTTATGTCCCAGGTCTTAATCTTGTCGCTGCCATTTTCGATGGGCCGGGGGCTGCCGGTCTCATACAAGCTGTGCCTTAGCTCGTAAGCTTTGCCACCCGTCTCAACCTCAGCCGTCGCCGTGTAGCTCCAGTTTCCGTCTTTTTTCGCTGTCGTGACGTAGATGCCGTCCGTGATGAAGTGACATGCATTTTTTACTTTCAGGCTCACGTCGCGGTAGATGCCCGCCCCGCTGTACCAGCGCGAATTTGGGGATTGGTGGTTTACTTCCATCAGCAGGGTGTTTTCGCCGTTTGGCGCGAGATAGTCCGTGATCTCAAATTCGAAGGCGGTGTAGCCGTATTTCCACTCGCCGGCCTTTTTCTCGTTGACATAAAATGTGCTATACATGTATACGCCGTCAAAATTTATGAACAGGCGTTGACCGCTTTGCAGGCTGTCCGTGTTCAGGTAGCGCCGATAGCGGCCGATGCCGTTTTTATATAGATTTTCCGTATCGTGAATCAACCAGTCATGCGGTAAGGCCACCGGGGCGAAGTCGCTGCCGTCCAGGGCAAACTCCCAGCCATCATTTAATAGGGTGCTTTTCATGGGCGATCTCCTTTTGGGGGTAGGAGGCGACAATCTGCCGCCTGTTATGAGTCAAGTCAATTATACACATAAAGGCGGGTGGGCGCAAGCACGTTACAACGGGTGGGTGCATATTTTAAAAGTGTTAGCATAATATAACTCCCAGCCATATACCAAGAGGTTATCCAAACAATTAAGTTTGCGATGACATCTTTTGGTTTGAAGGAAAGTTCTCCTCCGGAGAACTTTTGATTTAAATATACATGCCGAAATGGAATCAATCAACGTTATATCCGAGTAGTGAGATTATGTGTCATTATAGGCTTGCCATAAGCGGCATATAGCGTATAATGGTAGTGCCTTTTGCAAAAAAACCTTCCCGCAGGGCGACAACGACCTTGGCGTGGATTCCGAATTCCGCGCGACGAATGATTTCGTCGCACTCGTTGCATATGTCGCGCAGATGATCCCCAGCTTCGGCAATGCGAAAGATTTACTGTCAACACTCCTGAACATCGACATCAGTGTCTCGCAAATACAAAAAATTTCCGAGGCGGCGGGTGAAAAGGTGTTCACACGGCAAAGGCGGGGTGGCGTGTCTTTACAATGATTTTATGCCGCTAAACAAGGATAATGCCATAATTCCGATTAGGTGTATTTAATGGGTACCGGTATTGTCGATTCCGACATCCTGCGCTGTGGGGCAGGGCCAGCTTTCCAATAGAAAATTTTGAAAAATAAAACCACCGTCATATGTGTTTCATACTACATATGACACATAAGCATTGTCAAAACACAAAATATGGTAGATTTCCGTATTGATATATGGTAAAATGAGTAAAAAGAAGCAAATAGATTTCAAAGAGAGTTTTATCGGACGGCAAAGGATTTATGATATTAACCAAGGAGCAACAACATGACACAGAACACTTACCAACCCACATTGTTTGATTATATGGCGGATTTCTTGCCGCAAGCACCAGTTGGGACATCCGGCCAGCCTCGCTTTATCGATCTGTTTTGCGGCATAGGCGGCATTAGGCTCGGGATGGAAAGAGCGGGTTTTGAATGTGTGTTTTCCTGTGATATAAATAACGAGTGCAAAAAAACCTATAACGCTAACTTCGCTGAATGGCCGCAGGGGGATATTGCAGAAATAGCGGCATCAAGCATACCAGACTTTGAGGTATTGTGTGCTGGTTTTCCGTGCCAGCCCTTTAGTATTTCCGGTAGGCAAAAGGGCTTCAGTGATAAAAGGGGCATATTATTTTTTGAGATTTGCCGCATTATCAAGGCGAAGGAACCGCCGATAGTTTTCCTCGAAAATGTGAAGCACTTAATCCATCATGACGGTGGACGGACACTGGGGATAATATTGGAGCAACTAAGCGACTTAGGATATGAGGTCGGATGGCGGTTATTAAATGCTCTCGATTATGGTGTTCCGCAAAACCGCGAAAGAATCATTATCATAGCCTCGAAGTCAAAGGCTTTCAACTTCAATGGGATGCGATTTGCCAATCGCCATATGCTGCTTGATTTTTTGGATGATCGGGGCGAGTTTGAATTTCTGGCGGAAAAAGACTACACACTAATCGAAAATCCGCGGATTCAAAAACAATCGGGGCTGTGCTTTGCGGGTTATCGTAATAAATCCATCCGCAAGGCGGGGGTGCGGCCGGGAACGGAACACCTATCCCGCACACATAAGCAGCCTAATAGAATATACTCGGTCGTGGGTACGCATCCGACGCTACCTTCACAGGAAACATCAGGGCGCTTTTGGATATTGCAAACCGACAATAAGGTCAGGAAGTTGACTATCAATGAGTGCTTTCGCATCATGGGTTTTCCGGGTGATTTTATCAGGCCATCCAGTGTGGGTGAGCAATACAAGCAAATCGGCAATTCTGTCTGTGTTCCCATGGTCCATGCCGTGGCAGAGGCACTCAGGGAGCAATACTTCGGAGCAAGGGTGACAAGCCTATGACGCATACGGATTTACTAGTCAAAATTTACGAAGCCGCCCTGAGCCTGGCCTTTGCGGGCGATATCACGTTTGACAATGTAGACGATGATATAAAGCGTCATGTTGAATACATAATATCGCGTTCTGAAAGTAATAAAGGCATGGTCACGGTCTTGACCACGCTGCTGGCCCACAAGGTAATTTCGCCGGAACAGGATATCCGCTATCATCAGGCGGGGCTGGAGGGTGGTTTTGCCGGGCGGGGAATTGACCAAAGCCATGTCACGCCCTTTATGAAAAAGGTGTCGTTTCCCGCCATGGCTGAGTCGGGCTGGCTCACACGTTCCTTGGAACAGGCACACCCCTACACAATGGATTATCCGGGGCGGGTGACGCCAAAGGAAGCAAAAACCGCGTTCCTTTCGATTATCGACAAGGTACAAACACAAGGCGCATATCCGCAGGATATTTTGCTGTATATGTTTGTGCTTTTGGTCAGGCAAAGGGATAGCATGAATGTGGAACTGGCCAAGCCGCATAGCCTGTCCATCTTTGCTATAATGGCTTTGCTTGAAAAACACTTTTCGGCGAAGTATGATTCATCCGGCGCATCGAGGTTGCCGACATTGGCCGTATATGCGGCATATCAATGCATGATTCCACAGATGTCACGCTATAATGGCAAAATCCTCTGCTCTTTGGAAAGTCATAATTCATCCGATGCACAATCGGGCAGGATAGGTGATGTCGATGTAAACCATCAGGATAATACAGCCTTTGAAGGTGTTGAAATAAAACATGGGATTAAGATAAGCAAAGCCCTGGTGACGGACGCTTACGAAAAGTTCAAGGTATATAATACAGACAGGTACTATTTACTAACGACTGCGGACATGGATGGTGCCGATTGGCAAGGAATAAATGAGGAAGTGAGCCGAATCGCCCAAATACATGGTTGCCAAGTGATAGTAAACGGTGTTTATGATACCCTACGTTATTATCTGCGTTTGCTTTCCGATACGGCGGAGTTTATCGAGAGATATGTTGATTTATTGAAAGCGGATGAGGCAGTCAAGTTCCAGCATAAGACTATGTGGAACGATGTTGTGGGTGGTAGGTGAGTTGGTGTTCTTTATCATTTCATCGTAGCCGAACATCGACCATCCACCAACAAACGACACAAATCATCCGCCCCGTCCGCGATCCAGGTCGCGCCCGCCGCTTCCAGCTCGCCGCGTGAGCCGTAGCCCCAGGTGATGCCGATGCTGTCGATTCCGGCGTCCTTTGCCCCGATGATGTCATGCAGTCTGTCGCCTATCATGACGGGCGACATCTTGCGCTGCGGGTCGAGCGCTTGAATCGCACTGCGTACTAATGGGCCCTTGCCGTTTTTGGTCCGGCTCCCGTCCATCTCATCACCGAAGACCGCCACAAAATAATCAGCAAGCTGGAAGTGTGCCAGGATTTGGTCGGCATAAAACATGGCCTTGCTGGTGACGACGGCCAGTGTTTTGTCCTTGTTTTTCAGCTTTTCCAAGATATCGGGGATATGGGGGTAGATGCTGTTTTCAAATAAGCCCGTCACGGAAAAATACTCGCGGAATTTGAGTACGGCGGCTTCCGTTTGCGCTTCGGAAAATCCGTAATGCTCCCTGAACGACTCACGCAAAGGGGGCCCGATGAAGCGGGTCAGGCTGCTAAGCTCCTCGTGGATACCGAAGGCCGCCAGGGCATATTGAAAAGAGCGGGTAATGCCGGGCTTTGGGTCTGTCAATGTGCCGTCCAAGTCGAACAGGCATAAATCGTAGGACATATAAATCTCCTTCACGCTTTAGTATAGTTCCAGCAACCCAGAAGAATGTCGGTTTTATCGACATTCTTCGGCGGGAAACTTTAGCTTCACGCCCCCATGTAAGAAAGGCCAATCAACCCAATCGCCAGATTGGCGCCTACATGCACGAGCAGGCTACCCAGCACCGACCCGCACCTTCTCGCCACTTCGTTGAAAAACAGGCCGGCGACGAAGAGGCCGACGGTGGCCAGAAACAGGACGGGCGCCGTGATGCCGCCCTCCAGGACCGCCACATGGTAGAGCGCGAACAGAAGGGCGGAAAATAGATGGGCGAGGCGCCTGAAGTTCATCCGGTAGAGATTCAAAAACACGAAGCCCCGGAAAAAAACTTCTTCCAAGGCGGCATTTATGAAGACGACATAAGCCAGCGTCCATAAATAGTTGTCGCCCCTTATCCCGACATCAGCCAACGCATCCACGATCATCGCCTGGTCCAGCAGGGGGCGAAGTAGTGCGTGGGCGGCCAAAACAAGCAGAAACACGGCCAATCCCAGGAGGGCTGCCAGCCCCAATTTCCTTTTATTCCATTCATCAAAGAGCAGGGTGCGTGGCCAGCGTTGCTGGGTATAAATGCAATAGATAAAGGGAAATAACATAAAAAGCGTGAGCTTCAGCGCCGAGGTGATGAGATAGTTGTCAAAGGGCGTATTCAATACCAGGGCATGGACGGCACAAGCCAGGACTGCCAGGGAGCCAAGGAGCAGGGCTTTTTTGGATTTATTTTTTTCTTGTGTCGTCATGGCAAACCATTTCATGCTACAATAGTGCCTGTTGATTGTTGGGGTTATTACGCTGGCATCCAGCGGGGGTCAAGTGCCGGTATTTCTCATAACCAAGCATACACCATGCCATGTAGGCTTGCCAATAGGTATTTTTGATAATATGATACCAGGGTCAAAAGGTCATGCTTTTCATGCTGTTTCATGCTTGCATGAAACAGCATGAGTTTGTGACCCGCAAAACACGAGAAAGTAGCCCGATTAGGGCGGATTTCGAGTGTTGAAAACGCGCTCTATATGACACTACTATATATAGCATGAAATAGAGTTTTACCACAAAATATAGTGGCTTTTCACGTTGTTATATGGTACAATGGAGAAAAGAAGTAAGGGTATTTCAAAGAGAGGTTTATCGGACAGCAAAAGGTTTATGATGTATGAATCAAGTAGATGGTGAGGTTAATAAACATGGCAAAACTAATCGAGCAAAAGATTATCGTGATACCTGAAGGGAAAATCTGCGATTACATAGATGGAAAATTCCGAAATGATACGCCGGAGGAATATGTTCGTCAGACGATTGAGAAGCGTTTGATAAACGAACATAATTACTCATCCTCTCAAATCAAAATTGAACATACGATTCGATTCGGTTCGAGTAAGAAACGGGCTGATATTGTTATATTTGATAAATCTTGCGTAGATCAAACACAGGAAAATATTCGTATTGTTATTGAATGTAAAAATGAAAAAGTTGAATTAACAAACGCCAAAGAAGGAGTAGGTCAACTTAAAACATATATGTCTGCTTGCCCCAATTGCGAATGGGGCATGTGGACTAATGGAAAGCAAAAAGAAGTATATCGTAAAATTATGAATGAACAAGGGCAAATTGCCTTTGAAGATTATAATGACATCCCTTCGGCAGATGGGAGTGTCGATGATATTGACCGTCCTAAACGGAATAATCTTAAAAACGCTTCGGACGATAACTTGTTGTTTGTTTTTAGGACATGCCACAACCATATTTATGTTAATGACGGATTGCAAAAACAACCTGCGTTTTTTGAATTGCTCAAAATTATATTTTGCAAAATTGAGGATGAGCGCAACATCCCCGCGCAGCTTGAATTTTATGCAACTTCAAAAGAACGCAATAATCGAGATGGACAACTGACAGTTAAAAAGCGAATTGCAAAAATCTTTGCTCGCGTAAAAGCCAAACACGGTAAGATATTTGAGAAAAATGAAGATGTTCTTTTAAGCCCGCGCAGTCTTGCTTATATAGTGAGTGAGTTGCAAAAGTACAGTCTTCTCAACACTAACATTGACATAAAAGGAAAAGCCTATGAAGAAATTGTGGGTGCGAATCTGCGTGGAGACAGAGGTGAATTTTTTACTCCCCGTAACATAATGAAGATGATTGTGGAAATGATTAATCCGGTTATTGATGAAAGCGTGTTAGACAGTTCTTGTGGCACCGGTGGATTTCTTGTTAATGCGATGACTCATGTGATGAACAAATTGGAGAAAGATTTATCCAAAGAAATTGGTGCAATAAAAAAAGATTGGGATAAAGACACGACACGTGTTTTCCAAAACAGAGTAACTGAAATGGCGGAATCTAGTTATTTTGGTTTTGACATAAATCCCGACCTTGTGAAAGCAACGAAAATGAATATGGTAATGAATAATGACGGAAACGGTAATATATTTCAAACAAATTCTTTGCTCCCGCCGCACGAATGGACGGACGATTTTAAAACGAAACTGGCTTCTGCCTTGAATATAGATAAATCATCCCTACGTAATCACAATTCGATTGGCTTGTTTGATATTATTGTCACCAATCCACCGTTCGGCAGTAAAATTCCGATTAAAGATGAAAACATTCTCAAACAATTTGAGCTTGCCCGTATTTGGGAAAACAAAGACAAAAAAGGTGTGTGGACTATGACTGATCGTTATCAATCGTCTGTTCCGCCCGAAATATTGTTTATTGAACGTTGTGTTCAGTTACTCAAACCCGATGGACGCCTGGGTATTGTACTTCCGGACTCAATTCTTGGCTCGCCAGGGCTTGGTTATATTAGAGAGTGGTTGATCAGTAATACTCGAATAATAGCAAGTCTTGACCTTCATACCGACACATTTCAACCACGAAACGGAACACAAACATCGATTTTAATTTTACAAAAGAAAACACAGAAAGAAAAAGACAAAGAAGAAAAGAGCGGCACTATGGCTGACTACAATATCTTTATGGCCATGATTGAGAAAGTCGGACACGATAAGCGTGGTAATCCTCTGTTTGTGCGCGACAAAGACGGCAATGAGTTGCTTGCAGACGTAATCGATGATGACGGTAAAGAACACAAGGTAAAGCAGTTTGATGATGAGACTGCTTATGTTGCCCAAATGTTCACTGAGTGGAAACGTGGGGAGGGTATAGCATGGTAAATGAGCAACCGCTAGTCTATACAGAAATGCCACAGCATGAAATACAGTGGTGTTCTGTGGCACTTAGTGAGGTCGTGGCTTCGGGCAAACGTTTAGAAGCGAGTGTGTTTAATCCGAAAGGCAGGAACGCGAGAAAAGCCATATCCATCTGTAAGTGGAAAGCCGTTCCATTATGCGGAAATGGCGGTTTAGCCACCGCATATGTGGGAGCCAGATTCAAGCGTATATGGCTCGAAAAAGCCGGCCTGCCAATATATCAACCCTCATCCATAACTGATGTTAAGCCCTCGCCCGATGGTTATTTGTCAACAAGTACGAATATTAATCTGGATTCATTAAGAGTTCGCAAAGGACAAATATTGCTATCTTGCTCCGGTACGATAGGAAAGGTGTGTCTTGTTTCCAAGACGCTCGCAAGTCAGATTTTTAGTCACGACCTTATTCGCATGGATGCCGTTTCAACTTTAGATGTTGGCTATGTTTATACGTTTTTACGCTCTGAGATAGGGAACACACTGTTACAAACAAGCAATTATGGCGCAGTTGTTCAACATATTGAACCGGAACACCTTGCCGATATTCCCATACCGAACCCGCCCGATGAAATAAAATCTAAAATCAATGACCTTATTATGCGTTCGTTTGAATTACGTGACGAGTCTAACGAATTGATTGATAAGGCAACAGCTATACTTATCAAGGAATTAAAAATACCGCCGCTTGACGACATTCAAACGAAACAGCTCGAAGGGGATGTGAACGCCTATTCGGTAAAATTATCTAATCATTCGGGTCGGCTTGATGCTTCGTACCATGTTCCGCTTGTTACGGCGATCATAGAACATATTGAAAAACACGCCGCCGAGCTTACAACGGTTGGCGATGAGCGGGTGAGCAAAGAAATAATTTTGCCAGGTCGTTTTAAACGTGTATATGTTGAAGAGAGAGAGGGCTGCACATTTATAGGCGGAAAGCAAATATACGAACTTGACCCCTACGGGAAAAAGTATCTGTCACGAGTACACCATGGAAAACGCATCAAGGCGCAATTAGAACTTGTCGAAAACATGACGTTAATAACGTGTAGCGGAACAATAGGAAAAGTCACGCTTGTACCGCGCCATTGGAACAACTGGGCGGCGAGCCAGCATATTATTCGCATTGTTCCTGCCGATGTTGATATTGCAGGATATATATCGGTTTTCCTTGCTTCTGACTACGGTAGAAAATTGATAACTCGTTTCACTTACGGAAGTGTCGTTGATGAAATTGACGACAATCACGTTTCTCAAATTCCGTTTCCGATTCTTAAAAATAGAGAAGCACAAACGGAAATTAATCGCCTCGCTCTAAATGCGAATGAATTGCGATACAGAGCGTATCAATTAGAACAGGAAGCAATGCAAATAATGAATGATGAAGTTATTTGCCGATGATGTGGCCGCGGATAATGCCATAATTCCGAGCTTCACGCCCCCGCCTCCATCACCAATATCTTTAGCTCCTCACTCTCAGACGTATTCCTCAGCGCGTGGCTGCCAAAGGGCGGATTGAGGATTACGTCACCTTCTTTCACGGTGCTCTCTGTGCCGTCCACGGTCATGGCGCCCTCGCCCGCCAGCACGATATAGAGCTCCTCGTCGTCCCCATGGGTGTGCAGCCCGATCGAGGTAAGCGGGGGCAGTACGGTATAATGGACGAAATTCAGCGGCGAGGTCAATTCCTTGTCAAAGACATTGACGGTTTTCACCTGGCCCTCGCCATTGTGGCAGGTGGTCAGTTCCGATTTAAGTTCGAGGTAGTTTTTTATTGGCATGGTTGATCCTCCTTTTCTTGATGTGATGGATTCGGGTCATGTAGATATTTACCTCGCACGTTTTGTCGCCATTCCCGCCCGGCGAGGGTATTTGACGGGGGTCGGACCCGTTTTCCTTATACCAATCAGTGTCCGCGCAATGTCAGAGTTTGGCAAGATATAGTCCACTTGCTTGTCAAGGCAACCGCCCAGCAAGGTGACAGTTTTTTCGGCCTTAGCCAGTTCGCTGGCCACATCCCCACCGGCCTTGTAGGCGATGAACAGCCCGCCTGGCTTCACAAAAGGCAAGCAATATTCGGCCAGGACGGATAACGGGGCGACGGCCCGCGAAACACAAAAACCGAAGCTATCACGGAAAGTGTCCGGGCGGGCCAAATCCTCCGCCCGGCCATGGATGACCCTAATATCCGTAAGCTCCAGAGCCCCAATTAGATAATCTAAAAAAATAATTCGCTTCCTCCGGGCATCCAGCAAGCTAAGGTCCAGCCAGGGAAAGGCTATTTTCAGGGGGATGCCGGGAAAGCCGGCCCCGCTGCCCACGTCGATGATATTTATATTCGGGGCTTGACTGCCATCCGTGAATATGCCATAATTGACCAATGCGAGACTGTCGATAAAATGCTTTTTAAATATCTCGTTTCGTTCCGTGATGGAGGTTAGGTTCATGCGTTCATTGCTGGCCATCAGCAATTTGGCATATCGCATAAACTGCGTAAGTTGCTCGTCATCCAAGCGGATGTTTAACTGCTGCAAGTCAGAAAGGAAAAATTGCGGAATGTCCATGAAGGTATTATAGCACGGGAAATAGCTGAGGCCAAGTAGATTTCTAGTACCTATGATAAGTACAAGGAAAGTGTGTTATGAAAAACAATGTAAACGAAACGTTGGTTGCAATGTGTGACGGCTTTCTGACCGAAAGTAAGGAGTTAAAAGTCAAATTGGGTGCCAATCAGTTACGAGTTGGCGAGTTAAAATACTATCTGGAAGAGCAAAACAAAGCGGAAGACAATGACGACGCGGTCTTTTCTCCGCATTTAATCGACAAAAAGCAATTAGATGCACTGATGTATGAGGAGAGAAACCGCGAGAAAGACATTTTAGAAGCCGAAAACCAAATGCTGCAAAAGATGCTGGATACCTTGAATGAACAGATAGGGGTTATCAGGGAAGTTATCTCTATCGACCCATTCATCAACCGTTTTCGCTTTTTAGACATACAAGAAAAGGAAAGACAGCGAATTGCCCGCGACCTGCACGATTCGTCGTTGCAAAACCTAACGCATTTAATTCATTCCATAGAGTTGTGTTCGCTGTATATAGATAAAGATGCGCAGCAAGCCAGGCTGGAGCTGCAATCAATAACCCGGCACATACGCGAAGTCATAGAGGAGATGCGTACCACGATATACAATTTGCGTCCGATGGAGTTTGATGACTTGGGGTTTTGCGAGTCGATTCGGAACATGGTGGACAAAATGCAAAAAAATTCTAGCATCTTCATCAAACTGGACATGAGCGAAAACATAAAAGTGAAAAATGACCTTATCTACTCGAACATTTATCGCATTGTGCGCGAATGTATATCAAACGCCATCAAGCACTCCAATGCGAGCATGCTCTACATAAAGCTCAGGGATGAAGACAATATGTTTCGCGTGGATATAGAGGACGACGGCATTGGCTTTGATGAAAACAACCTGCAAATCGACGAAAAACATTTTGGCTTGCAGATGGTGGATGAGCGGGTGCAGCTGCTCAAAGGCAGATCCCAAATACTTTCACGCGGTTACGGAAAAGACGGCACGATAATACGGATCGAGATACCGACACAAGTACCATCGAAAAATTGCACCGGGGAAGTCTAGGAGGAAATATGGGAATTAAGATATTACTGGCCGACGATCATGTTCTTATCAGGGAAGGTATAAAAAAGCTGGTTGAGTTTGACGGCAGCATGGAAGTGATTGCCGAAGCGAGCGATGGCGTGAAATGCCTGGAGGTGCTGAAGGTCATCAAACCGGATATTTTGCTGTTGGACATCAATATGCCCAAGATGAACGGCATAGATGTACTGGAAGAGCTGCGGGTGCAAAACAATGACGTGAAAGTGCTGATGTTGACCGTGCATAACGAGGTAGAATACATATTGCGCTCCGTGGACATAGGTGCCGATGGATACATCCTCAAAGATGCCGGTTTCAGCGAACTAAAAAAGGCGATTGAGACGATAGTGGGGGGCGAGGCATATGTACAGCCGCAACTCATTCCCCCCTTAAACAATAGAATGGTCAGACGCAACCACGACAACGAAAAAATCGCCAAGCTGACCAAGAGAGAGGCTGAAATCCTGGTGCTGATTGCCGATGGCTTATACAACAAGGAAATCGGCAATGCCCTGAATATCAGCGAGCGAACGGTGAAAAACCACATATCCAGCATTTTCAAAAAACTGGAAATATCGGATCGCACCCAGGCGGCAGTGTTTGCGATAAAAAATAATTTAGTGAAATTGCATTAGTTGTTCAAATGAGACGAATGTTCCACGTGAAACATATTGAGAAAAGAACAGAACGACACTACATGATGTTTCACGTGAAACATGAAAACCACAACATATAGATTATTTCCGTGAAACATATTTGGCCAGCGACAGCAAGGCGTGAAACAGTCATGCTTGTAGGGGCGGTCGCCCTCGACCGTCCGAGAACAAGCAGATTCCATGCATAACGGACGACCGGGGGCATCGCCCCCTGCGGGAGCGGTCGTCCCTACGAGTAGCACCGAAAACAAAACAAATTGCCCTGACTGGCAAACGAAAGGCATACACATGGGGAGAATTATCGCTATTACAAATCAAAAAGGGGGAGTCGGCAAGACCACTACGTCCATAAACCTGACGGCAGCCCTGGCAGACAAGGGCAAAAACGTCCTGTTGGTTGATGCCGACCCGCAAGGCAACAGCACCAGCGGATTCGGCATAGACAAAAATGTGCTGGAACATACCATGTATGAATTGATTCTCGGAGACACCGTCATCAATGACTGCATTATACAGAATGTCCTGCCCGGCGTCTCCATCATTCCCTCCAATGTCAACCTGGCGGCGGCGGAGATTGAACTGATTGGAATTGAAGCCAAAGAGTATATCTTGAAAAAGGAAATTGAGTGGATACTGGATCGCTATGACTATATCTTGATAGACTGCCCGCCGGCACTCAACCTCCTGACCATCAATGCCATGACCTGCGCGCATACGGTGTTGGTGCCGATACAATGCGAATACTATGCCCTGGAGGGGCTTTCGCAGCTGATTCATACCGTAAACTTGGTTAAAGAACGTCTCAACCCTCATCTGGACATGGAAGGTGTGGTGCTGACAATGTTTGACTCACGGACCAATCTATCGGCACAGGTGGTCGAAAATGTTAAAAAACACTTGGACCAAAAGGTATATGACACGGTGATTCCCCGTAATATCCGCTTGGCGGAGGCTCCCAGCTATGGTTTGCCGATCAACAAATACGATCCAAAATCTGCGGGAGCGGAAGCGTATATGAATTTAGCAGACGAAGTGATAGGCAGGGCAATCGCAGGATAGCAATTTACACAAGGATAACTATCACAGAAAGGACACGGTTATTAAATGGCAGCAAAAGGTGGTTTAGGTAAAGGGCTGGATGTGTTAATCCCCAACACGCCGGGAAAGACAAAAGACGCGGCTCCAAGACCGGCGGCACAAACAAAAACAGCAGCCAAGACAGCGGACACCCCGGCCGGGACGCTGGTCAGTATACTGAAAGTGGAGCCAAACCGCTCTCAGCCACGCAAAAACTTCGATGAAGAAGCATTGCGGGAGCTGGCCGATTCCATCAAGCAGTTTGGCGTTTTACAACCGATTTTAGTAAAAGACAGGAACTCGCACTATGAGATTATCGCCGGGGAACGGCGCTGGCGGGCGGCCAAAAAAGTGGGCCTGAAAGAAGTGCCCGTCATCATCAAGGATTTAAGCGACAGGGAAATCATCGAAATATCTCTGATAGAAAACATCCAGCGCGAGGACCTAAACCCTATAGAAGAAGCCCAGGCCTTCAGACGCCTGCTGACGGAGTTTGGCTTAAAGCAGGACGAGATTGCCGACAGGGTCTCAAAAAGCCGCACGGCAGTCACCAACTCCATCCGTCTGCTAAAACTATGCGATGAAGTCCAGCAAATGATTGTCACGGAAATGATTACCACCGGTCACGCCCGCGCCCTTATCACCATCGAGGATGTGAAACAGCAGTATGCCTTGGCGCAAAAGATTTTTGATGAGAAACTCAGCGTGCGCGACATCGAAAAGCTTGTAAAGCATATGGGTAAAATTGGCGACCCGGGCAAAAGCAAGACAAAAGACAAGGGTAACGAAAGCCTCGAAACGATTTATCAGGACATTGCCGATAAACTAAAATCCGCCCTGGGCACAAAAGTTTCCCTGCTGGCAAAGGGAGACGGAACAGGGAAAATCGAAATAGAATTCTACAGCCACGATGATTTGGACAGGATTATCGGGCAGATAAGGCAGGGTTAGACATGGATAGTGCTATTTTCAGACAACTAGGCCTAAATGGCTTGGACCCGGGGCTATTGTTTGCAGCCCTTGCGGCCACGTTACTCATATTACTGGTTTTGACGATAATTATATGGGTCAAGTTCAGTAAGCTTAATAAAAAGTATCAAAAATTCATGCAGGGCAAGGGTGCCCGCTCGTTGGAGGAGGACATCGTCCGCTTGTATGAAGACGTAAAATATGTCAAGCTATCCTCGGAAAAGAACCGCAAGGACATAGGCGTTTTGTTCGAAAAGGCCGCCGGGGCCTTACAGAAAGCCGGGCTGGTAAAATACGATGCCTTCAACCAAATGGGCGGGAAACTGAGTTTTTGCTTGGTGCTGCTGGATGAGAAAAACTCTGGCTTCATACTCAATTCCGTACATGGGGCAGAAGGCTGCTATAGTTATACCAAGGAAATTAGCAAGGGAAGAAGCGAGATTCCACTGGGCGACGAAGAAAAGAAAGCATTGGATGCGGCCATGAAGGAAATAACGTGAAACTATGTAGGCTAACCGAATTAAAGGAAGGAGACAGACTGGCCAGGGCGGTTGTGAGTTCTGACTATCGGCTTTTGTTGCCCGGAAAGACCGTGATGACGAAAGATTATATCGTCAAGCTGTCGGAGTTTGGTGTCTTGGAAGTCTACATATACGAGGGCGACTACCAACTGGACGAGGCGACGGAGCTGCTTGTAAAGGATGAGGTAAGCGTGATTTTCCATGAGAAAGTGAAAAGTATCATGGATAAGCATGTCTATTCGCGTAACGAAAAGCTACAGGAACTGACCGCCGCTGCCGATGAGATTATCCGCAATGTCATGGAAGAAAAGGATGTTATCGATCATGTGTACGAAATGCGGGAGCGCAGCGCGGACCTGTATGAGCATTGCATATCCATCTGCACCTTGGCAACACTGGTCTCACTAAAGTTGCGCCTGGATAAAAAAACCATCCGTGACATCAGCATCGCCTGTCTGCTGCATGACATCGGGCTGCGTTATATGTTTTTTGATGTGATTGGCCGCAACGCGGAGGATCTCAATGCGGTGGAATACAGCGAGTACACCAAACACCCGATATATGGCTACACATCGCTCAAAGACGAAACGTGGATTTCCGATGTCGGCAAGTCGATAATCCTATATCACCATGAGCACATAGACGGCAGTGGCTTTCCGCTAAAGATGAAAGAATCCCCCCTGGAAGCGCAGATAGTGACCGTCTGCGATGTGTTTGATGAAATGATGTGCGGTATTTGCCAGAAAAGAAGGAAGGTACACGAGGCGATAGATTATCTGCGGGAACACCGTAGCGTACAGTACAACGAAATCATCGTCAATATTTTATTGGAATTTTTGGCTTTCTACCCGATTGGCACCATCGTTGTCACCAATGTGAACGAGACGGGCATAGTCGTCCGTCAAAATCGCGGTTTTTCTGACCGCCCGGTCATCCGCATCATAAAAGAGGAGGATGGCACTCCGGCATCAGGGGATAAAATAATAGACTTGAAAAAAGATAAGAAACTGGATATTATTAAAGTAATCGAATGACGAGATTGCCGCAAAGAGGTGTTGGCAGAAATGATAGACATAAAATTAATCAGGGAAAATCCGGACATGGTCCGGGAGAATATACATAGGAAGTTTCAAGAGCAAAAACTACCCCTGGTGGACGAGGTCATTGTCCACGATCGTCGGCTGCGCGAGGCAAAACAGGAAGCAGACGAACTGCGCGCCCGGCGCAACAAACTGTCCAAGGAAATAGGAAGCCTGATGGCCAAGGCCAAGGCCGATGGCAATCCTGGTGTGGCAGAAACAGTCGCGGCCATCAAGGCCGATGTGGCCGCCTGCGCCGAACAGCTTAGCGCACTGGAAACCGAAGAAGGCGAATTGAACGAAAAAATCCGTCAGAACATGATGGCAATACCCAATATCATTGCCGCCGATGTGCCACTGGGCAAGGGTGAAGATGAAAATGTTCAGGTTGCGGTGTACGGTGAGGCTTGCGTGCCGGATTTTGCGATTCCCTACCATGTAGAGCTCTTTGAAAGCTTTGCCGGCATAGATTTGGACGCCGCTCGCAAGGTGGCGGGGCAGGGTTTTTATTACTTGCAGGGCGACATCGCCCGCCTGCACTCGGCCATCACGGCCTATGGGCGCGATTTTATGATAGGGCGCGGCTTTACGTATTGCATCCCGCCCTTTATGATTCGCTCTGATGTCGTGCGTGGCGTGATGAGCTTCGCGGAAATGGATGCGATGATGTATAAGATTGAGGACGAGGATTTATACTTGGTCGGTACATCGGAACATTCCATGATAGGGAAATACATAGATGAGATACTGGAGGAACAGGGCCTGCCCCACTTATGGACCAGCTATTCGCCTTGTTTCCGCAAGGAAAAAGGGGCGCACGGGCTGGAGGAACGGGGTGTCTACCGTATCCATCAGTTTGAAAAGCAGGAGATGATTGTCGTCTGCCGACCCGAAGACTCAGCCGCGTGGTTTGTGCAGTTGTGGCAAAACACGGTGGATTTTTTCCGCTCCCTGGACATTCCGGTGCGGACGCTGGAATGTTGCTCCGGTGATTTGGCGGATCTGAAGGTAAAATCCTACGATGTCGAGGCCTGGTCGCCCCGGCAGCAAAAATATTTCGAAGTGGGCAGTTGCTCGAACTTGGGCGATGCCCAGGCCCGTCGGCTGAAAATACGGGTAAGGGGCGAAAAAGGCAAGTACTTCGCCCATACCCTGAATAATACCGTGGCCGCGCCGCCCAGGATGCTGATTGCCCTGCTGGAAAACAACCTGAGCGAAGGCGGCAGTGCGCGTATTCCCGTCGCGTTGCGGCCATACATGGGCGGAGAGGCTATTATAACACCGACAAACGCCATAAGTAGGGGCGAACTCTGTTCGCCCGCACGATGACGTTTTTACATGACCACACGGAGGTATTCCCTTGCATCGATACATGAGAGCGATTGGCTTTAGCCAATTATCAGACAGTAATGAGATAAAGCAACTGCTGACGGATATTGTGCTACAATCAACTACCCGCGCCTATACCCATGGCCCCGGTGAGGTCATTTTGGCGGAGTTTTCCCGTGATTTTGCCGATAACATCGGTGTATGCGTCTGCGGCGAGTTCGACAACGAAGACAAGTTCATCTACGAATATTACTATCCCTATATGCGCAGCACGGCCATTTCCACCAGCGAGGATGTGTCCATCGAGCGGCACGCCGCCCAGGAATCCTACGCCGGGGTCTGCGATGACATGCGCGTGGGGGTTTCGTTGATTTTTTATCTCCAGAACATGATTAGCTATTTGAAGTTCAAGGCGGCGGGGAGATTGCCCGTGCATGGCACGACCCTGACCCTGTCGGGTTTGTCCATCGAGGGAACGGTATTATTTCCCATCATAAAAAATGACTACGACCGCCGCCGCGAAAACCGCTCCGCCAGCAATCGCTCCAGCCTGATTGCTGCCGCCCGTAAAGGCGACGAAGACGCGATAGAAAGCCTGACCCTGGAGGACATGGACACCTACACGGTCATATCCAAACGCATCCAAGATGAGGACGTGTTTAGCCTGGTGGATTCGTTCTTCATGCCTTTTGGGGTGGAATGTGACCATTATTCAGTGATGGGGGAAATCCTCGAATGTCAAACTGTTTTGAACATCCAGACTGGCGAAAATGTTTGCCAGATGCTGATAAATTGTAATGATTTGTGCTTTAGTGTCTGTATCAACGAAACAGACCTTTTGGGCGAGGCGCAAATTGGTCGCCGCTTTAAGGGCATTGTCTGGGTGCAGGGTTACATAAACTTCCCAGAGGCATAAGCGAGGCTGCGAGCGTAAGCCGGAATATCGAGCTTACTCGAATATGACGGCTTTTGTGAGCAGGCGGGCGCACCCGGGACCGAGCGAGCGAAGCTCGCGAGGTCCGGGCAGCACTTATGCCTCTGGGAGTGCCGATACACTACACACGTTCCCATAGCTCAGCAGGACAGAGCGACCGCCTCCTAAGCGGTAGGTCGGAGGTTCGAATCCTCTTGGGAACGCTAAAAGGCTGGTAAATCAAGGTTTGCCGGCCTTTTTTATGTTTACGATGGTTGAAATATAACACAACAATAGCACAATAATAACATACAAATTCCATATTGACATCGGAATGATGGGAGTGTTAAAATGGCCGATGGACGTGTAGGTATGGTATCTTTAAGGAGAAAACCACTATGAAAAAAAAAGCAAAAAAGGGTCTGGGCCTCATGTTTTTCCTGGCCACACTGGTATTGATTGCTGCTTGCGATGATTCTGTGATGGGTAGCGCGAATCCGCCTGCTGATATTACTCCCGAAGGTGAGTTTACTATCAGGGATGCCGTGCTGGAGAGATTTTTGCGCTATGTCGTGATCGACACCCAATCCGATTATGATGCAGAGAGCGTGCCCAGCACCGCCAAGCAGTTGGATTTCGCACAGCTTTTGGTGGAGGAATGTGAGGCTATCGGGCTGGCCGAGGTGGAAATGGACGAGTTCGGCATCGTCACGGCGACCCTGCCGGCTAACACGGACGCGGATGTTCCCGTGCTGGGACTACTCGCCCACATGGACACATCACCGGATTTTTCCGGTACGGGCGTCGTACCCCAGGTCTTTGAAAATTATGACGGTAATGACCTGGCCCTGAGCGATTCCGTCTCGCTGACAGTGGACATGTTTCCGGAGCTTAAAAACTACATTGGACAGACTATTATCACCGCCAGCGGCGATACCCTGCTGGGTGCGGACGACAAGGCGGGGATTGCCGTCATCCTCACGGCGATGGAATACTTTATCCGCCATCCTGAGATAGAGCGCGGCAAGATCCGCATTGCCATCACGGTGGATGAGGAAACCGGCAGCGGTATCGAACATTTCGACGTCGAGTCCTTTGGCGCGGACTTTGGCTTCACCATCGATGGCGGGCCGATCGGCGAGCTGGAGTATGAGAATTTTAATGCCGCTTACGCAAACTTCAACATCACGGGCCTATCCACCCATCCCGGCTCGGCCAAGGGTGTCATGAAAAACGCCGTCTTGGTGGCGGCGGACATAATCGAGGCCTTCCCCGCCGACGAAAGGCCCTCAACCACCGAGGACCGCGAAGGCTTTTACCATGTCGACAGCATCACGGGCGATGTTTCTGCCGCGTCCATGTACCTGCTTATCCGCGATCATGACGACGGCCTGTTTGAGTCGCGTAAGGCTTTCGTGGCGGGGCTGGCGGATGTCTTCAACGAAAAATACGGAGCGGGCACCGTGGCCGTGGAAATAGTGGACACCTACTATAATATGTTAAAAATGATTCCCCCCGATCTTGTCGAATTTGCGAAGGTCGCCTACATCGAGGCCGGGCTCGAGCCATTGATTGTTCCGGTACGCGGTGGCACGGACGGCGCAAGGCTCTCCTACATGGGCCTGCCCTGCCCCAATGTCTTCGCCGGCGGCCACAATTTCCACGGCCCCCACGAGTTCGTTCCCCTGGAATCGATGGAAAAATCCGTCGAGGTGGTCGTTAATATGGGCAAGCTTCCATAAATCCCGCCCAAACGCGAAGTGTTTTTATGCACTTTTTTTGAATAAACTCCCTTGACAAGCAAAAGGGCATGTAATAAACTGTGAACTGTAAGCAGCAAAGGCGCTGTGGACATTTATGTCCACGGCGTCTTTTGCTTTGAGGTAGTGTGAAGGAGGAACAACATGAAAAAAACCCCGGAAATTTTTGCCAGCATGGTCTTTTCCGATGCCCTGATGCAAAAGCGTCTGCCGAAGGACATCTACCAGGCCCTGAAAAAAACCATGTCGCAGGGCACGCACCTGGAGCTGGACATCGCCAATGTCGTGGCTAATTCGATGAAGGAATGGGCGGTCGAAAACGGCGCCACCCACTTTACCCATTGGTTCCAGCCGATGACAGGCATCACCGCCGAAAAACACGACAGCTTCATTTCCCCGACCGGCGACGGCCATGTCATCATGGAGTTTTCCGGCAAGGAACTGGTGCGCGGCGAGCCGGATGCTTCCAGCTTCCCCTCCGGCGGCCTGCGGGCGACCTTCGAGGCCAGGGGCTACACGGTCTGGGATTTGACATCCTATGCCTTCATCAAGGACGGGACTTTGTGCATACCCACGGCCTTTTGTTCCTATAGCGGCGAGGCCCTGGACAAGAAAACCCCGCTCCTGCGTTCGATGGAGGCCCTGGACATCCAGGCCCGCCGCATCCTGAAACTCTTCGGCGACGGGGAGGCCTCACGGGTCACGGCGATGGTCGGTCCGGAACAGGAATATTTTTTGATAGACAAAGACCTGTTTTTGAAACGCCCTGACCTGATCTACACCGGCCGGACGCTCTTTGGTGCCCGCCCGCCGAAAGGCCAGGAACTGGACGACCATTACTTTGGCAGCCTGAAACCCCGGGTCTCGGCTTTTATGAAGGAGTTGGAAGAAGAGCTGTGGAAGGTGGGCGTCTATGCCAAGACCAAGCACAACGAGGTCGCCCCCGCCCAGCATGAGCTGGCCCCTATTTACTCCAGCACCAATATTGCCACCGATCACAACCAACTGACGATGGAGCTGATGAAGGTCGTCGCCAACCGCCACGGGATGGCCTGTCTGCTCCACGAAAAACCCTTCGCCGGTGTCAATGGCAGCGGCAAGCATAATAACTGGTCGCTCAATTCCGACCAGGGCGGCAGCCTATTAGACCCTGGTGAAACACCCTTTGCTAATGCGCAATTTTTACTATTCCTTGTCGCCGTCATCAAGGCAGTTGATGAATACCAGGACCTGCTCCGGGTTTCGGCGGCCAGTGCCGGGAATGACCACAGGCTGGGGGCAAACGAGGCCCCGCCCGCCATTATCTCGATGTTTTTGGGCGAGGAGCTGACGAATATCCTCGCAGCCATCGAGGGCGGCACGGATTACCAGGATTGTGAACACCATCAAATGGAGATCGGCGTCACTGTCCTGCCGCATTTCCCCAAGGACACGACCGACCGGAACCGCACCTCGCCCTTCGCCTTCACCGGCAACAAGTTCGAGTTCCGGATGCTGGGCTCGGCCTTTTCCATCGCCGGCCCGAATATAGTGCTGAACACGGCGGTCGCCGAAGCCCTGCGCCAGTTCGCCGATGAACTGGAAGCGGCCCCGGACTTCACGAAAAGCTTACAGGCCCTGGTCAAAAGGACGATCAGCCAGCATAAGCGCATCATCTTTAATGGCAATAACTACGCCGATGAATGGGTGGTCGAGGCGGGGCGGCGCGGGCTCTCCAACTTAAAGAGTACGGTGGATGCCCTGCCGGAATTTATCTCGCCAAAAAGCGTCGAGCTCTTTTCCCGCCACCACGTCTTTTCCGAGGCGGAGATTCATTCCCGCTATGAAATATTGTTCGAGGGCTACATGAAGAGCCTGCATATCGAGGCCCTGACGATGGTGGACCTGGTCAAAGGGGAAATTATCCCCGCCTGCATCAGCTACCAGGACGAAGTGGCGGCCTTGCTCCAGAAAAAGAGTGGTCTGGGCAATGTCAGTGCTGCCTTGGAAGAGTACTTGCTCGGGCAAATATCCAAGCTGTCCGACTGTTTACTGAAAAAGCTGGGCATCCTCGAAGGTGTCATTTTGGAGACCAAGGAAGAACGGGATGTGCTTGCGGGAGCCCGCTACTACCACGACAAAATCTGCCCGGCGATGGCGGAACTGCGGCTGATTGTCGATGAGCTGGAGACCCTGGTGGCGAAGAAGCATTGGCCGCTGCCCAGTTATGCGGAATTATTGTATAGCGTTATATGATTGTAAACCGTAGGGGCGACCGTCCCCGCAGGGGGCGATACCCTCGGTCGTCCGCCTCGAAAGGCAGATACATGTTCGTAGGGGCGACCGTCCTCGGTCGCCCGCCTCGAAAGGAACATTCATGTTTAAAGAAGGAACCACCCGCATACCCTCCGGCTGCGCCATATCGGGCATCATCGACAAAACCGGTGCCCGTATGGGCGGCGAGGCAATCATCAAATCCATTGCCATCATGCGCGAGCGCTCAAACGGCCTGGGCGGGGGCTTTGCCGCCTACGGCATATACCCGGAATACAGGGACTATTATGCCTTGCATGTGTTTTACGACTCGCCGCTAACCAAAAAAGACTGCGAGGATTTTCTGGAGCGCCATTTTGACATCATAAACCTCTCGAAAATTCCGACCATGCGGATAAAGGAAATTACCGACGAACCCCTGATATGGCGCTACTTCGTCACGCCGCTGCCGACCAAGCTATCCGATAGCCAGCTAGACGAGCGCGAGTTTGTCGCCAAATGCGTCTTCCGCATCAACACCCGCATAGACGGGGCCTATGTCTTTTCCAGCGGCAAGAACATGGGCGTTTTCAAGGCCGTCGGCTTTCCCGAGGATGTCGGGCGTTTCTACCGCCTGGATGAATATGCGGGCTACTGCTTCACCGCCCACGGCCGCTACCCGACCAACACGCCGGGCTGGTGGGGCGGGGCCCATCCCTTCGCCCTGCTGGACTATTCCGTCGTCCACAACGGCGAAATATCCTCCTACGACGCCAACCGCCGCGCCATCGAAATGTATGGTTACAAATGCACGCTCCAGACCGACACGGAGGTCATCGCCTATATCATCGACTACCTCCACCGCAAAAAAGGGCTGGCGTTCGGCGAGATTGCCTCCGTCATCGCCGCCCCCTTCTGGCAGACGATAGAGCGGATGCCAGCAGAGGAACGGGCCACGCACGAGTATCTGCGGATGGCCTTTTCATCCCAGCTGATAAACGGCCCCTTTTCCGTCCTCGTCGGCTTTGAGGGCGGCTTGATGGCATTAAACGACCGATTGAAGCTGCGGAGCATGGTGGTGGGCGAAAAAGACGATCTCGTCTATGTCGCCAGCGAGGAAGCAGCCATTCGCGCCGTGGAGCCGGAATTGGATAAAGTATGGGCTCCACGAGGCGGGGAAGCGGTGGTGGTGGAGGTGGAAAATGGCTCTTAACCTAATCTATCCTGAATACGAAATCACCCGAAACGCTGACCGCTGCATCAACTGCCGCGTCTGCGAACGCCAATGCGCCAACGATGTCCACGGCTACATAGACGAGATCGAGCGCATGGTTTGTGATGACAGTAAATGCGTGAACTGCCACCGCTGCGTGTCACTGTGCCCGACCCGCGCCCTGAAAATCACAAAAAGCGGCAATACATACAAAGAAAACGCCAACTGGAGCGCACGGATCATAAACGAACTCTATAAACAGGCCGACACGGGCGGGGTGCTGCTGTCGGGCATGGGCAATCCCCTCGATTACCCCGTCTATTTTGATAAGATTTTGTTAAATGCCTCGCAGGTCACGAACCCCTCGATAGACCCATTGCGTGAGCCAATGGAAACGAAGGTCTTCCTCGGGGCGAAACCGCATAATATAGAACGGGGCGAAGACGGACGTATCGTCAGCAAACTGCCGCCGCAACTGAGCTTATCCATGCCAGTGATGTTCTCGGCCATGAGCTACGGGTCATTGAGCTACAACGCCCACGAAAGCCTGGCACGGGCGGCCGAAGCTGTCGGCATCTATTACAACACCGGCGAGGGTGGCCTGCACGAAAACTTTTATCAATACGGCAAAAACACCATCGTCCAGGTGGCATCCGGACGCTTCGGTGTCCACCCCCATTACTTGAATAGCGGGGCGGCCATCGAGATCAAGATGGGCCAGGGTGCGAAGCCCGGCATCGGCGGGCATCTGCCGGGCACGAAGATCGTCGGTGATATTTCGCGGACGCGGATGATACCCGAAGGCTCCGATGCCATTTCACCCGCCCCCCACCACGACATCTACTCGATTGAGGACCTGCGCCAACTGGTCTATTCATTGAAAGAGGCTTCTGGCTATAAAAAACCCGTCATCGTGAAAATCGCCGCCGTCCACAATGTTGCCGCCATCGCCAGCGGCATCGCCAGAAGTGGGGCGGACATCATCGCCATCGATGGTTTCCGTGGCGGTACGGGGGCAGCCCCAACCCGGATGCAGGGCCACGTCGGCATCCCGATTGAGCTGGCCCTGGCCAGTGTCGATACGCGCCTACGCGACGAGGGCATCCGTGACCGGGTATCGCTGGTTGTCGGCGGCAGCATCCGCTCCAGTGCCGACATCGTGAAGGCCGTCGCCCTGGGGGCGGACTGCGTCTATATCGGCACGGCGGCCCTGTTGGCCCTGGGCTGCCACCTCTGCCGTACCTGCTATGCGGGCAAGTGTAACTGGGGTATCGCCACCCAGATGCCGGACTTGGTCAAACGCCTAAACCCCGACCTCGGCTTCCAGCGCCTTACGAACCTGATGACGGCCTGGCGCCACGAGATAAAGGAAATGATGGGCGGCATGGGCATAAACTCCATCGAAAGCCTAAAAGGCAACCGCCTGATGCTCCGGGGCGTGGGCTTGAATGAGACAGAGCTGGGGATTTTGGGGATAAGGCATGCGGGAGGGTAAAGTAAGAACCCCGTCACCCCGCAATGTATTTATGCGGGGTCCCCTGAAAGCAGGAATCCTCACACGCAGGGGATCCCGCACAAAACGCGAAGCGTTTTACAGGCATTGCGGGATGACGATTAGGCAGGGGATCCTGCACAAAACGCGAAGCGTTTTACAGGCATTGCGGGATGACGAGATTTGAAAGGTGGCAGATATGAGCGCACAATACGAAAATCCCTTATGTACACGCTACGCCAGCCGGGAAATGCGGGAGCTTTTTTCTGACGATACCAAGTTTGGCCTCTGGCGTAGGCTGTGGGTCGCCCTTGCTGAGAGCGAGCGCGAGCTGGGACTGCCCATCAGCGCAGAACAGATCGCGGAAATGAAAGCGCATCTGGATGATATAAATTATGATATGGCGGCCGCTTTCGAGGCCGAATGTCGGCATGATGTCATGGCCCATATCCGCACATACGCCGCAGCCTGCCCCCAGGCGGCGCCCATCATCCACCTCGGCGCGACCTCCTGCTATGTGGGCGACAACACGGACATCCTCCTGCAACGCAGGGCTTTATTGCAGATACGTAAACGGTTGTTAAATGCTATCGACAAACTAGCGGCGTTCGCCCACGAACATAAAGCCCTGCCCTGCCTTGCCTACACCCATTTCCAAGCGGCGCAGCCGACGACGCTGGGTAAAAGGGCCACATTGTGGATGCAGGACCTCCTGTTTGACCTTGAACAACTGGATTTTAACCTAGTCCGGCTGAAACTGCCCGGTTGCAAGGGCACGACCGGCACGGGGGCAAGCTTTCTCGCCCTCTTCGACGGCGACCATGAAAAGGTCAAAAGCCTGGAGCAAAAAATCGCCGCCAAGATGGGCTTCGACGGGGTCTATGCCGTGGCCGGACAGACTTATTCGCGCAAGATAGATTATTTTAGCCTGTCCGTACTATCCGGCATAGCCCAGAGTGCCGCCAAATTTTCCAATGACATCCGCCTGCTTTCCCATCTGGGGGAGGTCGAGGAGCCCTTCGAGGCCGGGCAGGTCGGCTCCAGCGCGATGGCCTATAAGAAAAATCCCATGCGTAGCGAACGCATCGCCGCCCTCGCCCGTTTGGTGATGGTGAGTGCTTTAAACCCTGCCCTGACAGCGGCTAATCAGTGGTTTGAGCGGACGCTGGACGATTCAGCCAACCGGCGTATAGTCATACCCGAGGCTTTTTTGGCGGTGGATGGCATCTTGTCGTTATACATAAATATCGCCGGCGGCATGGCCATTTATCCGAACATGATAGCAAAGCACTTGGCCCAGGAACTGCCTTTCATGGCGACGGAGAATATTTTGATGGCGGCCGTGAAAAAGGGCGGCGACAGGCAATTACTGCACGAGCGTATCCGTGGCCATGCGTTTGCGGCCACGCGGCAGATAAAAGAGGACGGCGGTGAGAATGATTTGCTGGAGCGTATTTTAGCCGATAGCGCCTTTGGCCTGACGGCAGTAGACATGGATGAGTTGCTTAGGCTGGAAAACTACATTGGCCGGGCCCGCGAGCAGACGGAGGAATTTTTGGCGGGGGTGCGGGCGGTTTTGGATGAGAATGTGGGGTTGTTGGGAGAGAGTGTGGAAATAACAGTTTGAGATATGGCGACACGAAGGGGATTGCGGCTCGGGGGCCGCAATGACGAAAAGCGACGGAGGGTATTTATGCTTACAGCAGTGGTCGGTATCAACTGGGGTGACGAGGGCAAGGGGCGGATGGTCGATCTGCTGGCGGAGGATTATGACATTATCTGCCGCTACCAGGGCGGCAACAATGCCGGGCATACGGTCGTTAATGACAGGGGCATATTTATACTCAATCTCCTGCCCTCCGGCGTGTTGCGTGAGGACGCGGTCAATGTCATGGGGGCGGGGATGGTGATAAACATCGAGCATCTGTGCGGGGAGATGTGGTCTTTGAACCAAAAGGGCATCAGCCTCACGCCCGATGTGTTGAAAATCAGCGACCGGGCCTTCATCTGTCTGCCCTACCATGTGACCCAGGATGTGCTGGAGGAGGAGCGGCTGGCCGACAAAAAATACGGCTCCACCCGCAGGGGCATTGCCCCGGCATACGGCGACAAGTACATGAAAAAAGGTCTGCGGATGGGCGACTTACTGGAGCCGGATACCTTGCAGGAAAAGCTGGCCGCCATCCTCGAATGGAAAAATCTCACGATGGCGGGTTACGGCTGCGATGAAGCGGAGCTGGTCGCCCTGCTCCATTGGTTGAGCGAATATGGGATGCGGCTACGCCCCTATATCACTGATACGACGACATATTTATCGGAGGCTGCCCATGATGAAAAGAAAATATTATTCGAGGCACAGCTGGGGGCTCTCCGGGATATAGATTACGGCATTTATCCCTACACGACATCGTCCCAGACCCTTGCGTCTTATGCGACCACCGGGGCGGGCATCCCCGGTGCGAAGCTCGATCGGGTGATTGGGGTGATGAAGGCGTATTCCAGCTGTGTGGGCGAGGGACCCTTTGCCGTGGAAATGGGCGGGGATGAAGCCCATGCCCTGCGGGAGTCCGGGGCGGAGTATGGGGCGGCGACCGGCAGGCCACGGCGGGTAGGGGCTTTTGATGTCGTGGCCAGCCGCCACGGGGTCATCTTGCAAGGTGCCGACGAACTGGCACTGACGAAGCTGGATATTCTTTCATATATGGAAAAAATTCCTGTTTGTGTGGCGTATACGGTGGACGGGCAAAAAGTAACACGTTTCCCCTCTGGCGACGCGCTCGTCCGGGCGAAGCCGGTCTACGAGTATCTGGACGGCTGGGGCAGTGATATATCGCAGTGTCGCAAGAGAGGGGATTTGCCGACGGCGGCGTTGGCGTACATCCGCTATGTCGAAGAGGCCGTTGGTTGCCCGATAAGTCTGGTGTCGGTCGGTGCCGGGCGGGGGGAGTACGTGCGCGTATAGTGATTTATGAATATCGCTGTAGGGGCGGTCGTCCTCGACCGCCCGCATTGGACGGCATCGCCTGTTATTCGGGCGACCGAGGACGGTCGCCCCTACAAAATTCACCCATGACAGATAAAAGGGAGATTCCACATGAAACGAGTCTACGTAAACGAAAAATGGTGTCTGGGCTGTCATCTGTGCGAGTATTACTGCGCCTTTGCCGCCACGGATGAGCCGGACATGGCGCGGGCGCTAAAGGGGATGAAGATAAACCCACGGATAAAGATCGAGGAAAAGGACGGTATCAGCTTTGCCGTGTCTTGTCGGCATTGTCCCGAACCGTTGTGTGTGAAGGGTTGTATCACCGGGGCGCTCAGCGTGGACGAAGGGGTTATCACGATAGATAAAGACAGATGTGTCAGCTGTTATACCTGCATACTCAGCTGTCCTTTTGGGGCGGTGTCGCCATCGGCAGACGGGGCCGTGCAAAAATGCGAGCTATGCCTACAGACGATGGCGCAAACACCGGCCTGTGTGCGGGGTTGCCCGAATAATGCGATCGTGTTTGAGGAAAGATAACCACATGTCATTGCGGGCTCGACCCGCAATCCCCTACGTGGGGGATTCCGCATAAAAGCATTGCGGAATGACGTTAGACAAAGGGAGGTTGATGTGACTAGATATGTAATCATCGGCAATTCCACGGCGGCGATAGCGGCGGTGGAGGGAATAAGGGCGGCGGAGGCGGAGGCCGGAAACGCTGGCTTCACACCCGGCGAAATCACCATCGTCACGGACGAGCCGCAACATACATACTCGCGCCCGCTCATATCCTATTTTTTGCTCGGCAAGGTAACGGAGGAAGGGATGCGTTATCGCGGTGATGACTTCTATGCCGCGCATAATTGTAGGCTCATCCATCAACGGGCGACGCGGATAGACCCTGTGCAGAAGCAGGTCATCCTCGCTGATGGCAGCAGCCTGTCCTACGATAAGTTACTCGTCGCCACGGGCTCCGCGCCCTTCGTCCCGCCCTTTAGCGGACTGGAGACGGTGACAGACAAGACGACGTTCATGAGCCTGGACGACGCAAAAAGACTGGATAAAATGCTGGGTGTCAAGAAAAAAGTCCTGATTATCGGGGCGGGGCTGATTGGCCTCAAATGCGCTGAGGGTATTTTGAAGCGGGTACAGAGCGTCTGTGTGCTGGATCTGGCGCCACGGATACTCTCGTCGATACTGGATGAGGACGGTGCCGCCATTGTTCAGGGGCATCTCGAAGGACAGGGAATAACATTCCGGCTCGATGCCACCGTCGAAGGCTTTGAGGGCGGCCGCGCCATATTGGCGGGCGGGGAGACGCTGGACTTTGACATCCTCGTCCTGGCGGTCGGTGTCCGCCCGAACACGCAGCTGCTTAATGGCATCGCGGAAATAGACAAAGGCATCGTCGTTAATGAAAAATCCGCGACGAGCGCGCCCGACATATACGCCGCCGGGGATTGCACACAGACACAGGACATATCAAGCGGGCAGAGTAAAATCATGGCCTTGCTGCCGGGGGCCTATATGCAGGGCGAGTGTGCCGGGGTGAACATGGTCGCGTCCGCGATGGGTGGCGAACAGGACGAAAAGGTCTTCGACAAGGCCATTCCGATGAACGCGATTGGCTTCTTCGGCTTGCATGTCATCACGGCGGGCACATACAGCGGCGAGGTATATAAGGGTGGGGCAAAGGGGGATTGTCAGTATAAACGCCTGTTTTACTCCGACGACAGGCTGAATGGCTATATTATCATCGGCGATGTCGAAAAGGCGGGGATATACACCAGCCTGATTCGCGAACAGACACCGCTTAGCGGCCTGGACTTCGCCCTCGTTTGTGAGAAGCCGGGGCTGATGGCGTTCACGCAGGAAGAGCGGGCGAGGATAATGGGTAATGTATAATTCACGTCATTGCGCCCCAATCTTCCACTTCGTGGAAGCGGCCGCAATCTGCTGAAGTAGGGGATTCCGCATAAAAGATTTGCGGAATGACGTATGTGGGAGGTTCAACATGACTATCAACAACTGCCTCGGTGAACGCTACATTGGCTGTGCGCTGGGAGAGGGAACAATCACAATACACGGGACGCCGGGCAATGCCCTGGGCGCATACCTGGACGGCGGAACGCTGATTGTGCATGGTAATGCCCAAGACGCGACAGGCGACACGATGAACGACGGCCGTATCATTATCCACGGCAATGCCGGTGACGCCACGGGTTATGCGATGCGGGGCGGGGCCATCTTCGTGCGTGGGGATTCCGGCTACCGCACAGGCATACACATGAAGGAATACGAGGAAAAAAAGCCGACCATCGTCATCGGCGGCAGTGTCGGCTCTTTCCTGGGCGAATATTTGGCTGGGGGGCTGATCGTGGTGCTGGGTATGGACGCAGATAATGTGCCGGTCGGCAACTTCACCGGAACGGGTATGCACGGCGGCAGAATTTTCATCAGGACGCAAAATGAGCTGAGGGGGCTGCCGCCGCAGGTGGCCGCCGGAATCGCCGGGGAAGAAGACTTGGCAGAAATACGGCCTGCCCTGTGCGAGTTCGCCGGGTATTTTGGCTACGATGCCGAGGCCCTGTTAAAAGACCGCTTTTATTGCCTGAAACCTAATGCGACGAATCCGTATCATCAGATGTATACGGCGAATTGAGGGGGCAGACTGTCTGAAAATCTCGGACTCGTCATTGCGAGACTCGTCAGGGTTCATCCTGCGCTATGCGCAGGCGCAATTCAGTAATAAAAGCGCACGAATCGCTGGCCCTGGATTGCTTCAGGCTGTAAAACGCCCTCGCAATGACGTGGAAAGAGAGTTTTCGGACAGCATTTTGGGGGGCACAAAGAAAGGACAGCATGAAAAACGAACTAATCCTCGTCCTGGATTTCGGCGGGCAGTATAAGGAGCTAATTGCCCAAGTGGTGCGGGAGCTTTCGGTCTATGCCGAGATCCGGGCGGGGAGCATGGCGGCAGAGGAGGTCTGGCGGCTAAGACCCATCGGCATCATCCTAACGGGCGGGCCGGGCAGCGTCAACCGTCCCGATGCGCCGCGTTGCGACCCCGGGCTGTTTGCGCTGGGGATTCCCATACTTGGCATCTGCTACGGGATGCAACTGATGTGCCATATGCTGGGCGGGGAGGTGATGGCGGGTGGACAAGAAGCGGGAACAACAGCATCGTCCGGCGGTGAATACAGCCGCGTCCAAGATGCGGAGAAAACCCTATCGTTTTATGGTGAGTATGGCCGCATCAAAGTCACACCCACCAATCCGGCAAAAGACCCCTTCCTCGCTCTGATGAGCCACGGCGATGCCGTGAGAGTGCTGCCACCGGGCTTCGTTGCGACGGCGCATACAACATCCTGCATCGCCGCTTGCGAAGACGGGCAAAGACAGCTGTATGGATTGCAATTCCACCCCGAAACCAAACATACCGAGGGCGGGCGGGAGATATTGCGGCAATTTCTTTTTGATGTCTGCCATGCGGCGGGCGATTATAAGCATGAGGATATCATCGAAAGCAGCATCGAAAAAATCCGCGCCACGGTTGGCGGGCAAAGGGTGTTGCTGGCCCTCTCGGGCGGGGTGGATTCCTCTGTCTGTGCCGCCCTGCTGGCAAAGGCTGTTCCGGGCCAGCTCGTCTGCATCTTCGTTGACCACGGCTTCATGCGTGCGGGTGAGGGCGACGAGGTGGAGGCCGTCTTTTCCCAGCGCAAGCTCCATTTTATCCGTGTCGATGCCGGGCAAAGATTCCTAAAAGCACTGCACGGCGTGACGGAGCCGGAAGAAAAACGCAGACGCATAGGTGAGGAATTTATCCGCGTCTTTGAGGAGGAGGCGAAAAAGCTGGGGAACATCCCATTTCTGGCCCAGGGCACGATATACCCCGACGTGGTCGAGTCCGGTGCGGGTGCGGGGGCGACGATCAAGAGCCATCACAATGTCGGTGGCCTGCCCGATGAGATGTCCTTCGAGGGAGTGATAGAGCCGCTGGCCGGGCTGTTTAAGGACGAGGTGCGCTTGCTCGGCCGTCGCCTCGGTCTGCCGCAGACACTCACAAAACGCCAGCCCTTTCCCGGCCCCGGCCTCGCCATCCGTATTATCGGCGCTGTCACGGAAGAAAAGCTGGATATAGTCCGGGCCGCCGATAAAATCGTCCGTGAGGAATTGGGAAAGATACGGCCCGTACCTGACCAATATTTCGCCGTGCTGACCGACACATATGCCGTGGGGGTAAAAGGGGATGAAAGAAGCTACGACCCCGTCGTCGCCATCCGCGCCGTGCGGACGGATGATTTTATGACCTGCGAGTATGTGCCGCTGCCGCATAGGGTGCTGGGGCGTATGAGCGCGAGGATTATGGCCGAGGTGGCGGGCGTGGGGCGGGTGGTGTACGATATCACGCCTAAGCCGCCCGGGACGGTGGAGTGGGAGTAGGGGGGGATCTTGCTTTTGTTCCCAATCTCGAATATAATTATGCTAACCGAAGCGGGAGGCAAGCAACATGGATTATGTAGTAGCCAAAGAAGCCATTGCCAAGCCTTTTTTGAAATGGGCAGGTGGAAAAACGCAAGTATTGAATAATATCCGCATGAAATATCCGACGGGATTAGGCATAGCCATCACCAAGTACGCCGAGCCGTTTGTCGGCGGCGGAGCGGTATTGTTTGATATTCTTAGTAATTACGACATGGAGCAAATATACATAAGCGACGTAAACCGTGAACTGATAGTGACTTATCAAACTATTCGTGACAATATAAGCGCATTGATTTCGCGGTTAGAGGAGCTAGAATACGTATATCTTTCGTCAGACGAAAGTAAGCGGAAAGATTTATATTACCTCAACCGCAATCGCTTCAATAATTTAATGACATCGGACAACACTTCCGTAGAGTTGGCGGCCTTGTTTATTTTCCTAAACAGAACATGCTTTAATGGTCTATACAGGGTAAACTCTAAAGGCGCATTCAATGTTCCGCAAGGTAGTTATAAAAACCCCTGTATCTGTGACGCAGACAATCTAAAAGCGGTTTCAGAAGTATTGCAAAATGTCCGGATTGTCTGCGGAGATTATAGAAAATCAGAGACGTTTATTGACAATAATACTTTTGCATATTTTGACCCACCGTATCGTCCCTTAACCGTATCGTCGAGCTTCACTGCCTATGCGCGATACGGCTTTGGTGATAAAGAGCAGATTGAGTTGGCTAAGTATATTGACAAATTGAGCGAAATGGGGGTATTCGTTGTTGCGAGTAACAGTGACCCTAAAAATACAAATGAAGAAGACGATTTTTTTGACAGATTGTATATCCGCCACAGAATTACTCGAATTAGTGCAAGCAGGGCAATAAACTCTGTTGGAAAAGGGCGTGGGGAAATAAACGAATTGTTAATAGCGAGCTATTGAAAGGAAGGTGCGGAAGTTATGTCAATACCTGTTTTTTGGAAATTTTTTCGTCCTATTTTAACATCTTTAGGAAACGGTGACGTGTTGACTGCGGATGATCTATATCTAAGAATTGTTCCCGAAATGGGTTTGTCTAGCGATGAGCTTTCTGAGATGACTGCTGGCGGAACACGAACGAAGGTCAGGGATCGCGTATATTGGAGTAAAAGTTATTTGAAAGCTGCGGGCCTTGTCCGTTATCCAGGGCGAGGCCTTGCGCAAATTACAGACGCAGGGAAAACGGTTTTAAATGAAAACCCGCCATTATTTGATATAAATTATCTTAAAAAGTTTGAGTCCTTTCGTAAATTTATAGGCCAAGACTTGGAAGATAGCGATAGTATGTTTAATGTTGAATCGATTGAAACAAGGCAGTATTCACAAACACCACAAGAACTGATGGATTCTGCTTTTTTGGAAGTCAACGCCGCTTTAAGAAATGAGATTTTGAACGAATTAACGAGCGAGGAGCAAGAGGATGTTACGAGAGAGCAAGCCAGATTTTTTGAAAAACTCGTTGTTAAGTTATTGGAAGAAATGGGATATGGCGGCTTGCAAGGCGGAGCAGGCATCGTGACCCCAAGCACTAATGACGGAGGAATAGATGGCATTATTCGTGAGGACAAGCTGGGGTTTTCCAATATTTACATACAAGCAAAATGTTATTCGCTCGGCAAGAAGGTGGGTCGTCCCGAGATTGAACGATTTATTGGGGCGACCAGTGGATTGGCCGGAAAAGCATTGTTTATTACCACGGCTGAATTTACGGCAGAGGCGAAAGAGAAGGCCAAACACGCAAACGTCGTCTTGGTTGACGGCGAAGAGCTTGCGGATTTAATGATTGAATATGGCGTCGGGGTTTCAAGGATTCGCACTTATGAAACAAAGAAGTTGGATTCAGACTTTTTTGAAGAAAGATAAATAAGCATTTGTAGCTAGCCATATGGAGATGTAAAATGCGCGATTTCAACGACTGGCTCTCAAAATTCAAGACAAGCATTTCTGATTATGGGTATTATATTGATTTTAACAAGGTCTACAGGAATGTTGGCGTAATAAAAGTCGAATTAAACATCTTAAACTCATTGATCGGCTCAAAAAATATCGAAGATGATTTCGAGCATATCATTGTGAAATATCCGGAAACATTAAAATGCATTCCGCTGTTACTGGCGGTTCGCGAACGAGAAATATGTGCCATTGATGACGAGGGTGAGTTTGCGTATAATTTCCGAAGTGCCAACTATGGAATCGAGCAATATAAGATATTTATGCGAAAAACCGGGCTTTTCGATCTTTTAAGTAACCACTTACTTTCAAATCTCGTGGACTATGTAACAGGTGTTGAAACCGGATTAGATAGTAATGGCCGAAAAAATCGTGGCGGTCATCTAATGGAGGATTTGGTTGAATCCTATATGAAAAAAGCCGGACTGGAAAAGGATAAAACTTATTTTAAAGAAATGAAGATAGGCGAAATAGTAACAAACTGGAACATTAATCTGTCTGGCATATCAAATCAGGGTAGGACTGAGAAAAAATTCGATTTTGTGGTTAGAGGGAAACATTCTGTATACGCCATTGAAACTAATTTTTATACGAGCGGCGGTTCAAAATTAAACGAAACTGCCCGTAGTTACAAAAATATTGCTGTCAATTCAAATGCGGTGGAAGGTTTTGATTTTGTATGGTTTACTGACGGCAGAGGCTGGACTTTCGCCCGGAATAATCTTAGAGAAACATTTGAAGTAATGGAGCATATTTATAGTATTAATGATATGGAAAACGGCGTGATGAGCAGGATTTTTGAATGAGTAAAACAATAAAATGGGAACCCGATAATTTTGAACTTGAAATGAACACTGTTTGGAGTTTTCCAAATCGCGGTAATTGGGCTACCCATGATGCGAAGTATCGGGGTAACTGGTCGCCTTATATACCACGTAATCTTCTATTGCGATACTCGGAAGAAGGGAGCTTGGTTCTCGATCAATTTGCTGGAGGTGGAACTACGCTCGTCGAGGCAAAATTGTTGGGACGTAACATAATCGGGGTTGATGTGAATCCATTTGCACTAGAACGATGCCGCGAGAAAACAGCGTTTGAGTATCCCGGTGCAGGCCAAGTCCATATCAAGCAAGGTGATGCCCGAAATCTTGACTTCATTCCCGACGAAAGCATTAATTTTGTCTGTACGCACCCGCCATATGCTGATATTATTCATTACAGCGAGGACATAGAAAAGGATCTGTCTAGCTTGGGAGTGCGAGATTTCCTAATTGAAATGAGGGAAGTGGCTTCGGAATCGTATAGGGTTTTGAAAAAGGGCTGTTTTTGCGCCATTCTCATGGGCGATACTCGTAAAAAGGGTCATGTTGTTCCGATGAGCTTTGAGGTGATGAAGATATTTGAGGGTGTCGGTTTCAAAATCAAGGAGATAATTATTAAAGAGCAGCATAATTGCAAGGCTACGGGTTATTGGAAAACGAATAGCGTGAAGTATAATTTTCTGTTGTTGGCGCATGAGTATCTGTTTGTGTTTAAGAAGTAAATATGTGATTCTATAGTATGACGACAGCATTATTTGTATTATGAGGAGAGCCAAAATGGAGTTTAAGGCGCAAGCGAGAACTATTGAAGACGCATTCAATTTGAAGAGAAAATATGTGATTCCACGATTTCAACGAGAATACTCATGGGAAATAGAAGAATTAGAAGAATTATGGGACGATCTGATAGAAAGCATTAAAGATGAAAAAGCACATTTGTACGCAACAGAATACTTCATAGGTTCGCTTGTTTTAGTGGGAGATGACGACGATGCTCGTAATATTGAAAGACAGGTTGTTGACGGGCAACAGCGGTTAATTACGTTTACTATTGCCTTTGCTGTTTTGAGCCAATTATTTAAAGGGGAAAATGAAGATAAACTTAGTGATATGGTTCATGGCTACATCATTGGCGAAGACGAAAATGGTATTCCATATGCAAAAATCAAATCGGAGACGCCAAAACCTTTCTTCCAACAGAGGATTCAAGAAAAGAACATAGATTTCAAACAGATTCCTAAATCCCTTGAAGAAAAAAGAATACTGTCTACTTACAAGTTTATTGAAAAACGATTGGAACAAAAAGCCCTTATGAAAGTTTTTGCGGACAAGTTTCCAAAAGCTAAAACGACATATTTGGATGCATTGAAATTATTTCGAGATCAAATTCTAAATTGCAAAGTCATTTATGTCACGGTTAAGTCGTTTGATGATGCATATACTATTTTTGAGGTGTTAAATGCCAAAGGCAAAGATCTTACGCCGGTTGATATAGTGAAAAACTCTCTGTTTTCTGTATTAACACAAAAAGAACCTATTGACATTGCATATGAAAAATGGGCTAGTATTAGAAGAAAAATGTCAGAAGGAACGGTGGATGATATTGTGGTTTTTTATCGACACTTTTGGCTTTCGAAATATGGGTTTGCGACAGGGAGAAAATTGGTTAGGGAATTTAATAGCAAAGTAGACAAGGATATAGATTCATATACAGCTTTTTTAGATCAATTAATAATAGCGGCAAGCGACTATGCAAGTATTACATCGCCTAACGCAAGACAGTGGACACAACCAGAAGATAGAGGAGTTTTTGAAACGCTTGAAGCACTGGATATATTTGGTGTTACACAAGTACGTACATTTTTGTTGGCACTATTCGATGTGAAGCGGAATGGAAAAATTAAACATAGTAAGTATTTAGAGGTTCTCAAGTTTTTGCAATATTTTCATTTTGTGTTTAATGCGGTATGCTCAGAGCGAGCATCTGGTTTAGAACGACGGTACTCTAGTTATGCAAGGAAGTTACGTGAAGCAGAATGCAAGGAGTCTGCGGCGAAGTGTATAAGGGAATTAATTTCAGTTCTTCAAGCCAACCTCCCGTCATACGATGAATATGAAGCTCGTTTTGAAGGAATTAATTATACAAGCAAGGCATCTAAAAGCAAGCGTTTAGTGCAGTATATTTTGCGAAAACTTGAAATTCACTTCGCAAACAGCATAGAGTTGCAACCGGATTCTTTTTCCATTGAACACATATTACCTGAATCTACAGAACACCCGCTTTTAGGGAAAGTTGGAAATCTTTTACCGTTGGGCGAGGGCCTGAATGGGAAACTTGCCAATAAATCCTTTGTGAAAAAAGTTACAGGATATAAAAAATCCCAATATAGAACAGTTGCCGATTTCTTGGACGAATATGGCGATCTTGAAGTGTGGGATGAGAAGAACATTATAAGGCGTACCAAGCAAATTGCTAAAATATTGTATTACCAAAACAATGCACTTAAAGAGTGAGTGCGATTGCAGCCGTTATAATTACCGGAAACATTAACCAAGACGCAAAAGGACAATAATCAAGCGATAATTAGACGATATTATCCGAGAATCAGACGAAAGGCAATCGTTATCCAATCAGATTTGGAAAATGGAGACCATGATGTTGTATAAGTCATTTGAAACAATACATGATAACCATGTGGTGGCGTATCGGTCAAAAATAATGGCCGATAAATGACCGAATAATGATAGAATTGTGACCGAATCCGGTAGAATAAATGAGCGCAATTATCCAAGATGAAAAGGGAGACGCTATATGAATAACCCAAAATACAATGAGTTGATAAAGCAACGAGAAGAAATCGACCGACAGTTAAGAGAATTGAGAGAAGCTGAAAAGATCTCCACAGATCGAAGTGATGATTATGCCTGTTTAGAGTTTGATGATTTGCAATTCTACTATGGTTATGAAACACTGGATGATGAGGACGATGATAATGAAGATTGGTATTTTTATGCTATAAAAGATGGAAACAGGAAGTTACCGTTAATGAAAATCTCGGAGCATAAGCTTCAACAGTACAATTGCAACATTGATGATGTTCAACAAGGGTTAGCAACAGGTATTGCGCTGTACATGAGGACACATAGATTAGATAATGATGTTAAATGATATAAATAAAATTTCTGACTTTCAAAAGGATAGATTGTTGGGCGTAAGGTTTGTCAATTTCCCTTTTGAAGAGGGATTTGACGAACTTAATAACGAACATAATGACGAACTTAACAACGAACTTAATAACGAATCTCACGAGTTCGTCATTAAGGAAACAAAGGAGCTGCTAGCGGAGGTACCGGGCATATGAATAAAATCTCCATCCGTTTTTTCGATGACAAAGAGGTACGCGCCGTTTGGGATGATGCAAATGTCAAGTGGTGGTTTTCCGTGCTGGATATAGTCGGCGTTCTTCGCGGTGTCGATGATTATGATAAAAATCGGAATTATTGGAAATACCTTAAAGGGAAACTGAAGAAAGAAAATCCTCAGCTGGTTAGTGCCACTACCCAACTTAAACTTATGGCAGCAGACGGTAAAAGATATTTGACCGATACATTCGATTACGACGGTATTATAGAACTCGCAAAAAACTTCCCCAGCAAACAGGCAAATCGTTTCATCGAATGGTTCACCTTCAGCGATGAAACCATCGACGGCAAGAGCAAAACAAAGGCCTACGCTCTTTTTGACAGTTCCTTACTGGACACGATAGAAGTCGGCACGACCAAGGGCTTACAGCAAATCCACGGCTATTTATTTGGCGGGCTTTACGATTTTGCCGGGCAAATCAGGACGCTCAATATTGCAAAAGGCGGTTTTCAATTCGCCACGGCCCGGTTTTTACCGGAGATTCTCACACAAATCGAAAAAATGCCCGAAAGCAGTTTTGACGAAATCGCGGATAAATATGTTGAAATGAATGTCGCCCATCCTTTTATGGAGGGCAATGGCAGAAGCGTACGCATTTGGCTGGATATGATGTTAAAGAAAAACTTGAAGCTGTGTGTGGATTGGAGTAAAATCAATAAAAAAGACTATCTTTTGGCAATGGAAAAGAGTGTTGCGAACCCCGTCCGCATAAAAGCGCTTATGCAATCCGCCTTGACGGATAGAATTAACGACCGGGAAATGTTTATGAAAGGTATTGACTATTCGTATTATTATGAGGAAGAAGATATTGACGTGAGCGGAGGTGACGGGGAATGAGTATGGCATGGGGAAATGCCGGATGGAGGGGAAGGACATACACATGACTAAACACATCTTCGTGACCGGCGGCGTCGTTTCCGGTCTGGGCAAAGGCATCAGCGCCGCAGCATTGGGCAGGCTCCTGAAACAGCGGGGCCTGAAAGTAGCGGCCCAGAAGCTCGACCCCTACATGAACGTCGATCCCGGCACGATGAACCCCTTCCAGCACGGCGAGGTCTTCGTCACCGACGATGGGGCCGAATGCGACCTGGACCTCGGCCACTATGAGCGTTTTATCGACGAGACCCTGACCAAGCACTCGAATCTGACCTCCGGGCGGGTCTACTGGAGCGTGCTGGAGCGCGAGCGGGCCGGCGGCTATCTGGGCGCCACCGTCCAGGTCATCCCCCATGTCACCGAGGAAATCAAGCGTTTCATCCATGCCGGGGCGGCCGACAGCGGGGCCGACATCCTGATTACCGAGATTGGCGGCACGGTCGGCGACATCGAGGGCCAACCCTTCATCGAGACCATCCGCCAGATAGCCCAGGAGAAGGGTCGCGAAAACTGCCTCTTCATCCATGTGACCCTCGTGCCGTATCTTAAAGCCTCGGACGAGCACAAGACCAAGCCCGCCCAGCACTCGGTCAAGGAGCTACAGGCAATGGGCATCAGCCCGAACATCATCATTGCCCGCGCCGACGAGCCCTTGCGAAAAGGGATAAAGGAAAAAATCGCCCTTTTTTGCAATGTGCGCCCCGATTGCGTGATAGAAAATACCACCCTTTCTTCCTTATACGAAGTACCGCTGATGCTGCATGACGAAGGCCTTGATGACATCGTCTGCCGTGAGCTGTCGCTGGCCGTGCCCCCGGCCGATCTGGGTGAGTGGCGCGAAATGACGGAAAAAATCGTCGGGCGCGAGCGCGAACGCTGTATCGCCATCGTCGGCAAATATGTCAAGCTCCATGATGCCTATCTGTCGATTATCGAGAGCCTGCATCATGCCGGATTCGAGACCGGGCAAAAAATAAATATCCGCTGGATTGAGTGCGAGGACGTGAGCGATGAAAATGTCGCCAGTCTACTCGGCGGCATAGACGGCATGATCATCCCCGGCGGTTTCGGCGAACGGGGCATCGAGGGCAAGATCGCCGCCTGCCGCTTCGCGCGGGAAAACGATGTGCCGTTTCTGGGTATTTGTCTGGGTATGCAGATTGCCGTGGTCGAGTTTGCGCGGAATGTCTGTGGGCTAATGGGTGCGAACTCGGCGGAGTTTCTGCCGCCCGGCACATCGGCGTTCGCCCCGGCGAACCCCGCTGAGCTTAACACCGCCGCCCCCCACCCTGTCATCGATGTCATGCCGGGCCAGGCGGACCTCCTTGGCAGCGGTGGGACTATGCGCCTGGGGGCATATCCGTGTATAATAAAAGCAGGCTCGCGGCTATCGCAATTATACGGCGAGACCCAGGTCAGCGAACGCCACCGCCACCGCTTTGAGTTTAATAATGCATATAAAGGCGTATTGGAGGGCGGGGGGCTTGTCATCAGTGGCACGTCGCCGGACGGATGCCTGGTCGAGGCCGTCGAGCTGGCCGACAAGCGTTTTTTCATCGGTGTCCAGTTCCATCCTGAATTCAAGAGCCGCCCCAACAGGCCGCATCCGCTGTTTTTGGGGCTGGTGGGGGCGGGGATGGGGGAGAAGTGATTTAGCAAGACCGTCACCCCGCAAATTTTTAATGCGGGGTCCCCTGACTAAGGGAATTCGCTGCCCGCAGGGGATCCCGCCAAGAAACGCGAAGCGTTTCCAGGACATTGCGGGATGACGATATTATTTACGGAGCAAACCACATGAACATAAACCAAAACTACCTCACACTGCATGACGACTACCTCTTCCACGCCATCACCAAAAAAGTGGCAGACCACGCAGCGGCCAGGCCCGCCGGGGCAGATAATCCTGGCGCGAAAATCATCCGCCTGGGCATCGGCGATGTCACCCGCCCGCTGCCTCCCGCCGTGGTGGAAGCGATGGAAAAGGCCGTCCGCGAGTTGGGAGCGGCCGCGACTTTTCGTGGCTATGGCGACTACGAGGGCTACCCCTTCCTCCGCCACGCCATCGGCGGCTACTATGCCAAAAAAAGCGTGGAAGTGTCCGAGGATGAAATTTTCGTAAGCGACGGGGCGAAGAGCGACCTGGGTAATATCCTGGACATATTCGCGCCGGAAAACACGGTGCTGATTTCCGACCCCGTCTACCCCGCCTATGTCGATGCGAACATCATGGCGGGGCGCGAGATTAAGTACCTGGTGGGCCACAGCGCAAACGCCTTTTTGCCCCTGCCGGATCAGGACACCCGCGCCGACATCATTTACCTCTGCTCGCCGAACAACCCGACCGGGGCCGTCTATGGCCGTGAACAGTTGCAGTTATGGGTCGCCCATGCCCTGGAAAATGACGCCGTGATTTTATTTGACAGTGCCTACGAAGCCTTTATCCGTGATGGGGATTTGCCGACCAGCATCTACCAGATAGATGGAGCCAAAGAATGTGCGATCGAGTTTTGCTCTTTTTCCAAGACGGCGGGCTTCACCGGTACGCGCTGCGGCTACACCGTCGTGCCCCATGCCCTGAAACGGGGCGGGGTGTCCTTGAACAAATTATGGCTCAGGCGGCAAGCCACGAAATATAACGGGGCCCCCTACATCGTCCAACGCGGCGCGGAGGCGGTTTTCAGCGATGCGGGCCAGGCCCAGGTAAAGGAAAACATAGATTATTACATGGAAAACGCCCGCCTGATGACGGAGGCTCTTGGGCGGCTGGGCATCTGGCACACGGGCGGGCAAAATGCGCCTTATGTATGGCTTGGATGTCCGGAGGGGTACTCGTCCTGGGAATACTTTGATCATTTGCTGGAAAAATACAACATCGTCGGCACCCCCGGTGCGGGCTTCGGCGATTGCGGCGAGGGCTACCTGCGTTTGTCCGCCTTTGGCGCGCGGGAGGATGTGGTGGAAGCGATAAGGAGATTAACATGCAAATAAACGACGACCTCATCACCTATCTCGAAGACCTGTCTTGCCTGACCCTCGCGGACGACGAAAAAATCCGTTTGAAGGGCGACCTGGAAAAAATCATTGGCCAGATGGCGAAATTAAACGAACTGGACACAGAGGGTGTCCCGGAATTTACTCACCCATCCCCTGGTGCGGGCGCGCTCAGGGCAGACGAGGTATGCCCCTCCCTGCCCCGCGAGGAAATTTTGCAAAACGCCCCACGGCGGACGGAGGAGATGTTTAGCGCGCCTGCTGTATTGTAAGGGTGCTGCCCTGGCAGGTAACAGGAGGTAGAGATGAAAAGCAAATTTACCCATAAGACGTTCATATGCCTGGCCCTGTTCTTTGCTGTCGTGCTGCTTACGCCGTCTAATGCGGGCTGGGCAGCCGACAGGGCCGATGTCTCGATCATCTTCACCCATGACATGCATTCCCATTTCGAACCGGAGCGATTCACGGATAGCGACGGGCGGCTCGGGGAACGTAGCGGCTATGCCCGGATGAAGACGGCGATAGACGGGGTGCTGGCTACCCATCCCGGCAGTTTCATCCTCGATGCCGGGGATTTTTCGATGGGCACCGTTTACCAAACGATATTTTCCGATGAGGCCTCGGAGCTGCGGCTGATGGCGGCGCTGGGCTATGATGCGACGACACTGGGTAACCATGAATTCGACTACCGCGCCATGGGTCTTGGCGCCATGCTGGATGCTGCCGTGGCGAGTGGGGAGCCGCTGCCCGGAATCACGATAGCCAATGTCGACTGGGAGCGGACGCTTGTGGACGCAGAAAAACAGACGGATGCCACTGCCTTGAAAGCGGCTCTCGAGCGTTATGGCGTGAATGAAAATTATCTGTTCATCGAAAAAGACGGGGTACAGGCGGCGATATTTGGCCTGATGGGTAAAAGGGCAGATTCATACGCCCCGGAAAGCGGCCTCTATTTTAAGGACCAGATTGAAACGGCGCGGGAGATTGTGGCTAGAATCCAGGCGGAAACGGACGCCGACATCATCATCTGCCTCTCGCACAGCGGCATCAATCCCGATCCGAAACGGAGTGAGGATGAAATTTTGGCGCAGTCCGTGCCGGAAATCGATGTCATTGTGAGCGGCCATGAGCATGTCCGCCTGGAGGAGCCGCTTATCGTTGGTGATACCCTTATCGTCTCCTGCGGCAACCATGCCTATGATTTAGGCCATCTGACGCTTGCCCGGAATGATGATGGCCGCTATGTTGTGTCCTCTTATGCGCTCATTCCCATCCAGGAACATCTGGCGGCAGATGCCGCCGTCGCCGGCAGTATCGCGGGTTTTCGTGAATTGGTCGATGAGATTTACCTATCCCGTTTCGCTTACCATTACGATCAGGTCATAGCGCACACAGATTTTTCCTTCACCCCGATAGAACAATTTGCCAAAGAGCAAGGCGAGGATCCGCTGGGCAACCTGATTGCCGATGCCTACATCCATGCCGTCCGCCTGGCCGAGGCAGAAAGCTACCGCCCCGTCGATATTGCCCTCGTGCCGGCCGGGGTCATCCGGGCTTCCTTTACCGTCGGTGACATCACGGTCGCCGATGCTTTCAAGGTCTCCAGCCTGGGGATAGGCCCGGACCAGGTACCCGGCTATCCCCTCGTCAGCCTGTACCTGACCGGCAAGGAATTAAAGACTGCTGCCGAGATAGATATATCTGTCTCGCCCCTGATGGGTGAGGCGCGGCTATACATTTCCGGCCTTACTTATACATATAACCCGTACCGCCTTGTATTGAACCGGGTGACGGATGTGCAGTTGATGGACATGGAGGGCAATATCAGCGAACTGGAGGACGATAAACTCTATCGCGTCGTCGGCGACCTGTATTCCTGTCAGATGTTGGGTGCTGTCGAGGCAGAGTCCTTCGGGCTGTTGAAAATCGTTCCCAAGGATGAGAACGGCCGGGTCACAGATGATTTTGAGGCCCGCATCATTTATGACAGCGAAGCCGAATTGAAAGCGTGGTACGCCCTGGCCAGCTATCTGGAATCCTTTGAACCGGTGGATGGTGTGGCCTGGATTCCCGATTACTATAGCCATCCCCAAGGGCGCAAGATTGAGGAGGCCAGCCTCTCTCCCATTGACCTCCTGAAACATCCGAACCGCTTTTTCTTCATGGCGGTCGGCATGCTTGTTCTAGTACTGGCGATACTCATCATCCCGCCGCTGCTGATTGTGCGCAGGGTAAGGAAAAAGAAAAAGAAATCAAAAGAAAGGATGACTTAGGAGAAACAAGGCTCTTTCGTTTTCACCCCCGATGTGCTAAAATGCATAGGGTAGTGTTAAGTGGATTATGAAAAGGAATGACACATACCGGTAGGAGAAACCAAGATGAACTTATGGGGCGGACGATTCAGCAGCGGGGCGAACGAGGCGGCGAGCGGCTTCAACTCCTCGCTCCCTTTCGACCACAGACTATACCGCCACGACATCATCGGCAGCATCGCCCACGCGGAAATGCTGGGCAGACAGGGCATCATCAGCCTTGCCGACGCTGAGGCGATAACGGCGGGCCTTAGTGGGATTTTGGGCGACATGGAAAACGGAAGCCTGACGGTGCAAGATTCGGCGGCCGCCGCCGAGGACATCCACTCCTTTGTCGAGGGCGAACTCACGGCACGTATCGGCGAGGCCGGGCGCCGCCTCCATACCGGTCGCAGCCGCAATGACCAGGTGGCCCTGGACATGCGGATGTACGTAATGGAAGAAATAGGGGCCCTGCAAGCACTGCTGCGGGGTTTGCTGGAGGTGCTGCTGGATACGGCGGCCCGGCACACAGCCACATACATGCCGGGCTACACCCATATGCAAAAAGCCCAAGCCATCACCCTTGCCCATCATCTGCTGGCCTATGTACAAATGTTTCGGCGCGACCATGGGCGGTTGTCAGACTGCCGCAAACGCACGGACGTACTGCCGCTGGGCTCCGGGGCCCTGGCCACGACCACCCATCCCCTGGATCGCGAATGGGTCCGGGAAAAACTGGGCTTTGCCGCAATAAGCGAAAACAGCCTGGACGCTGTCTCCGATCGCGATTTTTGTATAGAATATCTGTCGGCAATATCGCTGATAATGATGCACATGTCCCGCTTTTGCGAGGAAATCATTCTCTGGTCCACGGACGGTTTCGGCTTCGTGGAAATATCCGATGCCTATGCGACCGGCTCCTCGATCATGCCGCAGAAAAAAAATCCCGACATGGCCGAGCTTATCCGCGGCAAGAGTGGCCGCGTCTACGGCGCGCTGATGGCCCTGCTCACGATGATGAAGGGTCTGCCGCTGGCGTATAACAAGGATATGCAGGAGGACAAAGAAGCCGTGTTCGATGCCACGGACAATGTGAAGGCATGTCTGGCTATCTTCACGGCGATGTTTTCCACGTTGGGCTTTAACAGCGGGGCGATGGCCCGTGCCGCCCTCGGCGGCTACATGAATGCCACGGACTGCGCCGATTGGCTGGTGAAAAAGGGCCTGCCTTTCCGCGATGCCCACGAAATCATCGGCCGGCTGGTACTGTATGCCATAGAAAAGGGGCTGCCGCTGGAGGATATACCGCTTGCTGAGCTTAGGACGCTGTCGCCAGTCTTTGATGAAGAGGTGTATGAGGCACTGGCACTAAAGAGCTGCGTGGACAGTAGGGCCCTGCCCGGCGGTCCGGGTGAGACGGCTGTTTTGGAGGCAATAAAGAACGCGAGAGCGTGGTTGGGCATGTAGGGGCGACCGCCCCGTTCGCTCACGGTGGTGACGAAAAACATAATGGTGCAAAACATGAAAACATATCGCGCATATGTCGAAAAACGAGCGGGTTTTGATGCCCTGGCGGAAAAATTGCAAAGCGATTTGGCGCTGCTGCTTTCATTGCCCGCGCTGTCTTTGCGGATATTCAAACGCTACGACATTCTTACGTTGCATGAAGCAGACTGGCCGGCGGTAATGCATACCGTCCTCAGCGAGCCGGCCAGCGACCACTGCCATGCGGACGAACTGCCGGAATTACCGGATGATACCCGGCTATTGTACGTCGAGCCGCTGCCCGGCCAATTTGACATCCGCGCCGAATCCTGCGGCCAATGTATCCAAATGCTTTTGGGCGGTGCCATGCCAAAAGTGCAAACAGCAACGGTCTACGCCATCCAGGGCGCAGACGACCCAGGCTTTGCCCGCATCCGTGATTATCTGATAAACCCGGTCGAGTGCCGCGAAGCGCACCCTGGGCCGCAAGCCCATGATCTTGAGCCGCAGGCCCATGATGACATCCCAACCCTGCATGGCTTCACAACCTTGGACGATGCCGCGCTCGAAACCCTTCGGCAAGCCCTGGCCCTCTCGATGTCCTTTGCCGATCTGGCGATGACACGGGAATACTTTAGGGAGCAGCAACGTGACCCGACCCTGAGCGAGCTGCGCGTCTTGGATACCTATTGGTCCGACCATTGCCGCCACACGACCTTCCATACGGAGCTGGAAGTGGCATCCATCGAAGACCCCCGCGTGGAGGAGCAAGGCTGTCATTGCGGGCCTTCCGCGCAGCGGAAGATGGACCCGCAATCCCCCACGGGTATCCATGATCCCCGCGTGGCGAAAGCCTACCGTCAATTCAAATCAATTAACCCCAACAAGCCCACCACCCTGATGAACATTGCCACCGCTGCCATGCGTCATTTGCGCAGCCAAGGCAAACTCCCCTTGCTGGATACTTCCGATGAAACAAACGCCTGCACAATCAAAGTGAACGTGGACGGCGAACCCTGGCTCATCTTTTTCAAAAACGAAACCCACAACCATCCCACCGAGATAGAGCCATACGGCGGCGCGTCTACCTGCATTGGCGGGGCCATCCGCGACCCGCTGTCGGGGCGCTCCTACGTCTATCAGGCCATGCGCATTAGCGGAGCGGGCGACCCACGGGCCGCGTTGGCGGACACCCTGCCGGGCAAGCTCCCCCAACGCCAGCTGACCCAGACCGCCGCACAGGGCTTCAGTGCCTATGGCAACCAAATCGGCCTGGCAACGGGCTATGTCCGCGAGCTCTACCACGAAGGCTATGTCGCCAAGCGCCTGGAAACGGGAGCGGTGGTAGGGGCGGCGCCACTGTCCGCCATCCGCAGGGAGCAGCCCGCAAACGGCGACGTGGTTTTATTGCTGGGCGGGCGTACCGGACGTGATGGCATTGGCGGAGCCACGGGGTCTTCGAAGGCCCACAAGGCACAGACGGTTGCCGAATGTGCGGCCGAGGTGCAAAAGGGCAATGCCCCCGAGGAGCGCAAGCTCCAACGCCTCTTTCGCGAGCCTTTTGTCACGGCGCTAATCAAGCGTTGCAACGATTTTGGGGCCGGCGGGGTATCGGTGGCAATAGGCGAACTGGCCGACGGGGTCGAGATAGATTTGTCGGCAATACCCACGAAATATAGCGGCCTGGATGGCACGGAGCTGGCACTTTCGGAGTCGCAGGAGCGCATGGCGGTGGTCGTGGCGGCCGAAGACACAGACAAAATGATAGCCCATGCCCGGCGGGAAAACGTGGAGGCCACCCCCGTCGCCCGGATAACGGATGATAGAAAACTAGTGATGATGTGGCGCGGGCAAAAAATAGTTGAGCTGGAACGGGCATTTTTGGATAAAAATGGAGCGAGACGCAAGGCGGCGGTATATGTAGGGAACAATAATTGTAGGGACGAGCGCCCCACCCGTCCGCTGTCAGTGGATGAAACCTACCTCAAAACCCTCTGCGCCGACTTAAATTTTTGCTCGCAAAAAGGGCTGGTGGAACGCTTTGACGCATCCATCGGCGCAGGCAGCGTCTTTAGCCCCCATGGCGGACGCTTAGCCCTGACGGGAACACAGGTCATGGCGGCGCTCCTGCCGGGTGAAAACATGCAAACCGCCACGGTGATGGCCTATGGCGGCGACCCCTGGCTATGCGCGGCCGATCCCTTTGGTGGCGCGGCGCAGGCACTAATCACATCCGTCGCCAAACTGGTGGCCGTGGGGGTGCCGTATAATACGATACACCTGTCACTACAAGAGTATTTTCCCCGCCCGGACGATGACCCTGCCCGCTGGGGGCTGCCCTTTGCCGCCATGCTGGGGGCGTTTTCAGCGCAAATGGGCTTGGGAGTGGCCGCTATCGGCGGCAAGGATTCCATGAGCGGCAGTTTTGACGAGCTGGACGTACCGCCAACGCTTATCTCCTTCGCCCTGGGCGTGGCGGCGGCCGACGATCTCATCAGCCCCGAATTTAAGGCGGCGGGGCAGCCCGTGTATTTACTCACGGCTCCGGCCACAGCCGCAGGGGAACCGGACTATCCCGCCATCCGATTGGCTTGGGCGGCATATGCGGCACTGTTTGCAAAGAAAGCGCCATTATCCGCCTGGGCCGTGGAAACGGGCGGCTTGCCCGGCGGTATTATGAAAATGGCGTTGGGTAACATGATTGGTTTTGTGGCCGCGCCGGACTTTATTCCGGCGGCCTCGTCGCCGCCGGGTTGGGGCAGCATTATTTTTACTACCGTCGCAAAGCTTTCGGCAGATGACTTTTCGACCCAAGCCCAGGCGGCTTCGCCCCTGCGTTTGCTGGGATATACAACGGATAAGCCCTGTCTGGATTTTGGCGGCCAGCCCCTCTCACTGTCCGGGTTGCGCAGTGCTTGGGAAATGCCGTTGGAGGGCGTCTTTCCCGTGAAAAAAGAACAGCCGGGCACGGCCCCGCGCATAGAGCCTTCACCCAAGGCCACGCCGGAGCAGGGGCAAAAGTGGTTTTGTACACACGCGCCCCATGCGGAAAAACACCCAAGACCCCGGGCCATCATCCCCGTCTTTCCCGGCACGAACTGCGAATATGATACCGTCCGTGCCTTGGAGCGGGCGGGTGGCCTGGCACAGACCATTCTGATTCGCAATCTTTCGCCGCAGGATTTAAGCGAAAGTATAGCAGAACTGGAAAAAGCCATAAATGCGGCGCAAATGCTGATTTTTCCCGGCGGCTTTTCCGGCGGCGACGAGCCGGACGGTTCCGCCAAGTTCATCGTGTCCTTATTCCGGAACGAGCGGCTTATCGAGGCCGTGCACGCCCTGCTGAACGAGCGCGGCGGCCTGATTTTGGGTATCTGCAATGGCTTTCAGGCCTTGATCAAGCTGGGGTTGTTACCGTATGGGCGGATAGCGCCCATGGGCGTGGGTGATGCCACCCTGACCCATAATAGCATCGGTCGCCATCAGGCCCAGTTTATCCGTACCCGCGTGTCCTCGTTTTTGTCGCCTTGGCTGTCTCGTTGCGCGGCGGACACTATCTACGTCCAGCCCATATCGCATGGCGAAGGGCGGCTTGTGGCATCGGACGGCGCATTAGACGAGTGGCGGGAGAAAGGGCAAATTGCCTTTCAATATGTCGATTATTCCGGCCTGCCGAGCATGGACATCCAGCATAACCCCAACGGCTCGGCCTGGGCCATTGAGGGCCTGTGCAGCCCGGACGGACGCATACTGGGCAAAATGGCGCATACGGAACGCTGGGGTGAGCAGCTGGCAAAGAACATCCCCGGTGAGAAATTTTTACCCCTGTTTGAAGGCGGGGTGGGATATTATATGTGATTTATCCCGTCACCCCGCAACGTTTTTTGCGGGGTCCCCTGCGTGATTCCAACGAAAGGAAATTCATGTTCAACCTAAGCGCATTGCAACTCTCATCCGCCATCCGGGCAAAACAGCTGGGCGTGGTGGAAGTGACGAGGGCCTATCTGGAAGGACTGGAACTAGGCGGCAACAAATACAATGCCTTTGTTTCCCATGCCGGGGAAAAAGCCCTGGCCCGCGCTGAAATATTGCAAAAGCAACTGGATGACGGCGGTGTTCCTTCACCGCTGTTTGGTGTGCCGATTGCCGTGAAAGACAATATTTCCACCTTGGGACTTAGCACAAACTGTGCCTCAAAAATGCTGGCGGGCTACGAGCCGGTCTACAATGCCACCGTGGTTGAAAAGCTGGAACGGGCGGGATTGATTATTGTCGGCAAGCTGAACATGGACGAATTTGCGATGGGCGGCTCCAGCGAAACGGGGGCGTATGGGCCGGTCTTAAATCCCTGCGACATGACACGGGTGGCCGGCGGTTCATCCGGTGGCAGCGCGGCGGCGGTGGCATCCGGGGAAGTACCCATTGCGCTGGGCTCGGACACTGGCGGCAGCATCCGCCAGCCCTGCGCCTTTTGTGGTGTGACGGGCATCAAGCCGACCTATGGGGCGGTGTCACGTCATGGCCTGATAGCCTATGCATCGTCTTTGGATCAAATCGGCCCGATGGGGCGGGATGTAGACGACTGCGCCGCCCTGCTGGCTATCATATCCGGTCCGGACGCGCGGGATGCGACTTGTAGTATAAGGGAGTCCTTTGAGTTTGGGGGATTCCGCGAAGAAACGCGAAGCGTTTCCAGAACATTGCGGAATGACTGCATGGGCAGGGGATTCCGCATAAGAAATTTGCGGAATGACGGATTCCTCCGCATCGGCCTGCCGACAAACTACCTCGCGGATGGGATAGAGCCGGAGATGAAGGCGGCCATCCATGCGGCGGCGGCGGAATTTACGGCGGCGGGCGCAGCGGTGGAGGCATTTGAGATGCCACTGATGGACTATGTCGTTCCCGCCTATTACATCATCGCCTGTGCGGAGGCCTCCAGCAACCTTTCACGCTACGACGGCCTGAAATACGGCTACCAAAATGAGGGCGCGAGGACACTGTCCGAACTGTATAAAACGTCCCGCAGCGAGGGTTTCGGGCTGGAAGTAAAAAGACGCATCATGCTGGGCTCCTTCGTCCTGTCCTCCGGCTACTATGATGCCTACTACAAAAAAGCCCTACAGGTCCGTGGCCTGATATGTGCGGCCTATGCGGACATATTCACGCGCTTTGACATGATTTTATCACCCGTCGCCCCGACGGTGGCCTATAAAATCGGGGAAAACCTGGACGATCCCGTCAAGATGTACATGGGTGACATCTACACTGTTTCCGTCAACATGGCCGGCCTGCCCGCCGTGGCCCTGCCCTGCGGCACGGACACCTCCGGCCTCCCCATCGGCATGCAACTCATCGGCCCGGCCTTCTCCGAAGCCAAGCTGATAGACGCTGCCCGGGAGTATGAAGCCCGTACAGAGCGAAGTGTAAAGCGTTAAAGGAGACCCCATGACCTGGGAAAGCGTGATCGGGCTCGAAGTCCATGCCGAGCTTATGACCAAATCGAAAATATTCTGCGCTTGCAGCACAGAATTTGGCGGCGAGCCAAATAGCCACGTCTGCCCAGTTTGTTCCGGCATGCCCGGCACATTGCCCGTGCTCAATAAAAACGTGGTCGAATACGCCGTGCGCCTGGGCCTTGTACTGGGATGCCAGATTGCCGGGCGGTCGGTCTTCGACAGAAAAAACTATTTCTACCCCGACCTCCCCAAAGCCTATCAAGTATCACAACTATACGCCCCGATATGCACGGACGGACATCTGGAGATCAAGAGTGGCGGACAAGCGAAAAACATCGGCATCCGCGAAATACACATGGAAGAAGATGCCGGCAAACTCATCCACGCCGAGGACGGTACCTACATGGACTTTAACCGCTGCGGTGTGCCCTTGCTGGAAATCGTTACCCAGCCGGATTTTCGCAGTGGCGACGAAGTAATATCCTTTCTGGAAAAACTGCGCGAGATTTTGCTGTATCTGGGTATCTGCGATTGCAAAATGCAAGAAGGGTCGCTGCGGGTGGACGTGAACCTGTCATTGCGGCCGGATTCCTCAGCCCCGCTGGGTACCCGCACGGAAATGAAAAACCTCAATTCGTTCAAAGCGGTACGCCGCGCCATTATTGCGGAGGAGCGGCGCCATGGACGGATATTGGAAAGCGGCGGTGCCGTGACCCAGGAAACCAGGCGCTGGGACGACGAGAGGGGCAAATCCCAGGGACTGCGCAGCAAGGAAAACGCCCCGGACTACCGTTATTTTCCCGAGCCGGATCTGCTGCCGGTGGTGGTGGATGCAGCCTGGCTTGCGCGGATAAAGGGCGAAATCCCCGAACTGGCGCACAAAAAGCGGGAGCGCTATCGCCGCCTGTGGGGTCTGTCCGCGGCCGAAGCGAAGATTCTGACCGGCCATAAGCAGACGGCGGCCCTCTTCGAGGCCATCGCCGAAAAGAGCGCCGAGCCGCTGGAAGCGGCCCGTCTTGTGACGGGCGAAATCATGCATCTGGCGCATGAAGCGAATATAAGCCCGGAGGACATGGTTTTGGATGCCGACAAACTGGCCTTGCTGGTATCTTTTGTTGTGGCAGCTAAAATCAGCCGTGGTGCTTATAAAGAAGCGACGGAAGCGGTATTTAGGCACGACGCCGACCCCGAGGCATATATCAACGAAAACAATCTCTGGATGCAATCGGACGATGAACGCCTGGGCCGCGTGGTGGCAGCGGTGCTGTCTGAAAATGAAGGTGCCGTGCGGGATTATCAAAACGGCAAGGACAAAGCCTTCGGTTTCCTGGTTGGGCAATGCATGAGAAAACTGGGTGCCGGCACCGACCCGGCGAAACTGCGAACCCTGTTACTCGTCCATATCAAACAGCGTTAATCTAACCCCTCACCGCTTCCCCTTATCATAAATCTCGCCCAGGGCGCGGGGAGCGCGGTTTTTTGCTGCAAAAAAGACAAGGATTAGGAGGGTGACGATATAGGGCAAGGACATCATCAGATCGGTGTAGCTGGCGGACAACTCCAGCTCATAGGCCATGCGATGGGCACCGGAGCGGGCAAAGCCAAACAGCAGGCAGGCGCCTATTGTCGGCACAATACGCCAGTTACCAAAAATCAGGGCGGCTATTGCGAGAAAGCCCGTACCCATGAAGATGGCGCTGGAAAAGCTGGCGGTAATTGAATATGCGTAGGACATGCCGCCCAGGCCGGCCAGTGCCCCGGAAATCATCACGGCGATAAAACGAATCCTGGCCACGTTCCCGCCGGCGGCATCCACGGCCTGGGGATTGTCGCCGCAAGCGCGCAGCCGCATCCCGAAGCGGCTCCTGTTTAGCAGATACCAGGCACAAATGGCCACCACGACAATAATAACCTGAAAAGGATATATGCGGCTAAAGATGGCCCCAATCACGGGAATGTCGGCCAGCAGGGGGATGTCGAAGCGGGGGGAGACGCCCAGCTGGATTTTGTCGGAGGGCTGGCCAAACACCTGGGCATTTATCTGCCTGGTGAGAAAGGTCGCGATGGCCACGGCCAGGATGTTTACCACCACCCCGGAGATGACCTGATTGGCCATGAATTTCACGCAGAGAAGGGCGTGGAGCATGGCAAAGGCCGCCCCGCCGAGCATGGCAAAGAGGAAGGCCAAATACATTGGAACGGTCGAGTGTTGGGCGAACAGGCCGCCAAAAAAGGCGACAAACATCGCCCCCACAAAGGCACCCATCCCGAGCAGGCCTTCCAGGGCCAGATTGATAATACCGGAACGTTCACTGTAAATCCCGCCGATGGCGATGCAAAACAGCGGTATCGCGAATGCCAATCCGTCTATGAGTACAGTGTCCATGGTATTTCCTCCGGTATGGTTCCCGCGCTTTGCGCGGGGGTGAGATGTAGTCGGTGCGTCATCTTACTTAACTATAGCTAATAACTGCCTTAAAAACAATCTTTTTTCTAAAAAACTCGTAGGGCGCTTTTGTCCTCATCGCGTCGCGTCCCGGGGGGCAACCCCTCGTAGGGCGCGATCTCCACACCGCGCCGCGTCGGCCTGCCGAACCCCCCTCGTACGCCGTGCTGCGTGTCCCGAGGCCGTATTTTCGGCAAAATCCCCCTTGACACCCCCTCGCCCCGGATGTAATATAATATAAGCACCACCCCCGCGGGAAGGCATCGCCCTTCCCCCCGCGCAAACTTGCGCATCCGGCAGCTTCTGCCAAATATCCATCGTCACCCCGCAATGTACTTATGCGGGGCCCCCTGACTCAGGGAATACGGAAACGGCAGAGGCCCGTAAAAATAAATACTTGGCGTGTCCTGCCACAGCACCGCTATCGCGAGAAAGGACACGCACATGGAAGAAAAAGAAAGAACCAAAAAACCCACGGCCGGGGAGATGCACCAGACTTTCCAGTCCCTCAGCCTGTCGGACGATTTCCTGTTCGGCAAGGTCATGGGCGACCAGGAGGTCTGCCGGGTGACACTGGAGAACATCCTGGGCGTCCCGATAAGCAGAATCGGGGTGCCGGCGGTGGAGCACGTGATAGACCTGCTCCACGACAAAAAGAGTATCCGGCTGGACGTGTATGTTGCCGACGAGAACGGCGACGTCTACAACTGCGAGATGCAAACCGGCAGGGCGCGGGAACTGCCCCGCAGGGCGCGCTACTATCATGGCTGCATGGACCTGGACGTGCTGATGAAGGGCCAAAAATACGAGGCCCTGGCCAAGTCGTTCGTGATCTTCATCTGCACCTTCGACCCCTTCAATGAGGGGCGTTATGTGTACACCTTCCGGAACATGTGCGATGAAGCCCCGGGCCTGGCAATGGACGATGGTTCCCACACCATCTTCCTGAACACGAGGGGCACGGTGGGCGACGTGAGCGCCGCGATGAAGGAATTCCTCGCCTACGTGGAGGATTCCAGCGACGAGTTCGCCGCCGCCGCCGGGAGCGAGTGGGTAAAACAACTACATTGCCGCATGAAGAAGATTAAGGAAAGCAAGGAACTGGAGGCTGAATATATGAAAAGTTACCTGACATACCTGGAGAACGTGGAGGAAGGCATCAAGCTGGGCGAGGAGAGGGGCATGGAGGAAGGCATCAAGCTGGGCGAGGAACGTGCCGCCGTGGTTTGGCAGACGGTTTTGACGGAGAGAGAAAACGTCATCAGCGAGCAGAGTACCCGCCTCAGCGAAAAGGATGACATCATCACCAAGAAAGACGGCCTTCTCCACGAGCAGGAAGCCCGTATCAAGGAACTCATGGAGAAATTGGCCGCGATGTAGGGTGCGATCTCGGTTGTTCCGGCATGAAAACGGCGCGATGAGGACATCGCGCCCTACTTAAGATAAATTGAGCCAATGAGGCAGTATATAGGATGTTGATATGCCGAAATCCAAAAAACCCCCAACTTTTTTCAAAAATTTTAAATTTATGCTTGACATCCCGAAAATCTATGCTAAGATGACACTTAGAGAATTCAATTGAACATAGGTGTGTACCGTCTGACGGGGTCCCCACCCCGGCAGACAAGGATGGCAGTAGGGCTGCCACACAATACAGATTTCTCCGCGATACACATTTTTCATTGTAATACAGATGGCACGTATTTACAAGAAACGAATGGTTAGTGTATATCGCCGAACAGTCTGGAAACCTCCGCTTGTTGCGAGGTGTAAGTGTGGACGCATGCTTGCACCTCGTTTTTTTGAGTTCTCGCTGAATACCTCCCGGGTGGCGGCCCCAGGCCGCTATCCCGGAGGAGAAGGCGAAACTTAGAACACAGTGTTGGTTGTGAAAGGAAATGCACCCGTCACCGTCACCCCGCTCCTGGTCGTCACCCCGCAAATCTTTTATGCGGGGCCTCCTGAAAGTAACCGCTACCCGCAGGGGATCCCGCATTAAAACTTTGCGGGATGACGGATTAAACCCGCAGGGAACGACGACAACGGTGGCTCCCCACACAACCACAAGCAAAACAAGAGGAGAGAGTATTTATGGAAACAAAAAGGAAGTTTATCACGGCGCTTTCCAACATGACGATGCCGAAAGCGCGAAAGGCAATCTCACTGACCCGCACCAAACGGGCAACCATTGCCCTGCTCACGGCGGCGGCAATGCTAATCACGCCCCTGGGCGGCATGAGCGGCCAATTTGCGCTGGACGTGCGGGCGGCGGCAACCATCGAAAACATGGTTTTTGAGCCTGATGCTCAAGAAAAAACCGTGTATGAGAGAGTTGGTGGAGAGGTCGCCTTCGATTTTACCGTGGATGCTGCGACAGATTTTGCTGTTCTGGAAGATTCAGGCACCTACGACGTGGAGGATTTTTTCACGCTCGCATACACCGACCCAGGCGACACTGACAATCCTGTGGATGCTGCTGATTTAGATGATTTTATCACCATAAAATCCATAACACTTACCGGTGACGGCGGCGCTGGCCTGGAAGGTGTCTTAACCCTGGAGGTGGAAGCGGGTACAAGTCTCAGCCCCGAAAATGCCGCCCCCGCCGGCGCGTATAATCTCACCGTTACGGTATATGATGAAGACCCAGACACCGGAACTGCCATCGGCGATGGCGACTTCACCCTCACCGTCACCGAGCTGGTGGCGAGCGTGACCTTTGATTCTCATGAAGAAACCGTTTATGAGAAGGTCGGGGCTAGCGCGGTTACGTTTGATTTCACTGTGGATGCAAGTGAGGCAATCGCGTTTGAACCGTTTGTGAGCGATGATAGTGATGATAGTGCTGTGGAGTACGAGACAATTCCTAAAGCAAACATTTCTATCGATTATGAAGCTGCTTTTTATGCTACTAACGAAGCGCAACTCCCCGATATTAATGAGCTAATCGAAGGAGCTTCTATTAGCATTGAGTACTTTGATAGTACGGATACTGAACCCCTGGAAGGCACGCTGACTTTAGTTATTAGCGATGAGGTAACGTATATAGCGGGTGGGTATGCATTGGAAGTCGAGGTGGTTGATGATCCCGGTGGTGACGACACCCTCGTCGGCTCCGGCCCCATCACCCTCGAGGTCACCGAACGCTCCATCTTAGTGGGTACCCAAACCGGCACCCCCGTCTACGGTGTGGAAAGTAGTGTTACCTTCCCTGTGACAACTTACGGTATTGCTAGTGGCAGCACTTATGAAGTTGTGCTTACCGAAGACGGCCAGCCACTCACCGTCCAAGAATCCGGGCTGACTGTTTCTACTACTGCGCCCTTGGTGATAACAAGCGACGCCGACCTGCAAGGCACCGGCATCCTGACAATAGACTATAACGGCCGCGGGCCGGCGGGCAGATGGACAGGCCCGGATGTCCTCGGTCTGAACCTCACGGTGGCCTCTGGAGACACAATCTCTACAACAACGGGCTTTAACTTAACAGTAAGTAAGGCGCAGCCTGGTCTTATTCTGGATGAAAGTGGCGACGCGGATGAGCTGGCAAAACTGACCAGGAGCATACCCGCAGACAACGAAAACCTTCAAACATTTGATCTTGATGATATTGATTGGAGCGAAATTCTGACCCATTCGAATTCGGAGTATGCTACCAAACTTGCGGCTGGGGATTTGACGTTCTCTGTGCTGAACTATAGAAAAGCTACTGGTAGTTATTTTGATAACACTGACGACATATTAGCGGCTGAACCCGATCTTACGAGCGCCGGGGTGCTGACCTACACCGGTACTGGAGAGACGAGTGGTGAGGCCACCCTGGATATAATGCTCACCATAAACAACTTTGCGGATGCCCCAGTAACAATCACCTTCCAAGCCACACCCGCCGAACCCGAGGGCCTGGACGTGGAGGATATGTTGGACGAGCTTCTGGCCAACGTGGAGGTTAGCTACGTTGACGACTACGCTACCCTGAGTATCGGCGATGACCTGGACCTGGATCAAGTAGGCTACGGCCCGCGCCAAGATGAAGGCAACGCTGCAATATACGAATATGGCGTTCCCGCAACCTTCGAAGCAAGCGACGAATTAAAACTGGAAATCGCCGCAGCGTTGAATCAACATATAGATAGTGTGGAAATCAACGGCGAACCCGCCGGAGCAGCCTATTCCACAGTGGGCGGTGTAGGCATCATAGCTATCGAGGGCGCGGATTTGGACGCTGACCTGATGGTCAGCATTACCCTGGAAGAGAGTGCTTTGGCCTCCAGTGGGCCTAATGCCCCTGATACCTTTGACATCGAATTCCAAGAAGTGACCCAGGTCATCGTGGAAGTGGATGGCGAGATGAAGGGTGCGGATGGTGATGACTATGAGAGCACCAAAGGGAATACCACCGGTGCCGGCACTAGCACTGTTCCTTACGTCTACACATACACGGCTGACCCTGACGATGGCTACTATAGCTTCAAATACACTGATTTGCGTGATACTATCCAAACATTGGAAGTCGGCGGAAAAAGTCTGGCTGAGTCCGGCACGGAGGTCTTCATGGACCCGGGCGAGCTGGAACTGATCCCGGTATGGGGAAGCTTTGGCAGCCTACATCTGAATGGCGCGGAAGTTAACTTAAGTGGCACACCGGAGACCTATACCCTGGATCTGGAAGAGGAAGGCCCCGGCCTGTACGTCTTCGACCTCCAGCCGGTCCGCCCCATCATTGTTGAGCCGCAAAGGGAAACCCTGACCTACGGCGAACTGGCCGTAAAGGGCAGCGGCTCTGACCCGGATGAATACGTCTCCGTCACCTTCCCCGTCACGGTAGAGGGTCTGGACTACATTGATGCCGATGGCTGGTACGAGGCAACAGTGGTAGTGGCTGATGCCACCCCGGGCAACATAACGGATATTCTGGGCCTGAGCATACTGGCGGAAGACCCGGAAGACCCAGGTAATACGCCCGACACCGGAAAAAACGTCTACCTGGAAGAAACAGCTCCCAGCAGCGACATCTATGAAGGCTTCCTGGTCCTGGAATACAACGGCAAACTGGATTTTGACATAAACGAAGTCAACAACGGTGAGTTTGAGCTGAAACTGGCTTTTGTGGGAGACACATCCGAAGCCAGTGACGTATTCACCATCACCTTCCAACGCGACGGCGACCTTTTCGTGGACACGGATGAAGACGGGCTATATGACCCGGACGAAGACAATATCTTTGTGGTTGAGGTTCCTACCTCTGAAGCCGAAACCCCGTCCACCGTGAATCTGAATGACATTTTGGCTGAGCTTGCGCACGAAATCATAGAGAAAGACAACACCTGGTCGGCGTTTGGCGGCTTCAACCTCGGTAGCGTTAGCTACATTTTGGGGGACGATTTTACAGATGCTGTTCCTGTGGATGAAAAGATCCTGGCGGGTCAGCCGGGACAGAGCGGCACCAATGGCAACATCCTGACATTCATCGGCACGGGCAAAACGACCGGCGATCCCGCCACCATCTCCGTGACGCTGGAGTTTGAGAAAAACTTTGGAGATATTACAGTTGAGCTGCAATTCACCCCCATGGACGATGCCGACATCACCATCAGCCGCCAAGAAGGCAAGCTCCAGTACGGCCTGCCCGGCACGGCCGCTGACCCGGATGCCGATGTTCCGGTTCCGGCCAACCCGAACGGCACGGTCACCTTCACCATTACCGCCAACGCAAGCAGCGGTATATCGGCTACCGGCGGCGTGGACAATGAAGGCATCTACGAAGTTGACATCGCTACCATCCCGACGGGCGTGGAAATCGTGGACACCACCAAGATGGATGACGGCAAAACATACGTCAAGTTTGCAGAAGCAGACGGCAAACGCACTGCCACCCTGAGCCTCAAGTATGACGGCGCTTTGGGTCTGAACATCAACACCCAAGCCCCTAATGAGGTTGATAACGGCTTTATCCGCAGTCTGGAAATCAAAGACGGTGCTGCGGTGGACGTGGAGGGCAGGATTGTCATCTGGGTAGACCGTGATGACGGGCTCTATGTCCAGGAAGACCGGGACGGTGCGCCCCCTAACGAGATTCTCATCCCGGTTCTTGCCTCCGAGTTGACGGAACAAGAAATACCCATGTCCGATTATCTGCCCCTGCTGAGTCACGCCAACGAGACGATAGCGGCCAACCCGCTGACATATGCCGGAAACGTGACCACCAGTATGTCGGTGGCCGTCGATCCTGACGGCGTGCTGGCAAGGGATGGCGACGACATACCGCTCGCTTATGTAGAAAACGGCGTACTGTACTACACCGGCAACGGTTCAATAGCGGAAGGCGATGAAGCCACCGCCACCTTGAACTTTGGCTTTGCCAAAAACTTTAAGAACCTGCAAGTGAACCTGCGTTTCGTGGTCGAGGATGATGTGACCCCGGGCATGGAAGAAGACATGGAAGCCCTGGAAGAATGGCTGGCCTACTATACCCTCGCGGAGTATGAGGACAAGGACGAGGATGTCCATGAATCCGCATACGGCCCTACCCAGGACACAATTAAGCTTGATAGCTACGAGTATGGCTTCCCCGCCGTGATAAACGAAGACGGCACGATTTCGGTCTACTTCCTCGACTATTCGGCCGGCCAATCTGCCGCCATCAACGGTGCGGACTTTATCCGCGACGTGGCGGGTGACGTGGGCGAATGGGAAACAGTCCCGGCAGACGGCGAACCCGTGACTGTCTTGGTGGACGGGCATCCCGTTCCCGTGGGCGGTATCCTTACCCTGTCCGGGGATGATCTGAAAGAGCTGGACGGCCCCGCAATAGTGGTGCTGGAGACCAGCGTGGAAACATCAGCCTCCACCCCGGCCGACCGCGAATACGAAACTTTTGAACTCAGCTTCCACGCCGTGGCCCTGGTGAGGGTGCTGGTGAACGGCGGCCAGGAGGGCGTGCTGGGCAATAACGGTATTGTGGACGGCATAGCCGACACTACCCAGGACGGCAAACACACCTGGATCACCGAGGGCGGCTTAAACTACAACTATGTCTACACCAACCTGCATGATGAGACTGCCGGGAAAGGTGCAAACTTGGCCCAGACCGGCGCGGATTCCCTCAAGAAACCGGACACCCTGTTCCTGACCCCGGAAATGGACTACTTCCAGGGTATGGAGTTAAATGGAGAAGACGTCACGGAAGATCCGGAATGGAAGCCAAACACCGACAAAGCAGGCTACGGCACCTATCAGTTCACCGTGACCGACCCCGGCTACTATGAGTTTGACATCATCTCCCTGAATCCCGGCGTGACAGTTTCGGGTCCGGCGGAAGCGCCCTTCACCTACGGAGACTTAAACCGGAGTGCCACCTATGAAATAACGGTCCAAGACATAGACCCGGGTAAATATGAAATGACGGTTGAAGGTTTACCGGGGGGCACCGCTGAGGTGAACAAAAGCAAAAGCGTGGTCCTAAATGCCATCCATAGCGGCGAGGGAAGCGATCCCAAGACATACGTGACCATAGACGCAAAAGGTAAGGGCGTCCTCAAACTGGATATCGGCGAGCAAGTGCCCGCGATGGTAAATTATTTGGAGCTGGTGCTTGTGGACGCGCCGGAAGAAGGCGTTGACCAGTCAGCACGCTTTGAGCTGGAAATCAAGCAACGCTATTTGGATATATCCGTCAGCCCCTACTACGTGGCCGCACTGGAACCGGGTGACGGCACGGTGGGCTTGGTCTACAACAGCAATGAGACCGACCCCTACAGCCACAATCACCTGAGAAACATTTTCTATCGCACGGTCAAAGTGGAAGATAAGGATGTGCCTCAATACGATGATGTCCGCTTGCTGGGTAACCATGGCGACGTGACTGGCGATGATTATGATTTGCCGACCACCGGCCAGGTACGGGGAGCGTGGTGGTGGGAACCCAATGTCATCATCGACATACCGGCGGGTTATGACCAAGATGCGTGGGTATTCGAATACGAACTGACCGGTGCCGATGCGGATAACTACACGCTCTACGATCAATACGGCCGGCAAAAAGGCCTGCACGTGGATGCCAGCGTGGTGCTGGAGAACATCCAGGTAAGCCCCGACCGTGCGGTATTGCGCAAAGTGGGTGACACCGCCGAATTCACCATATCTGCCAACGTGCCCCACTTTGACACTAGCAAGGTAGATTGGGATTTCCTGGGCGGCGCGGTCGGCCTGCCGGTGGTCTTTGAAGGCTCGACAACGGGAGAAACAGTAACCGTCAAGCTAGAGAGTGTGCCCACCGATGCCATGACAGTGGAACTGGCGGCCACCTACAGCAACACGGGCTGGATAAGCACCGCCACCATACAGCTGATACCGGAAACCGAGCTGAAAGTGACCTTGCTGGAATCCGCCGTGACGCTAAACCGCGCCAAGGAAGTGGGCGGCATCCTGCCCATGCTGATTAGCGGCGTGACACCGCCGGAGGAAAGTGGCGGCGGCAGCATTGGCGGCTTTGGCAAGATGAGTGATGATGAACTGAGAAAAGGCGAGAACCAGGACTTCTTCAAGGAAGTGGCCCTGGTGACAAAGGGCGGCTCGCCCGTGGGAATCGCAAACCGTGTTCCCGGCTACGAAGCCTGGGTGAACAATGACCTAAACATCGCCATTGCCACCACCGATGTGGACAGCAGGGTTACCACGTCCCGGAATCAAAGCGGCGTGGAAGTGTTCTTGCTGCCGCCAAACGAGGGCTATGTACCCGGCGGGCCCGAAGGAACAGATAACAAAGACCCCATAGGCACCGTATGGGGCGGTTTGAAGGATCACTGGACCGAGGCAGGCAGCGTCAATCTGCGCGCCACCACCACCTACCCGCGCATCACCATTGCGCAGCCCAGTCTGGACCGATTCTTTAACACAACCGGCGCGGACATCCGCCCGACCGAACGCAGCGGCGCGGACGTGACCGTGGAAGCAGCCGTGTCACGCCATCCGGACAGGGTGAAAGCAGACAAATACTATAACAGCGACGATTCCAAATACTACGGCCTTGTGGAATTTGCCAGCGCCAACCCCGCCAAGGGCGGCTCCGCCACCGTGCGGCTCACCTTGTCGGTGGAGGGCTACAAAGAGCAGATGCTCAGGAAGTGGAACAAGGGCATGAACGCGGGCAACCAGTTTGACCGCAGCGTGAAGCTGTCCACCGCCAAGCCCAACCTCAGACTATCGCCGGGCAACCCGACCCTGAAACACCAAGGAAAAGTGGGCGGGGATGTGGAGATTGCCATCGAGGCCCGCAATGCCTGGACCACCAACCAGCTGGGACGGGTGGAGAAAGTGGAAATCCGCTACAACCAGGCCAAGTTTGGGGCTGAGAAGAACGGCCAGATAGTGGGGGGCGGCACGCTTCTTAGGGACGAGTACGACTTCTACTACTTCGGTGGAAACAGGCTGGAGATTCCCATCCCTGGGCATTTGGGCAAGGAAGCCGGCACCTATCAAGTGCGCATATATTTTGAAGGCGGGGCGGAAGTGATTAACCAAAAACTCACCATCCGCAACACCAACAGCCCCAAGGTGAGCGCTGACAAGACCAGGATTACCTTAAACGCCCACAACAATCTGCTAGACCCCGATAAGAACCAGGAACCCGAATGGGCCCACATCAAAATGCGGACCAACCCGCTCAATTTGACTGATTGGGAAAATGCAGAGGGCGCGTACACGGTAGAATACAAAGACGGCAAAGACTGGAAGGCACTGACCACGCTGGAATACATAGGCCCAGACGGCGTCGAGGTCAACGGTGATGATATTTATATCTACCTCGACCACACGAAGACGGCGAACCTTACGGCCAGGACCCTGCAGCTTAGGATTAGCCAGATCCAGCACGGAAAGGACACTACTGATGCGGATCAAAAGGCCGCCGCACCCGACACGCGGGTACGCCTGACCGTCACCCCGGCCAAGCCGACCGTCCAGCTAAAGACCTCCGGACGCATCAGCGTGATCAATCCCGCGAGCAGGACGAGGCTTACCGTGACCCTGGCCAACACCAACGATGAGATAGTGGATTTCCAAGTAGGTAAATTTGATGGAACTAGCTTCGTTAAAGACCTGGATTTCCAGGTAGACAAGGAAGATTGGCCCACGAACAATATCTTCTATGTGAGCATGCAGGAAAAACAAGCCGTTGGAGAAGAGGTTTCATCGGGTCAAAGGAAAGGTTACGGCCACGGATATGTCACGCCCGGTACCTATGACTTGGATTGGCGGGCGGAAATGGCCAACGGCCAGATCCTTACCTCCAAGGACAATGCGAGGAATACCGCCAGCGGACGCGTCCGCGTACAGCCCAACCAAGCTGCCGCCAAACTGGCCCGCTCCAAGAACGCCGTTACCCTCTATAACCAGAACCCCTTCGGCGTGGATGATATCAACATCCGCATCACCCAGGGGGCCCCGGGCTACGACCACCTGACCTTCCAGGGCGGCACCAAGGACGATGATTCCAACAGCTATATCCGCACCACGCCGAACTTTGGCAAACGGGCGGTGGCAGGCAACGACCCGGATGTCCAAACGGGTCTGTCGCTCACCAGGATGGGAGCCAATGACTGGGTATTCAGGATGCTCAATAGGGAAGCACTGCGGGATGCAAACGGCAACCTGCTGACAAAGAACACCACTGTCAAGAACGTGCGCCTGGATGCATGGCCACTGGGCAGCTATCGCCTGAATGAATATGGCGTCGCTGACCTGGATGACTCAACTGGCATGCCGCAGCCCTACACTAACACGACAAACGGCAAGGCACTGACCAAACCCATCACCATCAGCGTGAATGTGAACGTGCGGCCATAGCCGACATGAGAAACGAGCATTACACGTGAAATACCAACAACCCCCCGGCCTGGTGGCCGGGGGGTTGTTGCGTGGGTGGGGAAATCATGCGTATGCAGGAACATGATACGGCCACCGTAGGGCGCGGTGTCCTCACCGCGCCGTGTTCCGGTTGCCATAAAATCATGCGTTTGCGGGAACGCAAAACGGCGCGATGTGGACATCGCGCCCTTGCTTTTTTTTTGGTTTTGCATTATGATACAGACAAAAGTGATACTGAAAACCCGACAAAAGTGATACTGAAAACCCGACAAAAGTGATATTGGAGAGATATGGACAAGAAAAAATATCGGCAAAGATTGGTGGATGCGAAGCTGGAGAGCCTGCTTGCTGTGTTTGGCGCTGTGCTGATAACCGGACCCAAATGGTGCGGAAAATCTTGGACGGCGGCAAATCAGGCCAATTCCGAAGTGTTCATGGACGTGGAAGAAAATAAAAAACGCGCTCTGCTGATGCCGGACGCTGTTTTGGCAGGACGGTCGCCGCGGCTGATCGATGAGTGGCAGGATGCCCCGAATTTATGGGATGCGGCGCGCCGGATGATCGACAGGGAGCATAAGCCCGGCATGTTCATCTTCACGGGATCCGCCGCCCCCGCCATTCCGGGCAAAAACAGACCCTCCCACAGCGGCACGGGGCGCTTTGCGAAAATGCGCATGCGTCCGCTTTCCCTTTATGAAGAAGGTGTTTCCAATGGCAAGGTATCATTGTCCGCATTATTCAATAAAACACCACTGGAGCCCTGCGTGTCGGACATGGATTTCAAAAAGGCATTGCAACTTATTTGCAAGGGCGGTTGGCCGGCTTCATTCTGGGTTCCTGAGAAAAATGCCTCCATGATTGCCGCCCAATACCTGAACATGGTGATAGATGAGGATATGGACAGGGTGGACGGCGCAAAAAGGGATAATGCCCTGGTGCGGCTGTTCGTGCGTTCCTTGGCGAGAAACTCGGCCACATCGGTAAAGGCCACCAGCCTGCGGGCGGATGTGGCAGAGCGCGAAGGCGGCGATATTTCTGAGCAAAGCATCAGAAGCTATTATGAAACCTTGAAAAACATCTTTGTCATAGAGGAGCAGGACGCATGGCTGCCCTCGTTGCGTTCGCGGCAACGGATCAGGAGCACACCGAAAAGACATTTTGCCGATCCCTCGCTGGCCGCCGCCGCCATAAGCGCGACACCGGAAATTTTGGCCGACGACATAAAAACGGCCGGTTTCCTCTTTGAAACGCTGTGCTTCCGTGATCTTTCAGTATACATGGATGCCTTGGACGGCAATGTTTTCCATTATCACGATAAGGATGAACTCGAAGCCGATGCCATATTGCAACTGGCGGACGGCAGATGGGCGGCGGTGGAGATAAAACTTGGCAGCTTCGAGTTCGACTATGCGGCCGCCAATTTATTAAAGCTGGAAAAAAAGATGGCCAACGAAACACAGCCCCCTTCATTCCTGGCGATCATAACCGCTTCCGGCGGTATGGCCTGGCAAAGGGAGGATGGGGTGTGCGTGATACCGGTCGATTGCCTGGCGCCATGAGGCGGGGTTCCTGGTGCCGCCCTGCTTGCCCATGCACCCAGGATTATGCTATACTGTAGCCAATAAACCTAAATCATGTAGACTACACGAAAGGACTACCCGCCATGACCCCCCCCACCCCCTGCCTCATAACCGGCGCTGCCGGCTTTATCGGTTTTCATTTGTCCCGCCGTCTGCTGGAAAACGGCCTGAATGTGATAGGCTTTGACAACATGAACGACTATTATGATGTCTCGCTCAAGGAGGCCCGGCTGTCATTGCTGGAAGCATATGATAATTTCACATTTATTAAAGGCGACCTGGCGGACAAAGCGGCCGTGTTTGAGCTGTTCTCTACCCATCGCCCCAGTGTCGTGGTGAATTTGGCGGCCCAGGCCGGCGTCCGCCATTCGATAGAAAACCCCGATACCTACATCAATGCAAACCTCATCGGTTTTTTCCATATCCTGGAGGCCTGTCGCCGCCATCCGGTCCGGCATCTGTTATTTGCCTCATCCAGTTCCGTATATGGCAGCAACGAAAAAACACCCTTTTCCACCGCCGACATGACGGACAGCCCCATCAGCCTCTACGCGGCGACGAAAAAGTCCAACGAGCTGCTGGCGTATTCCTACAGCCATTTATACGACATTGCGGCCACCGGGCTCAGGTTTTTCACCGTATATGGCCCCTATGGCCGCCCGGACATGGCTTGTTTCAAGTTCTGCGACAAAATCATGCGGGGGGAAGCCATACAGATATACAATAACGGCGACATGTACCGTGATTTTACCTACATAGATGACATTGTTGGCGGTATTGAAAGAATGATTTTGGCACCACCGCAAGAAAATGGCCGGGGTGCGCGCTACAAGGTATACAATATCGGCAACAATAAGCCGGAGCATCTGCTGCATTTCATTGCCGTGCTGGAGGGCTATCTGGGGCAGGAGGCATTAAAGGAGTATCTGCCGATACAGCCGGGCGATGTACCCCGCACCTGTGCCGATGTGGATGATTTGATTGCCGATTTTGATTTTAGGCCCGCCACCAGCATAGAGGAGGGCTTGGCCCGCTTTGTGGCGTGGTATAAAGAGTTCTATTCCTGATTTATGGCCCGGCCACTGTATATCCACAATATCTATGATATGTTTATTTTTTTCATCAACATATTGTAATTTCCTCTTTTTATTTTCCCCAAGCTATGTTAAACTAGACACAGATATTCTTTCCAGCACTTGCTCCAAATGACGATTTTTCGCTGCCTGAAAATGCGAGAATCGTTTTTGAGCCATCGCAGCACGAGGTCAACCATGGATAAGTTCGAGTATAATGTACGTGCCACTGAAATCAAGGAACTGATCAAAGAAGGAAACTATGTAAAGGCCGCCGACATCGCCGACACGATAGACTGGCGCCGGGTGAAAAGCCTGATGATGCTCTGTACCATCAGCGATGTCTACAAGATAAACCGCCGCTACGACGACAGTCGTGACATACTGCTATACGCCCACGAGCGCAACCCCGGCGGTCGCTTGATTCTATACTACCTATGCGAGTTGTCCATCAAGCTGGGGGACGTTGTCTCTGCCCTGGAATACTATAAGCACTTCGCCCGCATTGCCCCCGAGGATGCCAGCCAATTCATCCTCCTGTATAAAATATACGAAGCCCAGGACGCGACCCTGGAGGAACGCATCGGTGTCCTGGAGGAACTAAAACGCCGCGAATATAAAGAAAAATGGGCCTATGAACTGGCCTACCACTATCATCTGGTCGGGCAGACCAGCATGTGCATAGACGAATGTGACGAAATATTCCTGTGGTTTGGCAAGGGCAAATATGTCACAAAGGCCCTGGAGCTAAAGCAAATGCATACCCTGCTGTCCGAGGAGCAGTTGCGGCGCCTAAACGATGCCCGCACGGGCGACGAGGACTATGCACCGGACAACATCGACGGTGTGGATTTTTATAACGACGGCGAAAACGCAGGCCCGGACGAGCCGGAAACCGTGGCGCAGGCCGAAGCGTCCGCCCATGAATATGAGCCGGAAGCGTTTGATGGGATGGACATAGAAATACGTCCGGTGGATATCAGCCAATATAATACGATTAATCTGCAACGCGAGATAGCGGAAAACATGAAGGAACTCATGTCCGATACCGTCGCGGACACCGCGGACGCAGACACCGCGGATGCAGACACCGGCGCGGACAACGTGAGTGCCGGGGCTGCCGACGCAGAGGCCGCCGATGCCGATGTCGCCGATGCATATGCCGCCGCAACGGATATGGAAGCATTTGCGGCAGACATAAACGAACCAGAAACCAAGATCATGTCTTTGGACGGTCTCAGAAGCGACGAAACCTTTTTCAGCGACACCGATGAAATGGAAGCTCCTGCAAGCGAGCTGGCACAGCAAGCCGGCCAGGAAGCAAAAACACCGTCAAGCCACAGCGGCGTGATAAAATCCTTTAGCAAAAGCTCCGAATTTGATAATATCTTGTCCCTGGGGTCGGACGGGCAAATAAGCCTGGTCGTGCCGGACGAGCCAAAGCCGATAAAGCAAATTACCGGACAGCTGGTGATAGATGAAATTCTGGCCGAATGGGAGCTGCAAAAAAAAGAGATAGAGGATAAGAGGAAGGCCGAGGTCCGTCGTAAGATTCAGGAGCAGACAGACACGCTCTTTGATGATTTTGACGAAAAAACAAAAATGGGCCTCTTGGAAAAGCTGGAAAAAGCGATGGTGGATGCCGTGGTCAAAAGCAGCCCCTCCGTGGTCAAGGTAGCGGACATCTATGCCGAAAGCCCGCAGAGCACGGAAAATGCCGGAGATTTTTCGTATGACGATGTTTCCATGCCGCCCGATCCCGTCACCCCCGCCCCAAAAAATCCGGAAGAGGGCGAAGCGCTCTTCCCCACGGACCAAGGGTCCGTGATGGTCACCCCGCAAAATCCTGGAAACTCAGGGGAAGGACACCCCGAGTTTCTCGCGGGGCCCCCCGAAAGTAGCGCCCCCGAAGATACCCCCAGCCCAGAAACCCTCACGGACCAAGGGTCCGTGATCGTCACCCCGCAAATTCCTAATGCGGGGCTTCCTGAAAGTACTGATTCCCCACCCCGCGCCCTGACAGAGGAAGAGAAAGCCCGCTTTGGCCGTTTCGTCCAGCACAAAAAGGCCCGCCGCCAACTGCTGGCCATCCTGGATGGTATCGCCGGGAGCAAAGCGCCATGCCATATCATTGTCTCCGGTGAGGAAAGCCTGGCCAACATGAAAGTGGCCAAGGGTCTGATAAAAGAAGCCAAAGATAAAAACACGGCCCTCACCGGCAAAGTAGTCCGTGTGACGGGCGAGACGCTGAGTACAAAAGACATTTCCGAGACATTTACCCAGCTGGGCAGCGGCATTATCATCATCGAAGCCGCCGGTGGCTTAAATGGCGAGACCGCCGCCGACATACTGGCCCTGCTGGGCAAAGAAGACAATAAGACAATGGTCATCCTGGAAGACAGCAAAGGCCAGATGGGCGAGTTTTTGGACAAAAACCCGGCACTGAAGGAGACTTTTTCGCTGCGCATAGACCTAAGCGCCCTGGACAATAAATCCCTGGTGGAATACGCGAGAAACTATGCCCGCGAACAGGAATACTCGATAGACGAGTTTGGTGTCCTGGCCCTGCATACCCGTATTGCCGAATTGCAGACCTCGGACCATGAAGTGACCACGGCCGAGATAGAAGAAATCCTCGAGGAGGCGATGTATTACGCCGACCGCTTAAATCCCAAGCATTTCTTTGACATTTTGGGCGGAAAGCGATATGATGATGAAGATATGATAATTTTACGCGAAAGGGATTTTATGCACTGACACAGATATGTGCGTAGCACGTTGTGCTGGGCACATTGTGCTTGTCATATGTCTGTGTTAGATGCGCAACATCCAGAAAGGTAGTCGCCCCATGCCCAAAGTGTTTATATCGCCGGACGATGAATATCTGTTTGCCCAAGGCACACATTATGATATTTACAAAAAGCTGGGTTCGCACCCATCCACGGAAGGGGGCAGGCGCGGCATATATTTTGCCCTTTGGGCGCCAAACGCCAAAGCGGTTTATGTCATCGGCTCCTTTAACGGCTGGGACGAAGATGCCCACCCGATGGAAAGGCTGGGAGCGGGCGGCATCCACGCCCTGTTCATTCCCGATGTGGGCGAGGGCGAGCTCTACAAATACCTGATTATCACCCAGCACGACGAGCGGCTTTACAAGGCGGACCCCTTTGCCAATCACGCCGAGCTTAGGCCGGGCACGGCCTCAAAAACCACGGACCTTGGCCACTTTAAGTGGACTGACGATGCCTGGATGGCCAAGCGGGATAAAAAAACCCGCCACGATGAACCCCTGGCCATATACGAATGTCACATCGGCTCATGGATGCGCCACCCCCACGACACAAACGATGGTTTTTACACATATCGCGAGTTTGCCGACCGCATTGTCTCATACCTAAAAGAAATGCAATACACCCACGTGGAGCTTATCGGCATTTCGGAATACCCCTATGATGGCTCCTGGGGATACCAGGTGACCGGCTACTACGCCCCCACGTCCCGCTACGGTTCGCCCCTGGATTTCATGTATCTGGTAAATCTGTTGCACCGCCATAATATCGGGGTCATCCTGGACTGGGTGCCGGCTCATTTTTGCACCGACAGCCACGGCCTGGCCCGATTTGACGGCGAATGTATCTTTGAACATCCCGACCCGCGCCTGGGGGAACACCCCGATTGGGGTACAAAAATATTCAACTATGGCAAAACCGAGGTCAAGAACTTCCTGATTGCCAATGCCCTCTTTTGGATCCGCGAGTTTCACATAGACGGCATCCGCGTGGACGCCGTGGCCTCGATGCTATATTTGGATTATGGCAAAAAAGAGGGCCAGTGGGTCGCCAACAAATACGGCGGCAACAAAAACTTGGAGGCGATAGAGTTTTTCCGCCATCTAAATTCTGTCATCAAGGGGGCACATCCCGGTTTTATGTCCATAGCCGAGGAATCAACGGCTTGGCCGAAGGTGACCTGGCCGGTGGAAGACGAGGGCCTGGGCTTTTCTTTCAAATGGAACATGGGCTGGATGCACGATTTTTGCGAATACATGAAGCTCGACCCTTATTTCCGTAAAAACAACCACTACGCCCTGACCTTTGCCATGAGCTATAACCATGCGGAAAAATATATCCTGCCGCTCTCCCATGATGAAGTGGTACACTTAAAATGCTCCATGGTCCAGAAGATGCCGGGCTACCAGGTGGATAAATATGCCAATCTGCGCACGGCCTATGCCTTCATGTTTGGACACAGCGGCAAGAAACTATTGTTCATGGGCCAAGACTTTGGCCAAGAAAGCGAATGGAGTGAGCAACGCGAGCTGGACTGGTGGTTGCTGGCCGAGGAGCAAAACCGCGGTGTCCATGAATATGTGAAGGAGCTATTGAAAACATACCGCAAATACCCCTGCATGTACGAGATAGACGACGCCTGGGAGGGTTTTGCGTGGATAGACGCGGATGACGCCGGCCGCAGTACCTATAGTTTCTACCGCAAGGCAAAGAGCCGGCGCGAGAGGCTTTTGTTCATCATCAACATGACCCCGATGGCCTGGGAAGATTACCGTATCGGCGTACCCAAGCGCGGCAAATACAAACTGCTGCTAAATAGCTGCGAGACGCGCTTTGGCGGCGGCGGGCAGAGTGTTCCCATCATCCTGAGTGCCGAGGCGAAAGAAAGCCATAGGCAAAAATACTCCGTTGCGCTGGACCTGCCCCCGTATTGCGCCGCAATATATGTGTTTTGACATCACTCCGCAAATCCCCTGGGCGGGTAGTTAATACAGTGGACGAAAACCCTGGCGCAAAGCAGTGCCCCGCATTTCACATCTGACGGGCCTCCCGACACTGATACTGCCCGGAAAGTTATAATATCCCACAAAGAAATTGTCTTTTGGCACGTAAAAATCCTGGCCACTTATCGTTACCGTGTCAGCCTCAAAGCGGTCGTAGTCTTGCGCCATGATGTAATGAGGGGCGCTTATATGTTTTTTGATGAACATACCGGTGGCGACAGTGTTGCTATCCCAATACGCGCTCAGCGAAAAGAAAATCAACACTATCATTAACCCGGAGACAACTCTCGTGCAGCCGTTATGCCGCAAACTCAAACTCTCCCCAATGGCCAGCGCGGGTAAAAGTAGCAGAAAAATCAAGCCATATCGGACAAACGGAGCCATGACAAACCATAAAAGCACAGAAGAAATAACAGCAAAATATGCGACAAGCAACGGCCCGTCCGGCGGCTGTATTTTTTTGCCCAGATATATTTTGGCGCAGCGGATAAAGGCAAAAAGCCCCAGTGCGATAACATTGGCATAAAGCAGCATACGGTGAAAGGTTTCCGTTTGCTCCCACCACAGCGGCAGCCACTCACGAAAACCCAGATACAGCTCCGCTTTATTTATGTTACGCGCTCCGGCAACTATATCGGCGTTGTCGCGCTGTAGGGCATCCAGCGGCATTTTCCAATCCACCGTAAAAATGTCCATACCCATAAAGGGATAAAAAAGCCAGCCGGACAACATAAAGTTAGCCAATAACCAGGGCACGAGTACCAATAGCCCCAATGCGACAAAAAATAATATCCGTTGCCACTGCCTGGCCCTGAGCAGACAAAACGCCGGATATATGAAAAGCAGCACCATCGTGGCCGCCGACAGTTTGAGTGTCATGGCAAATACGGCCAGCACACACAGCAGGGCATACTCATCTACAGCCCCCTTTTGTTCAAAAACCTCCGCCCATCGAAGCAGCAAATAAGCGACCACCATCAGGGCACCGTAGTCCGTGGAGGGCGACATGAGATAAAACAACGTGTGGAACACATAAAGCAGCATTGCCAAACGGCAAAGGTCGGCGACATGGTTTTTGCGCTGCAAGACACCCTTTAATCCGCGCAAGGCGTATATGGTCAGGACGGCGGCCAAAAAGCCGGTCGTTGTGTGCAAGGATATGCCCAAAAGCCACTTCATGCCAAACACGGCGGCGAATGACAAATATGAGCTATTGTAGGCATACTGGCGTTGCAGATTACCCAAACCGGGCACAACACCCACTTCCTCCAGCCAGCGTATCATCTGGGCATGATAAATATTTGTGTCAAAATGAAATTCGCCGCGCGAGGCAAAAAAGGCTAAAAATACGATGATTCCGCAATATAACAAGCCCTCCCATGACAGGACCGCCTTTGACAGGGCTTTTATATGAGATAAAATAGCCTTCCGAAACCGCCATGTTAAAACAAGCAGTGCCAGCAGCAGTATAATATGAAACAGGGTGCCTATCTTGTGGACCAGACTAAAATAGCCGCTAAAGACAGTGATAATCACCACTCCGGCCATGATAAAATGGACACTGCCGCGTTGCAAAGCACCCACATGCTTTTTTACCAGCGGTAAATGAAAAAAAGCATGGCCAAAGACCAAACAGATAAAGCCGATATACAACCAACTGACGATGACAAGCAGCATGAAAAAGTCCTCACGATTTTCGGCGGCGCGAAATGGCCAGCCACAGCAATGCAAAAACAGTCAACACAGAAAGCAGCTCGGCCACCCGCCAATACCAGGGTGAGACAAAGCTTATCAAAACAGTGCCATCATAAGCGGCGGGAACACTTAGCCGCACACGCTGCGATGTGCCGCCGGATAAAGACAAGGACTCCCCGCTCCCTGTATCATGCGCCCGGTAGCCGTGATAATGGATGAGCGGCACTTCCAAGCTGCCGGCATCGCCCCGGTTTGTCAGGGTTACGGATACTGCGTTAAAATGGCTGTTAAAGGACAATACTTCGATGCCGTTGTCCATGTTGGTGATGGCATAGCCATAGTCGGAGACATTTGCGTCCAGTGGCAGATACTCTCCGTTCATTTGATAAAAATGCCCGGCATCCAGCGCCGCGTAATATCTGGCCGGCGGCTTTTCATTCAAAAAGACAGAGATAAAATACCAAGCTTGTACCAAAGAAACCGCCGCAATCAGGATGATGAAGCCGCGTTGTAGGCGTTTTCTATCCGCCAATTTCATTGCCACCAAGACAGCCAGCAGTGACAGTAGAGCCGCTGCAATGGCGAGCAGCCGCCAGGGAAATTGGAGTATTCCGCTTATGTAGTTGATCTGCGGTATAAGTAGCGCCAAGCGACGCCAAGGAAACAGTGTCGAGGCACCAAACAGGGTCAATATGATCAAGACATATAAAAAAATCTCATGGCGGCGCGTGTTCCGGGCCGCATCCCCCTTTATGAGCAACCCCGCCGCCAAAACCATGCTGGCCGCCAGCCCAATCGCCAGCGGCATCTCGCCGGCCATTCCAGCAGCATAGTCAGATATGACAGAGGCGCTGTTAAATACGCTGCTAAAAAATTGCGGGATAAAGACCGCCCGGCGTTGCAATAAATCCACCGTGAAATAGGCGCTGCTGGCCCATGAAAAGCGCATATAATCAAAGAAGGGAATCAAGAACCACGCACACAATAAGACGACCAGGCTAAAGGCTTTTAGCAATGCGATTAGTGTGTTTTTTTGAAAGGTCTTTTTCCACATGAGCAGACAGACCAGCAGGGTATAACCCGCCGCCAGTGCCGTACTGATGGTATGCGAAAGAATGATGCCCGTAAACCCCAGCGTAAGCGCGGGCCACGCACGGGAACGGTCCTCGTCGGTATTTTCTGTCGCATAGAGCCGCCACAATCCATAAGCCAGCAAGGGAAAAAACATCATTGCCGTATACTCGCCGACAGCCGAGCGCGTGTACATATTAGCCAAACGATAAGGATTTGCCGCATAGAGCAGGGCCGCCATCAAGCCTATCAGGGCATCTTTGGACATCCGGCTAAAACAATGATAGGCGATAAACACGGTGGCGGTATTTATGCCGATTATATACAGATTATAGACCAAGCCCAGCGGCCAGCCCAGCCACCTAAGAAACGCCGGGATATAGAGCAGGACATCGCCATAAAAAATGCTGACACCGTAACCATGTTCGTTCATCCAAGTGGGCTGTATGCGAACGGGAAATTGGCCGCTATTAAAGCCGTCGGCCAGTCCCTCAATCCGCATTAAATGAAAGCCTAAATCATGCCCTGCCAGTAAATACCCCGTCAAAGCCGGCAGACTTAAGAGGGCGGCCGTAAGCAGCAGCGTTCCGCAGACCAGTCTTTGCCGACCATCCAGCGCCCTAAAGGCGGCGGCAATGCTGTGCCTGTGGATGATGGCAAGTATCGCGGCATCCAGCAGGGCAAAAACAAGAAAACACAAAAAGCCCCAATACCTGGCCTGGGCAGGAGAGGTTTCAACGTTAATATCGTGGATACTGAGCATCTCGCCACGTCTGGCTTTGGCATCCAAGCCCGCATATATCCGGAAAGGGCGGCCCTGTTCGCTGATGGGAACATCAAATGACAGGGTCCTTGCCACTTCACTGAGTCCCATGATGCCATTGATACTGCTTTTATAGCTCTCCGTGCTAAAGTCCGCCCAAGCCTGGCCATTGCCGATGGAATCATAACGAATGGTGATACGATATAGCCCCGGACGCAAGACAAGCTCCGGCGATATGATGGTTTTGCCGCGTCCGCCCTCGTCCCTGGCCAGATGAAAACCCGCTTCCATGTCATTGCCGCTAAAAATGAGTAAATCTTCCGCGCTAAAATTGATCTCAACCGGAGGCCGTCCGGACACGAAGAACAGCGTCACAACAAGCAGCACCAGCTGAACAAGCAGCACTATGGAACAGATAAGCTTAGTTTTACTAAACCCCATCACACATCCCCCGCCCGCGCCTGATTATAACGGTACTCAAAATCGCGGCGGGCATTTTGCTTCAGGTTGTCCAGTATCAGCCCGGCAAAGAACGATTGCAAGGCCGCCAGCATCACAAAACCGCAGACAATCAGGGTCGGGAACTTATGCACCAAGCCCGTCTGATAATACTCGATTATGACCGGCACCACAAAGGATAAGGACAAAAAAGACAGGAGCACGGCAAAAAAGCTAAAGAAGGCCAGCGGCCGATAATTCCGGTGCAGATGCACAATCATCCGCAGCACCTTTAGCCCGTCTTTGAAGGTGGACAGCTTCGAGATGCTGCCCGCCGGCCGGTCGCGGTAATCCACCACGACGGATTCAACCGCCATCATGTTAAACACCGCGTGTATCGTCATCTCGGTCTCTATTTCAAAACCCTGCGACAAAACAGGAAAAGTTTGCACAAAACCGTAGGAGAAGGCGCGAAAGCCCGTCATTATATCGGTAATGTCGCAGCCAAACAAGCCATTGATACTGCGGCGCACCAGCTTATTGCCGCTATTATGGAAGGGACGCTTGTTTTCGCTGAAGTATGTCGAGGACAAGCGGTCGCCCACCACCATGTCGATATTTTCATGGAGCACCAAATCCGCCATCCGGGCGGCCTGCTCCAGGGGATAGGTGTCGTCGCCATCCACCATCACGTAGCAGCGAGCCTCTATTTCGCGAAACATCCGCCGGATCACATTGCCCTTGCCCTGTTTTCGTTCCCTGCGGACAATGGCTCCGCAGGATAGAGCAATATCCGCCGAGCGGTCGCTGGAATTATTGTCATAGACATAGACAGTCGCTTCCGGCAGGGCGGCCTGGGCGTCTGCTATCACCTGGGCAATGGTACTCTCCTCGTTATAACAAGGAATTAAAACAGCTATTTTTTCCATGGTTTTGGGCCGTGTCCTTTCCTGGTCTTAAGCTTTCTTAGGCAGTTATCGCGTCCATCTCCTTTTCACTGGCCAGCGGCAGGGAAAAGATAAACTCCGTGCCCACCCCCTCCGTGCTGATGACATTGATATGCTCGTCGTGGGCACTTAAGATTTCTTTTACAATGGCCAGCCCCAGGCCGGTACCGCGCCTGTCCTTTCCGCGTGAGGAATCGGATTTAAAGAAACGGTCAAACACGAACTTTAGCTCCGCCTTGGGGATGCCCACCCCGCTGTCCTTGACGGCAACAAACAGCTTTTGGTGTTTCTCCGTCGTTTCTATCACGATACTGGCCTCGCGGTGGCTAAACTTTATTGCGTTGTCCAGCAGATTATATAAGACCTGCTGGATTTTTTCGGCATCCGCCCGCACTGCCACCTGATCGGTAAGCACCAGCTCTATCGCGAGTTTTTTCTTCCGGCAAGTGCCTTCGAAGGAAGCCGCCGTGCTACGTATGCTCTGGTTTATGTCGAACACCGTCTTATTTAAGAACATCCCCCGCATATTCAGGTTATTGAGGGTCAACAAACTGTTGGTCAGCTTGATCAGACGGTCCGTCTCGCTCAGCAGGATGTCGATGTATTTGTCGTACATGTCCGGCGCCACCGTGCCGTCTTTTATCGCCTCCAGGTAGCCGTGGATGGATGTCAGCGGCGAGCGGAAATCATGCGAGACATTGGCGACAAACTTCTTTTGGTCGTCCCCGGCCCGCGCAATTTCACTGGCCATATAGGACAAAGAGGCGGCCAGATACCCCATTTCATCCTCGCTGTCCACGCTGAACTCGTAGTGCATATTGCCGTTTGCGTATTGCTCGGTGGCCACGGTGATTTTTTTCAGCGGCCGATAAACCATTTCCGTAAAGAAAATCAAAATAATCAATGATAGTAACAGCAGGATAAAGAGCAGCAGATAAGAAATATTTAACAAGGCGTATGCCGAAGCGGTAATCTCGCTCATCGGGTAATGGAGGGCGACATAGCCGATGATACGAAAATTTGAGGCTATCGGGGCCAGGACACTGATATGCTCCTCGGCAAAGCTGTCAAAAAAATTGCCTATTGTGTAAAACGAGCCCGCCATTTGTGTCGGGTCAAAGCCGTCCACCACCACTTCGTTTTCCAAATCCAGCGGCGTGCGCGAATCCAGCACCATCAGCCCTGAAGGATTGATAATCCAGACGGCGGCGTTAAAGAACGCATCCAAGGCATCTATCTGCTTCTTCACCGTGTCCAGCGAAGTCTCGTTGTTGTAGAGGTCGGCGGCGTAGGTATTGGCAATCAGCATCGCCTCGCGGTAGAGGGCATCGGCCTTTTCGCGGCGGAAATGCTCCATCGTCATGGAAGAAACAAAGGTAGCCACCACCACAAAGCCAAAAAAGGCGAAGATGATGTAGGCGAGGATGAACTTGGGATAAAGGGTTTTACGCATATTACCTTACACCTTAACTTCAAATTTATAGCCGACGCCCCAGATGGTGGTAATCTGCCAGGGCTTTTGTGCATCGGCCTTCCGGTCGCCCATGTCGCCTATCTTCTCGCGCAGGCGCTTGATATGCACGTCCACGGTACGGCTGTCGCCGACATAGTCGAAGCCCCAGATTTGATCCAGGAGCTGCTCGCGGTTGAAGACGCGGTTGGGAGTGGATGCCAGGAAGTATAATAGCTCCAGTTCCTTGGGCGGCATGTCCACGCCCTGGCCGCTCACAAACACCGAATAATTGGTCAGGTTGACGCTTAAGCCCGGATATTCGACCTTGTCTTCCGCCGCATCGGTTGCCGGGGCAATGTTGGTTTGCTTATATCGGCGCAGGACGGCCTTTACCCGGGCAATCAGTTCCTTGGAGTCGAAGGGTTTTTCCACATAGTCATCCGCCCCCAGCTCCAGCCCCAGCACCTTGTCAAACACTTCGCCCTTGGCCGAGAGCATGATGATGGGGGTCTGTGAGTGGCTGCGCAGCTCGCGGCAAACCTGATAGCCGTCCATGCCCGGCAGCATCAAATCCAGCAAGACCAGGCCGGGCTCAAACCGGGCATGGGCCGCGACCGCCGCCTCACCGTCATGGACTATCATCGTCTCAAAACATTCCTTGGTCAGATACAGGGCAATTAGCTCCGCAATGTTTTCATCGTCGTCGACAATCAGGATTTTTTGTTTGTTTACCATGTGTACCCTCCATTTATCCCGTCAACCCGCAAATCCCTTATGCGGGATCCCCTGAAAGTAGCCGTCACACGCAGGGGATTCCGCATTAAAGCATTGCGGAATGACGATATGCGGGATCCCCTGAAAGTAGCCGTCACACGCAGGGGATTCCGCATTAAAGCATTGCGGAATGACGATGTGCGGGGCCCCCTGAAAGTAGCCGTCACACGCAGGGGATTCCGCATTAAAGCATTGCGGAATGACGATATGCGGGGCCCCCTGAAAGTAGCCGTCACACGCAGGGGATTCCGCATTAAAGCATTGCGGAATGACGATGTGCGGGGTCCCCTGAAAGTAGCCACCGCCCCCCTACCCAAACTCCACCACCGTCACCCCGGCATCCCCTTCGCCGTATTCGCCCAGGCGGAAAGACTTCACATACTTTAGCTGCTTAAGCCGCTTCTGTACCGCTGCCCGGAGCGCCCCGGTGCCCTTGCCATGCACAATGCGGGCACTGCTTAGATGTGCCAGATAGGCATCGTCCAGATATTTGTCCAGGGTCGCCAGCGCCTCGTCCACCAGCTTCCCGCGCAAGTCTATCTCATAAGAAATAGAGCCCGCCTTGGATAAATCCACCCCGCCTGTCATTCTGGGCTTGCCTTCCCGTGCCTCGCGCGGGCGCAATCCCCCCCGTGCGGGCCCCCCTCCTTTCCCCGTCACCCCGCAATGCTTTAATGCGGGGCCTCCTCCGGAGGGTTCCAACACCACATCATCCAGCCCCACATGCGAGCGAAAACTCCCGCACTGCACGAAGAGCCGCCCCTTGTGGTCGGGTGTGCTGCTGACCACGCCCGCCAAGCCCATCGACAGCACCCGCACAGAATCGCCTATCTTTAACTCACCGGGTTTTGGCCGCTCTCCGGCAGCAGTATCGCCCAGCGGACGCTTTAGCTTTTTCTCTTTTTCAACCAGCTGTTCGCGCAAACCGGAACGCAGCTGCTCCAGTTTGGCCATGTCCGTTGCACCCCCGGCCTTTTGCAGCTCACGGATGGCCAGATCGGCAAACTCCTTGGCCTGGGTAAGAATTTGCCGTGCCTCCATGTCGGCCTCGTCCAGCACCCGTTCGCGCTCACTGTCTATCTTGGCGTTTTTATCCTGAAGCCGCGAGCGCAGATTGGCTATTTCTGCCATATGACCCTGCATTTCCAACTGCTCTTTTTCCATCGCCGCGCGGTTTTTTTCCAGTTCACTGAGCACATCCTCAAAACGGATGTCGTCGCTTTCTATCTGTTTGCGGGCCCGTGAGATGATATGCTCGGACAGCCCCAGCTTTTGGGAAATGGCAAAGGCATTGCTTTTTCCGGGAATGCCAATCAGCAGACGAAAGGTCGGTCTTAAGGTTTCTATGTCAAACTCGCAGCTGGCGTTTTCCACCCCTGCGGTTGCCAGGGCAAAGAGCTTAAGCTCGCTGTAGTGGGTGGTGGCCATCGTGCGGATGTTACGCTCATGCAGATGGCCCAGGATGGAAATGGCCAAAGCCGCCCCCTCCACCGGGTCCGTGCCCGCCCCCAGCTCGTCGAACAGACAGAGCGAGTCCGTGTCGGCGTGTTCCAGGATGCGGACGATTGTGCTCATGTGCGAGGAAAAGGTCGAAAGGTTTTGCTCTATGCTCTGTTCGTCGCCGATGTCGGCGTACACTGCTTTGAAAACAGGCAGCTCGGAGCGATCCCCGGCTGGAATATGCAACCCCGCCTGCCCCATCAGGCAAAACAGGCCGACCGTCTTTAGGGAAACGGTCTTGCCGCCGGTGTTGGGTCCCGTCACCACCAGCAAATCAAAATCGCGGCCCAGATGAATATCTATCGGCACCACCTTGGCCGCGTCCAGCAGCGGATGCCGCCCCTTGCGGATGGTCAGGTGACGTCCCTCGTGAAACAGCGGCATGGAGGCGTTTTGCAAAAGGGCCAGCTTTGCCTTGGCAAAAATAAAGTCCAGCTCACTAAGGACGCTTTGGTTTATGCCCAGTTCGTCCGCATGCTGGCCCGCCAGGGCGCTCAGGGTAGCGAGGATGATGGCTATTTCTTCTTCTTCTTGCAGCTCCAGTTCGCGCAGCTTGTTGTTCAGGTTGACCACCGCCACCGGCTCGATGAAAAAGGTGGAGCCGCTGGCTGACCTGTCGTGTATCATGCCCGGCACTTGGTTTTTATGCTCGCTGCGTATCGGGATGCAGTAGCGCCCGTCGCGCATGGTGATGACGGCGTCTTGCAGATAGGCCTTGGCCTGGCCGCTAATCATGCCGGCCAGTTGGCTGTGTATCTTGGCGTTTGTCTGCGCCATGTGGCGGCGCACGGAGCGCAGGCCGGGGCTGGCATCGTCTGCTATCTGGGCATCGCTTATGATGCAGCGGTTAATCTCGGCGGCGACAGTGCTGAGTGGACACAGGGCGTCAAAGCGCGGAGTCAGACTATCTTCGGTGTCGGTGCTGGGCGCGCCCTCGGCCGGATCCGGTGGCTGCTTACTGGCCGATACATTTTCCGGCTGGGAACGCACATCCTGCGGCCGGGCATATTGCTTGATACGCTGGACGCTCTCCAGCAAGGCGGCAATTTTTTGCAGTTCGGCAGTGGAAATGGTCTGGCCCTTTTCCAGGGACTTTATCGCCCAGCCAATGTCCTTGTTGCCGCCAAAAGAGGGCGCGCCCTTCCGCAGCACATGCCCTACCGCGCAGAAGGTGTCCTGCTGTGCGCGGCGGATGACATCCGCAGACGAAAACGGCAGCAGGGCTTTGCACAAAGCTTGACCCGGCCCGGAATCCGCCTCCTCGCTGAGCATTGCGATAATTTTTGTGTATTCGAGAGTTTTTAGGACTTTTTCGTTCATATTGATTTATTACCGCGGATCACCCGGAAGAACGCTTGCGTTCTTCCACATGGGCCGCAGGCCCATGATAGTCACCCGGTGTTACCCTTTTCTTTTGCCAACTCCCCCGGACTTCTGCTATAATCAATATATCCATTGTAATGCAGTAAAACGGATTTATCAATGCTAAAGCAAATCATATTTATCTTAAAAGACATCCATTCATCCCAAATGCAGTCGATAGTCGCCGACATCGGCTATCTGGCCACGCAATTTAGCGCATACGGTGTCCGGGTATCATACCGCTGCCACGATACCCTCGTCGTCATTCCCGCCCCGGAGCCGGGCAGCCTCTATCTGGCGGACGATGGTGACATGCTGGAGGCCCTGCTGGCCGAAAACTATCCCTGTATTGCCCTCCAGCACGAGGAAAATCATCGGGAAAACCTGGTGCAGGCCATGTTTTGCTTTTGTGAGCCCAGATATATAGATTTCGACTCCTTCCTGAAAGCGTACCAGCGGCTGAAAGGTCTGCCCTGGCATATCCTGGACACCGAACGCCTGATAATCCGCGAAAGCACGGTGGCAGATGTGGACGTATTCAGCCGCATTTATCAAGATCCGGAAATAAGGCGTCATCTGCCTCCCCAACAAAACAGTATCGCCGAGGAAAAAGCCTACGCCGCCGACTATATCCGGCTGGTATATGGTTTCCATGGCTATGGTATCTGGACACTCAGCCTGCGCGGCAACGCCGGCGGCCTGGCCGAAGTGATTGGCCGCGCCGGCCTAAGCCACTTCGAAGGCCAGGGCTATCCGGAGCTGGGTTTTATCATCGCCGCCCCCCATAGGCGCAAAGGCTACGCCGAAGAAGCCCTGCGCGCCATCCTCAATCTGGCCAGGAGCGAATTGGGAATGGACATAATTCAAGCAATGGTCCGCCCGGAAAACACCCCCTCCCTGAACCTTTGCCGCAAACTGGGCTTCACGCAACAAACCCCCGTTGTCTTGGATGGCAAAGATCATTTGCGCCTGATGCTCAAGTTGTAGGGGACAGGCCGACACCCTAACCCTATGGAACAATCTTTCATTTTACTATAGCATTTAATCTCTTTCGCCTTTATAATGATAACTAGAAGTAGCAATGCTGACCATATTAGAACCCGGAAGAATGCGTGGCGTTCTTCTTGCGCGGAGCTTGCCCTGCGCCGACCACTGTATTTCAAAAGGAAGGCATCAGTCAAACGGGAACGCCGCCAGGCGTTCCCGGCGCGGGTAGCGGGTCAGCGAAGCTGACATCTTCACATCCGCTACCCGTCGCATCCGCCGGAGGCTCATCTCAGTGGGGTTTGAGACCCCCACTGAGTGAAGTTTGCAGATTCCCCACCTATAGAGGTGGGGGTCTCAAGAGGACACTGAGATGAAAGATTACACGAAGACCCCATTTTGGGATAATAAACTATCCGTGGATGAAAGGATAGATTATCTGCTGGGGGAGATGACCGTCGAGGAAAAGATTGAGTGTTTGACAACCAGTTGTGCGAAAATGGAGCGTTTGGGCATAGAACGCTTTGGTCTGGGTGGCGAGGCCGCCCATGGCGTGGAGGCACGCCATGACCAGAAGTTTAATAAGGGCAATCCCGAACACTCCACGTCTTTTCCCCAACCCATCGGCATGAGCGGCTCCTTCGACAAGGACTTAATCCGCGAGTGTGGCCGCGTGGTCGGAAAAGAGGCACGTGCGATCATGAAAAAAGCGCCGGGCCGCGGCCTGTCCCGCTGGGCGCCGACAGTGGACATGGAAAGGGATCCGCGCTGGGGCCGGACCGAGGAAGCCTACGGCGAGGACCCGCATTTAGCCGGCGAGATGTCATCGGGCTATATCCGGGGCATGCGTGGCGACGACCCCTTTTACATCCTGAGTGCCGCGACCTTGAAGCATTTTTATGCCAATAATACCGAAGAAGAGCGCACCACTGTCTCCGCCTCGATAGACGAGCGCAATAAACATGAATACTACTTGGAGCCCTTCCGCAAAGCCGTCGTTGAGGGCGGGGCCGAGGCCCTGATGACGGCCTACAATGAAATAAACGGTATTCCTGCCATCCTAAACGACGAAGTTCAAAAAATCGCCAAGGATAAATGGGGTCTTGTTCATGCGGTCGCCGATGGCGGCGATTTTTCGCAGACGGTCACGATGCACAAGTTTTTCGAAAGCCATGCGGAGACCTGTGCCGCCGCCTTAAAAGCGGGCGTGGACAGTTTCCCCGATGACCCGGAGCTCATCATCGCGGCCGGACGGGAGGCCATGGAACGGGGCCTGATGACGGAGGAGGACCTGAATCGCTCCGTGCGCAATACTTTCCGCACCCGCATCCGCCTGGGCCTCTACGACAAAGATGGCGATTGTCCCTACAGCGACATCGGCGCGGAACATCAGTGCAGTGCCGAGCACGCGGACATCGCCATGCAGATGGCCAAGTCATCCGTCGTCTTACTAAAAAACGAGGATAATATGCTGCCAATCAAGCCCAAACGGAGCGAAGGCATGACGCAGCTTAAAATTGCCGTGGTCGGTCCGTTGGCCGATGTGTGGTACAAAGACTGGTACTGTGGCCTGCCACCATACAGGGTGACGCCCCTGGAGGGTGTCCGCGCCGAATACCCGGATGCCGTGGTCAGTTATTCGAGCGGCTTAAACGCAGTGAAGATTCTCTGCGGCGGGCGCTATATTGGCCTGGATGAAAACGCCCGGCTCATTATGACCGGCGCGGATAAAGCAGAAACATTTATCGCCAACGACTGGGGCAGCGGCAGTCTGACACTAAAAGCCAAGAGCAACGGCTTATATGTCACGGCCGATACAGAAAGCGGCGTCATCAGTGCCACCAAGGAAGAAGTTTTTGGCTGGGATGTCTGCGAGGTCTGGCGGATGGAAGGTATAGCGGAGACCAGTATTTCACGCAAGCTGTCACGCTCCTCCGGGATGATGAACTTCCATTTTCGCAGTTGGAACGAGAAGCCACTCATCATAGACGACGATGCTTATCTGCGGGTGGCAAAGGAGGCATTTAAGGCGCAAGATGAACTGGTGTTTTCCGAAATTACCGTGATGGACGGCATCAAAGAAGCAGTGGACACTGCCTTTGGCGCGGATTACGTCTTTGTCTTTGCGGGCTCAAACCCCGTCATAAACAGTAAGGAAACCATAGACCGCGACACCTTGGCCCTGCCGCCGAGCCAGCACGCCCTGACCAAACAGCTGCGCAACGTCAACCCAAACACGGTGCTGATAATTGTCAGCAATTACCCATATACCCTGGATGAATTAAACGAGTCCATCCCGGCCATTCTCTTTAGTGCCTCCGGTGCCCAGGATTTAGGCCACGCCATCGCCCAGACAATCTCCGGCCGCTCCTGTCCGGCGGGGCGTCTCACGATGACATGGTATGCCAACGAGGCCCATCTGCCGAACATAAACGACTACGACATCATCAAGGGAAACCGCACATACCAGTATTTTGATAAAGCGGTCCTCTATCCCTTTGGCCATGGCCTCTCTTATAGCCGCTTCAAATACAGTGATTTTGTGGTCCGGCCAGATGAGCTGGCAGAGACAGTAAACTGCTCATTGACAATACGAAACAGCGGCTACTACCACGCCGATGAGATTGTCCAGATATATGTGCGCAAGGATGGCTCGCGGGTTAAGCGGCCGCTAAAGCAGTTGAAAGCCTTTACGCGTGTGAAGGACTTAAAGCCCGGGGAAAGAAGGACGGTGGAGTTGTCCGTGGCATTGTCAGATTTGCGCTACTATGACGTGATTTCCGAACAGATGCTGCTGGAAGACGGCAATTATATCTTTATGGTGGGGCCGTCCAGCGGGGATATTCGCCAAGAAGTGCCGATTAGTATTCGCGGGGAGTATGCCCCTGTCCGCGATCCATTCAGTTACACAAAGGCGCTATGCTACGACGACTATCGCAATGTCCGTCTGCATCGCGGCGAGAAAAAAGCGGACGGCTCATACTCCATCTGCGTCTGTCCGAAGCCGTCCGTGGAGGCGGCCGGTCGCTATTCGTCCTGTAAAATCACCTACGGAGACTTTTTCTTCCCGAAGTCCCCTACAAAAATACGGCTTGTTGTTTTACCTTTGGAAGTATGCAAGCTGGTGGTGTATGCGGACATGGCGATGATTGCGAGCGAGGATTATGCGGCCGAGGATACATACAGCACCAAGGAGATTGCCGTAAATCCCGATAAGGTAATTCTCAATAAAAATGTTTCCGTGCAGATTCAGATATATGGGCGCATGAACATAGTAGGTTTTGAATTCATATGAGACAGGCTTATTTAGAGAAAATTGACACTGTCATCGAAAATGGCGCATTCAAGGCCGATTGGACATCTTTGGCCGCCTTCGCGCTCCCGGAATGGTTTCGGGCCGCAAAATTCGGCATCTTCATCCACTGGGGCCCCTATAGTGTGCCCGCCTTCAACAATGAATGGTATTCACGCAACATGTATGTGCAGGGTTCGCCGGAGTATGAGCATCACATAAAAACCTATGGCCCGCACAAGGATTTTGGCTACAAAGACTTCATTCCCTTGTTCAAGGGGGAGAAATTCGATGCTGCTGAGTGGGCGGAGCTATTTAAAAAGGCCGGGGCGCGTTATGTCGTGCCGGTCGCCGAGCATCACGATGGTTTCCAGATGTATGACTCGGCACTGTCGGATTGGAATGCGAAGAAAATGGGCCCCCATCGGGATGTCCTGGGTGAATTGGAAGCGGCATTCAAGGAGCAGGGGCTTATTTTTGCCACGTCCTCCCACCGCGCCGAGCATCATTGGTTCATGGGGGTGGGGCGTGAGTTTGAGTCGGACATAGAGGGCGAGATTATGTATGGCGACCTCTACTGGCCCTCGATCGCCGAGCAGCCCGACGGCCATGATATGCGGGCAAAACCCCATCCGAGTAAAGAGTATCTGGACGACTGGATGCTTAGGACCTGCGAGATTATCGACAAGTACCGGCCGAAGCTGATATACTTTGACTGGTGGATACAGCATGAGGCCTACAAGGGGCATCTTGTAAAAATCGCCGCCTATTATTATAATTGCGGCGCGAGCTGGGGTTTTCCCGTGGCCATATGCTATAAGCATGACGCCTTCGCCTTTGGCACGGCGATAGTCGATGTCGAACGCGGACGCTTTGCCACGGCCAAGCCCTACTACTGGCAGACCGACACGGCGGTGGCGCGCAATTCGTGGTGTCATACAATGTCTTTGGATTATAAGAGTAGCCACGAGATTATCTGCTACCTGATCGACGTCGTCAGTAAAAACGCCAATCTGTTGTTAAATATCGGGCCGCGTTCCGATGGCTCCATTCCCGCAGAGGATAAGCAGATATTGCTGGATGTTGGGGCATGGCTTGAGATAAATGGCGAGGCGATATACGGAAGCCGTTGCTGGCGTTACAGTGAGGAGGGCCCGACCAGGGAAGTGGAGGGGCAGTTTTCCGATGGCCAGGCAAGTGCCGGATATACAAGCGAGGACTTTCGTTTCACGGCGGCAAACGGCCACATCTATGCCATTTGCATGGCATGGCCGGAAGATGGCCGGGTCACGGTCAAATCCCTGGGCACATCCCACGACGCGAACAAACCTGCCTTTCACGGCCTGATAGAAAATGTTGGGATTGTGGGTTTTGAGGTGCTGCCCGAATGGCACTCAGACACGGATGGCCTGCATGTCAGTGCTCCCGGCGTGAAAAGCAAGCTGCCGGTGGTGATCAGGGTTAGGGTGTCGTGATGCGAAACGTATGGGTTCGTATCCCGACACCCCAGGGTGGAATGAGCCGGAATATTGGGAAAGATGCGAGAAGAAAAACGCCGCGCGGAAGCGTTCCTTGGACTTCCCTAGGCGTTTTTTCATATCGCTTTCGAGTATGGCAACGATTTAATGTAGTTTTCCATGAACTGCCAATCGGGGGAGCCGTGCGCCGTGACGGGTAGTTTGATTTTTGACTGCTGCATCATTTCTTTGTCCCATTTACGTCCGTAATTAAAGCGATATTTTTCTTTGTGGATTAAGGTACACAAAAATATCGCAATGAATGGATTGAGTTCAAATTTCGGATACAGCACATTAACATCGTCTGTCGCCCAAAAGGGCTCCACCTGATAAAAGGCTTCCGCTATCGAGCCATTATAGCTGACCGTGATTGTGTTTGGGGGGTGTAAGTGCTGGTCGTTATTTATTTTGGCCATAATCCCGTTGTTGGAGTCGGTGGCGCCGATATAATTTATCGTGCCGCCAACTTGATCGGCCTTTGTCAGGCGCTTGCCCTTTTTTATGTCAAAGATGTCATCATAACGGAAATACGTCCAATTTTGCGGATAGAGTTTTATTTTTTTCTCCAAGAGAGGCTGTTTTTCAAAAGCGTATTCGGCAATGGAAGACTCATTGACATAGGCGGGTAGCTCGCCAATATCGGGAATCAAGATGTTTTTGAGCGTTTTGTTGGCTTGGCGCCCGAAGCTGTATCGATACCTGTTTTGCTCGATGGCGCAGGCGTAATAGAGCATTTGTTCTTTGGAAAGGTGGTGTTTGGGGTATAAGCAAGCAACATGAAAAGCCGTGTAAAAGGGTTCGTCTTGATAAAACGATGATAAAACCGAGCCGCCTAAAGCGACGGTAATGGCACCGGCGGGCATCGGTGGCACATTGTCCAGCCGCTCTATCCGTGCGGTAATTCCGTTATTCTGGGATGTACGCGCCACAAAACAGACCCCGGCATCCACCTGTTTGCAACTTAGAAGCTCAAGGCTTTTTGCGTTTTTTATCTCAAATATCTCGCCCAACCTCTTCATCACTCCACCCCGTCTAAAAATTTATACGCAACAAAGTCTTTCAGCTTCTTTTCAAAATCCGCCTGGCACAAGCCGGAATAATCCGTTTCCATATACGCCTCCGCACACCACTCGTCTTCATGCGTCACGGGGTGGCGGACGGACAAGCCTTCTTTAACATCACGGTTACGGTATAGTTTCAACCATTCACTTTTTATCTCAGCCCATTTGTCCAAGGCGTCTATCCGGCCCAGTTTCTTGCGTTTCACAAAACCGTCGTCCTTGTAAAAGCCAAAAAACGTCTCCTGGGTCGTATCGTGTGCTTTATGTGCCTCCCACACCATCACGCAGACAATGGTGCTGGCATTGTTGGAGTGAAAAATCTCATCGGGCATGCTAAAAACAGCTTTTAGGGTATGTTTCTTGAAAAGCCGTTCCCTTGTTTCCTTAAACTTCGTCCCCAAGGCGCAGCTCATCGGCACCACCACGACAGCGACGCCCTGCGGTGACAGCACGTCAAGCAGACATTCCACGAACTCCAGCTCCTCGTGGTCTTTTTGCGAATATGGCGGGTTGATCAGTCCGACGTTTAAATGCTTGTCTTTAAGCGATTTTTTTATCTCTTCATTAAAACAATCGCCGTGAATGATATTGGATTTTCCATCCTTGCGGACTATCATATTTGTGATGCATAGCGTAAAAAGTTCATTGTCCAATTCTACGCCATACAAGCCCTTTTGCCTTATGTCATAAATTTCCTCATCGTTGGCATCTCGGAACATCTTGCCCATGGCCGATATTAAGAATGATCCCGAGCCCGCGCAAATATCGACGACGCGGCTGTTTTTATTCGCTCCGCTGACATCGACCATGAATTCCGTCAGGTGTCCCGGAGTCAAAACAATACCTAATCCCTTTCCATCCCCGCCCGAATATCTCACGAACTCATGGTAGAAAACCCCCAAGGCGTCCAAGGTGACATCGGCATGATTCATCATCGGTTTGATTTTCATTTCCAACTGCTCAATATACCAAAGTATTGAGTTCGTGTCGGTCAGGGGTATGTCCATGAACTTCGGGCTGGAACCGATATTTTTAAATATTTGGATAATATTGATAATGCTTTCTTGTTTGACTTCGTTTTGCTTTAAAATTCTTTCAATCGCGGTGATTAATTTCGTGATTACAGAATTGAATGAGGCACTGCCTGCATATTCTTTCTCAAAATCAGGGTCTTGCAAAGCAATCAAAATCCCCGCAATGAAAATCGGTTTATTGCGTTCGGTCATCTTAATCTCGCGCAGGGCATCGTGCATACCGAGAGCCGTCTCGCGGATTTCCTCGATAGAGTATTTTTTCTGGATACGCTCGCCCTTTATCAGTTTCAGGTAATTAAGCGGCTCGAGGATTATATCGGTGGCTTTGTTCAGCACCATATAATCATCCAGTCCCCTTTGCCAATAAAAAGTGGAAACCTTGCAACTGTCTTTCTTGCTCCCGCTCACGGCGATGGCCACCACATTGTATGCGGACTTCAGAAATTTAGCATAATACAACACGCCATCCACGGCGAAAGACTTGGGTTTGTTTAAATGGTCAGAGGAATGTTGTTTGGTGGATCTTTTACACTCCACGACTAAAATAGTGTTGGCATCGTCATTAAAAGTAATGATGTATTCAGGCCGCGGCTTGCCCCTCCCACCTTGTGAAAAATCGGATAAATCACAGATGGTGGGCTTTCCGCCGGCTTTTAGCAAAAGCTCTTCGATCTTCTTGATCTGCTGGATATCCCCCTGCGGATGGACAAAACCAAAGGGGTTTTCGCCTTTGCGGATGCCCATTTCGGTTTCGACCAGTTGTTCGCTGTATGGTTCGTTTTGCATGGTGCTTTCCTTTTTCAACCTTTCTTTCAGGGCATTACGAGTGCATTCATGTATCCATTATGGCAGATGTGATGTCCGATAGTAAGGACTTTCAGCAAAACGGCCTTGTCCGGACAGTGGCGGGTATATTAAGTTGAATCCCTGCTCCCCGAGATAAAGTCGTCAATGCTATCAACTATATAGAGCGGGCTCGTCGTATGCAGACCTTCCCAATGCTTGATGATAAAATCAAGGGCTTTTGTCTTATGTAGATAGTCAAAGGCTTCGGTGCCACTCATGCCTTTTTCATCCTTGTAAAACTCAATGCAGGATGCCAGGAACCATATCTCGCCTTTGGGAGCATTGATGGCCATGTTATTGTTCCTCCGGGAACGTGATTTTCCCTGTGCTCAACTCTTCTTCCAACATATCATGCAATATGGGATAACCGAGCCGCCAGAGCTTGGTCTTCTCATCCTCCAGCGTTTTGTACAATGAAGAACGATAGAGCAAAGCCGAAGCTTCGTCTAAATTTATGCCCCGATTTTCCATTAACAGATTTAATATGCCCGGTGTTATCATTGCAATAACGGGGGAGATACTTTTATCCATTGCCGCCTCCCTTGGTTGGATATGATTCTTCGAAGCGGAGCAAGGACAACGCCTTATCGCTTTTCAGGCACCACTGGTCGAAGAGTTTGCTGGTCTTCAATGTGATAATCGTGGCTTCCTCGCTGACGAATCCGCCGAGGAACGCCTGAATGGCGGGCATAACAGTATCGTTTGCCACGGGGCCTATGACCATATCATATTTCATGCCGGTATAAGTTTTAAGCCGATTTTCGACAACAAAGCGTAACCATTCCCTGTCAGCGCACGCAAATCTGTGAATGTTCAGCAGTTTTTCGGCACTTTCCATGTCAAACACAAAAGTGCTGACGGTGGCAACGCCGCTTTTTCTGCGGTCCACGACGATTTCGGAAAACCGCACCGCCTGTTCCTCGCGTGAGGTGAGGTAAAAGCCCGCCCCAAAGTCCAGCCCTCGTGTTTGCTTCACGAGCCGAGGTTTTTCGACGGTGATGCTGCTTCCGTGGTATAATGTCATTGCCTACTCCGTAAAATTAAACTCTGGTTAATCAGGGCGACGCCGGCCGTACGGAAACCGGGATATTAGGCTCAGGCGTTCACCGCACTTTTTATAGGGGTTTTGACTTTATAGGTTTTAGTTCGATAGTGACAGATTCTTCATCCATTTCAGATGAAAGCATTGCTTCTTTCATGCGGATAATAAAGAATTTACTGTCTCTGTTAATAAAAACATATAATGGGTTTTCTTCGGTTTCTCCTCTTGCGCTGGATAATAAAACACCATCGGACAAACGCTTGTATCTTCCTTTTATGTCTGTGTTTGATTCCTCCTTGGCGAGTATTAGTATATCTGACTTTGAGGCAATTAGCGGATATTTCGCACTTGGATTTTTCTTTAGCAAGTCGCCAAAAACAAACGGTTTGTTTGCCAATAACCAGCGCAGAAATTCTAAATAAACATCTTGCCACTCCCTAACTTCATGCAATTCGTCATTGATTAGCACAGCATTGGGTTTTCTGCCCCGAACTATCTCTGGGCATTCATCATCAAGGGGGGATATAATATCCAAATTCGATGAAGACTTGGCCTCGTTCCAGTTGTTTTCCTGTTGCATTGTGAGGGGGAGAGAAAAAGTTTCCAGAAACCTCTCTATCATTTCAGCTTGGTGCTTGAGTATGTCGCTTTCACACCACGTCGCATTGTTGATGACATCGAGCCTATATTGGAGATTCGATTCAAACAATTTCCTTTTCTTATCTGCTAACGGTTTATTCCCCATAATTTCATTAAACTCCGTCAAAATCAAATTGCCGATATTATGTACATATTCATTATGAACTTCGTTCCAATTGTCGCCAATTTCTTTTTTCCAAGGCTTACTGCGCTCAATTCTTTGAGGCATTATGTGTTCAATGGTAATTTTTTTATCGCGAAAATCCACGGAAACTTTTGAGCGCGTTTCTTCGATTTTACCCAAAATGAATTTATTATACTTACTTAATCCTTTATAAAAATTGGCATTTTTTAGTCTGTCTGTGATTTCGACATCGTTTGGAGTACGCAGGGCATACATATTTCCCGACAACAATATTAGCATTTCTTCTTTGGCTTTTGTAAGCCAACGCTCATGATTTTTCTTAATGCTGTCACATAAAGTCGGGATTTCCTTGTTCTCCCCTTGGGTCAATTTCAACACACGGCGCCGGATTAAATATGTCCGGATAACGCTTAATGCGTTTGTTAGTTGTTCGTCATTCATTTTATTGTTATCAAATCCATATTGATGATATTCTAACAAGCCTAAAACAATAGGTTTGAACGCCTCCGCCTTTATGTCATGAAAAATATTTCGCAGTAACTCGGCAATTATTCTGTTTTTTTCGGTGTTTTGGGATATCAAGGCGACAGGCTCGGTTACATCGATCCAGCGGTACAATTCAACATAACGGGAAACATCAGTGACAAAGGCAGTTTTGTCTCCGCCATAAAGCTTATCAACAAACTGTGTGAACAGAGCATACAACTCTTTAGTGTTGTTTTCGCTCACAACCTTGAAATACTTGCTTTGCTTGTACTGCATTATATCCCGGAAGAAATAGGATGTACGTTCATGCAAAACATTTTCGATTTTCGGATGCCAAATGGTTTCATATATCTTCGTTTGCTTGTCAGCATCCAAGCCAAGCAGGATATAGTTGCGTATTAAGTCAGCGAATGTAAGGGGCTTGCCAAGCGAGTTAAGCGTTTCAAAAATAATCTGCGGGTCTTCCCCCTTGTAAGGTCTGTTGTCAAGCGAAATGCACGCCACATTCATGCATGAAAGAGCTTCAACATATTCTAATTCGCCAAAGTTTTCCTGTTTCAGTTTTTGAATAAAAAGATCATAGCCATCTGTTATCTTCCCTGGTATCGACTCGCCGCCGTTTATAAGGGCGCGGTAGGCATCCCAATCCTGCGTAACTTGCTTCAATTTTATTTTATCACTGAAAGACGATGTCGGGTTTTTTAGATACATATTTTCCAGATCTGCTTGTATATCCTCGCTGTCTGTCCAATCGCGTAATGCGATAAGTAACAACAGTGTAGTCGTTAATCTTTGTTGTCCATCTACTACAACTGTGCGATGGGCAAGCCCCACTTTTTCATCTTTCAAGACCAATACCCCGAAAAAATGTTCGAGCTTGTCTGTCTCGCTGTCGTTCCGCTTGCTTTCGATGATGCGGACTAAATCGTCAAAATATCTGTCGATTTCCTGCTTTCCCCACGAATAAGCTCTTTGAAATGGCGGAATGAAAAAGGACGAGCTGTTCTTGGACAAGACTCCACTGATACTTTCGGACACGACTTGCATTGGTCATCCTCCCGGCACGGCTGGTTTATGGTCGTTATTATATCACAAATCGAATGAAAAATCCATTTTTACCCCTACTCCAGCACCTGCCCCACATACACCCCCGTCCACGACCCCGCCGTCGCCGCGACTTGCTCGGGCGTACCCTGGGCAATGACGCAGCCGCCGCCGTCGCCGCCCTCGGGGCCCATGTCGATGATGTGATCGGCGCATTTGATCACGTCGAGGTTATGTTCGATGACGACGACGGTGTTGCCACCCTCGGTCAGCTGCTGGAGGATGTCCACCAGCTTATGGACATCGAAAAAGTGTAGGCCGGTCGTCGGCTCGTCGAGGATGTAGATGGTCTTGCCGGTGGAGCGGCGCGAGAGTTCGGTGGCCAGCTTCACCCGCTGGGCCTCACCGCCGGAGAGGGTCGTGGCGGGCTGGCCGAGCTTGATGTAGGAGAGGCCGACATCGTGGAGGGTGGAGATTTTGCGTTTGATCTGCGGTACATTCTCGAAGAAAGTATGGGCTTCCTCGACCGTCATGTCGAGAATGTCGTAGATGTTCTTTCCTTTATAACGCACGTCCAGGGTCTCGCGGTTATAGCGCTGGCCCTTGCAGACCTCGCAGGGGACGTAGACATCGGGCAAAAAGTGCATTTCTATCTTGATGATGCCGTCGCCGGCGCAGGCCTCGCAGCGGCCGCCCTTGACATTGAAGCTGAAACGGCCTTTTTTGTAGCCCTTCATCTTCGCGTCGGGGGTGGCGGCAAAGAGGTCGCGGATGTGGTCGAAGACGCCGGTGTAGGTGGCGGGGTTGGAGCGAGGGGTGCGGCCGATCGGCGACTGGTCGATGTCGATGACCTTGTCCAGTTGTTCGATGCCGATGATGGCGGCGTGTTTGCCGGCGATGGTGCGGGCGCGGTTTAGCTCCTTGGCCAGACGCTTATACAGGATTTCGCTGACCAGCGAGCTCTTGCCGGAGCCGGAGACGCCGGTCACGCAGGTAAAGACGCCCAGCGGTATCTCGACGTCGATGTTTTTTAGGTTATTGGCGGCGGCGCCTTTGACATGTAGATGGCCCGTCGGCTGGCGGCGGCTGGCGGGGATGGCGATGGCTTTTTGGCCGCTCAGGTATTGGCCGGTGATCGAGGCGGGCGTGGCCATGATTTCGGTGGCCGTGCCGGTGGCGACGACCTCGCCGCCGTTTATGCCCGCGCCGGGGCCGATGTCGATGATGTGGTCGGCGGCCAGCATCGTCTCCTCGTCATGTTCGACGACGATGAGGGTGTTGCCCAGGTCGCGCAGGCTCATCAGGGTCTTTAAGAGCTTGGCGTTGTCGCGCTGGTGGAGGCCGATGCTGGGCTCGTCCAGGATATAGCAGACCCCGACCAGGCCGGAGCCAATCTGGGTGGCCAGGCGGATGCGCTGGGCCTCGCCGCCGGACAGGGAGGATGTCGCCCGCGCCAGGGTCAGGTAATTTAAGCCGACGTCGCAGAGAAAGCCTAGGCGGGCGTGGATTTCCCGCAGGATGCGGCGACCGATCAGACGTTGCTGGGGGGTGAGGGTGTCGGGGCTACATTCAGGGGGCCCCGCGAGAAACTCAGGGTGTTCTTCCCCTGAGTTTCCAGAACATTGCGGGGTGACGGTGGGGGGGATTTGCGGGGTGACGGCGGGGGGGTGCGGGGTGACGGGGGCGATGCCGGCCATGAATTCATACAACACATTAATTGGCATCGAGGTAATTTCAAATATATTACGCCCCGCGACCGTCACTGCCAGCGATTCTTTTTTCAGGCGCATGCCCTGACATTCATGGCAGGGGGTGATGCTCATAAAGCTCTCGTACTCGGCTTTCATCCCCTCCGAAGACGTCTCGCGGTAGCGCCGTTCCATGTTGCGGACGAGGCCCTCGAAGGCAATGGGGTAGACACCCCGGCCCCTTTGGCCCTGATAATGGACCTCGACCTCGCGGCCGCCCGTGCCGTGGATTAAGATTTCCTGTACCTCGGCGGACAGCTCGCCAAAAGGGGTGTCGAGGCTGAAATGATAGGCCTCGGCCAGGGCCTGGAGGATGGCGTGGGTGAAGCTGCCCGGGTCGGTGCTGCTGGCCCAGCCGGGCGGGGCGAAGGCACCGTCCTTTATCGACAGGCGGCGGTCCGGTATCATCAGTTCCAGGGCAAATTCCATCTTATAGCCTAGGCCGGCGCAGACGGGGCAGGCCCCGAAGGGATTATTAAAGGAAAAATTGCGCGGCTCAATCTCGCTCAGGCTGACACCGCAGTCCGGGCAGGCAAAGCTGGTGGAGAAATTGAGGACATGGGCGGGGGCATCGTCGGCGGCAGGGCCGGGGGCGTTTTCATCAACCGGGTCATGGCCAGCAGGCTTCGCAGCACCCGCCACATCGACCGTCAGCAGCCCGCCGGCCAGCTCCATGACATTTTCCACTGAATCGGCCAGGCGTTTTTCTATCCCGTCGCGGACAACGAGGCGGTCAACAACGATGTCGATATTATGTTTGATGTTTTTGTCGAGTTTGATGTCCTCCGACAGCTCGTAGAGGCTGCCGTCTATCTGCGCCCGTACGTAGCCGGAGCGACGGGCCCGCTCCAGCACCTTGGCGTGTTCGCCCTTGCGCCCGCGCACGATGGGGGCCAGCAGTTGGATGCGCGTTCCCTCGACCAGTTCCATCACCTGATCGACAATCTGGTCTATCGTCTGGCGGCGTATCTCACGGCCACAGTCCGGGCAATGGGGAATGCCGATGCGGGCGTAGAGCAGACGGAAATAGTCATAGACCTCGGTGACGGTGCCGACGGTCGAGCGGGGGTTGCGGTTGGTCGATTTTTGGTCTATCGATATGGCCGGCGAGAGGCCCTCGATCTTCTCGACGTCGGGCTTTTCCATCTGGCCCAGGAACTGGCGGGCGTAGGAGGAGAGCGACTCCATGTAGCGGCGCTGGCCCTCGGCATAGATGGTGTCAAAGGCCAACGAGCTCTTGCCCGAGCCGGAGATGCCGGTCAGGACGACCAGCTCATTGCGGGGGATGTCGCAGTCGATGTGCTTCAGGTTATGTTCGGCGGCACCGCGGATGCGGATGAGGTCGGGGGTATCCCCCGCTGCGAGGGGGGTTTCCCCGCTTTGCGGAGGGGTGGGGGTTTTCGGGGTTTTCATGGTGTTTTATAGGTCTCCTAACTCATTAAGTTTCGTCTTCAAGGCCACTATTCTGGCAAAAATAGCTTCGCCAAAATCTGGCAAAAGATCTGGAGGGCTGGCAATCAATAACTCTGAAAGACGGGCCTTGATGGCCATTCTTCCATAGAAAAAGCGCCAACGTTGGATATTTATTTGCGTCGCAAACCAACACAGTTCATTCAAGGACATCTTATATTTAGGTATTAAAACCCTGACCGAACTGCCGCCATTTCCCCTTGCCATAAATCTCCACGGCTGCACATATGCTTGCCCAAATGCCGTGACCGTTATGCCGCCTGCCTCGAATACCTCCCCCGGCTCGTCTGAAACCAGCCTGACGACACTGTTGAACATATCTCCGCTGGATATATAAGGGCAACTGCCGACCGTATAATTCTTTTCTCCGAAAGATTTGCCATTATGTACTTCAAAAAAATGGCTGAGCGGTTTATTTGTGTTTAAGGGAAGAGGCTTTAATGCGGTATTTATCAGGGGGAAATGTTCCAACACTTCACCGGCAATTTCCGGCATCGCCGTGACCGTCTGGAATATGGACATCAAAAGGGATTTCTTGACGCTTAACAATTCCGCTTCTGTCATTTTCGGTTGTTCCAACCATTGCTGGGGGCTAAATTCCTGTCCAGCCAAAACACGCTGCCCCTTAATGGTAGTGGCTATGGGAGAAGTAAATTTTGCCTTTTTTTGAAATGCCCTAAAACAACGGATTATTTCGGGTATTTGGGAGCCTTCGCAGTGTATCCTTTTGCCTTTTAGTTTTTCAAAGCCATCATTCCAGATACGGGCCATAAATACAGGGCTTTCGTCGTCCATGGGTATATGCGCTTTGGCTATGAGTATGGAAGTGGGTGCGGCTGTCGGGTAAAAAAGCTCCTCCGGCAGGCTTATCACGGCGACCAGGCTGTGTTTTTTTATGAACACGGCCCGCCACATCGCATTCTCGGCATCGGCAAAAATCCCCGCCTTTACAACACAGGCCAACATGCCCCCTGGCTCCAATGCGTCCATGGCGGCATCAATAAAATCACGTTCGAGTTCGTTTTCCTGTGAAAACGGCGGGTTCAAAAAAGCCCTGGTGAATTTACCCCTTATGTTTTCCCTGTTATGCTCATCAAAGCAATCACCGTTTTCTATATGGCTTTTCCCGTCACCCCTGAAAAACATGTTCAAGGTAGCCAATGCCCAGACCGTCGGATTTGTGTCGAAGCCATAGAGTGATTGCTTTATTTTTTCGACCGCTTTAGGCCCTTTTGCTGTTGACATCATTTTGTCGAAGGCTGATACCAAAAAACCACCCGTTCCGCTTGCTATGTCAATTACCCTGTCAGACATGCCGGCATCAACCAAATCTACGCACAGCTTCGTGATATGCCGGGGGGTGAATACTATCCCCAAGGCGTTATTGTCATATCCATAACGCAAAAATGCTTCGTAAAGCAGTCCCAGAAAATCGGTGTCTGTTTGGAGTACCGAGCGGATGTTAAGCTGTTTCAGCAAGGATACCAGGCGCTTGATTTTCGGGGCAAGTCTGTCGTAATCATTCCCTGTCATTTTCAGGGCATCTTCTAATCGGCGCTTTTTGCCCTCGTCCAAATCAATGCTTTCGGAAATGGCCGCTTCCACCAGGCTATTGATGGATTCTAGTTCTTTTCCCTGTGATAGTTCAATTTCACCTTGATACAGCGCCGTAATTATTGCGCCGATTACTTTAGGGCGCAGCGGGGCTTCGATTTTTGCACTCCTAAGTATTGAGGAAATCGCGATGGCGGCTTCGATGAATTCAGAACTGCTGGGTATTGATACCGTGGTGTTGGCATCATCTGCTTGCAAGGCCAGCTCGACCTCCCGTTTGGAGGGGATGGTGCTCAATTCATAAGCACGGGATTTGAGTAACTGCCAGCCTGAATCTGTCAAATACCGGACCACGACTTGATGGCCATTGTCATCTTCGCCGGCAAAGCCGATGGCAACGCCGACAGCCAGCTTGATGGTATATCTTCCCGCCCTGTTGATGGTGTCCGCATACCCGGTTGCTTCATCTATCGCTTGATTGATTTTCCTGAAATCATTTTTCGCCTCAATAATCATCATGGGCAAGGATTTGTGGCATAATAAAAAATCCGGCCTGGCCGCATCCAAGCCAATGTCGGGGAACATATCAACTATTTCTTGTTCTTCAAGAAAGTCGCCGTTTTTTGCAACATGGGCGACATCCCATCCGCGCTTGGCGGCGACATCACGCACAAAGTATCTTACGCGGCTCTCGGCTCTTTTTTTGTTTTTCATAAACCATGTCTCTCCTTACGAGTTTTTGATTAGGTCACCTTATGAGAATAGCATAACACAAAAATTCCGGTTTGTACAGCATTTTCCGAACAATAGTTCGATAATTTTAAACCCGCAAGAAAAAATAGTCACACTTTTGCGACCTTTTGTCTTGCCATCCCGCGCCGTGATATTATATGACATGGTAAAAATGTAGAGCGGGGGCTAAAACTCCCGCCGACTAGAAAAGGAGAGAAAATGGAAAACGTCAAAAAATTCTACGACGCACTGTCAAATGACAAGGAGCTGCAGGAGCGGGCAAGCGCCCTGAACAAGGAAGGTGAGAAGCCGGATGAGGCCGCTGTTAAAGCTGCCATCATCGCCTTTGCCAAGGCCGAAGGCTACGACTTCTCGGCTGCCGATTTGGATACCTATGCCCATACGGCAAGGCCGCTCACGGACGAAAGCCTCGATGCAGCTGCGGGTGGGGTGTACAGCTCCAGTAATTGCTTCTGCGCCGTCGGTGGTGGCGGACATGATGATGAGTCGGGACATACCTGCGGCTGCGTCGTCTACGGATCCGGCGTAAAAGACAATAAAGGCAATGTTTTAGCCTGCTATTTTGCCGGTTGGATTGTCTGATTGATGGCGGGGCTAAAACTCCCGCCGTCTAGAAAAGGAGAGAAAATGGAAAACGTCAAAAAATTCTACGATGCACTGGCAAACGACAAAGCCATGCAGGAGCGGGTCAGCGCCCTGGTGAAGAAAGAGGAAAAGCCGGATGAGGCCGCCGCAAGGGCTAGTATCGTTGCTTTTGCCAAGACCGAAGGTTATGACTTCTCGGTCGCCGACCTGGATGCCTATGCCCACATGGCGAAACCGCTCACGGACGAAAGCCTTGATGCCGCTGCGGGCGGGGCGTTTAGCAACCACAATTGCTTTTGCATCGTCGGCGGCGGCGGGAAGGACCCGGTGACGGGCAATACCTGCGCCTGCGTCATCTACGGATACGGAAATGCCGATGAAAACAGAAATTTTTTAAACTGCATGGGACTTGGGGTAATCGATCATTATCTATAAGGTGAACTACGAAAAACGAAATTGTGCCCACGCTTTGCGTGCTATGCATGGCGTGGGATGGCTAGTCCGCAAAAACGCGGAGAAAAGGAGAACAAAATGGAAAACGTCAAAAAGTTCTACGATGCACTGGCACACGACAAAGCCATGCAGGAGAAGGCAAGTGTCCTGAACAAGGAAGGTGAAAAGCCGGATGAGGCCGCCGCGAGGGCTAGTATCGTTGCTTTCGCCAAGGCCGAAGGTTATGACTTCTCGGTCGCCGACCTGGAAGCCTATGTCCACACGGCGAAACCGCTCACGGACGAAACTCTCGACGCTGCCGCGGGTGGGGCGTTTAATTGTTCTAATTGTTTCTGTATCGCTGGCGGCGGTGGGAAGGACCCGGTGACGGGCCATACCTGCGCCTGCGTCATTGGCGGCGGCGGCAAAAACGACGAGCTGGGCAAAAGCCTGATTTGCGTTTTAATCGGCAGCATCGGCGAACCCAGGTAAAGAAGCCGGGTTATATACAATAACAAAGCGGGCCGGGCATAAACTGCCACGGCCCGTTTTTTTGCTGTGATAATTATTTTATCGCTCCTCCAGATACTGCCGCATCTCCACCATCCTATCCCTAAGCTCGGCCGCTTTTTCAAAATCCAGCTCCGCCGCCGCCCTCTTCATCTGCTTCTGCGTGGCGGCAATGGCTTTTTCCAGTTCGGCGGCATCCATCGACTCAAAATCCTTGGCGAAGTCCGTTTCCTCTGGCGTAAGCTCTTTTCTGGTCACGCTGATCAGGTCGCGGACGGCTTTTTGGATGGACTGGGGGGTGATGCCGTGTTTTTCATTGTAGTTTTGCTGGATGGCGCGGCGGCGTTCGGTCTCGTCTATCGCCATCTGCATGGAGTCCGTGACGTGTTCGGCGTACATGACGACGCGGCCATCCGCGTTGCGGGCGGCGCGGCCAACGGTCTGGATCAGCGAGGTGCCGGAGCGCAGAAAACCTTCCTTGTCAGCATCTAGGATGGCCACCAGTGATATTTCGGGGATGTCCAGGCCCTCGCGCAGCAAGTTTATCCCGACCAAAACATCGAAAACATCCAGGCGCATCTCGCGGATGATCTCGCTCCGCTCGAGGGTGTCTATGTCGGAGTGGAGGTAGCGGACGCGGATGCCGACCTCGCGCAGGTAGTCGGTCAAATCCTCGGCCATCCGCTTGGTCAGGGTGGTAATCAGGACCTTGCCTTTGGCGGCGGTCGCCTGCTTGATCTCGCCAATCAGGTCGTCTATCTGCCCTTCGACGGGACGGACGAAAATCTCGGGATCCAAGAGACCCGTCGGGCGGATGACCTGCTCGGCGCGGAATAGTTCGTGTTCTTCCTCGTAGACGGCAGGGGTGGCGGAGACGAAGAGCATTTGGTTTATCCGTTCCTCGAACTCATGGAAAGCCAGGGGACGGTTGTCCTTCGCCGAAGGGAGGCGGAAGCCGAATTCGACGAGGGTGGTCTTACGCGACTGGTCGCCGGCGTGCATCCCGCGAATTTGGGGGATGGTCATGTGCGATTCGTCGATGATCATCAAAAAATCGTCGGGGAAGAAGTCTATCAGGGTATGGGGCGGCTCGCCTGCATTCATGCCGTTTATGTGGCGGGAGTAGTTTTCGATGCCGGAGCAAAAGCCCGTCTCGCGTAGCATTTCGATGTCGTAGCGCGTCCGCTCGGCGATGCGCTGGGCCTCCAGGAGCTTGTCCTCGCTTTTGAAGAAACGCAGCCGCTCCGCCAGCTCGTCTTCTATCTTTTTCAAAGCCGGCTCCATCGCCCCGTCCTCCACCACATAGTGCGAGGCGGGGTAGATGAAGACATAATCCAGGATGGCCTTTACCCGCCCGGTCAGGACGTCGAACTCCGATATCCGCTCGATCTCGTCGCCAAAGAGCTCTATCCGTATCGCCGTGCCCTCGGCGGCGGCCAGGTAGACCTCTACCACGTCCCCCTTGGCCCGGAAGGTCCCGCGCCTAAAGTCCATCTCGCCCCGCTCGTAGCGGATTTCAATCAGCTTCCGCAAGATGTCGTCGCGCTCCCGTATCATGCCCGGCCTAAGCGATAGGGTCATGTCGCGGTAGTATTCGGGATTGCCGATGCCGTAGATGCAGGAGACAGAGGCGACGACGATCACGTCGCGGCGCTCGACGATCGAGGCCGTCGCCGAATGGCGCAGCTTGTCGATCTCGTCGTTTACCGAGGAGTCCTTGGCGATGTAGGTGTCCGACGAGGGCACGTAGGCTTCGGGCTGGTAATAGTCATAATAAGAAACAAAATACTCGACGGCATTGTCGGGAAACATTTCCTTGAACTCGCCGTAGAGCTGGCCAGCCAGGGTTTTATTGTGGGCAATGACGAGGGTGGGGCGCTGGAGGGCCTGGATGATGTTCGCCATCGTGAAGGTCTTGCCGGAGCCGGTCACGCCGAGCAGGGTCTGGAACTGGTTTCCGCGGCGGAAGCCGTCGACAAGGGCGGCGATGGCTGCGGGCTGGTCGCCGGTCGGGATGAAGGGGGCTTGGAGGTCAAAGGGGGTCATGGGGCTAGTGTAGCATATGGGGGAGGGTTTGCGCTATCTGTTTCTCAAAATCGGAATTGATTTTTTGGGTCTTATTAAACTCTGCATATTCCAGACGGGCTTTGTCTTTTGCGTCTTGCATGGACACGTTGCCCTTGCTGGTCAATACCTTGTAGCGCCGAAATCGTATAAAATTCTCTCGTTATGGGGCTGTCCTTGTCATAATCAACGCTGATTTCGGCAAAAATATCGGTGATTTGCAACCAAATACGGCGTTCGCTGGCGCGGATTGAGCGGACGCGCTCTAATAATTCTTTGAAATAATCTTTGCCAAATACCGTTTCGCCCTGTTTCAAACGTTCGTCATCCAGCACAAAGCCCTTTGTCATAAACTCCCGCAGAATTTTCCCCGCCCACTGCCGAAACCGCGTGGCTTTCAAGGAATTGACCCGATATCCGACGGAAATGATGGCATCAAGGTTGTAAAACACTATTTCCCGTGCAATGTTTCGGCTCCCCTCTTGTTGAATTGTTTCCATTTTGGAAACAGTTGAAGCCTCCACAAGCTCCCCACTATCAAATATGTTCGCAAGGTGCTTGCTTATTGCCGGAACACCCACGCCAAACAACTCACCCATTGCTTTTTGCGTAAGCCATATGGTCTCATCTTTTACAAGGGCGTTTATTTCATTCTCGTTATCCAGTTTATATAGTTGATATTGCAAACTGCTTTTATCCATTTACATCCCCTCTTATTTGCCGCTAATTGTTGTTTATTCATGAACCACAAACATCCCAATGCCTGGAACACGCCTGGCCAATATGTTTGAGCTTTCCTTCTGCTTTTAGCGATTCCACCTCGCAGACTACCGTGCGGCGGGATAATCCTGCTCATTCCCAAGCATCGCTTTACTTGGGTAAATTGCTTCATGTGGCTAGTATAGCATATGGTTCTTTGCTTGTAAAGCATTTCCAAACATTTGTTCGAGTCTTTTTTTGCTAACTCCATTAAACCCCATACATTCAAGCCATGTCGCAAGATGGTTGTCGTTTTTGCCTACGCTATAAGTTTTATTAAGTTTACTTCACGCAACTAATTGCGGGGAGTAGTGGGATATGTTACAATTGCGAGAGAAACCGCGCTTTTTCTTAATTGTCAGAGAGATCAATGTATGTAAAAGTAACATTAGGATGCGTGAATCATGTCAGGGGGACGGGGGTTTTGCCTCCGTCCCTTGTCTCTTTAAGCTTCAATAAATCGCATTGCAGACGAAG
>Ga0099364_10000072_pt1 | contig 158798 bp, 147 predicted proteins | sample TergutTh196P3_FD_73070 | JGI IMG/M metagenome (GOLD analysis project Ga0099364, IMG submission 73070) | Microcerotermes parvus P3 segment gut microbial communities from Pointe-Noire, Republic of the Congo - Th196 P3 | ecosystem: Host-associated > Arthropoda: Insects > Digestive system > Gut ... | reverse complement strand
TAGCACCTCCCATGCTAGCCGAGGAAATTAGCAGTTATAATGTCGAAAAGGTGCAGGATTTTTATTCGGGAATAACTGATATAGCAGATATAAACGGGCTATGGTATTTCATCACATCGTCTGTGAGTTATGAACCCCGCTATTTCTATGATACAACCCATGCTCGCACAGCCATTGGAAATATAATGATTGCCAAAATGTTCGGAGATAATAGCTTATATATTCCAGACGATTTCGGCATTTGGATGACAAGCGAAAACGTAGATTTGGTTATTGAAGCAGGTTTTGGCGAAGAAGCGATTTTACAAAAGCTATCCACCGAAGAGTACACAGCCGAGCTTCCAGTTTTGATGTATCACCACCTGACAGACAATGTTGGTACATATTCAGCCATTTCTATTTCTGGCTTTGTGGAGCATATGGAAGCACTGGTGGAAGCGGGCTTCACAGCTGTGTCCTTGGAGCAGGTGATGGACTATGTTTATCGTGGAATCGACCTTCCGGAAAAACCTATTTTAATTACCTTTGATGATGGTTACGAAAGCAACTATACGGTTGCCTTTCCCATTCTTCAGGAATTTGGATTTCATGGAACAATTTTCGCCATTGGTGTTACCTATGATAAAAAAGATTTGTATAAAGATACTGAACGTCAGATAATACCCCATTTTGGTCATCAGGAAGCCAGAGAAATGGTGAATTCAGGTTTGATATCCATTCAGAGTCATAGCTTTGATATGCACAATGTGGAGGAAGAAGACGATCCTTTCCGAGACGGAGTTCTGCAATTTTCATATGAAAGCGATGATGAATATTTAGATATGTTCAGGAATGACCATGCCTTGATGGAGGCACTCTTACAAGATTATGGAGACATCATTGCCTTTGCATACCCTTATGGCAGAATTAGCACAATCAGCGCAGTTCTTCTCAACGAGCTGGGAGTCAAGCTGACCTTTTCGGTAGACCCTGGAATAAACACGATTATTAAAGGTCTACCCCAGAGCTTATTTGCTCTAAAACGCTTCAATATGGACGACGATGTTAGCCCCGAAGATATGCTGGCGATGATTGGCGGATAACACGGGGAAAAAGGGTCAGGCAGCTAGGGAAGTACAAAAAGGAGCGTTCATTCTAAGTAATTACAATAATTCTAACTTTTTAGGAGAAAATCGACTACCTCGTCTTTACTAGCGAAGCGAAGCAATCCAGACACCGATTTGCAGGTTGTAGCATAGAATCACACAAATTACCCAGTCTTGATTCCTTTGTCACAGTGTTCCACACAACGACAAAACTGGAATTCTGATAAATTACGATGAAAATTTTTATTAGGAGAAAACATATGATTGAGCTTCCAGAAGCCCACACTTTAGCCACACAGTTAGGCGAAGCCTTCATAGGCAAAACCATCGTCAGCGCAGCAGCCAATACATCGCCTCATGGTTTCGCTTGGTACTCAGGCGACCCAGAGCTGTATAATGAGAAACTCGCTGGTAAAAAAGTATCCGCCACGGCAGCATATGGAGGGAGACCCGAAATGCTGGCAGACGGTATGATAATTTCGTTCTTCGATGGAGTTCGTTCCCGCTATCTTGGAAAAGATGAAAAGCGACCTGTCAAACACCAGCTGTTAATAGAGTTTGAAGATGGCAGCGCATTATGCTGCACAGTACAAATGTATGGCGGTATGATGGCTTTTCCTGATGAACCACGCGATGATTTTTACTACAATGTCGGCAGAGAAAAGCTTTCGCCTTATACAGAAGCATTTGATATGGTATATTTCGATGGTTTATTTGATGGCATAAAAAAATCGCTCAGTGTAAAAGCACTCCTTGCCACTGAACAACGAATCCCAGGATTGGGTAATGGTGTATTACAAGATATTTTATTCAATGCCAAGATTCATCCCAAAAGAAAGGCAGAATCACTATCTGAAAATGAGCGTGAACTGCTGTATAAGGCAACTGTATCAACCCTCAAAGATATGCGAGAAGCCGGTGGTCGCGACACAGAAAAGGATCTTTTCGGCGAATCCGGCGGTTATAACACGATTTTGTCAAGCAAAACCCTGGCAAACCCCTGCCCCGTATGCGGCGGCAGCATTAAAAAAGAAGCCTTCCTAGGCGGCAGCGTCTACTTTTGCCCAACATGCCAAGTGCTGTAAGGTGGTTATGACTAGTTTTGTTATACTGCTGCTTCTAGTATAGAAGCATTTTACAACGTATAAACTAATTATTTGCATTCAGTAGTATGGAAACTAACTCAATAAATTTGCTAGTCCTTTCGATAGTTTTATTGTGTATAGAAAACTGATGCCACTATCATGGCAGATTGAGGTGTTGACGAATGAGTATGACAGATAATAAAAAAGAACAGGAACGCTCCGAGTTACATCGCACAATATGGGGTATTGCCAATGCCCTTCGCGGTAGCGTGGATGGTTGGGACTTTAAGCAATATGTCCTTGGGATGTTGTTTTATCGCTATATATCGGAAAACCTCTGCGCATATATCAATGAGGGTGAATACGCTGCTGGTGATACAGCCTTCGATTATGCCCAGCTCGCTGATGGAGATGCGGAGCCAGCCCGCGATGACCTCGTGAACACAAAGGGCTTTTTCATTCTGCCGAGTGAGCTTTTTGAGAATGTCTTGCAACATGCAGCATCAGATGAAAACCTGAACGAAACCCTTGAAAGTGTCTTTAAAAACATAGAATCCTCCGCCCATGGAACAGACAGCGAAGGAAACTTCAAAGGTTTATTCGACGATCTCGATGTAAACAGCAACAAACTCGGCAGTACAGTGGCGCAGAGAAACGGACGACTAGTGAAGCTTATGAACGGTATAGCGGAGATGAAGCTGGGTGATTACAAAGAAAATACCATTGATGCTTTCGGTGATGCATACGAGTTTCTTATGGGGATGTACGCAAGCAACGCAGGTAAAAGCGGAGGAGAATACTACACACCCCAGGAGGTTTCTGAGCTACTCACTCGCATAGCTCTAGTGGGTCGGACTGAAGTGAACAAAGTTTATGACCCCGCCTGCGGGAGCGGATCACTTTTGCTCAATTTCGCAAAAATCCTTGGGAAAGACAAAGTGCGCCAGGGCTTCTTCGGACAGGAAATCAACATCACCACTTATAACCTTTGTCGAATAAATATGTTTCTCCATGATGTGGACTTCGATAAATTCGACATTGCTCACGGCGATACGCTAACTGACCCGATGCATTGGGATGACGAACCTTTTGAAGCAATCGTATCGAACCCACCATATTCTATTAAATGGGCGGGAGACGACAACCCTTTGCTTATTAATGACCCTCGCTTTTCGCCTGCGGGTGTTCTCGCACCAAAATCAAAGGCTGACCTTGCTTTTATCATGCATAGCCTGTCATGGCTCGCAACAAGCGGAACTGCGACTATTGTATGCTTCCCTGGGGTATTTTATCGCAGCGGCGCAGAGCAAAAAATCCGCAAATACCTCATTGACAACAATTTCATCGACTGCGTGATACAACTCCCAGACAATCTATTTTATGGAACTAGCATAACCACCTGTATCATGGTGATGAAAAAGTCGAAAAGCGAAAACAGCACCCTATTCATAGATGCTAGCCGTGAGTTTGTCAAAGTAACCAACAACAACAAGCTGATGCAAGAAAACATAATAAAAATAGTCGCTGCATATACTGACCGCTCAGACATCGAGTATTTCGCAAGACTTGTACCCAACAGCGAGATTGCTGAGCAGAACTACAACCTTTCTGTCAGCACATATGTCGAACAGGAAGACACTCGCGCGGTCATCAATATCGTGGAGCTAAACGCAGAAATAGAGCGAATTGTAGCACGGAGCGATGTGCTGCGGAATGAAATTGCTGCGATTGTTGCTGAGATTGAGGGGGGATAAAACTAATGAATGAAAATAGAATAGATTACATAATAAATAATGCTAAACGAAGCATGGAAGTTGAGGGATTCGTTATTGATGATGAGTTGGAGCGAACTGTACGTAGCATATTAAATGGTGAACTAACAAGAACCGAATTCATTGAGAAATTAAAACTTAAAGCCATGAGGTATGCATCTGGTGAAATATGAATATGGTGGTGTCGAATATGAGGGTGAAACATTTTATTGTTATCCTGATTCGGATGTATTAATGAATAAATTTAATATAATGGATGGTGAAAAGCTACAGGAAATCGAACGCGAAATATCATTTACGAATATTTCATTTCTTGGCGAGAACCCGCTTAAAGGTGCATTGGATTTTAAGTACCTTTTGAAAATCCATAAATTCATATTCGAAGATATTTACGGTTGGGCTGGGCATATTCGTGGTGTTGGATTTTTCACCAAAGGTGATGCTATGTTTTGTGTTGCTGATAAGATACCAGAATACGCTGACAATACTTTCGGAAAACTACGAGCAGAAAAATGGCTACGAGGTCTGGAGCGAACAGAATTCATTGAGCGGCTTGCGTATTATATGGGAGAAGTTAATGCTCTGCACCCTTTTCGTGAAGGAAACGGTCGGACACAGCGGGTATTCTTTGCTGAACTGGCACGTCGGGCAATGTATAATTTGAATTATTGTCTTGTCAATCCTGACGAATTGCTGGAAGCTGATATTGCAATATATAACAAGGATTATTCAATGCTGACGGCGTTGTTGGAGACGATGTTAACGAGAATAGGGCAGGAGTGACAGTGATGATGCGATTTGAAAGCTTGATAAAGGAACTAAATAGTTGCTATAATGGTGGAGTATTATGGAAGAAGAAATAAATAACCAAATTGAAGAAAACGATAAGAGCAGCATGGAAATCAAAAGCTTCAATTATACTGAGTGGCAAAGAAGCCTTTGGGAAGACTTAACGCTTGAGGAAGTATTTGAACATGCAAAAAATGCACAAGAAAAGCATAAAGTACCTGATGAGGTCGATGAAATATGACGAAACTTGATAATTTGATTGCGGAGCTGTGTCCAGATGGGGTTGAGTATAAGCCGTTGGGGGAAATAGCAACTGAAATGTATCGTGGTTCCGGAATAAAACGTGATGAAGTCACTGAAACAGGCTCTCCATGTGTCAGATATGGAGAGATATACACATCATATGGTGTGTGGTTCGATACCTGTCTATCACGTACCAAGGTAGGGAAGAAGACATTTACACATGGTGATATTTTGTTTGCAATAACCGGTGAAAGCATCGAAGATATAGCTAAATCATGTGCATATATAGGACACGATACTTGTTACGCTGGTGGTGATATTGTTGTAATGAAGCATAAGCAAAACCCGAAGTATCTTGCTTATACATTATCTACATACGAAGCACAAGCGCAAAAGAGTAAGGGTAAGATTAAAAGTAAGGTTGTGCATTCTAGCATTCCTGCGCTTAAGGAAATTATCGTCCCTCTTCCCCCGCTCCCTATACAAGAAGAAATTGTCCGTATACTTGATAATTTCACAGAGCTCACAGCGGAGCTTACAACGGAGCTTACAGCGAGGAAAAAGCAGTATGAGTATTATCAAAACGAACTGCTGACTTTCGGCGATGATGTTGACTATAAGGAACTTAACGAGGTTTGTGACTATGTTGACTATCGGGGGAAAACACCAAAGAAGACAGACAACGGAGTGTTTTTAATTACTGCAAAAAACATACGAAAAGGCTTTATTGACTACGAAACCTCGAAAGAGTATATAGCTGCTGAAGACTACGATGAAGTCATGCGGCGCGGCAAGCCTCTTATTGGCGATATCTTGGTTACAACAGAAGCTCCTTGTGGACACGTCGCACAACTTGAGCGTGATGATATTGCTTTAGCACAACGGGTAATTAAATATAGAGGGCGAGCAGACGTTATAAATAACGCCTATTTGAAACACATCCTGCTTGCAAGCGAGTTCCAGACAAAGCTGCTGAGGGCTGCGACAGGTGGAACTGTGAAAGGAATCAAAGGGAGCAAGCTCCACAAGCTAACAATTCCAATCCCTCCGCTGGAAGTGCAGACGCGCATCGTCGAAATCCTCGACCGCTTCGACACCCTGACCACCGACATCACAAACGGATTACCCGCCGAAATCACCGCCAGGCAAAAACAATACGAATATTACCGCGACAAATTATTATCATTCCCCGCAAAACAACAATCGCCATCGTAGGGGACGATGGCAATCGTCCCGCCGAGGATGGCAATCGTCCCGCCGAGGATGGCAATCGTCCCGCCACCGATGGCAATCGTCCCGCCACCGATGGTAATCGTCCCGCCACCGAAGGCAATCGCCGTCGTAGGGGACGATGGCAATCGTCCCGCCACCGATGGCAATCGACCCACCATCGATGGCAATCCCCCCACCAAAGGAAACAACCATGAAGGAATTACCACAACGAAAGAAAAACAGATTACAAGGATATGATTACAGCCAAAGCGGAGCGTATTTTATTACAATATGTACAAAAAACAGAAAAGCTTTATTTGGAGCTGTAGAAAACAGCCAAATGATATTAAATGAAATTGGAAAAATCGTAAAACAGGAAATCGAAAAAATCCCGACAATACGAGAAGAGTGTGTTATACATGAGTATATTGTTATGCCGAACCATGTTCACATGATTGTGGAAATAAAAAATACAGGAGATAATCCTAATTACATCGAAACACAACGGGACGATTGCCATCGTCCCGTACGGAGATCAATACCCAACATGGTGCAAGGGTTGAAGGGTGCAGTGACCAGACGATTAGGATTTTCACCTTGGCATCGTAATTATCATGACCACATTATACGCAATGACAAGGAATATACCCGCATCGCTGAATACATCATCAATAATCCCGTAAAATGGAACGAAGACCGATTTTATATATAGCTATGATTCTCATCGGGGGCAAGTCATCATTGTCGCTATTGAATCATAAGGAGGCACAGGTTTATGACTGATACCCAAAGGCAGCTTGTTGAATATATTGTTCAAGACATTGTTGCATATATCATGGAAGACATGAACTTGGAAATTGATGAGGCTATGTCGGTTCTTTTTAATTCTAGACTTTTTGATTTGCTACATGATGTGGAAACAGGGTTATATCTCGAAGGTTCATCCTATGTATATGAGTTTCTAAAAGAAGAGTTGGAGCAAGTAGATAATATAGAGATTGAAAAGCCAATTTCTTCATACAATATCATCACCAGCACAGAGGAATCCACTGTTGTTGCGGAATATATTCCACCATATCGTTCGGCGGCTGAATATCAGTCTGAAGCTGATTTGGAAAAAGAATTTATTGGGTTGCTGTCTGAGCAGGGGTACGAATATATCACCTTTCATAATGAGGCTGCTTTGATAAATAACCTGCGCATACAGCTTGAGGTACTCAATAAAATCGCATTTTCCGATGGTGAGTGGGAGCGGTTTTTCAGTGAGTGTATCGCAAGCGGAAACGAAGGTATTGTTGAGAAAACACGCAAGATACAAGACGACCATTTCCAAGTTTTAAGACGAGACGATGGAAGCAGCAAAAATGTATATTTACTTGATAAAAAGAATATCCATAACAACCGTCTGCAGGTAATAAACCAATATACCGAATCTGGCGGAACCCATGAAACACGCTATGATGTAACTATTCTCGTGAATGGGTTCCCATTGGTGCATGTTGAGTTGAAGCGGCGGGGTGTTGCCATCAGAGAAGCGTTCAACCAAATCAAGCGGTATCAGCGAGATAGTTTCTGGGCTGCAAGCGGTTTATATGAATATGTGCAAATTTTCGTAATCTCCAATGGAACGCATACAAAGTATTATTCCAATACCACGCGAAACGCCCATATCAAAGAATCTGCCGAAAGCGAGCGTCGTAGGAGCAAAAAGACCAGCAATAGTTTTGAGTTCACCTCCTACTGGGCGGACGGGAATAATAAAATCATCGCTGACCTTACGGATTTCACTAAGACCTTTTTCGCCAAGCACACAGTATTGAATATCCTCACACGCTATTGCGTTTTTACAAGTGAAGAGCTGCTCCTTGTAATGCGTCCGTACCAAATCGCAGCGACTGAGCGGATTATCAGCAGAATCGTTATATCAACCAATTATAAAAAGACAGGCACTACAGATGCTGGCGGCTATATCTGGCACACCACAGGGAGCGGAAAGACTCTGACTAGTTTTAAAACAGCGCAATTGGCTACCGAGCTGGAATCCGTTGATAAGGTATTGTTTGTGGTAGACCGCAAAGATCTCGATTATCAAACGATGAAAGAGTACGACCGCTTTGAAAAGGGTGCGGCGAATGCAAGCAAATCAACAAGGGAGCTGGAAAGGAATCTGAATGACCCCAATGCTCGAATCATTATTACAACCATTCAAAAGCTGGATGTTTTCATCAGTAAGAATAAGACCCATGAAATATATAAAAAGCATGTTGTACTTGTGTTCGATGAATGTCACCGTTCACAGTTCGGGGAGATGCATCAAAAAATAATCAAAGCGTTCCGTAACTACCATATCTTTGGGTTTACGGGAACACCGATATTTGCTGCAAATTCAAGTGGCGGCAAAATGCCGCCATTACGACGCACCACTGAGCAGGCTTTTGGCGATAAGCTTCATACATATACCATCGTTGATGCAATAAACGATGGGAACGTGCTACCCTTTCGCATCGATTTCATTGATACGATAAAGCAAAAGGATGATATCATTGACAAGGATGTACGGGCAATTGATATTGAGAGAGCAATGTCAGCACCTGAGCGGGTCAGGGAGATTGTTGCCTATATTATCGAACACTTCGACCAAAAGACAAAGCAGAGCTCATTTTATAGTTTAGGAGATCGGCGTGTGGCGGGATTCAATTCCATATTTGCTGTGTCCTCCATTCCCATGGCAATGAAGTATTACGAGGAGTTCAGGCGCATTGGTGCTATATCTCAGTCTACTGCATCTCAACCCACTACATCTCAACTCACAGGACATCCCCAACATACAATGTACACTCAACGTATAAAACCTCTGCGGGTAGCAACCATTTTCAGTTACAGTGCCAATGAGGACGATCCGGAGGATGCGCTGCCAGATGAGGAATTTGATAATGATAGGCTCGATAAGAGCTCCAGAGATTTTTTGGAATCCGCCATTTCTGACTACAATGCCATGTTTAGCACAAATTTCGACACTTCATCGGACAAGTTCCAAAATTATTACAGCGACCTTTCCCAACGTGTTAAAAATAGGGAGATTGATTTGCTCATTGTTGTCAATATGTTCCTCACCGGCTTTGATGCAACCACACTCAATACTCTGTGGGTAGACAAAAACCTTAGGCAGCATGGTCTCATCCAAGCATATTCTCGCACAAACCGCATACTCAACAGTGTTAAGACTTTCGGAAACATCGTCTGCTTCAGAGATTTGAAGCAAGCCACCGATGATGCTATATCTTTGTTTGGCGATAAAGAGGCTGGTGGCGTTGTGCTGCTTAAAACTTATGATGATTATTATAATGGCTTTGAACTCAACGGTGAATATAAGCCTGGATACATAGAATTGATAGCCGAAATCATGGAGCGGTTTCCACTTGGGGAAGCGATTATCGGAGAAGAAGCGCAAAAGGATTTTATTAGATTATATGGGTCTATATTGCGCTTGAAGAATATATTGACTGCTTTTGATGAGTTTGATGGCAACGAAATACTAAGCGACCGTGATTATCAGGATTATCAGAGCGTCTATATCGACTTATACCAGGAACTGCGCCCGAAAGACAGTGATGATAAAGAGTATATTAATGATGATATTATTTTTGAATTGGAACTTATTAGACAAATCGAGGTTAATATTGACTATATTCTCATGCTTGTGGAAAAGTATCATGAGTCCAATTTGGAAGACAAAAGTATTTTGACATCAATTGACAAGGCAATTAATTCTAGTATTCAGCTTCGGAGCAAGAAAGAACTGATTAGTAGCTTCGTAGCGAGAGTCAGTATATCCACGAGTATAGATGATGATTGGAAGCATTTTGTTCAGGAATGCTTCGATGATGATATTGCTGAGCTTATTGCTGATGAAAACTTGAAAGACGAGGAAGCCCGCCGCTTTGTTGATATTGCATTTCGTGATGGAGTTTTAAAAACGATGGGAACGGATTTTGATAAAATCATGCCGCCTGTTTCTCGATTCGGTGGTGGTAACCGTGTTGAGAAGAAAGAGGGGATTATCGATAAGTTGATGGTGTTTTTTGAGAAGTATTTTGGTTTGGTGTGATGGGGGAGCGGCGGGGCGATTGCCATCGCCCCTTACATATCGCCCCTTACATATCGCCCCTTACATGTTGCCCCTTACATGTTGCCCCTTACATGTTGCCCCTTACACATCGACTCTTACATATCACCTCTTACACATCGCTCCTTATACATCGACCTTTACATAGTATCATCGCTTGCTATGGTTCTTAGGGCTTTGAGGATGTCGGTTGTGGCTTCTGCGGGGGTTTTGTACTCTTTGTCTAGTAGGTAATTGGCGTAGTGTCGCACGCGGACTTGGCTTGGTGATAGCTGCGCTTTGTCACGGATGCGTATTTGTGGAAGCTTGCGTAATCCTTCTTTTGATTTGGGAGCATCGAATTCTTCTCGTAATGCTTTGATTTTGCTTAATAGCTCATGTTCGGTGCAAACAGCTATCATGTCTAGTCCAAAGTCAATTTCTATTATATCTTGCTCATCGCTATTGCCAAATCCGATTAATTTCAAATTAGAATCAATCTCATTGGCGGAGAGACTATTTTCGATTTGACCAAGCACAATTTCTCGGCTTTCTCGTAGATGGGGTAATTTTTGTGCTATTTCGAAAGCTTTTTCTTTGTCTCCTACCTTCATATAAATAAAGCACAATGCTGCGCGGGTTGTATGATGAACCTTTTCACTTTGATTGTTTGCTAGTACACGTTCACACAGGGAGACTGCTTGGGAGAGTTTAGCTGGGTCATCACTGAGGGCTAAAACTATTGCCAAATCAGACATTATTCCCTCATCGTTGGGAAATGTTTTTAATGCTTCTGAATAAATTTCTACAGCTTCATCTATTTCACCGTCTGTTATATGATTTTGGGCAGTGGTGAAAATGTTATTTCTCGTCTGTTGGTTGTTAATTTTATCCATTCCAATGAGAGCATCCACGCTGACTTCATATAAATTTGAGAGTGCGGGTAACATGGTGATGTCTGGCATGGTGTCGCCGCGTTCCCATTTACTCACACTTTGCGGGGAGACATTCAACATTCCAGCAACTTCTTCCTGGGTGAGGTCTTTTTTCTTTCGTAAAGCTTTTAGGTTTTCAGCGATATATAGCATTATATCTTCCTCCGATTGTTTATTATAATACTATTTTAACAGCAAATAAAGCAGCTTTCCATATCTCATTAGGCGATATATTTTCAACTATAGGGCGAATACTACTGTTGTTTGACATATTTTTAATTATGGCGTAAAATATCATGCAATGTGTAGGTATGAGTAAGCTGGGCAGTCGCGAGCGCAGGTTGAAAGACCGCGCCCGAGGAAAGTCCGGACTCCATAGGGCAGGGATAACGGGTAACGCCCGCCGAAGGCGACTTCAGGACAAGTGCAACAGAAATAAACCGCCATAACAATAGCCCAGAAATGGAATAATGTTTATGGTAAGGGTGGAAAGGCGAGGTAAGAGCTCACCCGGCGACTGGAGACAGCGCGCCGCTGTAAACTCTATCCCGGAGCAACACCGTGGGAGAACAGATGCTATGCATCAAGGCAAGCCCAGCCGTTCTCAGGAGGTGGCTTGAGCCCACTAGCAATGGTGGGCCTAGATAGATGGCTGTTCACGACAGAATCCGGCTTACAGGCTTGCTCACACCGCACATGCGTTAGTTAGGAGAGTGGAAAAATGCAAGATAATATAAAAGCTGTTGTTCTTGCAGCGGGGAAAGGTACTCGCTTGCAAACGGAAAATAATGAGCTCCCAAAAGTGATGAGAAATGCACGGGGAAAGCCTCTTTTATGGTATGTCCTTGATGGAATTTCATTTATCGATAAGTCTGAAATCATCATTGTAGTGGGATATATGAAAGAAGCTGTGACTGATTATTTTAGCGAATATATTTTTGCAGAACAATACGAGCAATTGGGAACAGGGCATGCGGTAAAAGCGGCGAAGGACTTGCTCGTCGATTTCAATGGTGCTGTTTTAGTTTGCTGCGGCGATATGCCTGCCATTAAGGGTGAGACGTATGAGAGCTTTGTGAAAGCACATTTCGATCAAGGAAATGTCTGCACCATACTAACTGGTGAGTCTTCTATTCAATTATCATATGGTAGAATCGTTCGTGATGATAAAAATGGCTTTGTGGAAATTGTTGAAGATAAAGATTGCTCTGAAGAACAAAAGAAAATAACTGAACTCAACAGCGGAGTCTACATTTTCGATTGTCAAAAAATGCTGCTTGCACTGGAAAAACTTGAAAATAATAATAATCAAAAGGAGTATTATCTCACCGATGTGCCTGCTATATTAAAAAATAGCGGTGAGCAAGTTGGGTTATATAAACGTGATTTAGGCGATGAAATCGTTGGTGTGAATACATTGGAACAGCTAGAACAGGTGGAAAAAATTATTGAAGGCAGAGAAAAATAATTTTACGTGGAAAAAAACTTGTAAGTGATGACTGTCTCAGTTTATGATAGCCACATCCGCATAGACATATTCATATAAAACAACAGATGTTTAATGGTGAAAATGTTATTGACATATCAGTCTTTTAGGGTATAATAGGCAAGCATCTATAAACCCGATGCAAGTCCATTATAAATAAAAAATCAATATTGGACCAATCCTTGCTCCTAGCTAGACTGGGGGCCATTAGACCAGAAGGAGGTATTTTATGGCTAAGACATCTGAAAACTATGAGCTCATGTACATAATCGATTTGGACTTGGGCGAAGAAGGTATCGCAGCTGCGATTGAAAGATTCAAGAACTTAATTGAAGAATATGGAACGATTAACGAGCTTGAAGAAATGGGAAAAAGGAAGCTGGCATATTTGATAAACGACAAGCCAGAAGGCTACTATGTCCTTGTCAAGTTTACAGCACCACCTAGTTTTCCAGCCGAGCTTGATCGTGTACTTGGTATTACAGATGGTATCATGCGCTCGCTCATAACAGTAATCGGCGAATAGTCTGTCTGTATTAAAGACAAAATAGCAAATATCAGCATCGACAAAAATAATGGACGTCCATTCCTTTTCACGGGTGGATAGTAGTAATTGATGTATTTGAAAGGAATGTACGAAAATGAACCAAATAGTTATCATGGGAAGAATGACTCGCGATCCAGAACTCAGACAAACACCCAATGGCATATCGGTTGCTTCTTTCACCCTCGCTGTTGACCGTGGTTTTACCCCGAGAGACGGTGGTGAAAGGCAGACGGATTTCATTGATGTGGTGGCTTGGAGAAATACTGCCGAATTTGTTTCAAAATACTTTACCAAAGGACAAATGGCTGCTGTAACTGGTCGTTTGCAAATTCGTGACTGGACAGATAAAGACGGCAACAAGAGAAGAAGCGCAGAGGTCGTTGCCGATAGCATTTTCTTCACAGAAAGCAAAAGAAGCAGAGAAGCAAGTCTTGGACAGACAGAATCCAGAGATGATTACAGTTCTAGTTTCTCCACTCCAGTTGAGGGTTCCGATTTCGCTGAGCTTGATATGGACGATGGCGAGCTTCCGTTCTAATGAAAAAAGAAAGCTTATGCTGAGCTAAAATAAATCCCTTCCCAATGACAGAAATAGTATCAGTAATGAATTAAGAGGTGAAATGAAATAAATGTCATACGAGAGAGATAATAGACAAAATAACCGTAGGCGCAGGAAAGTGTGTCAGTTCTGTGTTGATAGAGCCACAGAAATTGATTATAAAGATGCTGCAAAGCTTCGGAGATATATTTCGGAGCGCAGCAAGATATTACCAAGAAGAACAACAGGCGTATGCGCCCAACATCAAAGAAGACTGATGGTAGCCATTAAAAGAGCGCGCCAAGTCGCCTTGATGCCTTACATCACAGATTAGAAACTCTAGCATTTTGCCCCTACTTTTACTTTGAAGTAGGGGCATTTTCGCTTTTTTTTGCCTTTTTCCTTGACAGGAGTGGGGGAGCATACTATAATGTCTTTCATCGGAGACTCTCGCTTTTTTGGAAATCCTGACAGAGAACCAGTGCCGTGGGCTGAAAGTACTGGCTGGGAGAGTAGTGAGCAGGGGACACTCCGTAGTAGACTATAATTAGATATTGAATAAAGCGGGCGCATCAATGACGATGTGCCAATGCGGGTGGCACCGCGGGCTGTTTTGCTCGTCCCGGGAAATTTATTCCTGGGATTTTATTATTTTAGGGGGTACAAGTATATGCTTCGTACGCATCTTGCAGGAGAACTGCGCATTGAAAATATAGGTGAAGAAGTCAGACTTTCAGGCTGGGTAGACACTATTCGTGACCATGGTGGAGTTAAGTTTTTGGACTTGCGCGATTTCAGCGGAAAAACCCAAATAGTCATCCATGACAATGCCATGTTAAACGGAGTCAATCGAGAAGCTGTTGTGTCTGTTTATGGCAAGGTGCGCATGAGAGATGATGAGTCCATCAATCTAAAACTGGATACTGGTCATATTGAGGTCTTTGCTGAGAAACTAGAGCTTCTTGGACCTGCTAAAAGTATGCTTCCATTTGAAATAGATGAATCCACATCCACAAGGGAGGATGTTCGGCTCATGTATCGTTATCTTGACCTGCGTAATCCTGCCATTTCAAGTAACATCATTTTGCGAGCCCAGGTTATCAGCCATTTGCGTCAAGCAATGGAATCATTGGGTTTCATTGAAATCCAGACACCTATTCTCACAGCATCTTCCCCAGAAGGTGCTCGAGACTACATTGTTCCCAGTAGAAAGTTTAAAGGGAAGTTTTATGCCCTCCCCCAAGCACCGCAACAATTTAAGCAACTGTTGATGGTTGCTGGTTTTGATAAGTATTACCAAATAGCACCTTGTTTTCGTGATGAGGATGCCAGAGCAGACCGTTCTCCTGGTGAATTTTACCAGCTTGATTTTGAAATGGCTTTTGCAGAGCAAGATGATGTTTTTGCTGTTGCGGAAAAAGTTTTGTATGAAACCTTTGTTAAGTTTACAAATAAAAGAGTCTCAAAACCTCCTTTCCGCAGGATACAGTATAAGGATGCCATGGAAAAATATGGCTCAGACAAACCGGATTTAAGAAATCCGCTGGAAATATGCGATTTGACATCTTTTTTCAGCGATGTCGATTTTCCAGCTTTTAAGAACAGACCTGTAAGGGGTATTGTGGCAAACTGTAATGGTAAACCACGTAGTTTTTTCGACAACTCCCTAACATATGCCACAGAAATTGGGATGAAAGGTCTTGGATACATAACTTATTCAGAGGGAGAGTTCAAAGGTCCCATTGAAAAATATTTGTCAGTGGAAAAGCAAAAGGAATTGATAGAATCTTTAGCTATGAAAGAAGATGATACATTATTCTTTATCAGTGATGCCCCAGCAATCGTAGATGGATTTGCAGGTGATATACGAAATTGGCTCGGTAAGGCTCTTGATATAGTGGACATGGATGCATTTGAATTTTGTTTCATTACCGATTATCCCATGTATGAGTACAATACTGAAACCAGGGGTTATGATTTTACCCACAATCCTTTTTCCATGCCCATCGGCGGACTAGCTGCGTTGGAATCTATGAACCCTCTCGATGTAGTTGCACATCAGTATGATGTTGTATGTAATGGTGTTGAGCTTTCATCAGGAGCGGTGAGGAACCATTCTCCAGAGACGATGGTAAAAGCTTTTAGTATAGCTGGTTATACAGAGGAGGACTTAAACGAGAAGTTCAATGCTCTATACACAGCATTTCAATACGGCGCACCCCCCCATGCGGGAATGGCTCCTGGTATTGACAGGATTGTCATGCTCCTTGCAGAAGAAGAGACAATTAGAGATGTCATAGCCTTCCCCCTAAACAGCAACGCCCAAGACATCATGCTAGGTGCCCCAGGCAACGTAACAGAAAAGCAACTCCGCGAAGCAAACATATCAGTTAGGAATTAGGAATGAGGAATTAGGAGTTACGAGTTCGGTAGATTTAGCAATATATAGAAAACGGTGCAAGCTTCATTATTGAAGCCTGCACCGTTTTTTTATATTTGTGGAGATTATGCGGTTTGATAACTCCTAATTCCTAATTCCTCATTCCTAATTGCGAAGCTAACTCCTCATTCCTAACTCCTAATTCGCTTTATCTCTACGCTGCATTGGGCTAGGTATTCTTGGGGTTCGGCGGTGCAGAATTCTTCTAGGAGATAGATTGTATATACAGGACCTACAAGGGAAAGGGAGTTGGCTGCGGCATATGCGTTCATTCTATCTGGGAGGTCTCCCAATTGGGCATAATAGCCGCGGGCATATCCGACGAGATAGTCGCCTGCTTTTTGGACATGGCTACCAACAGGGTCGATGGAAATAAAACGATTAGGTTGACCTGGAGATTTTTGGAAAGAATCCATGTCATTATGGTAACCACCCACTGGAAAGCTGAGGTTAATATGGTTTTCCCTTGTCCAATCTAAATGAGCAGCCAGTGGTTCAAGAAATGTATCTCCTTCGCTGTATTCATTTTGAGGCCAAAGAAACATGGCTAGCTCATCTTTTTTATTTATCGATATTTCAGTTTCGTCCACCTTTGAGCCGAAATTTATAAGCTCGCGCCTGGCGTGGATGATTGAGTATCGCATTCGGAGGTTGCGCATTTCCATATCCATGAGCTTTTCTTGTTTTTCCAGCAAATCCAATAAATTTTCTTTATCACGATCTTCCCTTAGGGAAGCGATTGTTTTTAAAGGTATTTCCAGTTCGCTCAAAGTTGCCACAAAATTCAAAGCAAGAAGCTGAACAGTGGAATAGTATCTGTAGTTATTATCGGGATTTCTTATCAAGGGTGAAAAGAGACCTATCACATCCCAATATCGTAATGTGGATGCTTCGACACCTGATAGTTTAGAAAATTCCTGAATTGAGAGATAATCGCTTATTTTATTCACCTACTTTCATATTATGGCCTGGTAGTCATATTCATATTTCCTCATAATACTATCATGGCAAGGGATATAATTGCAATACATTGTTGGTTTAGCAAATGTTAAAAAGCTATGAAAACATAAAGCTACATTAAGGCTATGTCAAAGATATTTGGTAAATAATAGCTATAATATTCAGTAAAATTGCACAAAGGATGGTATCTTATGTGTTTTTCATAATGACGAAAAGTATACAAAACCGTTGTGTTCTCAAGTTTTCTTGCAAATATTCAAAATCATATGAGAAATTCAATTATAAAAGTTGAATAATACAATAAAGCATATTGACATTAAAGTTACTTTAACACTTAGACTTAAATTGCAAGTCAGAGATGAATAATTGTAGCGGGTTGTAGAAAAATTTACACAGCGATCGCTACTGTGCATCAATGAGCCACTGCTGAGCGTTTATCGCAAAAGCAGTTTCCGTGTTCAAAAAGGAGGTATTTTATGAGCTTGGGAGAAAAATTGCGAAGTCTAAGGCAAAAAGGCAAACGGACACTTTCAGAGCAAAGCAAATCACTTGGAGTTTCAATGAACTCCGTATACAGGTGGGAACACGATCTGGCAGTTCCTAGAAAGCCAATGCTGAAAAAGCTTGCAGAACATTATGGCGTACCCCTTGACTGGCTGTTGTCGGAAAGTGCATCTGCGTCGCTGGTTAGTGAAATAGAGCAGACGCTTTTGTGCAAATTCAGACAGCTTTCCGACCCCAGTCAATACAAGGTACTTGGATATGTGGAGCGGATGTGCGTGGAAGAATACGGTTCAGACAACGGTGTCCTATAAGTGTGTTTCACACATTGAAACTCCAACGCAAAATGCCTTTTCACGCTAAAATATGCATGAAAAGGCATTTTGTTGAAATTTATTAGAATATAGTATTTTTACAAGAATTACGGTGGTTTTACCTAAGCTGGTTTATGCAAATATTTCTGCAATTTTCTCCATTGTATCTGAAATTTCCAATTGTTGAGGACAGATACCCTCGCAGGTCTTGCAACTGGTACATTCATCTGCCTTTCCGCTTTCGCGGGTGAGCATTCCATACCTACGCGCGAGGTTTGTAGTTGTTTTATATACGAGATAATCGTTGTAAAGTCCAATGAGTCCTGGAATTTGAATTTCCGAGGGGCAGTCATCAACACAATATCTACATTCGGTGCAGGGAATCCTTGGTACAGTGTTGAATGCTTCGACTGCTTTTTCCAAAATTGCTTCTTCTTCCTTTGTCAAGGGTTTAAAGTCTACAAAGTTTGAAATGTTATCAGCAACATGGTCAAAATGACTCATTCCGCTGAGGGTGACATAAACGCCTTCTAGTGAAGCAGCAAAACGTAATGCCCAAGCAGCCATGGAAATATTCGGGTTTGCTGCTTTAAGAACCTCGGCAAAGGCTGATTCTGTTCCAGTGAGCATTCCACCCTTTATCGGCTCCATTATGGCAATTGGTTTATTGAATTTGCGAGCTACTTCGTATTGTTTACGAGATTGGACATCGGGGCTGTCCCAGTCCACGTAGTTGATTTGAAGTTGAACGAAGTCTGCTTCGGGGTGATTTGTTAAAATTTCCTCTAGTTCTTCGGGGGGACCATGGAATGAAAATCCCATATTACCGATTCGACCGTCCTTTTTCAACTGTGCGAAAAAGTCCCAAATACCAAATTCTTCAGCTCTTTTTGCGCTCCCTGCATTGAGTCCGTGGATAAGATAAAAATCGATATAGTCAGTACCCAGGCGCTCCAGGGATGTTTTGTGCTGTTCGATTGCTTCTTGTGCGGAATTGGCAAAACGGGAATTGAGTTTTGTAGCAATTTGGAATGAATCTCGTGGATATCTTTCAATTACAGATTCCCTGAGAGCGACCTCGGCACCTTGATATACAAAAGCTGCATCAAAATAAGTTCCTCCACCTTCGATGAAAGCGTCAGCCATTCTGATTATTTGTTCCATGTCATTGCCGCCGTCTTTTTGTGGCAGTCGCATATAGCCAAAGCCCAGTTTACCGATGTTTTTTTTCAGAATTTCGTTTGACATCAATGTATTCTCCTTTAACAGTGATTTATTGTACTTTTTTATTATAACTCATTTATGAGAATAAATAAAGCTCTCAGATGGATTTATTATCCAGAAACACTCACATTGCGGTCTTTTTTATCTTGGTACATAACGAGAACAACAATTTCGTCAATTGTAGCTGATAATTTAATGTCAAGTACTTCAATACTATCTGGCATTATTAACTCATTTATTTCATTTGTGACTTTATCTTTTGATCCTGTAAATAATTCTACTTTCTTAATCATTATATAATCTCCCTTCTTTCATAATTGTTTGCTTGCGTAGTAGTTCATTAGGCAGCCTTCGGTGAGGATTGTGCGTTCTTCGTCACTGAGACCAGCACATTCTAGTGTTATATCGTGAACATTGCCGTTTGATATCACCTTTGCGTTAAATGTTTCATTACCGGATAGTATACCTTCTCGTATTCCTGGTATATAAATCCAGTCACCTGGTTCCCATTTAAAGTCTTGTTCGCCGCTTATTACAAAGGGAACAATGCCCCAATTGATGCAATTTGAACGGTATCTTTTTGTTGCATATTCAAAGCAAAAGTTTGCCAGCCCTCCGAGAACCTTTTGGCAGGATGCGGCTTGTTCCCTTGCGCTGCCGTCGCCTGGTTTATTGGCAAATATGCTAGAGCCAATGGACGTTTTATTTATATCGCCGCCGACTAAATTTAATAAAGCAGAAATTTCCACAGGAATTGTACCGCCACGCCGCGCTTCATCAAAAGAGCGTATCCCTTTGCTTGCTGCCACATAGTCTGGAACTCGCCTTGATAAGGTGAACTCTGCCAAGGCAATGGGGTTAGAGCGAAAGGATGATGTTTCACCGGAGGGGATGAGCTCATCAGTGGTGGTCACATCGTCGCGAATCACAGCGGAAAGGGAAACCAGCATATCATCTTCCATTTTTGGAAAATCGGGCCAATCGGTGATGTTGGGTCCTAGCCTTAGTTCAAGAGAAGAATCGCCATTTCCAAATCCATCATAGCATCTTATATCATATACACTTCCATCGTATTTGTATTCTCGTGGAGTTATTTCGTAATCAATGTCAGTGGCAGCTGTTAAAACTCCTCCGTTTAATGCTGTGGCTGCAATGGAACGGGCATCCATGAGTGCAACAGTGGATATTTGTCCTTCTGAGGGTTTCGAGCCTTCTCGATTAGCAAAGTTGCGCGTAGCATGGCGTATGGACAAGGTGTTGTTTGCTGGGGTATCGCCAGCTCCGAAGCAAGGACCGCAAAATGCAGGCTTAAAGACAGCTCCTGCTTGCATAAGTATTTCGGAAATACCATCGCGGGTGATGGCAAGGCTAATGGGTGATGATGATGGATAAACAGATAAGTCGAAATAGCCATCGCCGATTGACCTGCTGCGGAGGATGTCGGCGGCTTCCGAAATGTTTTCATACATCCCTCCAGCGCAGCCAACTATAATCCCTTGTTCACATATAACTTCACCCTTTTCATTTATACAGCTCAGTAAATCGAGAAGGACCTGACCATCCAATTCTGCATTACATTCATCCTGTGCTTCTTTTAGTATCCTTTCTGGATTTCGTTGAAGTTCGTGAATAGTCACAGCTTTTGATGGATGGAAAGGCAAGGCAATCATGGATTCCAGCGATGATAAATCAAGTTTGATCATTGAGTCGTAATAAGCACCCTCTTCAATTTCGAGTTTACGAAAGGCTTCTGCTCTGCCAACATTTTCATAAAATCTACTAACAAGCTCGTCAGTTTCCCAAATTGATGTCAAACAGCTTGTTTCCGTGGTCATGACATCAATGCCAATGCGAAAGTCCATGGATATATTAGATATACCAGGACCTGCAAATTCCATTACTTTATCTTTGACAAATCCAATGGGGAAAGTTTCTTTAATTAATGCAAGGGCAGCATCGTGGGGTCCTATACCTTTGGGTGGAGTGCCTTCCACCCAGACCAAAACCACTTCTGGAGGGTCAATATCATAGGTATTGCTCAAAAGCTGCTTGGCAAGTTCACCGCCACCTTCGCCAACGCCAATAGTTCCATAACAACCGTAGCGAGTATGAGAATCTGAACCCAATATCATTTTGCCGCAGCCTGCTAGCTTCTCCCTGGCGTATTGGTGAATGACGGCTTGATTCGGAGGTACAAAGATTCCGCCATATTTCTTTGCTGCAGAAAGCCCAAAAGCATGGTCATCGGCGTTAATCGTACCACCGACTGCACATAAAGAATTGTGGCAGTTTGTTAATACATAAGGAATCGGAAATTCGGTCATTCCGCTTGCTCTTGCTGTTTGAATAATGTTTACAAAAGTGATATCATGGGAAATCAATGCATCGAATTTCAGTCGCATTTTTGTTTCATCTTTACTGACTTCGTGTTCCCTGAAAATTTTGTATGCCATGGTTTTTTCTCTGTTTTTTGTGATGGCTGTGTCAGTTTGCTCCACTGGAACTGGTACTCCTGATTTGATATGGACACCATTGTTAATAAGCTCAACCATATATCAACGCTCCTACTCATATTCATTGGGTATTTTATCATTGTTTCAAATTCTAGCATGGATTTAATAGAAAATTCAAGCTCTGTACACAAATTTCCTTAGTAAAATGATATAGTATTGTTGTATTCCAAGTGAAAGGTGTTAAAAACAATGGAAAAGCTGCAAATTAAGCTCCTTAATGAAAACGCAAAAATCCCCATGCTACAGACAGCTGGCAGTGTGGGCTACGACATAGCTGCTTGTATTGATGAGGAGATTGTGATTATGCCTGGGGAGACAAAAATTATTGGCTCTGGTTTTTCCATGGCTTTGGAAGAGGGTTATGCTGCTTTTATATATGCTCGAAGTGGTTTGGGTATCAATTTTGGTATGGTTCCAGCAAATTGCGTGGGAGTCATAGATTCCGATTATAGGGGCGAGGTCATGGTTGGCTTAAAAAACACTTCTGGAGAGCCTTTCACTGTGAAAAATACAGACCGCATAGCGCAAATGGTTATAACAAAATGTGAACTACCCTTGGTGGAGATTGTAGATGAGCTTAGTGAGACAACTAGAGGCAGTGGAGGATTTGGCTCCACTGGTTAAAATGGTAGTATGTGATTTATCCGCAATTCCCATTAGCAGTTAAATAAAGTTAAGTAAAATCAAGGAGGTATAGACTTAATGAAAAAGATTACAATCGTAATATGTATAGCAATATTGCTACTTCCGATGCTCTCATCTTGTACAAATAAGGGAGCGGGGGAGCAGATAACCACGTCTTCGCCCTCGGCGACAACGGAAACCAGTGATGATGTCGCTGTGGATACAGAGGGAGGAACTGATAGTACACTTGATAATACGCTTGAAAGGACGACGGTAAGGGTCGGTGTCATGAAGGGGCCCACAGCTATGGGATTGGTAAAGTTTATGAATGATGTCGATGATGAACAAGTGTTTGACTTCGATTATAGCTTTGAAATAATGGCTGCCATTGATGAAATGGTGCCTAAAATTGTCCAAGGAAGCGTTGACATCGCTGCTGTTCCAGCTAACATGGCATCTGTCCTTTATAACAATACCCAAGGTGATGTGCAGGTTATTGCCATTAACACCTTGGGGATGATGTATATTTTGGAAACAGGTGATACAGTCCATTCAGTGGAAGACCTGAGGGGAAAAACGATTCTAGCCAGCGGAAAGGGAAGTTCTGTAGAATTTGTTTTAAATTATATCCTTTCAAAAAACGGTATTGACCCAAATGATGATGTTATTATAGAATGGAAATCGGAGCATACTGAATGTGTTGCAGCCTTTTCGGCGCAAGATGCGGCAATAGCTATTTTGCCCCAACCTTTCGTTACTATAGCTCAAAGGTCAAATGAAAATGTTCGCATTACCCTTGACTTAAACGAGCAATGGGATAAAATACAATCAGAGGAAGAAAACCCGAGTGCTTTGATTACTGGTGTTGTCATCGCACGAATGGATTTTATTGAGAGTCAGCCTGATGCTGTAGCCGATTTTCTAATGAATTATGCACTTTCCGTTGAATATGTGAATGAAAATGTCACAGATGCTGCGAAATTGGTGGGTGAATATGATATTGTTCCTGAGCCGATTGCGCAAATGGCGATACCCTATTGTAACATAGTTTTTATTGAAGGACAGGAAATGAGGGAAAAGCTCTCGGGTTATTTGGCGGTTTTGCATGAGCTTAACCCCCAATCCGTTGGGGGCACGTTACCAGATTATGAGTTCTACTATATCAGATAATAGCAGACGTAAAATCCGCATATGGTCGGTGGCGATTTGGATTCTTCTCTGGCATGGGGTGAGTGTCTATGTTGGAAAAGAAGTGTTAGTCGCTTCTCCAATTTCAGTTGTTGTTAGGCTTTTTACCTTGGTTAAAGAAAGGGAGTTCTGGAAGTCTGTAGTGTTTTCTGTCTGGCGCATTTCCATCGGCTTGTTTTCAGCGATTTTTATTGGTGTTATTTTAGCTGGCTTAGCAGCGCGGTTTAAAGTGATTGAAGAATTGCTGGCACCCTTAATAACGATTGTTACAACCACTCCTGTTGCTTCAATTACTATACTCATGCTCATCTGGGTCTCATCTCGAAATCTGTCTGTGGTGATATCTTTTATGATGGTTTTACCTGTTGTCTATACAAATGTGTTACTGGGTATAAAAAGCACAAATCAGAAGCTTCTTGAAATGGCTGATGTTTTTGAGATACCTGCATTCAGGAAGATAAGATATATTTATGTTTCACAAATAATGCCATTTTTCCAATCCGCTTGTCTCGTGGGATTGGGTCTGTGCTTTAAGGCTGGTATTGCAGCGGAAGTAATCGGTATACCTAAAGGATCCATTGGTGAACGATTGTATATGGCGAAGATATACTTAGCTACTCCTGATTTATTCGCATGGACACTGACGATAATTTTAATCAGTATTATATACGAAAAAGTATTTATGCTCCTTTTACGTTTTTTAGTATTCAAAATTGGGAGTATGTGATGAATGGATATTAATCTTATCAATATATGTAAATCCTATGATGAAAATGTAGTTATTGATAATTTAAGCTGCATGATACCCCATGGTGCTGTGACTTGTATTATGGGTGCATCAGGGAGCGGAAAAACTACCTTGATTCACATTCTAGCGGGGATTGAGAAAGCTGATAGTGGAAATATATCCGGGATTGATGGTCTGAAGAAAAGCATTGTATTTCAAGATGACCGATTATGCGAAGGACTAAGCGCAGTTGGAAATATTAGACTTGTCGCAGATAAAAGTTTCAAAACAAGCGATATATACGATGAATTGAGTGCTTTAGGTTTTCAAAAGGAAAGTGCAAGGCAACTTGTCTCCAATATGAGCGGCGGAGAGCGGCGAAGGGTTGCATTACTGCGTGCGCTGATGGCGAACTACGATATTTTATTTTTGGACGAACCATTTAAAGGGCTTGATTCAGAGACAAAGGAGCTTGTTATGCTATACACCAAGGAACGTGTAAAGGGAAAAACAGTTTTGCTTGTCACCCATGACGAGATGGAATGGGAAACGATGGGTGAAAATTTGATTGTTATGTGAGTAGGAGGTGAAAAAATGGTTTATGTGACAAGGGGTACTTGCTCTACTGCCATAGATTTCGAAGTGGAAGATGGTTATGTTAAATCAGTAAATTTCCTCAATGGTTGCAGCGGTAATACCCAAGGGATTTCCCGACTAGTGGTTGGGATGAAGGTCGAGGATGTAATAGAAAAGCTCGAAGGCATCAGATGCGGGAGAAGAGACACCTCCTGCCCAGATCAATTATCAAGGGCATTGAAAGCCACATTGGAAGCTTAATGGAATTTATTGAAATTCCCAAAAAGCGGGAAACTATCTCTTGACATACCGATAATTAGGAATTATAATCAAAGATGACATATATCGGTATGGGAGATTTGGGCTGTGAGATCAAAAACCATATTGCATGCGGATTTGAATAATTGCTATGCAAGTATAGAGATGTTGCACCATCCTAGGCTAAGGGGGCATCCCGTTGCCGTGGGTGGGAGCGTGGAGAGCCGGCATGGGATTATCCTTGCTAGAAACTATGAAGCGCGTCCTTTTGGTGTAAAAGTCGGGCAGACCCTTTGGGAAGCGCGACAGAAATGCCCGAAGCTCATAATCGTGCCTCCCGATTACGAGAAATATTTGCGATATTCTAAATTATTTCGGGAAATATTGTCGGATTATTCGCCCCAGGTGGAGCCCTTTGGGCTTGACGAATCGTGGGTGGATGTGACGGGAACGGAAGTGCACGGCGGCGATGGGGAGGCAATAGCCGATGAAATTCGCGAGCGGGTGAAAGATGAGCTTGGGGTGACAGCTTCCGTGGGAGTGTCATTCAACAAAATATTTGCCAAACTGGGCAGCGATATGAAAAAGCCCGATGGGACTACGGTCATCACAGAGGACAACTATCGTGATGTTGTCTGGCCCCTTCCTGCTGAAGAGCTGCTGGGTGTCGGCTGGGCGACCAAGAAGAAGCTCTCTAACTATGGAATCGGCACCATCGGAGATTTGGCAAACTGCAAGCCTGAGTATCTTCAAAAATGGTTCGGAAAATGGGGTCTGTTCCTGCACACATACGCAAACGGTCAGGACAGATCCCCAGTGGCATTTCAAGGAAGCGAGAGTATTATCAAGTCAGTCGGCAACTCTAGCACCTGTCCCCGAGACCTGGAAAACGATGAAGATGCCCATATTGTGTTTCAGAATCTGGCAGAAAGCGTGGCGGAGCGCATGAGGGATCAGGGACTCATGGCAAAGACTGTTCAGATAAGCCTGCGGACAAACGATTTGTTTTGGTTCGAGAGGCAAATGGCATTGCCCCAACCCTCCCATGTTTCCACAGAGCTTTGCGCCGCTGCCATGGAATTGCTGCGGAAAAACTGGAATTGGGACAAGCCGCTGCGGAGTATCGGTATTCGGGGGACAAATCTCGTCCCCCTAGACCAGCCTCGGCAGCTTCACCTTTTTTATGACGAGGAGCGCAGAGAAAAGGCAGAAAGGCTAGAGTTTGCCATCGATACAATCCGCCACCGCTACGGTCATTTCGCCATAGACCGTGCGCTACTGCGGATCGACGACAAACTAGGCAAACTAAACCCCAAAACCGAACACACCATACACCCTATAGGCTATTTGTAAATGGATGGGTATTTTAATTTTCGAAGATACTGGAGGATTGTAATGAAATCAACGAAAATTGAATGGACTGATAAAACTTGGAATCCTGTGACTGGCTGTACAAAACTATCGAAGGGTTGTGCAAATTGCTATGCAGAAATTATGGCAAATAGACTTCGTGCAATGGGGATAAAAAAATACGAAAATGGTTTTTATCCAACCATTCACTACGATTTACTTGACGAACCACTAAAGTGGAAAACGCCTCATACTATTTTTGTCTGCTCTATGGCAGATTTGTTCCATGACTTAATACCTTTTGATTTTATAAATAAAGTAATGGAGACGATTTCATTATCACAGCATCATCGATTTCAAATTCTGACAAAGCGTGCAAGCCGGATGGTTGAATTTTTTTCTTCCCATGATATACCAAAAAACCTTTGGGTTGGTGTTACAGTAGAATCAAAATCTGAACTAGAGCGCATTGATTTACTTAGAGAGCTTCAAGCATCAATTCGTTTTATATCGTGCGAACCGCTTTTAGATGATTTAGGGGAAATAGACCTCACCGACATAGATTGGATAATAGTTGGTGGAGAAAGTGGAGCAAAGGCGCGACCCATGAAACCAGATTGGGTACGCACAATCTATACAGAAGCAGAAAAACAAGGTACAGCATTCTTTTTTAAGCAATGGGGTACATGGGGCTCAGATGGTATAAGAAGGAGTAAAAAAGCAAATGGCATGATGCTAGATGGAAAAATAATACAAATGATGCCACATAATGTGACATCATTTGGTTAAGTATTATATTAAAATTCAGTATCACTCTATTCGTATCCATATTGTTTTGCTAATTCATAGTATTCGTTTGCTTTTTCAATATCTATTTCTGTACCAAACCCAAATTCGTAACATTCAGCAAGTTTATATAATGACTCACCACCATACTGCTGTGCTTCACGCTTAAACCCCTTAGAACGCTTGTTGTACTAAGGGGTTTCGGTGGGTTTTTTGGTGGACTCGAAGGGGATCGAACCCTCGACCTTACGGATGCGAACCGTACGCTCTCCCAAACTGAGCTACGAGCCCAAATGTGACTTTGATTATTCTAGCATAAATATTTTATTTGTAAAGCATTAATTGGCTGTCTTTTGTTTAAGACAGCCAATAATATGTTACTGGACACGAGTTAAAATCCAGTGTCATTTAAGAGGGCGCTTGCGACCGAAGAAGCTCAATAGCTTGCAGTTTGGTGCAATGGGATTCTTCGCTGGCACTCAGAATGACACGGTTAGTGCTAACGAAATACTCCATGACCAGTAGCCAATAACACTTGCTAATAAGACCTTTAGCTTCGCTAGTGATGACACTTGGAGTGCTTGCGTACAATAAAATTGTTACATAATCTGATAGTATTTTATTCGTCGTCGATTTCTTCGTATTCGAATTCTACTTTTTCGTTGCAGGCTGGGCATATGATGAAACCTTCGCTGATGTTGGTTTCGCTTAGTTCGATTTCTGTGTCGCAATAAGGACATTCGATTTCTAAGGTGAAGTCGTCGCCTTCGCAAAATTCGCAATCACAATCCTCGTCCTCATCATCGTGGTCATGGTCGTGGTCATGATCGTGGTCATGCTCGTCGCCGTGGTCATGGTCGTGGTCGTGGTCATGGTCATGCTCGTCACCGTGGTCATGGTCGTGGTCGTGACCATCGTCATCGCTGTGGTCGTGGTCATGTTCGTACTCTAAATCTTCGATGAGGTCTGCATAATCATCGTTATCCTCTTCGTCATGGGCACAGTCTTCGCAATCGCAGTCTTCGCACATATCGTAATCATCGTCTTCTTCATCATCATCGTCATCGTCTAAATCATAATCAAAGTCAAAATCGAAATCAAAATCATCGTCATCATCGTCATCGTCATCGTCGCCGAAAAGCATAATATCAAAAATATCTTTTACATCATCTTTTAAACTTGTTAGTTCATTGGAATGCTCAAGTGCTTGAGTACTTTGTTTTTCAACTTCTTCGGCTAAGGAAGAAAGCATATCGAGTATGCCAGCGAAGAGCTTACCTTCTTTTGTGTTGGTATCAATCTCCAGCCCATCTGATAATCCTTTTAGGTATGCGATTTTTTCAAGTAAAGACATTGCTATTCCTCCTTTATTTAACCCTTTGAACGTTCTAAATACTCGCCAGATCGTGTGTCGATTCTAATTTTTTCACCCGCATTTATAAACAATGGAACTTTAACCTCGGCTCCGGTTTCCAAGGTGGCAGGTTTTGTAACATTTGTTGCTGTGTCACCTTTGACACCAGGGTCTGTTGCAGTTACTAATAAATCAACAAAATTAGGCGGCTCTACGCTGAAAACTTTATCTTTATAGGACTGAACAATGCAGCTTGTGTTTTCTTTGACAAACTTGAAGTTTTCCCCAAGTAGGCTTACATCGATGGGTTCTAGCTCATATGTTTCCAAATCCATGAAATAATAAAGATTGTCTACTTGATAGCTAAATTCCATTTCACGCCGATCTATGACAGCGTTTTCAAACTTTTCCGATGGATTGAAGCTGTTTTCGGTTACGCTCCCTGTGAGTACATTTTTCATTTTGGTTCGGACGAATGCAGCTCCTTTACCAGGTTTTACGTGTTGAAATTCAACGACTTGCATTACTTTGCCATCCCACTCGAAGGTTACCCCGTTTCGAAATTCTCCTGCTGATATCATATCTATTCTCCCAATTACGCCTGATAGGCGAATTTTACTATATTTTTGTTCGCTAGTTTTAATACCCATGGGTAAGTTTAACTTATTTAATAACAAAATGCAAGGATAATCAAATGATTATTAGTTCCTTTGATAGGCTAGTCAAGTTTTCGTTTCCATCGTCTGTGATGTATAAGACATCCTCAATCCTAACACCGAAACGACCTGGTATATATATGCCTGGTTCTGCGGATAAAACGACACCTGCTTGCAATGTATCCTTTGATATTTTTGATGCTCTCGGGTTTTCGTGTATTTCTAAACCAAGGGCGTGGCCAAAGCTGTGGCTAAAGTACTCGCCATAACTAGCTTCTTCGATTACATCACGAGCTGCAGCATCCACAAGGCGAGCTTTCATACCCGCTTTGGCTGCATTTATTCCAGTTTCCTGTGCCTTCAATACAGTATTGTATACAATTCGCATTTCCTCATCGGGCTCACCAATGCATAAGGTCCTTGTTGTGTCACTGCACCAGCCATTGAGTCGCACACCAAAATCGATGGTTAAGAAACCTTGTCCTATCAATATATCCTCTGGTACACCGTGGGGCATACTGGATTTTTTGCCTGACACAACGATTGTGTCAAAGGATTTGTCATCAGCACCATTTTTGAGAAAATGAAATAATAGCTCATTTGCTAGTTCTTTTTCTGTTATTTTTGTGCTGATTAGTGGTAATATTTCCATGAAAGATTTCTCAGCGATTTGCTGAGCTTTTTTCATGTTTTCGAGATCCTCTTCGGATTTGATGGAACGTAAATCGGAAAGAAGCTTTTCTCCTCTTATTAGCTTAACTTTTAACTGTCGCCTCCACTCCAGATACTCTGAATATGAAATTGAATTGTTTTCCATAACAATTGTCTTAATATCCAGGTCAGCGAGTAGTTCATTTATACGGTCATAATAAGTGATTTCAGGAGTTACTTCCATCACAGACGCTTCCTTAACAACGGAGCTGGCGGCTTCGAGATACCTCGAATCGGTGAAAAACCAGGCATCGCTTTTTGTTACAAATAATACACCTGCGCTTGTTTGAAAACCAGTTGCATATAGCCTATTGATTGGACTGATTACTAAAATTGCATCATGCTCATATTCAATAAGTGCTTCTTTTATTTTTGAAATGTTGTTCACGGGTTGTTCCTCCTAGGACGTAAGGATTTGTTGGGGCATAGTGCTCTAATTGGAATTTCAGTTAAATAACGTAAAAAAAGTAGGGGGTTCTTTAATGATAAAGGTCGAACTAGAATCGATATGACCTCTGCGCGATTGGCAGCAAGGGTATCTGTATAAATTTGATCACCAAGAAATGCTGATTCTTCTTGCATGTAGGATGCTCGACCCATGGCAATTAGCAAACCGTTTGGAGACGGTTTTTTTGCTTCCTTGATAAATGGTATGTTGAGGGCTTGGGAGAATGATTCCACCCGGTCTTCTCGCTTGCTATTTGATACAAAAAACAATGAAATATCATTTTCATACATATTATTTACCCATTTTATAGCACTGGGAGAAGGTTCGCTTTCGTTGTACATTGCCAATGTATTGTCCAAGTCAAGCATTAAAAAATTTACCCCACGCTCTTTTAAAAACTCGGGCGATATATCTGAATATTTACGAAATAAATATCTGGGTATTAAAGCAGTGTTCATTATTTAAATTATATGCCAAAAGTATCTCTTAATTTCATATGCTTGTAGCGGGAAATGGTAGCGGAAAATTAATCTATTATACTAAAACTATCAGTTTGGCATATCTCCATTGATTTTTTTTATGTTTTTTTCGGCTTTTCTGCGTGTTGTCATGATTTCGTGTCCGCAACCTTGGCATTTTAACTTGAAATCTGCACCAATGCGTAATGTTTCCCATGCGAAAGAACCGCAGGGATGCTTTTTCTTTAATGTTAAAATATCGCCAACTTTAATATCCATTTGTCTAAGAACCCTTTGTTAATATGGAAAATTTTCCTTTTGATTGCTGTGTTTTCGTGATATACTGATGCTACTTTATTAGCTATTACCTAGGGGGAGATATGCTGGTGCATACTCGTGAAGAAATAGATGAATTGGTGCGGTTGCTGGAGGAATGCTATCCGGAGCCTTATTGCGCCTTGACATATGCAAAAGACTACGAACTGCTCTTTTCTGCGCGTCTTTCTGCACAATGTACTGATGCCAGGGTGAATACTGTCACCCCAGTATTATTTGAGCGATATCCAACTCTTCAGGCTTTTGCCCAAGCCGATGTTTCAGATGTGGAAAAAATTATCTATTCCTGCGGGTTTTATAGGACTAAGGCAAGGGATATAGTTGCAGCGGCTACTATGCTTTTGGTGGAGTTTTCAGGTGTTGTACCCGATAAGATTGAAGAATTGCTAAAACTTCCTGGTGTTGGTAGAAAAACGGCAAACTTAATCCTTGGTGATATTCATAATAAACCCGCTGTGGTGGTGGATACTCACCTTATAAGGATTTCCAATCGAATTGGATTGGTAAGTACAAAGGACCCAGTTAAAATTGAAAGCGAACTGAGGGAAATACTGCCACCTGAGAAATCCTCGGATTTTTGCCATAGAATCGTTCTCCATGGACGTGCAATATGCTCAGCGAGAAAAGCAAAATGCGACCTTTGTACTTTAGTACTTTTATGCAACATGGGGAGTAGGGAAGGAAGAGAGGTTACATCATGCTAATTAATCGAGATATTGAACCCAGTTGCTCATATTGCCATCATGGGACGGCATTGGGGAGAAATGAGTATGCTTGCAAAAAGCGAGGAATTATGCAAGCTTATGGTTTCTGCGGTTCTTTTCGTTATGACCCCACACGACGTATTCCTAAAACCATGCCAAAAATAAACGCCTCCGAATATGATAAGGAAGACTTTTCTTTGTAGCATATTATGAATTAATCCCCTAAAATAACCTTCATAACAGGGAAGCTCGTCGCAGAGGGGGAGCTCGTCGCAGAGGGGAGCTCGTTGCAGAGGAGAAGCTCATCGCAGAGGGGACGCTCGTCGCGGACTTGATTTGCAAAATTATCAATTATCAGCCAACAGGGATGTGCCATCGGGGAGTATGAATGCTGCTGGATTTGTGTCGCCGATTAGACAATCTCCTGCAGTCATTGAATAAATCAACGTGTCTGTTTCATCATATTCTAAAGCACCAACAATCAAACCTTGCTCGATGGATATGTACAACCTGCCAAGGTTTCCTAATTGTGATGTGCGATACTCTATAAAGACGCAGTTTTCACCACCGTACTCGAAGTATCCAGCGTCAATTATGCTATCTCCATAGTGGCTTAGCAAACATTCGTAAGACATTAGCATATGCCATTCGTCGATGGTTTTATGCTCACACTCGTCAGGGTCAATGGTGCCAATAAATGCGGAGTTGTCTCCTAAATTCCAAATATACAGCAGTCCATTTGCTGAAATGATACGTTTTTCAACACCTTCTGAGGAATCAGAAGGTGTTTTTATTGGGGGATGGATGGTTAGGGAAGACATACCATTTGTCACATCAATATTGATGAAATAAACTGTTTGCCCATATTCCCAGAATTTTTCAACCCTGACAACACGCGAATATGTATCAGGACGCTCTATTGTTTGAGATACAACATCCTGTATTGTACTTTGAGATATTTCAACTTTATCCAATGGGAGTATTTCAACTTCATCGTTTCTTTCAGGAGTATTTGAAGGAGATGGTAAAGATATAACTGTGGAGTCTTGTGCAAAAAAGGATCGGAGATACATGAAACCAATCAATGCAGCTATAAACAATATGCCGATAATCGTTATAGTTACAATGCGCTTACTGCTCATCGCGCCCCTCAATGTTTCCAGTTGGTCCTGATTTGCTTGTTGCAGGGATTCCATCGATTTTTCCAGTGTTGTTGTTTCTCCTGGCTGCCCAAACTCGTAGCTTCCCTCTTGAAATAATAAATACGATTGGAACGCATATAATTAGTACTATCATAAGGATTAGCACGCCAAGATTGTCGATGGCGGCTGCTATTATCGCTGCAATACCGGAAATTCCACTCACTGCGTAGAGGACACCCACTGCCTGCCTTTGGTTCAGACCCATATCAATGAGTCTATGATGAAGATGTCCCCTGTCTGGAGTCCAGGGTTTTTGACCTTTTAGAAGCCGCCGCAAAAAGGCGAAAGCTGTGTCGAAAAGTGGTAGAGCAAGGACTAAAAATGGAGCAACTAATGATATGGCTGCATAAAACTTAAATAAGCCATGTACAGATATGTTTGCCAGTATAAAGCCAAGTAGCAAAGCACCGGTATCGCCCATGAAGATTTTAGCTGGGTTGAAATTATATGGAATAAACCCGAGGGAAGCTCCGGTGAGAGCTGCCATGATAAGGGCTATATTTGGGTCAGATACCATTAAAGATATTACCAGCATCGAAATAGCACATATCGTCGAAAAGCCTACTGCGAGTCCATCGAGTCCATCAATGAAATTAACAGAATTTGTTATGCCAACAATCCAAAATATTGTGATGGGAATAGATAGATTGTTAAGGAAAATATACTTTGAAGTGCTGAAAACAAAGGGATTGGAAAAGGCTTCGATGACGACCCCGTGTGAAACTGCAATCATTGCTGCCATTATCTGGACAATGAGTTTTGGCAATGCAGGGAGTGGTTTGATGTCGTCTATGAAGCCTATTGCTACGATTAGTATGGAGCCTAGCAGTATTCCTCGTATTTGCCTTGTAATGTCTGCTAGTAGTAAGACGCTGACGATAAAACCAATGTAAATAGCAAGACCTCCGAGCCTGGGTATTGGTATTGAATGCATCCTTCGATCATCTTTGGGAACGTCAATTGCGCCCACGCGATGGGCTAGCCATTTTACTGCAGGTGTCAGTGAGAAGCTCAGGATAAATGCCGCTATCACTGAAAGTCCAATTCTTAGATTCATCGACATAAAGTTATCGCCCCTTATTTGATATAGTGGTGTTTGTCAATTATTTTCATTTTATTGCTAATCTGTTTTGTGTCGTTGTGCTGGGTGCGCGGAGTTCGTGATGTATATCTAGTGGATATTTGCATGATTTTCGGCGCGTCTGGGAAGCCGCGCCCTACGAAGCCGCGCCCTACGAAGCCGCGCTCTACGAAGCCGCGTCCTACGAAGCCGCACCCTACGTGAGCTGTTAGCTGATAGGTGCAGGAATAAAGCCTATTTTGTCGTAGACATCGTTTAGTGTTTTGTTTGCTGTGAGAGCAGCCTTAGAAGCTCCTTCTTTGTAGATGCTTTCCAAATATGCTTTGTCTTCCATGAGACGCAATGCTTCTTCCCTTATGGGTCTGAGGGTTTCCACGACTGCATCGCCAACCTCCTGTTTCAGAGAACCATAACCAAGCCCCGCAAATTGTGCTTCAACATCGCTAATGCTCTTGTCTGTGCAAACGGAGTATATCTCGATGAGGTTTGACACGCCAGGTTTATTAGCTACATCATATACAATTTGTGTTTCACTGTCTGTCACAGCGCGCCTGAAAGCCTTTATGATATCATCGGGAGTGTCGAGCAATAGTATACAACCACCTGCTGCAATTGCAGACTTTGACATTTTATCAGTTGGATTTTGCAAGTCCATGATTCTAGCTCCGAACTTCGGGATATAATGCTCCGGGATTTTGAATACATCGCCATAAATACCATTGAAACGAATGGCGATATTTCGGGTTAGCTCCACATGCTGTCTTTGGTCATCACCCACAGGTACTAAATCCGCTTGATACAAAAGTATATCGGCAGCCATTAGTGCAGGGTATGTAAATAAGCCTGCATTGATGTTGTCTTCGTTTTTTGCAGATTTGTCTTTAAATTGGGTCATACGAGACAATTCGCCAAACATGGCGTAGCAATTGAGTACCCAACTGAGCTGGGCGTGGGCGGGAACATGGCTTTGAATAAACAGGGTATTTGATATTGGGTCGATTCCGCAAGCAATGTATTGGGCGAGCTGCGCTAAGGTTCTTTCCCTGAGCTCCTTTGGATCTTGCCGTGAAGTAATTGCATGCATATCGACAATGGTATAGAAGCAATCAAATTCATTGGAAAGTAGAGCCCAGTTTTTTAACGCACCAAGGTAGCTGCCGAGGGTAAGCTCGCCGCTGGGTTGGATTCCTGATAGTATTGTTTTCTTTTCTTCCATAATGGACACCTTTTCCGTGTTATGTATTTGTATAAGTTACAACATATTATTTTACCATAATTGTTGGAATTATGGAATCACTAGGTGTAACAAAAGCTTATATGCCTTGGCTTTGCTTAGGGAGTTATACCTAAATCTGATGCTAGTTTCACAAAGCCTTCTTTGGAGTTTTCAATGGTGCTTTTTGCCACGCAATATGCAATTCTAACGTAGCCCGCACAAGCGAAGGATGTACCGGGTACCAGTAAGATATTATGTTTCTTTGCTGCCTCGGCAAAGTCTTGGTCGCTCCCGGGTGTCTTGACCCACATATAAAAAGCTCCTTGTGGGAAGACAGGCTCAAAGCCGCATTCAGTCAAGAGGGAAAATAGGAGCTTTCTATTGTCATCATAGGAGGTTATATCAGTCATTTCATCGAGACATCTCGCTACCACCTTTTGGATTAATGCTGGTGCGTTCACAAAGCCTAAAATACGCGTTGCTATTCCTGCTGCATCAAAAATAAGCTGATAGTCGTCAACTTCCTGGGGAATGACAATGTAACCGATTCGCTCTCCAGGGAGTGACAATGATTTCGACCAAGAGTAGCACACTATCGTGTTCTTATAATATTTTGTGAGATATGGAACGTCAATTCCATCATATGCAAGCTCCCGATAGGGTTCATCGGATACTAAATATATGGGAGAGCCAAACTCCTGAGATTTTTCTTCCAGGACTTTGGCTATTCTTTTTATCGTATCTTCAGAGTAAATAACTCCTGTGGGGTTGTTTGGAGAATTGACCAGTACTGCTTTTGTTTTTGCGCTAATTGCCTTTCCAATTGCTTCTGGGTCGGGTTGGAAGTCTTCGGAATTAGCGGGGACAACCACAAGCTTGCCATCAAAATTACCCACATAGTTACCGTATTCTACAAAATATGGCGAAATAGCAATAACTTCATCACCAGGGTTTAAGAGGGTTTTGAAAACAACATTAAGTCCTCCAGCTGCACCCACAGACATGATTATGTTTGCCATATCGAAATTTGTGCTAAATTTCTTGTTTAACGAATCGGCGATTGCTTGACGCACATCGGCAAAGCCGATATTAGACATATATCCATGGAGAGCAACGGGGTCTTCTTCGTTGACAATATCAATTATTGCCTTTTTAACGGCTTGGGGTGCTGGAAAGTTTGGATTGCCTAAGCTGAAGTCAAATACATTTTCACGACCATGTAATGCGGCGAGTCTATTGCCCTCTTCAAACATTGCGCGTATGACGCTGTTGTTTTGGGTTAGACCGATCATTTTTTCAGATATCATCTTGTCTCGCTCTCACCTTTCAAATAGTTTCGAGTTACATATTATTTCGCAAGTGTTGACAAATTCTCGTTGGTAGTTTACTATGAACTCCCATCAAAGATGTATCATACACGCATTTTACTCAAATGTCTACTTTCTTTGAAAAAATTAGCAAATATTAAGCAGAAAAAACTAATGCTTGCTATTGTAGATTTTTGTGTTATTATATGTAATTGATACTCAGCAAAGAGCAAATACCGATAAACGAAAATGTGCAAAATAGGGATTCATACGTAAAGTGTTCTCCGGATGGGGAGTTGCCGGGAAACGAAAAGCTGGCGTCACTGTGATAAATCAAAGTGGCAGTCGGACTTGCGATATGACCCCGCACCCGTTGCATGAGCGAGGCAGCTTTTCTGCGTTACTGGTGAAAATGACATTGTGCAACACCAGCTGCCCACAATCTCATATTGCGAGTGAAAATCTTTCAGCTTTTACTGATTGGTGCATATTTCGCTGACGCAATATGAGTTTTTATTTGAGCTTGAAAGGACAAGTGAAATGGTAGATAAAGATAAAGTAATGGCTGCAGTCAGAATGTTCATTGAAGGAATCGGAGAGAACCCCGAGCGAGAGGGTTTGCTTGAGACACCTGAAAGGGTGGCGAAAATGTGCATGGAGATATTTGGTGGACTGGACGAAGAGCCGGATGTCCATCTGTCGAAGCAATTCACAGCTCCAGACAGCGAGCTTGTTATTGAAAAAGACATCGTTTTCTATTCCACCTGTGAACATCATTTGTTGCCATTTTTTGGCAAAGTTCATATTGCCTATATTCCTGATGGAAAAGTAGCTGGATTAAGCAAGCTTCCACGAACTGTTGAGGTTTTCGCTCGCAGACCACAAATCCAAGAACAAATGAATGGACAAATTGCCGATGCCATCGAGAGGCTTCTCAAGCCGAAGGGCGTAATGGTTGTTATAGAAGCGGAACACACTTGTATGACCATGCGAGGAGTTCAAAAACCTGGAGTTAAAACAATAACCACAGCCACCAGGGGGCTATATAAAGATGATTTCCAGCGACAGAGACTCTTTTTTGAGGCAATAAAGTAAGATGGATCGCATCAATGCTATATTATCCCATCCACTGTTTACTGACTCCCTTAGACACATTGAAATAGCTGAGAGGGATAGAGAATTTTGCAAACATGATTTGGAGCATTTTCTTGCCGTAGCTAGAATTGCAAATATATTATTTTATGGCGAGCTATACGATACAAAGAATCATGGTTTGTTAAAAGAGCAATCCGAAATTCAATCTACTTCAAATATTGATTTTACTGATACAAACGATGATTTTGACGATGAAAACAGAGATAATAAAGAAATCATATATGCAGCAGCCTTGCTCCATGATACAGGACGATGGAAGCAATATGACGACGGAACCCCCCATGAAGAGGAAAGTGCAAGGATTGCGGAACTGATATTGCCCGAATGTGGATTTAATGACTCCGAAATAAAAGAAATACTTGAATTGATATTAACCCACAGGGAATATGAAAGCGAAAGTTTTAATCTTGCCCCATTACTCTATCGTGCAGACAAGCTCTCTCGACTATGCTTTGTTTGCTCTGCGAAAGAGAAATGCAATTGGGAAGTTAAAAACGAAACTCTAAGGTATTAGGGGTTCATCTGGAGATTGATTTGTATGATTATTGGTAATCGTGAGTTTTCCACCAAAGACAAGTGTTATATAATGGGGATTTTAAATTTGACACCTGACTCCTTTTCAGATGGGGGTAAATGGATGGAAATTGATGATGCACTAAGTCATGTGGACAAAATGGTGAGCGAAGGTGCCGATATAATCGATATTGGCGGAGAGTCAACCAGACCTGGTTATCGATCTATTTCAGAAGCCGAGGAAATCGAGAGGGTAGTGCCTATAATCGAAGCGGTTAAAGAGAGATTTAACATTCCTATTTCCATAGATACATACAAAAGCAGGGTAGCAGAAGCAGCGCTTAGTGCGGGTGCTGACATGATAAACGATATATGGGGATTGAAACGAGACCCAAGGATGGCACCACTAATAGCAAAGAGCGGGGTTGCCTGCTGCTTGATGCAAAATAGAGTTGAAATAGACTATAGGGATTTTATACCTGATTTACTCGATGATTTAAAGGAGTCTGTCCAGATTGCGCTTCATGCGAATATAGCCAAAGACAAAATTATTTTAGACCCGGGTGTCGGCTTTGCCTTCAGCCATGAAATGAACCTTATGGCTATAAATAAGCTCGATATGATAAAAAAACTTGGATACCCGGTGCTTTTGGGTGCTTCTCGAAAAAGCGTCATCGGGAAAGTGTTGGATTCCCATGTTTCGGATCGACTTGAAGGTACTTTGGCAACAACGGTTATAGCAGTTATGCGGGGTTGTACCTTTGTTCGTGTGCATGATGTGAGAGAGTCTAAGCGGGTTATAATGATGACGGAAGCTATTATATATAGCTAGTATAGTATTAGGTGAAGTTTATGGATAAAATCAACATTAAAAACTTGGAAATTTTTGCTAAACATGGAGTATATTCCGAGGAAAATGTCTTGGGACAAAAATTTATCATTTCCTGTACTTTATATACTGACTTGCGCAGTGCTGGATTAAAAGATGAATTGGAAAAATCCCTTGATTATGGACAAATAATTACGAGCATTAAAGAAATTGTGGAAAACAATGTATATAAGCTGATAGAAACGGTAGCTCAAAGTATTGCCGATGGGCTTCTGGAAGAAAATGAAATGTTAAAGCAGGTATGGGTTGAGGTGAAGAAACCTTGGGCACCTGTGGCTGCGCATCTTGAAACAGTTTCTGTAGAAATTCTACGTAAAAAGCACATCGCATACATTGCCCTTGGGTCCAATATGGGTGACAGGGAAGCTTATCTGGGATTTGCAATCGATGAGCTAAATAAAACTCCCCATTGTCGTGTTATGAAGGTTTCGGAATTTATAAATACAGAGCCATATGGAGATGTAGAACAGGATGACTTTTTAAATGCAGTTTTAATTATGGAGACCCTTTTATCTCCATATGAATTGTTGGAGCTTGTCCAGGAGATAGAAAACAAAGCCGATAGAGTGCGAACGGTGCGCTGGGGTCCTCGAACCCTGGATCTTGATATCATCTTTTATGATGATATTGTTTTGTCTGAAGATAATTTAAGGATTCCCCATGCACAGGCGCATATGAGAGGATTTGTATTAGAGCCCCTTGTGAAATTATCACCAAACTTTATGCATCCTTTGCTATCTAAAACCGTTAGCGAGCTTCTCGATGAACTGAATAAAGAAGAGCTTGGCAACAACAATAACAACGAATCATAAGTCATATCGTGGGATACGAATACTACTTGGAGGTAATTACGATGACTATAGAAGAAACCCTAGAATACATAACTAAAGTTCAATGGAGAGAAAGAAAGCCAGGTCTTGACAGGATTCGCGAGCTTTTAGCTGCTGTGGGAGACCCCCATTTGAAGACGAAGTATGTTCACGTCGCCGGAACAAATGGGAAGGGCTCCACAAGTGCCTGTCTAGCTTCTGTATTAAAAAAAGCTGGTTATAAAACGGGTTTGTTTATTTCACCTTATGTCATTCGCTATAACGAACGTATGCAATGTAATGGTGAATATATAACAGACGAGGAATTAATCGCATATACTGAGGAGCTTCGAGTATATGCAGATGCAATGGAAGAACCGCCAACTGTATATGAAATAACAACCGCTTTGGGATTTATGTTTTTTGCCAGACGTGAGTGTGACATTGTGGTGCTGGAGGTTGGTATGGGTGGAGAACTGGATGCCACCAATATAATAGACCTACCAGAGGTGGCTGTTATCACCACCATCGGATATGACCATGTGGAGGAGCTGGGTCCCACATTGGCGGACATTGCATCAGCCAAAGCTGGGATAATAAAAGGCGGCGATGTGGTTATATATGGCGGAACCGATGAGGTGGAAGCGGTTTTCGAGGAAGTTTGTGTGGAAAAAAATGCGAAATTACACAAAGCAGATTATTCTCGCATTACAAATGTGCAAGTTTTGTTGGAGGGAAACAAATTTGATTTCGAGCCATATGGAGAGATTACAGTTGCTCTTACCGGTACATATCAAATAAATAATGCCACTGTTGTTATTACGGCTTTAGAAGTATTGCGAGAAAAAGGCTATAACATTAGCGATGATGATATAAAATCAGGTTTAGCAGGAGTTTATTGGCCTGGGCGTATGGAAGTCCTTGGTCATAATCCAGTGTTCATTCTCGATGGTTCCCATAATCCGGAAGCTGCTGAAGTAACTGCAGAAAGCCTTATAAAAATCTTCCCCGATAAAAAAATCGTTATATTGATGGGGGTAATGGCAGACAAAGATGTGGATGCTATGATTTCCTATATCGCTCCTATTACAAAAGCCTTTGTCGCTTGCACACCCGATTATGAGGGGCGGGCGATGGAAGCGAAAACCCTGGCAGAAAAGCTATCTGCTTATACGGTACCTGTTCTCGTTGCCAATAGTTTTGATGAAGCAATAAACCATTCTGTGCAACTAGCAGGAATTGATGGTGTTGTATGCACATTCGGTTCGCTCTATTTATCACCAAGCCTTAGGGATGCATATAATAGAGTAAATGGTATAAATAGCGAAGTCGTAACCGGTAACACCCTTTGCGTTGGATAAGCACCATAGTTTTTTTATTGGTCTGCGAACTTGCTGCGAGTTGTTTGTGAGTGGATTGCGATAAAAAAATTACCAATAATAAATACAATATTACCAATTTCCACATTTTGTAATTTAATGCTGCGTTTTTGGCTATTTGTTTGAATCATGTGGAAAAATCTAATTTTCGTGAAAATTCCTGTTTACTTAATCGTTTTCAGGTGTTAAAATCGTGGCATCTAAAACCACAGGAATACAAAACATATCAAAACATATCAAGGAGGCTACTATTAATGCTAGACCCGACCAAATTTAAAGACTGGGAAATTGCTGAGGATGCAGAAAGAACACTCCCCAGCGTAGAAGAGTTCCGGGAGAAAATGGGACTTTTGCCAGACGAAATTATCCCCTTTGGCAAAACACCGAAACTTGATTTCATCAAAATCATGAATCGCCTGAAAGATAAACCCGATGGCAAATTCATCGAAGTCACAGCTATTACGCCAACTCCCCTTGGGGAAGGCAAGTCCACAACTTCCCTTGGCTTGATTCAAGGCCTCGGCAAGTTAGGCCTTAATGTTGGTGGAGTTTTGCGTCAACCTTCCGGCGGTCCCACAATGAATGTTAAGGGTACTGCGGCTGGCGGCGGAAACGCACTACTTATTCCCATGACCGAATTCTCCCTCGGTCTTACCGGTGATATCAACGATATCATGAATGCACACAATCTAGCAATGGTCGCGCTGAACGCCCGCATGCAGCATGAGCGCAACTACAGCGACAAGCAACTTGAAAAAATCGGTCTCAAACGTCTTGACATCGATCCTGAGCGCGTTGAAATGGGATGGGTTCTCGACTTTTGCGCCCAAGGCTTGCGCAATATCCGCATAGGCAGAGGCGAAGGCAAAACAGAAGGTTTTGAAATGGATTCCAAATTCGGTATCGCTGTTGGTAGTGAGCTGATGGCCATTCTTTCTGTTGCCACAGACCTTAAAGACCTCCGCGATCGTATTGGTAATATTATCGTTGCCTATAACAAGAGCGGTGATCCTGTCACAACCGCCGATCTTGAAGTCGATGGCGCAATGACCGCGTGGATGCGCAACACAATCAACCCGACCCTTTGCTACACTGTTGAGCATCAACCCTGCCTTGTCCATGCAGGTCCATTTGCCAATATCGCAATCGGTCAATCATCCATCATCGGCGATCGCCTCGCACTTAAACTATTTGATTATCATGTTACGGAATCTGGCTTTGCGGCAGATATCGGATTCGAGAAGTTTTGGAATGTTAAAGCTCGCTTGTCCGGTCTCAAGCCGCATGTTTCTGTTTTGGTTGCCACAATCCGCGCTCTCAAGATGCACGGTGGTGGACCAGCAGTTGTCGCAGGACGCCCGCTTCCAAGTGAATATGTGGAACAAAACCTTGACCTTCTTGAAAAAGGAACCGGTAACCTCTTCCACCATGTCAATACAATCCTCAAATCAGGCATCAAACCCGTTGTCTGCATCAACAAATTCGCCACTGACACAGACGAGGAAATTGCCCTCATCAGACGTCTCTGTGCAGAAAAAGGCGTTCGCTGCGCCATGTCCGAGCATTGGATGTACGGCGGCGAAGGCGCCAAAGAATTGGCAGAACTCGTTGTTGAAGCCTGCGAAGAAGAAGGCGAAATCAACTATCTCTATGACCTCTCAATGCCTTTGCGCGAGCGCGTAGAGCTCATTGCTAAAGAAGTCTATGGAGCCGATGGCGTCGATTGGTCACCTCTGGCAACTGAAAAAGCGGAGCGCTTTGAGAATGACCCATATTTCGCTGATTTCAGCACCATGATGGTTAAGACTCACCTATCTCTCACCTACGACCCAACCCTCAAAGGCGTACCGACTGGGTGGAGACTTCCAATTCGAGACATCCTCGTCTATGGTGGAGCTAAATTCCTTTGCCCGATGGCAGGTACCATCAGCATGATGCCTGGCACAGGCTCAGACCCAGCATATCGTCGCATAGATGTCGATACTGAAACCGGAGCGGTATCAGGATTGTTCTAAGCCGCCGGTATCTTTCCGAAATGCAATGTGGAGTCGGCTATATGCTTCCCCAAACGGTTATATACCGACTCCGCTTCGCACAATGAAAAAACAGGAGGTATCGATTTATGTCCTTTATCAAAGTTGATGCAGTAGAATTCATAAGAGTTTTATCATCAAGTGATCCTGTTCCTGGCGGCGGCGGAGCTTCCGCTCTCGTTGGTGCTGTTGGAACAGCTCTTGGAAATATGGTTGGTTCCCTAACCACAGGGAAAAAGAGATACGCCGATGTGGAAGAAGACATCGCTCGGCTGCAAAAAGCTTCATATGAACTACAAGACGAGTTTTTACGTCTTGTGGATGAAGATGCAGTCGCTTTCGAGCCCCTTTCCAAGGCGTACAGCATTCCCAGGGACGATCCTAATCGCGATCAAATAATGGAAGACGCATTACGCGTTGCTACATCCACACCCATTGATATTATGCGCGCCTGTGCGAAAGCCATTGATATAATCGAGGAATTTGCAGCAAAAGGGTCTTCGTTGGCTATTTCAGACGCAGGTGTCGGAGTCATATTCTGCAAAGCAGCCATGCAAGGCGCTAGCCTCAATGTATATATCAACACAAAGTCCATGGCTGACAAAGAATACGCTGCAAATGTTGAAAAAGAAGCAGATGCTTTGTTGGAAAAATATTGTGCGCTAGCGGATACGATTTTTGCATCCGTTGTCGCAAAATTGAGATAGGAGTTATGTATGGCAGATGTACTTAAAGGTGCCGATGTTGTTGCGGCGCTTGGAGAAAGAATGAAAGCCGATGTGGAGGAGCTCGCTGCAAAGAATATAGTTCCCACACTGGCTATCCTGCGCGTTGGCGAGAGAGACGATGACCTCTCATATGAAAGAGGCGCAATGTCTCGCTGCAAAACCGTTGGCGTTGAAGTAAAGAGTGTTGTTCTTCCAGAGGATGTCACACAAGATGTGCTTCTGAGCAATGTATATGCGCTCAATGATGATGATTCCGTTCACGGTGTGCTTATTTTCCGCCCGCTTCCAAAGCACCTCGACGAAAATGCTATTTGCGCTGCTCTAAAACCCGAAAAAGATATCGATGGCATCACTGAAGGTTCCCTTGCTGGCGTATTCATGGGTACAGGCATTGGTTTTCCGCCATGCACAGCTCAAGCCTGCATGGAAATACTAGATTTCTTTGAAATCGATTGCACGGGAAAAAGAGCTGTTGTCATTGGACGTAGCCTAGTTGTGGGCAAACCCGCTGCTATTATGCTCATGGGTAAAAATGCCACAGTTACTGTTTGTCACACAAGAACCGTTGACATGGCTTCAGTTGCTAAAAATGCTGAAATCGTAATTGTCGCCGCCGGCGTACAAGAAGGAATCACAGCAGAATACTTTAGCCCTGGTCAAATTGTCATCGATGTTGGAATAAACTGGGATGATGAAAAAGGTAAGCTTGTCGGCGATGTCAAGTATGATGATGCCGAGCCCATAGTTGCCGCAATTACACCAGTACCAGGCGGAGTTGGAACAGTTACAACTTCTGTTCTCGTCTCCCATGTCGTCAAGGCGGCAAAAAAACTATTGTAATAAAGGAGCGTTCATGCTATGATAATAATCGCCGAGAAACTTAATGGATCAATTCCAGCATGTGGAAAAGCCATAGCTGCCAGGGATGAAGCATACATAAAAAGAATAGCAAGGCAACAGGCAAATGCCGGTTCCAGCTTCATCGATGTTTGCGCCTCAGTCAACGAAGGGGAATTGGAAACCCTCAAATGGATGATAGATTTAGTACAAAGCGTTACAGATTTACCAATATCCGTTGACTCCCCTGATGTTAATGTCATTATAAATGCTCTGGACTATTGCAATAGACCTGGTCTTTTCAATTCAGTATCCGGAGAAGGCGGCAAGTTCGACATTGCATTCCCAGTGCTTGCAAAACCCGAATATAGCCAATGGCAAGTCATGGCTCTACTTTGCGATGATACTGGCATACCCAAGACAGCAGCAAAGCGCATAGAGATTTTCGAAACAGTCATGGAAAAAGCGAAGAGTTATGGTATAGATGAGAGTCGCATACACATCGACCCCCTCATCGAAATGCTATGTACAACCGATGAAGGCGAAGGCATTTCAATGCTCATCGAAGTCATGACATATATCAAAACAAATTATCCTACAGTTTACATTTCCGGCGCAATTTCAAATATTTCATTTAACCTTCCCGTACGCAGGCTTGTAAACCAAGCATTCGCAGCTCTGGCAATCAGCGCTGGTATGAATAGTGGAGTTCTGGATCCTTTGAGCAAGGATTTACGTGGTGTGATTCTTGCAGCAGAAGCTATGATGGGTCTCGATGACTATTGTTCCGAGTATACAACTGCTTTCCGCGAGGGTATTTTTACAGCATAACACCACAACCAATTATTTTGAGTTTCCCAATTTATATTTTATTTTTTTAACAGGAGGAGATACCATGTCCAAAATCGCAGAAATCTCAGCGGCCGTAGAAAACGGCAAAGTAAAGCTCATCGAGGATCTCATCAAAGAGGCCCTTGCAGAGGGTGACGATCCCAATGCAATCCTCAACGATGGCATGATCGCAGCCATGGGCGTTGTCGGCGCGAAATTCCAAGCGAACGAAGTTTTCGTTCCTGAGATGCTCGTAGCGGCAAAAACAATGAAACTGGGCGTCGAAGTACTTCGTCCAAACCTCTCCGCCGGCGCAGTTGGCGCGCTTGGCAAATGCATCATCGGCACAGTCGCCGGTGACCTCCATGACATCGGCAAGAACCTCGTTGCGCTGATGATCGAGTCCGCTGGCTTTGAAGTCATTGACCTCGGAGTCGACGTACCTGCAGAGAAGTTCGTTGAGACCTTCAAAGAGAATCCCGATACCAAGATTGTTGCTTGCTCAGCTCTTCTCACCACCACAATGGATTCCATGAGAAACACTGTCAAAGCCTTGATCGATGCTGGTGTTAAAAACACTGCTAAAATCATGGTCGGCGGTGCACCGATTACTCAAGAGTTCTGTGACGAAATCGGTGGAGATGCATATACAGTAGACGCCGGCGCAGCCGCTGTTAAAGCTGTATCATTGGTTTCCTAATCTAGTTTAAGCAAAAACTTTATCATAGCAAAGCGCCCCCGCCCAATAGGGCGGGGGTGTTCTTTTTTCTAGTATTACAGGGTAAGGTTTTACTTAAATTATTCCGATAAATAATATTATTAAAGCTATTATGGAGGTTATGGGCATGAGACAACTTAGAAATTATACGGAAGAAGCCGTGAAGGTGTATGTTGATAGAGTATACCCAGATATGGAGGTATGTCAATGCGACATATGTAAACTGGATGTGACAGCTATAATGCTCAACACACTAGAGCCGAATTATGTGGTAACTGATCAGGGTGCTCTCTTTGCCCAATTGAGTGACTTTGACCCACAATACAAGGCTGACTTAGTAACGGCAATGGGTGCAGCTATAATTAAAGTAACCAATAGACCCAGACACGACAAATAATAATGCCTCATATGGGGTAGTTATTCAAGTAAGCTTGTAATAATAATTATTTGACGAAGGTTTCTAGGCGGTCAAGACCTTCTTTAATGGATTCCATGGAGGCTGCGTAGGTCAGTCGCACAAAGTTATCGCAGCCGAAACCAGTACAGGAGACAACAGCGACCAAACCGCTTTCTAAAAATGCGAGGGAAAAGTCATCGCTGTTATTGATTATTTTCCCGCCAAGGGTTCTACCGATTAGTTTTTCGATGTTTATCATTATATAAAATGCGCCTTCGGGGATGCGGCAGCTGATGCCATCTATGGAGTTTACTCGCTCAGTTATGTAATTTCGACGCTGCTCAAACACATCGCGCATCGCATCGATGCCTTCCTGAGGACCGTTTAATGCTTCAACTGCAGCGATTTGAGATATTGTGCTGGGGGAGCTTGTGGAATGGCTGAGGTAATTTGACATCACCTCGGCTATTTTTGCGTCTGAGGCAGTGTAGCCGATTCTCCAACCTGTCATTGCATAACTCTTGGATACGCCATTAACAAGGATTGTTCTCGCTTTTATTTCCTCTCCCAGGGCTGCCATGCTGGTGAAGGTTTTGCCATCATATAGGAGCTTATAATATATTTCGTCTGAAAGTATATATAAATCATGGGCAACGCAAACATCAGCTAGGGCTTTTAGCTCAGTTTCGCTATATAACATTCCCGTGGGATTCGATGGATTATTTAATATAAAGAGTTTTGTTTTATCAGTGACAGCGTTTTCCAGCTGTTGGCTTGTTATTTTGAAATCCTGCGATTCTGGTGCATTAATTATCACTGGTACTCCCCCAGACATTTTTATTGCTTCTTCATAGGTCACCCAATATGGAGCAGGGAGGAGTACTTCATCGCCAGGATTTATTAGTGTCTGTAAAGCTATATAAATGCTGTGCTTTGCTCCACTGGCGACTACAATTTGGTTAGACGAATACTGTACATTGCAATCGGCGAAAAGCCTCTTTGCAACGGCTTCCCTCAGTTCAAGAGTACCGTTTGAGGGGGTGTATTTAGTTTGACCATCGCGTATCGCATTATATGCAACTTCCTTTATATTGTCCGGGGTGTCAAAATCCGGTTCTCCAGCTCCAAAACCCACGACATCCAACCCGTCGGCTTTCATTTGCTTAAATAGCGCATCGACTTTTAGCGTTGTGGATGCTTGAACAGCCGCAGCGATTCGCGATATCTCTTTCATGTAAAATGCTCCTTTACAATTTTTGCCAATTATACTTTATTTTAAATCCAATATCAAGACAAAATGATTGCATAGCAATCATTTTGTTTTAGTTTATATAATTCCACGCCAGGATAATATGAAAAGGATACAAGAAACTAGTACTAAGGTTGATACGATGATGGTGCCTGTGTTGAGTCTTTTGCTTGATGTCTCTGTTGTATTATATTGTGGCATTAACTTCGCTTTTTCCAAAGCAAGGCTGATGGGCTTAAACAAGAGCACAGTAATCGCACCGCTTATGCTGTATTTCAGCAGGTTATATGGGAGAAAAGTGGGTACTAGCATATCTTTTACAACAGCCCTTGGTACTCCCATATAAAGAGGTACCATGGTATAGTTCCAGAGTAACATTACAGGTACAGTAACCGCAACTCCAGCAACTAAGCCGATTGCAGCTCCTGGGATTGTGCGTTTTTTACTATATACAAAAGCGGCTGTGCAAGCAAAGGTGCAAGATGATAGAGCGTTCATAACGGCTCCGTAGATCCATGTTGTACTGACGGTAACCATTTCCACAAAAGCGACGATTATGGACATAACCATGGCAGCAAGGGGTCCGTATAAAAATCCCCCTAAAGCGATGATGGCATCCTTGGGCTCATAGCTGAGAAAGAGCACCACTGGAAATTTTAGGATGATCATAACAACATAGGCAATTGTGCTGAGGACAGCGAGGGTAACGAGTTTTTTTGTACGAGCTGTACGTGATGTGGTTGTTGGTGACATTGTTAATACCTCCGAATAATAGTATTTTTGGCTTTGCGATATAAGATAGAAAAACACCCAAAGGGAGTTCCTTCGGGTGCAATATGATAAACATGGAAAATACATATGCATTTTCGCACTATAAATCATCATCTTCTCCCATCCAGACTTTAACTGTCGGTATTGGAATTTCACCAATTCCACGCAAAGAAATTTAACTTAATCTCTGCGTTCGCGGACTATAACCGCCGGTAAGGAATTTCACCCTGCCCCGAAGACGCAAATATTTACTTATGGATTCATCTTACCAAATTTGTAGGTAAAAGTAAAGTAAAATGCTTGTGGTGTTTTTGTAAAATGACCTTACTGTTACTGGTCATCCAAACATTTCTGCTGGTGTTAGTAGAGCGATGCCGTTTTCTTTTAGTACATTGACAGCCACATCATTGTCGGCAACCCTGAGGATTACGTAAGCCATATCGGACGCATGGGCGACAAAGGCGTATGTGTATTCCACATCGATTCCATTGTTAGCTAAAATGCGTAGGACTGCGGCGAGACCTCCTGGTTTGTCTCCAACGGAAACGGGAACGACTTGATTTGTCCGCACGAGGTAACCCTCTGCTTGGAGTCTTTCCAAGGCAAGGGATGGCTGGTCAACGATTATCCTCAAAATGCCAAAGTCAGCGGTGTCAGCAAGGGATAAGGCGCGCAAATCAATACCAGCTTGGGATAGGAGTTCCAAGGCTTCCACTAGCTTTCCAGGCTTGTTTTCTATAAATACCGATAGTTGTTCTATGGTCATGATATTGACTCCAATAATTTCATTTAGATTTTGCGATTGTCGATGACACGTACTGCTTTTCCTTCGCTGCGGGTGATGGATTTCGGAGCAACAAGGGTCACCTTAGAAGTGATGCCAAGAATATTTGCGATTTTATTGTGTATTTCTCTTTCTTTGCCTTCTATACCCCTAACTGTATCTGAAAACATTTCAGGGGTCAGTTCAACTTTAATTTCCAAGGTATCAGAGTGATTCACCCTGTCAACTATGAGTTGGTAATTGGCTGAAAGACCATATCCGATGAGTACTGTCTCAATCTGTGATGGGAAAACGTTGACTCCTTTGATAATAAGCATATCATCGCTACGTCCCAAGATTTTCGACATTTTTGTCAAAGTTCTTCCACATGAACATTCATCTTGGTTAAGGATACAGATGTCGCGAGTTCTGTAGCGAAGAAGGGGGAAAGCTTCTTTGGAAACACAGGTGAACACTAATTCACCTTTTTCTCCCATTGGTAATACTTCACCGGTCTCAGGATCGATTAGTTCAGGGATAAAATGGTCTTCGTTGATGTGCATTCCCGTTTGCTCAGAACACTCAAAGGAAACGCCAGGACCTGAAATTTCGGTTAGACCATATATGTCAAAAGCTTTGATGCCCAGGTTTGCCTCAAGACGCAATCGCATTTCCTGACTCCAAGCTTCTGCGCCGAATATGCCGGCTTTTAGCTGGATTTTGTCCCGCATACCCATTTCTTCAATGGTTTCGGCAAGATACTCTGCATATGATGGGGTGCAGCAAATTATCGTTGTACCCAAGTCGCACATGAATTGTATTTGCCTTTCTGTATTGCCGGAAGACATGGGCAGAGTCAATGAGCCGATTTTATGGGAACCGCCGTTTAACCCTGGTCCTCCAGTAAACAAGCCATATCCATAGGCAACTTGCACCACATCGCTTTTTGTTCCACCAGCAGCAGTGAGGGCACGAGCGCAGCTTTCTTCCCAGAGTTCTATATCGTTTTGCGTGTAAAAAGCTACAACTCTAGTTCCGGTTGTTCCGCTGGTGGATTGAATGCGGACACAATCGTCCAAAGGTTTTGCCAACAGACCATAGGGATAGGCTTGTCGCAAATCTTCCTTTGTGAGAAATGGTAATTTGTGCAGGTCATCGATGGAGGCTATATCCGATGGCTTTACACCTTTATCGTCCATGAGTTTTTTATAATATGGGACATTTGTATATACATGATTTACTTGGGACACAAGCCGTTTACTTTGAAGATCCCTCATCTGAGTGCGAGACATACGCTCTATATCTGGTTGGTAGTACAATTCCAAGTTAAAAACCCTTTCCTATTTGGATTATCTTTTATTACTATAATTTAAGCATTTTTGCCAAGGGCAAAGGCTTTGAAGTTCATATCCATGTATCTTTCGGGAATGGTGCTTAGTAATGCTTCGTTCCAAGAAGCTTCGCTAAAGTCAAAATAATTCGATAAACGACCCATCATCACAATATTCACGGCTCTGGAAGAACCAGCTTCTTCAGCCAGAGAGAGTGCGTCAATGGCATCTACTTTTGCTCCTGCATTTTGCATTTTCTCAACTAAATTCTCAGGATACTCCATCGCACCTGTGATGACAGGCATGGGGTCTATGCGCTGGGTGTTGGTTAATATTTGGCCGTTTTCCGCCAAATGGTTGAGCCAGCGAGATGCTTCAAGGAGCTCAAAAGCGACGATAAAATCGGCTTGTCCTTTATCAATGACTGGAGAATAGACTTTCTCTCCAAAACGAACATAGGTGACAACGGATCCTCCACGTTGGCTCATTCCATGAACCTCGGAAACCTTTGTGTCAAAACCTTCGTTCATGAGGAGTCTCCCGAGAAGCTTGCTAGCTAAGACATTGCCTTGTCCGCCGACTCCGACGACCATGATGTTTTTTGTACTCATATCACACCTCATTTGAAACAAGCGCATCGAAGTTGCATAATTGAATACAAACCTTGCAACCTGTACACAAGGTGGCATCAATGCGCGTTTTGTTGTCTTTCATGCTGATTGCAGGGCAACCGATGTCCATGCATAGTTGACAGCCAGAGCATTTATCTTCATCGGCACTGATTGGGGGTTTCGCTGAAACCGAACGTAAGAGGACGCAGGGTCTTCTCGATATAATTACAGAGGGTTCCAGGGCATCCATTTCTTCATCGAGAACCCTGGAACATTGGTCGAGGTCATAGGGGTCTACAACTCGAACACGCTGAATCCCCAAGGCTTTACATAAGGCTTCAAGGTCGATTTTACCAGCTGGTTCGCCTTTAATATCATAACCTGTCGTTGGATTATCTTGATGACCCGTCATACCTGTGGTGGAGTTATCCACAATGATTACCGTGGAATCGGAGCCATTGTATGCAATGTCGATGAGTCCATTGATTCCTGTGTGGACAAAAGTGGAATCGCCGATGACGGCAACGCTGTTTTTACCGCCGGCGCGATTAAAGCCGTGAAGACTCGATACTGAAGCACCCATGCAAATCGTCATATCCATTGCTGATAAAGGAGCCATGGAGCCCAAGGTGTAACAGCCAATGTCACCCAAGACTGTAACACCCTTTTTGTTTAAAGTATAAAACATTCCACGGTGGGGACAGCCGGCACACATGACAGGTGGGCGTTGGGGGAGAGGCTCCTCCATGCTTATTCCCTCATTAACTTCAAGACCGAGCAAGTTGGCTATGAGATTCGGTGAAAACTCGTCCACTAAGGGGAAAACATCCTTGCCGGTAACTTCAAGATAAAGTTTTCTGCAATGGTTCTCGATTATACTGTCCAATTCTTCGACAACAATCAACTTATCGACGCGAGAAGCAAAGTCTTGAATTAATTTAATGGGTAAAGGATTAACCATACCAAGCTTTAAGACGCTTACGCTCTCTCCAAATATATCTTTTACATATTGATATGATGCTCCAGATGTGATAATTCCCATTTTTGTATCGCCCATTTCAATGCGATTTAAAAAGGAGTCCTCAGCTAATTGACGAAGTTTCTCGAGTCTTTCTTCCACGATTCTATGGCGAGCTTTAGCTGCTGCAGGCATCATGACGTATTTTGCTACGTCTTTTTTATACTCTTTAGTATCAGGAACAACACGATCAGATGTTTCCACAATGCTCTGGGAGTGGGCGATGCGAGTGCTTGTGCGTATCATGACGGGAACATCAAACAATTCCGAAAGCTCATAAGCATATTTTGTATAGCTTAGACATTCCTCGGAATCGGCTGGTTCCAGCATGGGAAGCTTTGCTGCTATGGCATAATTACGGGAGTCCTGCTCGTTTTGTGAAGAATGTAGTCCTGGGTCGTCTGCGACTACGATGACCATTCCAGCATTAACTCCTGTATATGCAATGGTAAACAAGGGGTCTGCGGCGACATTTAAGCCCACATGCTTCATGGCTGTGAAACTACGAACTCCTGCAAGGGAAGCACCAAAGGCAACTTCCATGGCAACTTTTTCGTTTGGAGCCCATTCGGAGTAAATTTCATCGTATTCCGAAGCGGTTTCGGTGATTTCCGTGCTGGGCGTACCTGGATAACTTGAAACAACAGAGCAACCGGCTTCGTATAAACCCCGTGCGATTGCTGCGTTTCCTAGCAATAACTCTTTCATAAAATTCCCCTTGTCTATTTTGGTTGATATTAGTTTAATACTATATAGTATGAATTTTATTCTCGTGTTTGTGTGGCAACGATGCTATCTGCGCCATATTCCCGCCTGAGCTTAGGCTTTTCTATTTTGCCTGTGGCGTTTCGAGGCACATCGGCGAATATTATGCGGTGAGGGCGTTTGTAGCGGGGGAGATCGAGGCAAAAATTATTTATGCTTTCTTCGTCACATTCGTGACCTTTTTCGATTTCAATGATAGCTGCAGAAATCTCGCCCAAACGCTTATCTGGTAAGCCTATTACTGCTACATCCTTCACATCGGGATGGGCGGATAAATAGTTTTCGATTTGAACAGGATAGATATTTTCTCCGCCTGAAATAATAACATCCTTTTTTCGATCTACTAGGAATATAAAGCCGTCATCATCTTCTTGTGCCATGTCTCCGGTGAATAACCATCCGTCAACAAGCACTTCCGAAGTAGCTTCTGGGTCGTTGTAATAACATTCCATGAGGCTGGGACCTTTTACGCATAGCTCTCCAACAATACCTCTGTCAACAGTTGCACCGTTTTCATCAACGATTTTGGTTTCGTAGCCATATCCGGCAATCCCAATAGCGCCTACTTTATCAAGGTTTTCAATACCCAGATGGACGCAACCAGGACCAGTGGATTCGCTTAAACCGTAGTTTGTATCATATTCATGGTTCGGAAAATACTCTTTCCAGCGTCTCACAAGGCTTTGGGGTATGGGCTGAGCACCCATGTGCATAAGTCGCCATTGGTCTAGGGTATAGTCATCGATTTTCAACTCACCGCTGTCTAGAGCACTGAGTATATCTTGAGCCCAAGGTACTAATAGCCATAATATTGTGCATTTTTCAGCGGAAATGGCTTCAAAAATATGCTTTGGTTCAGTGCCTTTGAGCAATATACCCTTTGAACCCACTAGGAAGCTGCCAAACCAATGCATTTTTGCACCGGTATGGTACAAGGGCGGGATACATAAAAAAATGTCTTCTTTAGTTTGCCTATGGTGATTTTGTTCCATTTCGCAAGAATGCATTAAGCTCCTATGTTTATGGAGTATAGCTTTGGGGAAACCTGTCGTACCTGAGGAAAAGTATATTGCAGCAAAATCATCATCGACTATCGTCACATCGGGAGATAGGCTAGAACAGTTGGCGGTGAGCTCATTGTAGCTCTCGGCAAAGGTGGGGCATTCGCCGCTGCCGCAAAAAAGGAGGGTTCTGTTTTTGTCGATATATTCTGCGATTTCTTCAACGCGACCAATGAACTCTGGACCAAATAGCAAAACATCCACTTCGGCGAGTTTAACGCAATACTCGATTTCATCTGCTGTATATCTAAAATTAAGTGGAACGGCTATTGCTCCGCTTTTTAGTATGCCGAAATAAATCGGTAGCCATTCTAGGCAATTGGTCAATAAAATTGCGACTTTATCGCCTTTCTTTATACCACGGGACAGAAGCAGATTGGCAAATCGATTTGCTTTTTCGTTGAACACATCCCAGGTGATTTCCCGTCTGTAATATGGTGCATGGGCAGGCTCAATCAGGCTGTATTCCCTCCAAGTCTTCTTGCCAGTATCTGGCATATCAGGGTTAATTTCCACGAGGCAGACTTGGGGACCGTACAGTTGTGCATTTTTTTCCAATATTTCGGTAATCGGCATCCATATGCATCCTTCCAGGTAGATAATTTTGCTTTAGCACTTTAAAGTTAGAAACTATGAGAAGCATATTACGGTCATGCATAATGTATGACCGTAATTATAAGATGAATATTAGCAGAAAGGAGCACTCTTGTCAATATTATTGAACGTCAATATGCAAGAGAGCGTATTTATCTTGGGTAAGCCTTTCTTTGATGGTGAAATCGATTTTGTTTTTGAAGAGGGGTCCATCGTAGACAAAGGTATGGTATTCACCATTTTCTCCGCAAATATCAGCACCAGCTGCTTCTATGGCATCCACCACTTCTCTGGTCAATGTCTTGCCAAGAAACTCGTCAGATACTCTTGTGGTATCCACAATGGTAATGATAGTTGAAAAGCCAGAATCGATGAAATCGTAAACAACGGATTTTCTATCTTCGTGTTTCAAGGGGAAATAGGCAATCATTCCGGTGTTTTCACAGCGTTCCTCACACCAATCGAAATGTACTTGAAGATCGATGTCGCCGAAAACGCAGACTTCCACGCCATTTTCCTTTGCCTCCAGGAGAGCTTTTTCAAAGTTATCGGTATACTCATCACCTATTGTCCGTATGAAATTCAAAGGAATACCCAAGGACTCAGCAACCTTACCAAGCAAAACTTCACTTGTCCCGTGAAACCAAGTTCGTTTGGAATCGACATTATACGTCGTTATCAAGCCCGCAGGTACCAACCCCGCATTGATAGCCCGATACAAAGACAAAGTACTGTCCTTACCGCCACTAAAAGAAGCCACGAATTTTTTACCAACTAGATTTTCCATGTAAAATAAACCTCCAAAGTTAATTAGGAATTAGGAATTAGGAATTAGGAGTTGTTCGTTGTTAATTGTTTCCTAAGCGGCGCGTCAGGGATGCCGCGCCCTACGAATGTCATTGTATTGTGTTGCGTTTTGGATAATTATTCATTATTCATTATTAATTATCCTATATATCAGTTCCATATCAAGGGCTTGTCTGATTATTTCTGCTATTCGGTCGAACTCGGGGGCGAAGGGGGTGCTGTCTGTTAAGGCGGTGTTTTGGAGGACGGGTCCTGCTGGTCTTGCTACCAAATCGTCCTCTTCTGGCAAATCTATATCTATATAGGGAATAACTCCAGCTACTGGGATTTTGCAAATAGACTCCAAGAGTGCTTTGCCATCTTCAAAGCGTTGGAGATCGCCTTTGAAACGATTCACGATGGTGCCTTTTACCAGAGCGCGTTCTTCATCGGTATACAGGGCAATGGTACCATAGAGTGAAGCGAATACTCCACCTCTGTCGATGTCGCCAATGAGAAGAACGGGAGCATCCAATCGGGTGGCAATACCCATGTTGACAATATCATTGGTGTTTAGATTTAATTCCACAGGGCTTCCTGCGCCTTCGATTACAATAATATCATACTGTTCATCAAGGCTTTCGTATGCTTTTAAAATTTCAGGCAGGAGCACTGGTATTTTCATTTCACTCAATTCTTGGGAATTTACTCTCCCATATGGCTTGCCATTGAGAATGACTTGGGTGCCTTCACCACCAGACATATTCAACACAACAGGGTTCATTTGCGCGCTGGGTTCGGCTCCTGCGGCATATGCTTGTAGGAGCTGGGAAATGGCGATTTCATCACCATTTTTTGTCTTTGAAGTGTTGGAGGTAACATTTTGCGATTTAAAGGGTGCTACTTTGAAACCGTCTTGGTGAAAGATTCGACAAAGAGCAAGGGCAATGGTGGTTTTTCCAGCACCGGATGATGTACCTTGAAGCATTATTTTTTTAGCCATTATTTTGAAACCTCCGAATATACAAAGAATATGAATTATTACTGAGAGTATCTGGACCCTACAATGAGCTTGCTAAATAGCAGATGGTACGCTGAGATTTTTATTATTTTCACCGATACACTGCCAGCGTTGGAGGGATTCGCGCATATATTCGGCAACATCAATATCGTATACATATTCCAGTAGGCTGTCTGTTATAACCTCGTCGGCTTTTCCTTGGACTTGAATCTCGCCGTCTTTTAGCACCAAAATGTCATCACTGAGTCTCATAGCCAGATTGATGTCGTGCATCACGCCCACCACGACACGGCTGCCCTCAGATGCCCATTTCTTCAAGTATTCCACCAATTCGATTTGATATTTCAAATCCAAGTGGTTTGTAGGTTCATCAAGGAGTATAACTTCAGGCTCTTGCACCAATGTCCTTGCTAAAAACACCCTTTGCAATTGCCCACCAGATAGAGTGGTTATCATTCTATCCTTTTGTTCCAGAAGGTCAACTGCATCGAGGCAAGTTAATACTGCCTCTTTATCCGCTTCTGAGGGGAGACCCAAAAGCTTGTCTTTTATGTGTAAATACCGTCCCATCATCACAGTATCGAATACCGTATATGAAAAATATATACCAGACATTTGTGTAAGCATGGCTATACGCAAGGAGATTTCTTTGTGCTTCATTTTTTTTATGGAAGTACCTGCGATTTCAATCTCGCCGCTATATGGGAGTATGTTGGCGACTGCTTTTAGCAATGTGGTTTTTCCACAGCCGTTTGGTCCGATGATGGAGAGGTTTTCATTATAATTCACATGCATATTTACATTTTTTATCACATTTATACCGTTGTATCCCACCGATACATTTGATAATGTCAACATTTTATCTTTACCTCCATATAACAGATCTTTTAGGCTTGTGGCGATTGTTAATTTAAGCTTTATTTTTTCTTCCAAAATATATATATGCAAAGAAGGGAGCTCCTATCATTGCTGTTACGGCACCCACTGGTAGTTCTGCTGGTGAAACCACTGTTCGAGCAACTAAGTCGCATATTACCATGAAAGCTCCGCCGAAAAAGGCGGACATTGGCAGCACATACCTGTGGGATGAGCCAAAGATTCTGCGAATTATATGGGGAGCAACCAAATCCACAAAGCCTATTACACCAACGAAAGCGATTGCGCTCCCTGTGAGAGCAGCGGAAGTTACGAGCAAAATCCATTTGATGCGCTTGATGTTTACACCCATTGTTTTTGCTTGTTCTTCGCCGAAGGTCATCATATCCAGCTCGCGGTTATAGTGCAGGACATAAAGCAATCCAGCGACTATTATTGGCGCGAGAATGGCAACAGGAGTCCAACCACGAGCGGAAAAGCTTCCCATCTGCCAGAATACCAATCGTTGCAAGTGTTCCCTTGATATTGCAGATAATAGGGTGGTTAGGGCATTGACAAAGAGGGAAAATACCATACCAGTTAGTATGATTGTGTTGTTCTCCATTTGTCCGTCAAGGCGAGAGGCAAATGCAACTGCCAAGAGTATCGTTCCCAAGCCAAAGGCAAAGCCAATGAGCGGGAGGGTCATCAAAGGGAGAAAGGGCAGGGTAACACCAAACATGATGACAATGCAAGCTCCTAAAGAAGCACCTGAGGAAACACCCAAAGTATACGATGAGGCAAGGGGATTTCTTAAAACAGACTGCATCACAGCTCCACTGATAGATAGGCAAGCACCTACGATAAAGGCAAGCAAGGCTCGAGGCAATCTGAGATTCCACACAATTGCAACGGATGTTTGACTGACGGATTCGGGTAGGGGAACGCTAAACACTTTGTTGCGTATAATGTGCCATACTGTATCAGGGGGGACCCAAACGCTACCAAATGTTACGCCTATCACAATAATAACAAGTGATAAAACTATTGTGACTATAACCTTTGCTTTCAACTTAATCTCATCCTTTTAGCAATCTCGTAGTTTTATTATTTCGAGAATAGACCACTATTCAGTAAAACTTCAAGCTTTCGTCTTTGTGGCTCCGAACCGCAATCCCACCCAATACCCGAATGGGATTGCGGGTCAAGCCAACAATGACAAAACAGTTGTTAAGTGATCTAATAACTTACCCTTCGAAGAGTTCAGGGTGAATGGCGCGGGCTATTTGCTCCATTGCAATAACAATGTTGTGGCTTGGGCGATTACTGGCATCGGTGCTGATGTAGTAAACAGCATCGTTGGCAATCGCAGTAACATTATTCCAACCATCCCTTGATTTTATTTCATCTATGGGATTGTCGATATAGTTCACTGTGGTTAAAATAACTTCAGGGTCTGCATCGAGGATCGCTTCATCGGAAACAGAAGCCCAGCTGATGGTTTCACCAAATATGTTTTCGCCACCCAGCATTTCAATCATTTCATGCAAAAAGGTACCACTGCCGAAACTATACATATTAGGTGCAGCGGCGATTTCAAAATAGACTCTTTTTGTTTCGCTAGCTGCGCTTGTAATTTCCAAGATTCTTTCTATTTCGGCTTCCATATTGGCGATTATTTCTTCTCCAGTTTCTTCAACGGATAAGACTGCTGCCATATAGCGTATGTCTTCTTTTATACCCTCTATGCTAACGCTGGATGGCATATATATTAGACAAATACCTGCCTGGGCGATTACTGCATAAGGGTCGTCTCCACCAGCTCTGCTCATTCCTGTGACAAAAATCACATCAGGGTCCATTTCGATAATTAATTCGCCATCGTTTGCCATCATGGAAAAATCGGATATACCTTCTTTGATTCCAGGGACGTTGCTGGAATAAGCATCTGTTGCGATTATCTTGTCCCCATAGCCCAAGGCAACTAAAACCTCGGTATTTGATGGACCAATTGATATGATTTTATTTATTTCATCTGGTAGTGTGATGGTGTTTCCATCCCTGTCATAATCAATGCGTTCTACGGTGACATCATCGGGTTCTGTGGAGCTTGTTGCAGGTGAGCTGTTGTCACAAGCAGCCAATGCAAAAAGCGCGGCAATAGTGAGGATCAGAGCGATTGTTTTTGATAGTTTTTTCATTTCATGTATTCTCCTTATAATATAATTTGCCTGTTTCCATACAAGGGATAATACCTCGCATCATACCCTTTATATAGTTACATTTGCCTTTAATATCGTTTGCCCATATCTTTGCAGGGTATATGGGTCAAAACTTCTGTAATATTACTGGGCTGTCCGATGAAATATCAATGGAGTATCCATGCCCATTATCAGGTTGCCAATTGAAGAAGATGCCTTCTTCGGGAAATAGATGCTGCATTATACGGACAATCGGACCTCCGTGGAACACAAGCATGGCAGATTTTATACTCTCTTCATTCGTCAGAGTAAGCACAGATTCATAGCCTCTTAATACTCGCTGGACAAATTCTTGTTGGCTTTCGCCACCGGGACATTTTATTACACCAGTTTCATCGTTGACCCAAAGCTTCAAATCATCATCTTCTTTGATTTCATCAAAGCTTTTCATCTCATATATACCAAAGTTGTATTCATCTAAATCATCAAGAGCCAGCATGGGTATATCGCCGTATATAATATTTGCTGTTTGCTTTGCTCGAAGCAAGCCACTGGTGAAATAAATTTGCGCTTTTGGGTAAATATCCTGTGAGATGAGTTCTTCCAACTCTGCGATTCCCTCAGAGGAAAGGGGAACATCGGTACTTCCGCAAAATAGACCTTCAATATTGGGAGCAGTTCTGCCATGGCGCAACAAGTGAATAATCATTTAAACAAGTCTCGTGGGGATGCCACAAAAGAGACGCACAACCTCGTCAGATTCTTTTGCAATAGCAGCCAGTGCTCTTCCCACCGCTTCGCGCCACTGTCTCAATTGGGGTTCATAGGGGACGATACCGCTTGATATATCATTTGCTATGATACAAGTGTCTGTATTATTTTTCATGAAATCAGAAATAGCAGTATCAGTATCAATGCCAGCTTTAATAAGGGCGAGTATCCATTTATCCAGCTCGTAGACAATTTTCGCAGCCTGGGGAAAGTCAGTATTATCCTCACTGCAGCGGTATATATCAGTTTCCGATACTTCATATGCTTCCATGGCATACTCCAGCTTTCCCTGATATGCTCCACCGAAAACTAATTTCATAATGGATACCTCTTTCTTTTAAGATGTTTTGTTAGCAGACAATACACAAGTATTATATTCAGTGGCATTTTTACATAGTGGTCATTTAAAAAAATTTCGTATATAACGCCGCTATATTATAGCCAAAGCTATCAAACCGCATAGTTCGCTGATGACCAGAGCAAATCCTGCCAAGTCGCCTGAGACTCCTTTTAAATCGATGTAAACATATGCCATTGCCGCACCATATCCCAGGACAGCTGCTGCGCAAACTATTACTCCACCGATTCCTGCGATATAAAAAGCTATGACAGTTGATAATATAGTTATTAAGGGTCCAATGGATTTATATAATAGTTTTATGCTTACTTTCCTATACATATTCACATTGCTGCTGTGGGGAGCGGGGGTGAGAACCAGGGTCGTATATGCAGAGCCGCAACGGGAAATAACGGCAATTAATATCAGAAGAAGCGCATGGGTACCCTTGTCGAGGAACGCAAATGTTGCAGCATATTGGAAAAGAAATAGCAATGCAACCATTATCACAGAAAAGGAGCCTGTATGGGGGTCTTTTAATATGCGGATTTTTTCCTCGTGGTCTCTGCGGGATAAAACAGCATCGCTGGTATCCATATAACCATCTAGGTGAATAAACCCAGCAGCAGAGAGCATAACCAAAGTCAGAATCGCTGCTGATAGAGCGGTGTGGATTGTTGACAGAAGCAAAAGCTTTGCAGCTAGCCACCAAATTCCGCCGATGACCAAACCCACAAAGGGGAAGCAAGGCATCATAAGGATAACGCAATCGTCATCCCATATAAGCCAGGGTAGGGGAATAGCGCAAAACATTCCTAGGGTCATGTAGAAAGCTCTAAATATCCTTTTCATCGCAAACCTTCTGAAAGAGACTCCCAGCGCCCATCTTCCGTTGAGCGGTGAAGGGTGACGGTGGAATATGCAACTTCCAGTACCACATCGCACATTTTCACAGTGGCTCTGTCGATTTGGGCAAGAGCCTTACGGTATTGTTCGGTGAGTTCGTCATATTCCATGGCATCACTGTAGATATAATCGGAGACAATGACTATGTTTTCCACTTTTTCCAATAACACATTTATACCATCGATGATTCGTGAAGATGCATCGAAATCCACACTTCCATCACTTTTGAACATTTCGTTGGCGAGAAGTGCTGTTACACTATCGAGGAGAAAGGAGCCAGTCGAGTCGCAGACATTCAGTATGTCTTCAATATTGACTGCTTGCTCAATTGTTTCAAAACCCCAACCTTCTCGCTCATCTTGGTGCCTGGCGATGCGCTGGTCATCTTCGCTGTCCACAGAACTCATCGTAGCTATATAATAAAGCTTATCATTTTGCTGCCTTTTTGCTAAATGTTGGGCATAATATGACTTACCGTTTTTGCAACCACCTGATATGAAAACTTTCATTTTTTGATTTGTCTCCAATATGATTTCATTTTTACCAACACAATCAGTCTTTGTTAATTGTAAAATGGTCGCCCTTTCTCAACTCATCTAAATAATCATCATTAATGTCAGCTTCCGCAAAAGTCGCCATATCCCTCATCATTCCGCAAGCGGCATCTATCACAGCAAACATAATGGGACAGCCGCTCCCTTCTCCTAGGCGCATACTCATCATCAAGCATGGCTCGACACCTAAGGCTTCCGCAGCATGGATGAAACCTTGTTCAAAGGAAGCATGGGAAGCAATCATAAATTCTTTTGCTATCGGCGATATACGGGCGGCAGCAAGGGCAGCCACCATTGATATAAAACCATCTATAACCACAGGTACCCGCATTATGGCACCACCAAGAAAAACACCAGCCATGGCAGCAAGGTCGAAACCGCCAACCTTAGCCAAAACATCAATGGGGTCAGCTGGGTCTGGCTCGTGGTCTCTCACAGCGTTTTTCACCACATCGATTTTATGCCTATATGCATCTTCCAACAAGCCGCCGCCTTTGCCCACCACATCCTCTGCTGGAAAACCCGTCAAAGCGCAAAGCACTGCTGCCGATGTGGTGGTGTTTCCGATTCCCATTTCCCCTGCACCTAGAAGGGTATAGCCATTATTGACAGCATCAATTGCTGTTTCTATGCCAATGAGCACCGCTTGAAGAGCCTCGTCATATGTCATTGCATGTTGTTTCGCCAGATTCCAAGTGGACTTGCGGATTTTTTTGTTAATGATACCAGGATAATCCACATCTGCGTTGATGCCCACATCCACAACGATTAAATCAGTATCGAACTGCTTTGCTATAACAGCAACTCCGGTTAAACCTCGTACAAAATTTATTGTTTGAGCCAAGGTCACAGATTGGGGAGTGGAGGACACGCCTTCTTCAACGACTCCATTATCAGAGGACATGACGATTACACAGCGTTTTTCACTATTATAATATATCTGCCCGCTGATACCTGACAAATGCTTGGCGATGTCCTCGAGCTTGCCAAGGCTGCCAGGAGGCTTTGCCAGGGAGTCCAATCTTTCCTGCGCCCTCTGTGCTGCCTCGTCATCGAGACCTTTGATTTGAGAGATGTATTCCTTTAGTTTTTCCTTTGACATATTATTGGCTCCCTTTTCTTATAAGTAGATAAAACTGCTGGATTTGTAAAGTTACAATAGAAATGAAAACCCAGTCTTTCAACGATGCGTCGTCTCGCTGGAAGCCTGGGTATAGAAGCTTATGGGTATGCTGGATAGAAAAACGCAAAAGCGGCATATAATACCGCTCGCACAATGAATCCAAATCCATAACAATCCATATTGTCCCCATACACTGTGAAGCCACTACGGAACGGCGCAAGCCGCTGTACCAGTTATTGTTTACTCGCTGGTACGAAAACGAGGCAGGTCTTCCGGCTAAGGCTTATGCTTTAGTTTCACCTTCTCAAGCGTCTTTGCTCAATGGTTGTACTATTGCAGATTACTCCGCAAAAGGACACGAAACCAGCAGCCAACACGGCAGCAGGACTGCTCAGGATTCAAACCTGATTCCCTATTCTTGCACAGACAATTTCGCTATAAAAAGCGCAGTCATCGCACACCTTCGTTTTGTAGATATTTAATTGAACTTTGCTGAAACAGACTATACCACAAGCCCCGCAAAACTGTCAAGGATTATAAAGGAATTTTTATGTCTCTTGAATATAGCAGGTTACTGACAATGGGGTGCTTGAATCCTATATCTTGTTATTAATTGAATACACAGTACGCACTAACCGTGTTATCCTGAACGAAGTGAAGGATCTTATTACACCGAAATTGCTGTTTAGTGATATTGCCACGTCGCAACGCTGCTCGCAATACCACTGGATTGTTACCCCGTGACTTGTAACAATAGCCGGTATTAATAAATCAGCGGAGCGAAAATTCGCTCCGCTGGTAGTTTTATTATTTAGCATCAGAATTAAAAACTGGTTTAATACTCAATATCATCAATACAGTCATACCGGAGCAAGCATCCATCTAGTTAGCCATTTTCCTTGCGAAACCGACCATAGACGCATTTCAAGTATTCCATCCTTAAACCTACAATACCATTCGGTAATGTTACGATGTTCAATATTTGCTAGTATGCTGTTGTCTGGTAACTGTATGTCAAAGTCAGTGTTTATAGCGAATGCATCTGATAAGTCCCTCTTTGGTGGATTATATGCAGGTTGTAACACAAATGAATATGAACCAAAGAACAGAAACATGACCAATACGATTGATATAAACTGTAATAACCTTGATTTATTTTTGCCATTATTTGCCACTACACTCAGCCGTTGTTCCATGAATCCATATTTGTCGGAATGAAAAAAGGCAGGGGCAACAAGCAGCTTCTTTGGTTCATCGGTGTTAATAAGTTTTGCAAATGATAGCATCGTATCTAAATAATGAACCCTTTCCTTTTCGCTCATATGCTTTGTCACATTGGTATCGCAGCGGATTTCCAGCAGTTTATCTAGCTCGCGCTGGAATAAATACATAAAAGGATTCCACCAGAATACAATACGAAGCAACAGATATATGGATTTGATTAAAATGTCTCGTGACTTGAAGTGCTGGTATTCGTGCATGATAATCATTTCCAGCATATCATCTGATAATTCCATGTCTGGCAAATAGACATATGCATTCCGTAAACCAGTAACATAAGGTATACCAACATTTGGTGAAACATACACATTCAACTTTTTCAATTGCAAACGCTCTAGCACACGATTGACTTGTACACTATCTATAATTTCATAGTTAATTCTGTTTTTACGATAAATGTAGAATTTATGAACAGTTGCACAAAATAAGAATACAAAATACGTAATCCATAAAAGAGGAAGAGCAAAACCTAATCTTCCATCATACATAGATTCTCCTCCCAAGTCATTCCACAATATTGTCTTTATAGATGGTATTATTCTATATGAATTCACGATATAAGCGAAAGGCAAATCTAGTGGAACAATTAAACGCAACACACTTAATAAAGCAAGGAACACCAATGCGATTGTGCTTGCTTTTATTAAGTAATTTGTCTTTCGCATAAGCAATGTAATGATAAACATCGCCACATTGATGAATATAAATGCTATAATAAACGATTTTTCACTTATCAAGGCTTTCCAACTCCTTGCGTAGCTTTTGAATTATCTCTTCCATTCTCTCTATCGTTTCGGTGTTAATATCATCTCGGCGCATTAACATGGAAAAAAGTTGCGGGATTTCCTCTGTGGGGTAGCTAGTAAAAAAATTTGTATAATAGTCTTCGCTTGATAGTTTCGCAATGAATGTGCGTGATATAGCTTTGCCATCTTTGTGAAAACCGTGTTCTGCTATGGCTTTTTTTGCAAGTAAGCTTTTTAAAAGAGTATGCAGTGATGTGTCTTTCCAAGTCTTGTTGACAGAATGCTTTAGTATTTCAGATCCCGTAAGCGGGTTATTTAATTTCCATAATACACTCATAATTTGCAACTCATTTGGTGTCAAGTCCATAATAATTACCTCCTTTTGATACCGTTATGGTGAACACTAACAGTTTGTATAACCTATAATACCACACAAATAATAAATGTCAATGTATTTAATACTAATTTTATAGATAATTACAAACAATAATATACTAGTTCTCACTTGTATATTACAACCTTTCGTTGGTGTATTCACATTTTGTTTTCAACTTATCCATTGATTATTACTAAAATGCATGATAATATGCCTACACACAGGCAAAAAGAAAGGATTGATAACTGATGAAAACGCATAAGATATTGTATATATTACTGGTTTTGCTTATTTCATTATTCATTTTAGTGGCATTTTCAGTGAAACCTGTCGAAAAAACTGTGCTGACACTAGCTGTTTTTGACACACATCCAAGCTATTGGGAGTCAAGGATAAATCATTTTAATCGTCGTAATGCCAACATCCACATTGAATTAGTAAGTTATTATAACGAATTAAATTCTACTGCACACATAGAAAAATTTTTGTTAGATGTCGAAGCTGGAAATATTCCAGACATTATATACTTTCGATACGTTAATCCTATATATGATACTTTAGCAAAAGATGGAATTTTTGAAGACTTGTACTATTATCTTGATAATGACCCTGAACTCAGCCGCGAAGATTTCATGCCAAAAGCACTGGAAGCAATGGAGTATCAAAACCAATTTATATACGCAGCAAATTGTTTTCGAATTGAAACTTTTATGGCAAAATCTAACCATGTAAACAGTCAATTAGGCTTAAGTCTTGGTGATATGTATATCGCTCTTGATAACCTTGGAGATAATTCATATGTTTTTGCTAAAATGAAGCCTAATGATATTCTATATGAAGCTTTGCATTACAATGTTTTTTGGGACTTAGAGGAGTTGATATGTGATTTCGATAGTGACGAGTTTATAGAATTACTTCAATTTATAAAGACTGTTCCGAGAGCCAGTTTCGAAAATGACAAATATTATAACGAACCTTTATATATCGCAGCTACTATTGAAAATATGTTTGAAGAAGACAGCTTGCTTTTAACCAAAGTCTCGATTCCATACATACACCATATCGGAATTTACAAATTATCTTATGAAACAGGTATTAACTTTGTTGGGTTTCCAAACAATAATTGTTTCGGAGGGAAACTGATACTTGTTGATATCTTTGCTATGACCGCTACTTGCAACGACAAAGATGCTGCTTGGGAGTATATAAAACAAACGAACCTAATGTATGTCGATCCATCATTGACGCATGAAGCCGCTACATTGACACTATCTACTAACAGACATACATTCTACGATAGATTAGAATTGAACAATAAATGGCATGCCTTTGCTTACTCTGGAATATACAAATATCGATATGCGCTTACTGAAGAAGAAACTGATTGTCTTTTAGAAATGATAGACACTTCAAGTTTGATACGTATTGATGTAGGTTTGTGGACGATTATTTCAACAGAAACCGAACTATATTTCTCTGGTACGAGGACTGCTGAAGAAACTGCTGCTATAATACAAAGAAGGGCACAGGAATACTTAACTAATGAGTATTGAGCTTGTTTGTAATGAATTGATATGACATGACAAAATGTAATACATATTTATCGCATTTCTACGCTTACTGTTAGTGGTTACACTTATTGTTGAACTATTCACACTTTGTTTACAAGTATACTATTGCTTTATATGTTAAACTTTGATACAATTCATTCAGAGTTAACTCATAAAATTTTTATCTAAGGGGTACAATTATGACAAAAAAAACTAAACTATTATCGCTTATCCTTGTCTTAGCAATCATGACATCATTTCTTTTACCGTTTGGTACAGCAATTGCTCATGAGGATTTTGAGGAAGAAGAAGATCACATAGAAACAGAATTAGTACCAAATTATGGGACACCAACCTCATCTTATTGTTTCTATACTGTGATAAAAACATGGGGTTGGGATTATGATGGAAATTATGTAGTCCTCACAATCCAACAATATACTAATCCACACACTCTTAATTCAAATGGTAAGTGTACTATGAAAATAGGGAATTGGTCATGTCAATACGGTTGATAATACACCATACAATAGTATCAGAATTCGATTTTCTGTGAAGGATGTTGGGGTGGGAGTGAATGCTCTCACCCCAATGTGTAGATTTTATTAAACTGGGAGGATATTATGAAAAAAACACGAGTATTAGCTATTGTTATAATTTGCATCTTCACAATAACATTCACAATACCAATAGCACAAGCAAGCAACCAGCATGAACCCTTAACAAGAGGTGCCGCCTTGCAACTTTTGTTCAACGTTTTTTACTACAGCGATATCTTACCCCCTGGTGGAGGAGATCCTATATACGTCGGAGCCTATGAATATGGTATTACTGCTGAACCTACAGATTTTATTGATGTGATTGATAAACCATATGCGGAAGCCGTTATTTGGGCTGAACAAAGGGGTTTGGTTCAGGGCTGCGGAAATAGAGCATTTAATGGAGAAAGGGCAATTACCAGAGCCGAAGCGTCGATGCTCATTCATCGCATTATAACCGAGTTTCTCAATGCAACCGATGGAATAGATAGTAGTTCAGCTGTTGGCGCCGGATTCGCCGACTACTCCCAAGTACCCCTTTGGGCAATTGAAGCGATGTCCTTTTCCATTTCAAATGGATACCTCAACAGCAACGGGAATCTATTTAGACCATCTGCAACAATCTCAAAGGATGAATTTGCCCAAGCTATGAACAAACTATACAACGTCCGCCTTGGCATATATGGGCATCTGGTTTATCCCGATAGAATCGACTACTCTGGCGTAATAGTCAGCTACAAAGGCAATGGTGTGGAAATGTCCCTCGGTACAGAAACTAGAATACTCGAAGCTGCTTTTGGGCAGACATTCAGAAACGATTGGTCACACTATCTTGATGGCTCCCTCATTTGGTTTATGAACAATATGGTAGTTAGGATAAGTAGCTCGCCTACTATACTACCAGACGATAACCCCTGGAGTTTTAATGGTATTTCCGTCAACAGCACTAGCGAGGATGTTTCAACTATACTGGGCGAACCCAATGAGTTTAATCTTCAATTCTCATTGACGGAAAATGTGTTGCCTCAGCGCGATACAGCCACCTATTATTATAACTCAATTGGCGAATCCACTGACAAGCTGGAAGAGGCAGTATATTTTCTCGAAATCTCATACAATGCAGATGGAAGCATTGCTAACATAGTATTAAGCAATCAAAATGTGTCAAATGTCGATTTCTCCCTCGTACCTTCGATATTCGGCGTCGAGTTTTTTCAAAAAAGCGGCAGTGGAAACGATTCCGTGTATAACCGTTTTGTACCCACTCTTGCCTTTGACATAATCCACGAAGGTACTGGCGAGTTTGCTATTAAAATAGACGATGATGTTCTATTTTCAGTTACCGGTGCCTATAGCGGCAGGATTCTCAGGGATGTCACCATTGGGAAAAACATAGATATCGTAGCTAGTGGCGACTGGAGCGTCAGAGCCATGTACTCCCTAATGGCGCACAGGCACAATCACATAAGATCAGGATATGGGGATAGCGTCTTTGCTAGCATTACTCTTTACGGCGACTTCATTATAAGCCATAATGGATCTGGACCATTTACAGTAAAATGGGTACCTGGAACTGCGGGGTCTGGAGCTTCTGAAGCTACAATCGTTGATACAGTTGGGGCGTATTCGGATATTGTCAATGTTGATGACGTTGGTACGATAGATTATGGTTTCGGAATAGGTAAAATGTCCTACGGTTTCATAGTCATAGAAGCCGATGGAGAGTGGACCTTTGCTCCAAACTTTGAGTTCGAGGTTAGTGAATAAATTGTTGTATAACTAAAAACAGCAGCGGAGCGAATTTTCGCTCCGCTGTTGTTTTACTAAAAAACCTATTCTATTAGCTATTTCAATATCAATCTATAAAAGTCATGTTTCTGAATCAATGTAAGCCAACAATTATCAATTCAAAAACAACTCTTCCATTTGTTGTTCATCAGTAGTTAAAACTATGCTAACAACCGAGCCGTTTTCTACTCTTATTAAACATGGGATTGTATCTATACCTAAGGTTTCTAAAACATCGGTCACTTCCTCTGGTGGCATTTCACTGGTATCATAAAAATATATATATGAATGATTATAATAATAATATCTATCTCGTTCAGTGTCGGTATTATTAGGACTGTATGCATTTAGTTTTGTCATAACATTTTCTAGTGTATTATTGTAGGTATCACAGAGTTCATAGTCATTATCGCCAATAAAAAAATAGCGAACTCTTGAATTACTCAATTCTAACATTGAATATATGCGACCTTCGGGTAAATACATCGTATACTCTGGAGTGTATGCTATTTCAATTGGCTCATCACTCCAATCATCCATGTCGTTCTTCCATATTGTACATCCTGTATAACTTGCTATGAGGAAAACAGAAAAATACATTGTCATAGCAAGAATGCTGATAAGTGTTAAAATTTTTTTGTTACTTAGTCTTGAAAAGACAAATGCTGTTATACCAAACACACACATTATCATTCCAATTGAGAAATGGTATCCATTTATTAAAACAATTACTGTTGCCAAAAAACCAATTATGGAAAATGCAAGAGAAAGATATTTGTATTTCTTATCATTGACATAAGCTTCATTCATTGAATTATCTCCACTTTGAGTATTATTCAACTATTTCGTATATCTGTCCATCGAGGTACATTGCTATGTTGCTTGGGTTGAATATGTTTTGTCCGCCTATATTATGGACATCGTACCAGTTGTTGTTTTCATCGAATGTTTCATCTTTTTGATATGTTTCGCAAGCGGCTTTGACTTCATCTTCTGTGAAACCGAAGTAAGTGGCAAAGCTATTTTCCGAAGTGCCAAAGACTCTAAGATTGTCGAAGCTATTGACAAGCTCCTTGGCAAAAGTATCGTGAACACCGGCGAGAACACCGAATTTGAGATACTCGTTTCCTTTGAATATGCTGGCGAAAAAGCCATCCAAATATTTTGCATAGTCCTGATAATAACCGAAAGTTTCGGCACTTTCTAGGGGACAATCATATGCATCCAATAATATAATAGCGGGTTTTTTATGATATGCATATAGGCACTCGGCGAGAAATTGCAAAGATACTTGCAATTCTTCATCGGTGGAATTTCGTTGATAATATGAGTAAAATTTATCCTTTTGTTCCTCGCTTAAGACATCGCTTTCATATACCCTCAAGTTTTGTCTAAAGACTCCGGATACTTGGATTTTTATCCTTGTTATCGCTTTAGGGTATTCATCAAATTCCATGTTTTGGAAAGTAAGATATATCAAAGGGTGTTTGTTCATATGCTCTTCGCAGATGTCTTTGTACTCCGAAATGGCAAGCCCTTTAAAAAGATCCATGCTATTTCGATTTATGTCAAAGAAACTCCGGAGCATACTCATGTTCATGGTTTTGCCAAAGCCTTTGGGTCTGCTTATTAAGGTTGTAATTCCAGAGGTATCACTTATGTTTTCCAGCAATTCCTTCACAAAAAGTGTCTTATCCACATAGAAGCCACCATCATCGATGATTTCATGGAAATATATGGAATTTGCGTAAATTTGTTTTTGCACTAAAAACCCTCCTCGAATATATGTGAGTGCATCATATCATGTTTTGTCGAAAAAAACCATAAATAATTCGGAAATCTGCCATGATTAACTAATAATGATAAAACCGTGGTTTTTACTTTTTTCTTATGATATAATAATTGCTGTATAGTCATTATAAACAGAACCATGGGTTTTCTTGGAGGTCATCGTAGTGAAAAAGAAGATTTTTATTGGAGCGGAGTCATTTGAAAGAATAAGGGAAGAGGACTTTTTCTATGTGGACAAGACGCTCTTTATAAAAGAACTCCTTGATAATAGAGGTGCTGTCACCCTCATAACGAGACCAAGACGTTTTGGTAAAACCCTTAACATGAGTATGCTTAGGAGCTTTTTCGATATTACTAGCGATAGCAAAGTTTATTTCGAGGGTTTGGCGATAACAGACTATCAAGAAATCTGCGAAAAATATATGAACAAGTACCCAGTGGTATCGATGACGTTAAAAAATGTCGAGCTTGATACATATGAAAGCACTATAGCACGCCTAAAGACTCTTATTTCGACGGTTTTTGAGCAATATCTTTTCGTATATGAAAGCGAGATTCTCACTGAACGACAAAAAGAAATGTTTCATACATATTTCATGCGTAGATCAAGTGATGAGGAATTGCAATATGCATTAGTTTTTTTAACTGAATGCCTATATGTATACTACCAAAAACGAGTCATTATCCTTTTAGATGAATATGATGCACCAATAGATAATGCGGAAAGAAATGGTTTTTATAATGACATGATAAGCTTTATGCGAGGCTTTCTCGGAAGCGTGTTTAAAACTAACGATTATCTCGAATTCGGGGTGCTGACAGGAGTTCAAAGGGTATCTAAGGAAGGGCTTTTTAGTAGTTTTAATAATCCTAAAATCTGTGGTCTTTTAAACGAGGAATTTAATAGCTGCTTTGGGTTCACAGAAGATGAAGTTAAAGCTGCTTGCGAAATGTATGAAATAGACGATAAATACCAAGATATAAAAAAATGGTATGACGGTTATAGGATTGGCGGGCGCGATATGTATAACCCATGGAGTATTACGATGTACTTGGAAAGGCAAAAGCTGGAAAACTATTGGGTAAATACCGGTTCTGTTCAGGTTCTGCGTGATGTGTTCCACCAAGGAGATAACAGGCTGCGTGATGCCCTTGCTGGGCTTCTTACTGGTTCAACGATAAGGATGTCAATTACAGACCATATAACATACCCGATTAAGTATGTAAGCACAAACACTTTTTGGACTTTACTCCTTCATGCAGGATACCTTAAACCATGTAACGGAGCTAAAGATAACATTTTTGAAGCTGAACTTGTGAACATGGAAGTAAAAGATACCTTTTCTTTCTTTGCAAAAGAATGGCTTTCAGAGGAACGAACTTTAATTTCTGAACAGATAGAAAAATTCGTAGAGTATCTACTTAGCGGTAATGCTCAGGGAGTGTCAACTATACTCAATGATGAGCTGCTAAATAACCCTAGCAGCTATGATTTCACTGGCGAGAATAGCTATCATATGTTCATTTATGGGATGCTCCTAGCAGCATCAGGTAATTATACCGTTCATTCCAATCAAGAAACTGGTAGAGGTAGAGCGGATTGTATGATAAAACCATTTGATATGAGCGAAGCTGCAGTAATAGTGGAATTCAAACATTTAAGAATGGAACCTGTAAACCTGAAAGAAGAAGCGGAAAAAGGCTTAGAGCAGATAAATAATAATGCGTATAGCTACAACCTTCGCAACGAAGGGTATGCGACTATACACAAATACGGCATTGCCTTTTATAAAAAATCATGCGAAGTTGTTATGGAATAATTGAAAAATTGATGACATTGATTAATATAATGTGATATGCTGTGTGTCACGAATTATTATAAGAAAGGTTAAACATATGAATATCATTAGAACAAAAGCCGTGGAGCTTTCCACAATACCCGCTATCGCCTACAAACAAAAACTATCTACGGGAGGTTCCGGCATAAAAATCATGCGCATTGACGGAACAAGCGCAGTTTGCACCATCGATAAACGATCAGGCGAAATGGTCCCATATGGCAAGTATGATGAAGAGAGCTTTCCCTTTGAAGCATTCGACGAAGCCTTTGAGCTAACAAACAGCCTTCCATATTCGGCAAGAGGCAACATCAAAGTAATGGAAATAGATGAAAACTTCGCAGATGACGTTACAGAAGAAGCTCCGGCAGAGCAAGTGGATATGACATTATCAGCAGAATACAAAGCCATTGTCGAGCGTTACAGTGATGAAAAGGGTAAGATCAACTATGCGCTGATGAATAAGGATTTTATCCAATTTGCATCAAGGAGTAAAATCGTCTCGAACATGATAGGCGATAATGCCAAAACAGATGCGATTGTGGAGATTATAGTGAAGAGCCGCGCCACAGAAATTGCCAGAACCAGGGAAAGCCTCGACGATGCTAGTGTCAGACTTCTCATCGAGACCTTGGACGAAATTGACCCCCGAAGCGCATTTAAAGAGCTAAAAGCCCATATAAATAGGCAACTCGCAGCGAATAAAAAAAGATAGCTTAATAGCGAATTTATCTTTCATATCGAGAATAAAATTATGTCAATGATTAACATGGTGGTGAAAATAACAACAACAACAACAACGAGGTATTGCATATAAATGAATATTTTAATAAAGGACATATTATCAGTTTTGCCCGATGGAGCTGAAACTCGCTCGGTTTATGTCAGCGATGGCATTATCGCTTCGATATCGGTGCCCCCTGAAGGCTTTATAGCTGATAAAACAATCGAGGGTAAAGGGAAAATGCTCGTCTCTGGGCTTGTTAATTCCCACACCCATGCGGGTATGACTCTCTTTCGCAACAGCGCAGATGATATGCTGCTAAACGACTGGCTTTTTAACAGAATTTTCCCATTGGAAGATAAATTGGTGGCGGAGGATGTCTACTGGTCGGTACAATTGGCGGTGATGGAGATGCTCAGTTCAGGGACTACCGCTTTTATCGATATGTATTATTTCACAGAAGAATATATGCGGGCTTTAGGCGAAAGCGGAATCCGCTGTGCCTATTCCCGAGGATTGCAAGGAGATATATCAGACAAAACGACAGCGGAGTCGAAGCTTAAAATTGTGCTGGAGGAAATCGAGAGGTATAAGAACCAAGATAGGCTTACTTTTATGCTTGCTCCCCATGCACTATATACCTGCGACGAGTGGTTTCAACGGGAGATTGCCGCTGCTGCTAAAGAGAGGGGCATACCCATTCATACCCATTTGGCAGAGAGTCCTGATGAAATTGAGACAATAAAAGAAAGATTCGGACGCACACCCATCGAGCAAGCGGAAAAGGTGGGATTGCTCTCCGAAACAACTGTCGCCGCCCACTGTGTCCACCTTACTGAAAGCGATATTGAACTGCTGGCTACCAGAGCTGTCAATGTGGCGACGAATCCTGTTAGCAATCTTAAGCTGGCTAATGGTGTGGCACCAGTGCCAAAGCTGTTACAAGCTGGTATCAATGTTGCCATGGGAACCGATAGTGCTGCAAGTAATAATACGCTTAACATGTTTCGTGAATTGTCTATGCTGAGTTTGGTGCAAAAGGGTATAAATTTCGATGCTCAAGTAATCACTGCAAAAGAAGCATTGGAAATAGCATCACGAAACGGAGCTAGAGCGATGGGTTATGATAATCTTGGTGAAATTGCTGTGGGAAATATAGCTGATTTGCTTATCATCGATTTGGACAGGCCAAATATGCAACCGATGAACGACCCCGTTGCTGCCCTAGCATATTCTGTAAACGGCAGCGAGGTGGAAACTGTTATAGTGGATGGTAAAGTCCTAATGGAAAACAGAGAGTTTCTCACCATAGATAAAGAAAGAGTTTATTATGAGATTGATAAAATCTGCGAAAGGATAGGAACAAGATGAGTGGAAATCCACAATCAGCAAGTGCTGCCATTGAGAGCGGGCTTACTATGGATGTAAAAATTGTTGAACATGACAGCCTGGTAAGAGATATATCATTAGCTCCCTCAGGGGAAAGAAAAATCGCATGGGCTTGGCAACATATGCCATTGTTGCGGGCTTTGAAAGAGGAATTTGAAAAAACAAAACCTTTTGAGGGCATAAAAATAACCCTTTCCGTTCACATGGAAGCGAAAACAGCTTGCTTATGTCGCACCCTTGAAGCTGGTGGAGCAATAATGTATGCGACAGGCTGCAATCCCTTGTCTACCCAGGACGATGTTGCCGCTGCTTTAGCTGCTGGGGGTATGAAGGTATATGCATGGCACGGCGCAACAGGAGAGGAGTATGAGAGGCATTTGACCATGGCTCTTGAAGCTGGTCCCAATATCATTATTGATGATGGCGGCGATCTTGTGAACATACTACACACCAAGCTGCAGCACCTTATCCCAGGTGTCATCGGCGGCTGCGAAGAAACCACCACTGGGATAAAACGTTTACATTCTATGGTAGCTGATGGAACACTGTCTTTTCCTATGGTTTCTGTCAATGATGCCCAGTGCAAATACCTTTTCGATAATAGATATGGCACAGGCCAATCCGTTTGGGATGGTATCAATCGAACAAGCAACCTTATTGTAGCAGGTAAAAACGTTGTTATTGCCGGTTATGGTTGGTGTGGCAAAGGCATCGCCATGAGGGGTAAAGGCTTCGGAGCGAAAATCATTGTTACTGAAATAGACCCTGTGAAGGCTCTGGAAGCGATGATGGACGGTTTTGAAGTGATGACAATGGATGCTGCAGCTTCAATTGGTGATTTATTCATTACTGCTACAGGTTGCAAGGATGTTATAACAGCACAGCATTTCGATAAGATAAAAAATGGAGCTGTTTTATGCAATGCTGGTCATTTCAATGTGGAAGTGGATGTAGCTTGGTTGGAGGCAAACGCAAAAAAGCAAGAGCAAAAGCCGAATATCATGGGTTATACCCTTGACAATGGCAACACAATTTTCGTTCTAGCAGAAGGTAGACTTGTAAACCTTGCCTCAGGGGATGGTCATCCAGTGGAAATAATGGATATGTCCTTTGCCATTCAAGCAATGTCAGCAAGGTATTTAGCGCAAAATCACAAAGACATGTCGCCCAATGTAATCCCCGTCCCAAGGGAAATAGACATGGATGTAGCTAATAAAAAGCTAAAATCCAGCGGCTTATCAATAGACAATCTAAGCGAAGACCAAAAAGTCTATTTAAGCAGCTGGAAACTGGACTAATTAATAATGAACAATGAACAATGAACAATGAACAATGAACAATGAACGATGAACTTCAACCAATCAACGATATGCGATAAAAAATAGATAATTATTGATGAATGACTAGCAATCGACGATTAACAACGAACAAGTATTAATTGTTCATTGTTAATTGTTCATTCTATTATGACTTGGGGGTATCCGCAATTGAAAAAAATCATGCTTGTTTTTGGGACTCGGCCGGAGGCTATTAAGATGTGTCCGCTTGTTTTGGAATTGAAAGGTCGGACGCAGGATTTTGAGACTGTTGTTTGTGTTACTGGGCAGCATCGGGAGATGCTCGATGCTGTGCTGGAGGCTTTTGGCGTTGTTCCGGAATATGACCTTGCCATCATGGGTAGTGGTCAGACATTGTTTGATATTACTGAAAAAGTCATGGCTGGTTTACGGGAGGTGCTGGGGAAGGAGCAACCTGATGTTGTTTTAGTCCATGGTGATACTTCCACAACATTTGCTGCGGCTCTTACTTGCTTTTATCTTGGAATCCCTGTTGGTCATGTGGAGGCGGGACTGCGTACATATAATATTAATTCACCATATCCTGAAGAGTTCAACCGTCAAGCTGTTGGAATAGTTTCCCAGTTCAATTTCGCTCCCACAGAAACGTCAAAGGACAATCTGCTTCGGGAGGGAAAGCTCCCGGAAAGCGTTTTTGTCACTGGAAATACTGCCATCGATGCTTTGAAAACGACTGTCAGTGATAACTTTTCCCATCCTGAACTGGACTGGGCTTCCGATTCCCGACTGGTTATTATGACTGCTCATAGACGGGAAAACCTGGGTGATACCATGCGTGGAATTTTCAGGGCAATCAGGCGCGTGGTGGATGAATTTCCCGATGTAAAAATCATCTACCCTGTGCATCTAAACCCTGCTGTGGGTGAAGTTGCCAATGATGAATTTGGCGGTCATCCCCGTATACGATTGATTGCTCCCTTGGATGTGATACCTTTTCACAACTTCCTGGCTCGCTCGCACTTGATTCTCACCGATAGTGGGGGAATACAGGAAGAAGCACCATCTCTGGGAAAACCTGTGCTTGTACTTAGGGACACAACAGAGCGCCCAGAGGGTGTCGCAGCGGGGACTTTGAAGCTCACCGGTGTCGAGGAAAAGGCAGTATACGACGATTTTAAGCTTTTATTAACGGATAAAGAGGTCTACGAAAAAATGAGCAAAGCAACAAACCCATACGGAGATGGCTTTGCATCAAAGTATATAGCAGATATATTGAAAAGTTCTAAGCTAGGATAAAGAGTGTTAATATAGGTTTAATCGAATTGTCATTAAGATTGCATATCATTGCAAAATGTAGTTCGAAACAGCAAACACATATCTAACTAAGGACAAATGACCATCATTTCAATAAATCCAGCATTTCGTCCATGTGGACAAAATAGTAATCACTCAAAGCTTTGATTTTCTCTTGGTCATCTTCGGAGTGAGAGTCATATACTGCGACAACGATGAAACCAGCGTTTTTAGCAGATTCCACAGCGTATAAGGCATCTTCAAAAACTAAGGTTTCAGAAGCCTTGGTACCTAAATATGTAGCGGCTCGGATAAATATATCCGGGCTGCTTTTGCTTGTCATTTCCTCGCCACAAGTGAACAAACGATTGAAATAACCAAGGAGTCCGCTGTTTTCAAGTGCAGGCTCAATTAAGTGTCTATCTGTGGCTGTTGCAACGCACATTTTCAAACCATGCATTTGAAGGGCATCTAAAACGGCGAATACGCCTTGTTTCACATCTACTTTTGAATGATAAAAAACTTCAAGCATACGATGAATGCCAAGCTCTATTTCTGCCAGAGTTTCGTCTAGTCCGTACTCGGATTTGAAAAATAATGGAATTTCGTGACCACCAATGCCAAGTAGCTTTTCATTCAGGTCAGGGCGGGGGGTCTTACCTCTGCTGATTAGGTATTCTCCTGCTATATTGTGCCAAATGTACATTGTATCCAGCATCGTTCCATCGGCATCAAAAATCGCGCCTTTTATATTGTTTAGCATATTTTCTTCCTTTGTGTATAGTTCATTTTTATATTGTGATTTATATGATAGATTTATTGGTTTACCTATGTTCATTGAGCGATTTATATTCGCTAAACTATGTCATTAAGTCCACCAGCCCACATTATGATAAGCGTTCCATCTTTTACTGTTATATTCGCAGGGGAGCCAATGAATTCATTGCTCACACCCAGGGGGTAATCATTACTTAATTGTCCATTGTCTAGATTGTATTTTAGTCCGTTTATGGTTACTCCAGTAGCAATGTTGCCTGAGGAAAATACTGATATTCGACCTGCAGCTTTACTGTTAAAAGAAATGGTTTCTTTAAAAATGGCTGTAATGATTAATTCATCTCCGAGCAGATAAGCCCTTGCACCATTTTGGGCGAGATATACAAGGGTTTGGATATTGGCATATGTATGATCTAACCTGCCACCTAAACAGCCATCTATTAAAAACTCGTTGCAACCGTTTGCAAGACCTTTTTCAACAGCCGTTACCATATCAGTGTCGTCCTTTTCCACCTCTGTGCGATATATATTGGGATGATTGGGAATCATCCCAAGGGAATCAAAATCACCAACGACCAAATCGGGAATAATTCCCCTTGACATGAGGCTATCGTATCCGCCGTCCGCAGCAATTATATAGTCGTCAGCCTCAGGGGTGTAGACAGCGGAATACTCGCCAGCTCCAACGATATAGCAGCGTTTTATCATGATATTTATCCTTTTGTATTGCTCATTTAATTGGGTCCGTTTATGGTTCGTTTGTCTTGCTACACTTAGTGTTCTATGATTTTCATGTAGTATATCACAGGATTCATAATAGTGTAAATATGTTAAAAACAGTGTTGATTTTTACCCTTTTGGGTGTGGTGACGATTTTTATTTCTGGTAAAATATAATTGTAATCAACGAAAGGAAAGATTACACAGGAAACCAAAAATATAAGGATTTCCATTAAATAAACTATACTAATGAAAGAGGTATTGAACAATGACAAAGAGACATACTAAAACAGCAGCAATTACACTCATTCTTGCCATATTGGTAGCATTTGCGATAGTACCAGGAATGGCTATGGCAATGGATAGCGAAAACATACGTGTCGAAACATATACATTGCAAGGCGGCTCGCTTCATGAGACGTTTGTGGTCGAGCATTGGAGAGAGAACCCAAATGGCGATCAGCTTGTCCGCATGGAAAGCTTCAACAATTGGGATGTATTCCAATAAAATCACACAGCTTTGCGACTCGGTAGCGTAACTGGTGACAGGTTTCACGGGCTGTACAATAAGATGCGCGCAAATTATTAAAAAGAGCGGTTCCATTGCTGGCGCAATCGGAACCGCTTTTTGCCAATTTTCTTATTGCGATGGCTAGGTATATGTAGTATGCTTTTATTCACTATTTTATAATTAGGTGATGAACTATAATGTTATACGATGAATTGAAAGAATATTCTAATAGTGGAATATACCCCATGCATATGCCGGGGCATAAAAGAAATGCTGAAATGCTCCCCAAGGGACTTCCTTATGATATAGATATTACCGAAATAAACGGCTTTGACAATCTTCACGACCCAGAAGGTATTTTGAAAGAAACTGCACAATTAGCTGCAAAATTATATGGCAGCTCAATTGCCTTTCCATTGATAAACGGTTCCACTGTTGGAATCCTAGCGACGATTGGGGCATATGCGAAAAAGGGTGAAAAAATTATCATGGCGCGAAATTGCCACTTGTCTGTATACAATGCTGTCGCTCTTTTCGAGTTATCACCCATATATATTATGCCGTTAATGGATGAAAATAGCGGGATTGCCCTAAGCATTGACCCAGCGGCGGTGGAGGAAGCTTTGGAGTCTAACCCTGATGTAAAGCTGGTTGTTTTGACTTCACCCACCTATGAGGGCATTGTCAGTGACATAGGAAGCATAGCCCAAATCGCCCATAAAAGGGGAGTGCCATTGTTCGTTGATGAAGCCCATGGTGCCCATTTTGGCTTTTCTATTGATTTCCCAATTGCTTCGATTAAAGCGGGAGCTGATGTTGTTGTTACAAGCCTACATAAAACACTCCCTGCTTTGACTCAATGCGCCTTGCTGCTCCATAGGGAAGACAATCATTTCACCGCTGAAGTTGCTCGATTGCTGGGTGTTTTTCAAACTACCAGCCCATCATATATACTAATGGCTTCCATCGACAGCTGCTTGAGGCTGCTGGAAACCCAAAGGGAGGAGCTTTTTTCTGGCTATATGCAAAAGCTGAGAAGCTTCAACGATAATGTGATGGCTTTGGAGAAGCTGCTTATACTGCGCAAATGTAATTATGGAAATCATCCTGGGATATTTGACCATGACCCTGGTAAAATAGTTGTGCTGACACATGGAACGCAAATGAGCGGAGTTGAGCTTTCTGAAAAACTCAGAAATAAATATAAAATAGAGCTGGAAATGGCTTCGGCAAAATATGCAATAGCCATGACCAGCATCTGCGACAGCGATGAGGGGTTTATTCGTTTATCAAAAGCGTTAGTAGAGATTGATAACGAGCTAAAAAGTGTGGGTACTATGGAGAGTTCGGTGTTAAATAATGACGTGCAAGCTTGCGACAGCTGCAATGGCAAATTATCAGATGGTTTTGTCAGTATGCAACTGCCTATGCCGGTGATTGTAGCAGCTCCCAGTGATGCAATCAATGCCACTGGCAACTTTGTAGCATTGGAAGAAAGCATTGGCAGGGTTTCATTGGAATACATATGGGCATACCCTCCGGGAGTGCCGATAATAGCACCAGGGGAGAGGATAAGTGTCGAAACAGTCGAATATATAATCGATCAATCGAATGCGGGAGTGTCCATCAAAAGCACAAAAGGCAGCGCAGCAAAGTTAGTGTATGTTGCAGATTAAAGCTCCAACAATTGTCGCACTCGTCTTTGTAAATGATTTTCAATGGAAATAAGCCGCTGCTCAGTCCAATTGATTCTTTCATGACGTATGAATTTAGTTTTATTTGCGTGCAATAATAATTGCTCTGTATTCTGTATGCTCTGCGATTTCTGTTGATGCGAATCCGGCTTCCTTCATCAGACCTATCTCAGTTTCCACTGTGAAGGGGAGGTCGTAATGATATAGTGTATCTTCATTTAGTCCCTGGTTGATGAATATTTTTTCATATGCAGCTAGGATTTCCTTTTGACGCTCCAGCGTTTTGACAGTGTAATCACCCAAAATAAACTGAGCTCCTGGAGCCATTGCATTATAGATTTTTGTATAAAGCTCTAGTTTCTCTTTTTCATCGAAATGATGGAGCGCATATGTTGAAATCACATTATCGAATGGTCCGCCGAAATCCTCATCAAAGAACGAACCGCATATCAAATTTAGCTTTTTTCCTGCAAACTTGTCTGCGAGTATATTCAACATTTCTTGCGACAAATCAATGCAGGTAGCTTCCATTTCTGGATACAGCTCAAATAAGCTCTCCAGCTCCAGTCCCGTTCCACTACCTAAGTCCAGTATACGCTTTATTGGTGTCTCAAAATAATCAGCTATTTTTTCATAAAATTCCTCTAAACCAAGACCTTCTAGCATATGGCTGTCATATGAATCTGCACGAATGTTGAAAAAGGCTGACATTTCTTCTAATTCATCAATTTCATACTCGTAAACCCTGGCATCCACACCGCTTTGATGGGGAAAATCGCCAATATAGTTCCAAAAGTATTTTTCAAAATAACCTATGTGGTCGGTGTTGAGATATACCTTTGTAAAGCCAAGTATTTCAGCTTCGTATACGCCATGATCCAATAGGCTTGCACCAAGATTCTGTCCGCGTTCATTGGGCTCAATGTACAATGCACAAAGCCAGGGAGATAGATCTGTTCCCACCATGAAATCGTTTTCGATAAGCCCAAAGCCACCGATTATTTCCTCATCCCGCAGCAAAAGATACCAACGTGGAACGGGGTTTTGTGTTGTCAAGCTGTCTTTGATGCTGTCGTAATATAGTTGCTTGTCGATATTCCATCTGGATGCAAAATAGTCTGTTCCAGGGTCGAGCCACTTAGGGTGATCTCGAATATTTATGATTTCCAGCATGATTATCGTCCTCCCATAATGCATAGAATGTATAGTTTGTGCCATATTATTTCATGTTTTTTTGTAAATATCAATCAATATTTTCACATTGACCCCTTGACATTAAAGTTGCTTGAAGGTTTAGAATAATCCTGGTTCATATCCATGGTGTTATGCCAATGGAATATGAAACATGGTTATTTTTTTGCATTATGAAATTTGAATAATGCAGATTATGATTAATTAACTTTTAGAAATGCTAGGAGGCGAATTTATGAGCAGACTTGAGCTAATAGCCAAGAGCCGAACCGAGCAAGACATGGATGGGTTATATAACGATATGGAGCGTAGGCTTGGCTCCGGACCACCGGGGCTTTGTCCTGTTGATTTGGCACTGAACTTTGCGTCCCTTTGTCAAGCCCAATCATGTGGGAAATGCACTCCCTGCCGTATCGGTCTTGGAAAGTTAGTGGAAATGTTAAAGGATGTCCTTGATGGAAAGGCAACAGAGAAGACAATAGGAGTCCTTGAAAGCACAGCGGCTGCAATCATCGATAGCGCAGATTGCATAATCGGAAGCGATGCTGCCCGCATGGTGCGAGACAGTGTTCGTGCATTCAAAGACGACATCATGGAACATATTACGAAAGGTCGCTGCCTTGCAGGGACAAGCGCTCCTGTTCCATGCGTAAAGCTTTGCCCAGCTGGAGTCGATGTGCCAGGTTACATAGCACTTGCTGGTGAAGGTCGTCTAACTGATGCTTTGCGTCTTATTCGCAAGGACAATCCATTTCCCATTGCTTGCGCATATGTTTGTGAGCATCCCTGCGAAACCCATTGCCGCAGGGCTATGATAGATAGTGCAATTAACATCAGAGGCATTAAGCAATACATCGCCGACCATTCGGGGATAGTCCCTCCACCTCAAAACGCAGCTTCCACCGGAAAGAAAGTCGCCGTCATTGGAGGTGGTCCAGGAGGATTATCAGCTGCATATTTTCTGAGCCTTATGGGTCATAGTGTCACCGTGTACGAGCGTAGAAAGAAGCTTGGCGGAATGCTTCGATATGGTATTCCTGCATATCGTTTCCCCAGGGAGTTACTTGATAGAGACATCGAGGCTATCCTTAAAACAGGCGTCGATGTGAAGCTGGGTATAAATATAGGTACAGACATTTCCTTAGATGAAATCATTGATTCTTATGACAGCGTTTTTGTTGCCATTGGTGCACATACAGACAGCAAAGCTCGCATCGAAGGTGAGGATTCAAATGGTGTTATGTCTGCTGTTGAGCTGCTACGGGGTATTGGCGATGAAGAGCATCCGGGTTTCGTTGGTAAAACTGTTGTTGTAGTGGGCGGAGGCAATGTCGCCATGGATGCCACCAGAACTTCCATACGCCTTGGGGCTAAAAAAGTGTATTGCGTATATAGACGCAGGCAAACAGACATGACTGCACTACCCGAGGAAGTCGAGGGTGCTATTGCCGAGGGAGCAGAGCTTTTGACTTTAAAAGCTCCTGCACGCATCGAAGTGGATGCACAAGGTAATGCTACCGCTTTATGGATAAAGCCGCAATTACCTGGTGACATCGACTCTGGTGGTAGACCAACTCCAATGGATGCGGATCTTCCGGAAGAGAGAATTTCAGCTGACCTAATCATAATGGCAATTGGTCAAAGGGTGGAAACAGCGGTTTTTGAAGAAGGTGGATTTCCTTTGGAATGGGGAGCTCTAAAGACATTACCCAGTGGAGAAGTTTTCCAAAATGGGAAAGTATTTGCCGGAGGAGATTGCGCCACAGGACCGGCAGCAGCTATACAAGCGATTGCTGCTGGAAAAGTTGCAGCAGCAAATATTGACGAATATCTCGGTTTCGATAACAAAATTAGCGTGGATGTGGAAATTCCCGCTGCTCGTTTGCGTAATAAAAATAAGCGCGGACGTGTAAACATCACGGAGCGAGAGGCTTCTGAAAGAAAGAAGGATTTTGATTATATTGAATGTGGACTGACGCAGGAAGGTGTGGAAAAGGAATGTTCACGCTGCTTACGCTGCGATCATTACGGCTTTGGTGCCTTAAAGGGAGCGAGGGTTGAAAAATGGTGAAATTAACTATTAATGGAAAAAAGGTTGAGGCTAAAGAAGGCACTACAATACTCCAAGCTGCCAATGCTTCTGGTATAGCAATTCCTTTTCTATGTTATATGCCTGAAATAAACGAAATTGGTGCTTGTCGCGTATGTGTGGTGGAAGTTGAGGGAATAGATAGCTTGGTTGCGGCTTGCAACACAAAGATTGAAGAGGGTATGTCAGTGCTGACCAATAGCCCAAGGGTGAGGAAAGCACGGCGCACAAATGTGCAGTTTATTCTTTCCCAGCATGATTGCAATTGCCCCACCTGCTCCAGAAATGGTAATTGCAGTCTTCAGGATTTGGCAAGGGAGTTGAATATACAGGATGTGTATTATTCCTATGATGTCCCTGAAAACAAATGGGATACGAGTTTTCCACTGGTTCGTATTGAGAGTAAATGCATAAAATGTATGCGTTGTATCCAAATATGCGACAAAGTTCAAAGCTTAAATGTTTGGGATGTTTCCGGAACCGGTGGACGAACTAGCGTGGATGTTTCTGAAAACCGTACTATTAAAGAAGCTCCTTGCGCTTTGTGCGGTCAATGTATAACAAATTGTCCTGTGGGAGCTCTAATGGCAAGGGATGATAGTGAAAGGGTATTCGAAGCTTTGGAAGACCCCGACATCATCACTATCGTCCAAGTTGCTCCGGCAGTCAGAAGCGCATGGGCTGAGTCATTTGGTATAAGTCGCGAGTTTGCTACACCAAAACGAATGGCAGCAGCTTTACGCAGCTTAGGTTTCGATTATGTCTTTGACACGAATTTTGCTGCTGACCTCACCATTATGGAAGAGGGAGCAGAGTTCATCGAGCGATTCACCAATAGCCTTTCAGTCAATGAAAATGCAGACTTGTCAGCTGAGCATAAACATCCTGGAAAAATGCCCATGTTCACTTCATGCTGTCCTGGTTGGGTGCGTTTTTTGAAATCACAGTATCCAGAACTAAAGGGGAATCTCTCGACTGCTAAAAGCCCACAACAAATGTTCGGAGCTTTGACAAAGTCGTATTTTGCGGAAAAAATTGGTGTTGATCCGAAAAACATATTCAGTGTTTCTGTCATGCCATGTACAGCGAAAAAGAGCGAGTGTGACTTACCAGAAATGATAGATGGTTGCGGTGACCCCGATGTGGATGTGGTAATTACAACCAGGGAACTTTCAAATATGCTACATTCGCAAAGCGTTGTTGTTCCCCTCTTGCCAGAAGAAGAATTTGACAGTCCTTTGGGTAGCGGTACTGGAGCTGCTGTGGTCTTTGGTGCATCGGGTGGAGTCATGGATGCAGCCTTGCGCAGTGCATATTTTCTGGTGACTGGTGAAAACCCAGACCCCGATGCCTTTACTGCTGTGCGAGGGGTTAAGGGCTGGAAAGAAGCTACTTTCAATGTTCCTGGTGCTGGCGATGTTCGTGTTGCTGTTGTCTCAGGTCTTGGCAATGCTCGCAGTCTTATTGAGGCACTTAAAAAAGGCGAAGTCAGTTATGATTTTGTGGAAGTGATGGCTTGCCCAGGTGGCTGTGCTGGCGGTGGCGGTCAGCCCATCAATATGAATGAAAGTCTCACACAGGAGCGGGGAGAGGTATTATGGCGCCTCGATAGGGAAAGTGCGATACGCTATTCCCATGAAAACGCTGATGTACTCGCACTATATGAAGAGTATCTAGGAAAACCCCTTGGAGAGAGGTCTCATCATTTATTGCATACAGAACACCTGTAGGAATTAGGAGTGAGGAGTGAGGAGTGAGGAATTGGGAGTGAGGAATTAGGAATTGGGTAACTGTGATTATTTTGTTTACTTTTTACATAACTGTGTATATAATTAGAGCAATGCAGGATAGATTAAATAACGACTGCACAATTATGTAAGGAGGGTATATTAATGAGCAGAGTTCCTTTTGATCCGGTAGAAATTGAAAACGCAGTAGAAACCGCTGGAGCCATGGGGCGCGTGTCAAAGAGATATCAAACCCCGATTACACCTAAGGAAAATTATCGCATGATATACAAGCGAGAGCTGCCTCTATGGCTCCCTGGCAGCGGCGATTCCCTTAGCATCACTCCTAGAATCGATGCAGACAACATTGCCCGGGTTTTTGTGTCTGAAGCCAACCCCTTGAGTCAAGAAGAAAGGGATATGGTAGCCACAGAGGGCTACAAAGATAAATTCGGGGTTGCTTGGATTTACGTACCCATGGTGGGAGGTTCAATTGTTAAACCAGGCAACCCAACAATGGAGGATGCCAACGATTGGAAAACTTCAATAGAGTTTCCTGATGTGGATTCCTGGGACTGGGAAGGCACCAAAGCTGCCAATGCAGAATACGTCAATACCGATAGGCGACTCACAGCTACCATTCTCACAGGTTTTTTTGAAAGACTGATTGCATTCATGGATTTTGATAAAGCCGCTATTGCCCTAGTTGATGAAGATCAAAAAGATGCAGTTCACGAGCTATTTGACTATCTCGCAGACGTTTATATTAAAATGGTTGACAAATACATATGGGCATATGGAATCGACAATCTAAACCTTCATGATGACTGGGGAAGCCAGCGTTCACCTTTCTTTAGTCTGGCAACTATACGCGAAATGCTGGTTCCACACATCAAAAAGGTGGTAGACTATTGCCATTCCAGAGGAGTGTTTGTAGATATGCACTCCTGTGGCAAAAACGAAATGATTGTTCCTGCATACATCGAAATGGGTTGCGATTCCTGGAGCGGACAGCCCATGAATGACAAGGCAATGCTCTATGAGCAATATGGTGGTCAAATTATCCTTGGTATCGAAACTGATTTAGTGGTCGTTCCCAATGAGCCAGTTGACAAAGCAGAAGCAAAAGCATCGGCGAAACGCTTTATTGATAAGTATTGTGTCGATTATGCTCAAAAACCAGTCTTTTGTTCCGCAATGGCAGCACCAATTCCGTTCTTGGATACCTTATACGAAGAGACCCGCAAGCTATTTAATCCGTGACAATATTGCAAGCGCAGGAGTTTACTGGTCAAGGGTTGCTACTTTACACTAACAGCGTCATTTAAGAGCGTTAGCGAAGCGAAGTAGCAATCTCAATAAACAGGAGTTGCTGCGTAGTAAGATTCTTCGGTCGCAAGCTCCCTCTTAAATGACAGGGTTTGTGCTTACGAAATACCAACATGACCAGTCACAGGAGTTGTGTTTTATACATAACTCCTGTGATTTTTTGATTGACATAGATGCTGAAATAGTGTAGTATAGGAGCTGTCAAATAAAAATACTTTACAGATGTGTTATAAGCATTATTTGTGGATTTATGGAATCTATTTAAGTCCGGGGTGTTAAAATAATGATTGATTCGATTTACCAAAGGTCTTTGCTGTTCGACTTTTTCGGAGATTTGTTACCAGAGAAGCAATATAAATATTTCGATTTGTATTATAATGAAAATTTATCTCTGAGAGAAATAGCAGAAAGTGCAGGCATCACCCGTCAGGGAGTACATTATTATATCTTACGTGCTGAAAAATCCCTTGTAATGATGGAAGAAAAAACAGGTGTAGTAGAAAAGTGGCTCGACAATCGAACTCAGTTAGAACATATCAAAAGCGTTGCTAATGAATTATCAGAGTCAATAGAGCCTGACACAAAAAGCGAGATGCTGATTAATAAACTATTGGGATTGCTGGAAGAAATTAACTATTAACTCTACTGGTAGCATAAATAGCAGCACAAAGTATTAACAAGTAACAAGGAGGTGCTGATATGGCATTTGAGAGCTTAACAGAAAAACTCAGTGCGGTTTTTTCAAAACTTAGAGGCAGGGGTAGGCTAAAAGAGGCGGACATCCAAGAAGCGATGCGAGAGGTGCGTCTTGCTCTACTGGAAGCTGATGTTGGTTTTAGAGTGGTTCGCGATTTCATTAACACCACCAGCGAACGTGCCCTTGGAGCTGATGTTCTTGAAAGCCTTTCACCAGCTCAAATGGTAATAAAAATCGTCAACGAAGAGCTTTGTAACCTTATGGGGACCACCAATGCGAAGTTGGAAATTGCTTCAAAGCCACCCACCATCGTCATGCTAATTGGGCTTCAAGGCGCGGGCAAAACAACGAATGGTGCTAAGCTAGCCGACTATATGCGAAAGCACCATAGCAAAAACCCATTGCTGGTTGCCTGCGATATTTACCGTCCTGCTGCCATAAGCCAACTTCAAACTGTGGGAAATCAATTGGATATACCTGTCTTTGAAATGGGAACAGCCAATCCCGTTGATATAGCAGTAGCTGCGGTTGATTATGCAACAAAGCGTGGCTATGATATTATTTTTCTAGATACAGCAGGAAGGCTTCATGTCGATGAAGAGCTTGTGGGGGAATTACAAGAAATAAAGGCGGCCATTGACCCCACTGAAATCATGCTTGTGGTTGATGCTATGACTGGTCAAGACGCAGTTAATGCAGCAGCTGCTTTCGATGAGGCATTGGGTATAGACTCGGTAATGCTCACCAAGCTAGACGGCGATGCTAGAGGTGGCGCCGCCCTTTCGGTGAGAGCTACAATTGGCAAGCCCATTAAGTTCACTGGTATTGGTGAAAAACTTGATCAATTTGAGCCTTTTCATCCAGACCGCATGGCATCGAGAATCCTGGGTATGGGCGATGTTATGACTCTCATAGAAAAAGCGGAGCAAGCCTTTGACGAAAAGAAATCCCAAGAGCTTGCTACAAAGCTATTGAGCAATAAATTTACATTATCGGATTATTATGACCAGCTTGCATCGCTAAAATCCATGGGGAGCTTGTCGGAAATAGCCGGGATGATGCCGGGAGTCGATACGAAGGCTCTTGCTGGAGCGTCCATTGATGAGTCTGTTTTATCAAAAACAGAGGCAATTATATTATCGATGACTCCCTACGAGCGGGAGAATCCTTCTATATTAAATAGCAACAGAAAAAAACGCATCGCTGCTGGTAGCGGAACAGCTGTTGTGGATGTCAATAGATTGCTAAAACAGTTTGAAATGATGCAAACAATGTCAAAACAACTGTCAAAAGGAAAAATGCCAGCAATGCTGGGAGGCAGAAGTGGCAGAGGCTTGTTTGGGTAATTAACAATGAACAATGATTAATTATTCATTATTAATCATTAATCATTAATTATAAAATTTTGGAGGAACATCATGGTTAAAATTAGACTGCGCAGAATGGGTGCTAAGAAGAATCCTTTTTATCGAATTGTGGTTGCGGATTCAAAGTCACCTAGGGATGGCAAATGCATCGAGGAAATTGGTACATATAACCCGCTAACATCACCATCGGAAATTAAAGTCGATGTTGAACGTGCGCAATATTGGATTAAAAACGGCGCACAACCAACGGATACGGTTAGGGCTCTTCTCAAAAAAGTCGATGCAATCAATTAAAGAGGATATCATATGAAAGAATTGCTACTATACATTGCTCAGAATCTGGTTGATTTTCCTGATGAAGTGTCAGTTACCGAGCGTGAAACTGATACAGAGACTGTTTTCGAGCTTTATGTGAACCAATCAGACATTGGTAAGGTGATTGGCAGACAAGGTCGAATCGCCAAAGAAATCCGCGCATTGATGCGTTCTGTTGCCCAAAGACAGGGAAAGCGCATCAGCGTCGAAATAATGGATTGATAAAAATAACATGGCAAAGAAATTTCTTGAAGCTGGAATAATTGTCAATACCCATGGGCTTTCTGGGGAAGTGCGTATTCTTCCTTGGGCAGATTCCCCTGGGTTTTTGGCGAGCTTCGACGTGTTATATATTGATGAGCAAGCGGTTAGCATTGTTTCTGCCAGGGTTCACAAAAATATGGTCATCGTTGCGTTGGAAAATGTCAATGATGTGGATAGCGCCATTAAACTAAAAAACAAAATTGTGAGTATCGATAGAGATGAAGTTACTCTAGATAATGGGCAGTATTTTATTGCCGACTTGGTTGGTTTACGAGTGCTGGACAATGATACTGGTGCGGAGTTGGGCATCTTACATGAGGTTTTGTCGCGTCCTGCGAATAATGTGTATATTGTCAAAGGAGACAGGGAAATATTAATCCCTGCTGTTGATGATTTTATTATGGAAACTAATATCAACGATGGTTATCTCAAAGTTCGGCTCATAGAAGGAATGTGAGTCTTGAATTAGGAGTTAGGAATTAGGAGTTAGGAATTAGGAATTAGGGCTTAGCTCTTGAGGAGTTAGGAGCGTCGAGCTTTAGCTGTGAACTTAATTCGTTAGACAATATAATTGTTGGACAGGGTGTCATAATGAGAATTGATATAATGACTTTGTTTCCGGATGTTGTTTTAGATATGCTTTGCGAGAGTATACTTGGTCGAGGACAAGAACGGGGTTATATTCGCATTGAATGTCATCAAATACGCGATTATACAAAAAACAAGCAAAGGCAAGTGGACGACTACCCATATGGGGGTGGACGTGGTTGCGTAATGCTTGCACAACCTTTGTATGATTGTTGGAAGCATATTTGCGATGAAGCTGCTATGCGGGTGCATACGATTTATATGACACCTGCTGGTAGTGTTTTTAAGCAAAATGATGCAAAACGCCTATCCAGTGAGTACGATAGGCTTATACTTGTTTGTGGGAGATATGAGGGCGTTGACCAACGATTTATTGATGAATGTGTTGATGAAGAGATCTCAATAGGGGATTTTGTGCTCACAGGTGGGGAAATACCTGCAATGGTGGTAGCTGATGCAGTATGCAGACTTATACCAGGAGTCTTGCCAGACGAAGAAAGCTATACAAATGATAGCCATTGGGATGGGTTATTGGAACATCCCCACTATACGAGACCAGCAATATGGATGGATAGGGCTGTTCCAGATGTGCTGCTTTCCGGACATCACGAAAATATCAACAAATGGCGACAGGAGCAGTCACTAATTAGAACTCGAGACCGCCGTCCTGATATGTATGAAAAACTTGAGCTAACATAGCTTTTTTCTATACAAAGCTAAGGGGTTGTAATAGACGATATTAATCGTTTTTTACAACCCCAAATTATTTTATAGATAATTTTTGATGTGGATTTGTCCTTGCTCATTTGAATAAGTCAGAAGAGTGCAAGTCAAAGCCATTATGATGAAATAGTTATATTAGGAGACAAAATTATGAGTAGTCTTCAGAGCTTTCTTCGAAGTTTTCCTCTTCATTTTCTCCACTGTTATCCTCTGGGGATTCTACAGCATTGTCAGCAGATTCTTGCTCCTGGGAACTCTCTTCACTGGTGACCTCTTCGCAGCATTCATCATCATCCACTTCCACCACAGGTGGTTTTTTTAATTCTTCAAGTTCGGCTTTGATGGCATCGATACGCTCAAAAGATAAGGATAGTTTTTCGAAATCCTCAGTGAATTGCTCTGTGGGAGTATCCTTATGGAGTTCATAGAATTTTTTCCCAATCTCATTGTAATTGCGCCTTATTATATTTCTTTCTTTTGCCATTTCTGTATTTAATTTTGCTTTTCTTGCCAGAACTTTTGCTTTCGCTTCGGCGATTTTATATGCCTCTGCGGAGACATCGGCGATTGTTTCCAATGCGCTTTTTGCTTTTTCTTTTAAATCGTCGTAGTTTTTCATGTTTTTCCTCCAAAATTAGATGTTGGTATTATATGTTTCATTTGTTTATTTAACGCTCACCCTTTTTGTTTTCATCTGCAAAGTACTTCATATGCTGAGTATTTGCGCCATCTGCATAGATGAAATGTTGCGCAGATTAATTTGGGTCAACGGTTTTCGCTAAATCGCGTATATGATTTCGAGCCAACAAGGCAGCTGCGGCTATGCATGATATGGCTGCAAGCAATTGTGATACTCGTATATCGGTGCCTGCAATATAAAGACTATCTGTTCTCATTGCTTCGATTAGGTATCGCCCAAAGCCGTACCATACGACATAAAGCAGAAAATACTTTCCGTCGTATTTTTTCTTTTGCTTTTTTGAATAAATATGCATCAATATCAAACCAATGGTATTCCATAAAGACTCGTATAAAAAGGTCGGATGTACATATACAAAACCCGATGGTCCCATGAGTCCCATTCTCCACGGCAAATTTGTGATACCACCATATGCTTCTCGATTGATGAAATTTCCCCATCTTCCCACTGCTTGACCTATGAAAAGCCCAAAGCTTCCTGCATCAAAAAGCTTGCCCATGGGTATCTTTTTTCTTCGACCATATATCATATATGAGAGAGCGCCGCCGATTATACCGCCATATACGGCAAGCCCTCCATGACGCATCATAAAAATATTATGCCATTTACCAGCTCCGAAATATTCGGAAGAATTGAAAACAATGTAATAAATTCGAGCACCGATGATGCCACTGGGCACAGCGAGAATTACTATGTCGAGGATATTGTCCCGGGTCAAGCCGAAGAGCTCGCAACGTTTGTACATATAAATCCCAGCCAAGGTGAAGCCCAGTGCCATGATGATTCCGTAATAGTATATGTCGAAACCAAACACAGTAAAGTATCTGGGAGGGTTTATCACGAAGTTTTCACCAAAAAGTGGGAAAGATATTTCGACCGTATTCAAAAAACAACACCCTTTTTTAATTAATGATTAATACTAATAATGAATAATTAGTATATAATCACTACTTGCTATAGCTTGGATTATTTGGGTACTACTATTGATATTGCCATGTTTTGGGGGCTTAGGTGGCTGCGGTAGAAATTTGTTATTTCTTCTTCTTTTATTGATTTGAGTATGTCTAGACCTGTTAGAGCGTCGAAGCCTAGAAAATGACCGTTGGCTATTCCAACACATATTGATTCCAGTGAGTTTAGAGATCTTACATAGCTACCTATGGAAGCTTTAAGTGTTCTTTGGAATAAACCGCTATCAGGACCAGTATCGGATAGCTTTTCTATCTCTTTATTCACCTCATCGAAAACTCTTTCCGGGTCACTGGACTCGCCACCAAACAGAGTGTAGGCAACATCAGCTGAAGCATCATATGAAGCGGAAAAATCGCTATATACTAAGCCTTCGCCATATAGTCTGATATATAGGGGGGAGGAATGTCCCGCGAGAATGTCTAGAGCGATGGCACTTATTATATCCTGCCGCTGGGTCGCTATGCCCTTTGGTGCTGGGATAGACTTGCATCCTGCAATGAACATGGGTTGACTTACTTCCATTGCTTTTATAACTTTGTACTCTTCTGGTTTGAGATCCTCTGCTTGTCCATAATCTCTTCCAGGGTTTTCCCCTGGGTCTTTTGGCAAAATCCTCTCCGCTATTTCAATTACCTGTGAAATGTCCACATTACCGGATACACAGAGAGCCATGTTTGATGGATGATAAAAGACCTTGTGGCAATCATATAGGGTTTGTGGCGTTATTTGAGAAATGCTTTCAATAGTCCCAGCAACGGAATCGCGAACGGGATTGTGTCGAAAGAGAGATTTCATCAAATTGTAATATACATTATAGTCGGGATCATCTTCTCCCATGCGTATTTCTTGCCCGATAATACCTTGTTCTTTCACCACGCTGGTATCGGAAAAATAAGGAGTGGAAACGAAACTGAGCAATGTGTCCAGATTCTCATCGAATTTTTCTGTGCATTCGAAATAATATGCAGTAATATCGCTGGAGGTGAATGCGTTGGGATTTGCTCCATTGGACGAAAGCTTTGTCAATGCATCACCATATTCCATGTCAAACATTTCATGTTCGAGAAAATGTGCAACTCCTTGAGGTGTATCGATCCATGTCCCAGAAAGATTGAAACGCCTGTCAACTCCGCCATAATCTACAGCATAAAATGCAAAGCTTTTGTGATAAGCAGCTTTTGGCACCGCAAATATCGATAAGCCATTGGCGAGTTTTTCAATATATAGCTGTTCTCCAATTTGGGGATATTGTCTGTGTTCCATATATCTCGACCTTTCATCGTTGATGCTTCGTATCTTGATTTCATATGATAACATTAAGTCTGTTTTATTATAATATAAGTAAAACTGTGCTAGTGAATGTATTTGCGCTAGTTTCTCGTTCCATCATCATTTTCCCCTGTGAGAAAATATATGGTGTCAGTGTTTATCTCAGCGGCTGTATTCACTATTTGATCAACGCTTACAGCCTCTATCATTTCGCAGAGCTTTTCAGGGTCGTACTGGATTGCAGATACTGAGCCATCGAAATATAATTCCAGTAATCCAGCGGGACGATCCATGGAAGCTTTAATGGAAGTTGTAATCGTTCCTTTAGCGGCATTCATTTCCACATCGCTTATATCACCGTTTTTCACATGATCTAACTGGGCAAGGATTTCTTTTAAAGCAACTTCAAAATTAGCATATTCCACACCTGAAGAGACAAGCATGATTCCTTTATGTTTATCCAGGGAAGAACTTGCGTAATAACACAATGCTAACTTTTCTCTAACATTGAGAAATAGTTTTGACATAACTCCAGAACCATATATGGCATTGAAGAGCATAAGCGCAGGATAATCGGGGTTGTTTTCCATGGCTTTTCCAAGTCGAAAACCTGCCACCAGCTTGCCCTGGGTGACATCAAGGGTTTCCACCACTCTTTTTGGCGCATCACTTGGTGGATAAAGAATAATTTCAGTACCTAGTTTGGGTAAGTTATTTCTTTGGGGCAAATTTGCAAGAGCGTTTTGCAAGGCGGACTTCACTTGTTCGGGCTTAGCGGTGCCGCAATAATATATCTCCAATTTTGCTTCGGATATCATATTGAGATAACATTCCGTAAGGGATTGGGGAGTGATTTTCAATGCTTCGGTTTCACTGCCCAGTCTGTTGATGCTGTAGGCTTCGCCAGAACACATTTCTTCCAAGAGGCGATCCACGGAATATCCACGTTTATCGTTGATAATCGAACGGATGTCATCTATGAGGTTCTTTTTTTCGCTTTGCACATAGTCATCCCTTAATAAACCGCCACTTAAATCAGGTGCTAATAATATCCCACCCGCTAGAGTTGCAGTTTCTTCCAATAGATTCCCACTACTGCCAATGAAGCGGTCGTCTGGAAAGTCCACATGGAAACCGATGCAATGGAGTTCGCCTTTCTTTCTGATTGTGGGCTCAATCCGTGCACCATATAGCTCATCCAGAGCAGATGAAATGCGTTCCATGTCTGGATAGTCCTTGGAACCTCGTCGCAGCACACGGGGAAGTAAGGCGGTATGTGCAGCAGTCTCGCGGTTTAGATTGCTAACTAAGTTGATTGATAATGTACCTGTTTTAAATTTATCTGTATTGATGCAAGTTAGTTCAACACCGGGAAATATGTTGTCCGTATGGACTGTATGCAAAGCCCTCAACTCCTGTACTTATGATATTTATTAATGTGCATCTTATCACACTTTTATTGTAATGGGAATTAAAATTTTATTAACTTTGAATTAATAAGGTAAAAGAAGTTTCTGCTCTCAGAGCTGTGTCACAAAAAAAATCCATTGTAAAAATGCACCATAATTTTGGTTAGTTTTACAAAACAGCAAAATAGATATTTACAAAATAAGAGAAAAGGTGTACAGTAAACACCTGTTTAGTGTTCAAGGCTAATGGCATAGTCCAAAACAGTTAAGCATAAATATGTAGCGAGGAGATGGTTTGAAGGTGAAAAAACTAAGGGGTGTTCACACTCCGCACCACAAAAGCACTGCAGGCATGGCAGCGGAAACAATGCCCATACCTGCCGAGGTGCGCATCCCAATGGCGATGAGCATTGGAGCACCAGCGACGCCAATTGTTAGTGTGGGCGATGAAGTTAAAGTGGGACAGCTTATTGCCGAGCCCAGTGGCTTCGTTTCTGTACCTATACATTCATCGGTTTCTGGTACTGTCAAAAGCATTAACGATGTTGATGAAATCACAGGGCAGGGTGCGGTTTCCATCACGATTACAGCCGATGGCGAGCAAAGTATCAGCGAAGACTTAGCACCACCAGAGGTTTCTGATCTCCAAAGCTTTCTCGATGCTGTCAGAAACAGTGGTGTTGTTGGTTTAGGAGGTGCTGGATTTCCCACAGCGGTCAAGCTAACTTTGAACGAACAGGCGAAACTGGAATATATCCTCATCAACGGTGCTGAATGTGAACCATATATCACTTCCGATACCCGAACAATGATTGATGATGCTGATTTAATGCTAGATGGCATCCTACTGCTCAAAAGGTTCTTCGGGGTGAAGATTATCATAGGTGTTGAGAACAATAATCCTGAAGCCATAAAAAGCATGCAGCAGCTAGCCGCCGGCGAAGATGGTGTGGAAGTGAACATATTACCCGCCTTATATCCTCAAGGTGGCGAAAAAGTTTTAATATTCAACATCACTGGTAGAATCGTTCCAGAGGGTGGACTCCCCATCGATGTGGGCTGTGTTGTCCTCAACTGCACCACGGTTGCTGCTATGGCAAGGTATTTCAACACTGGAATGCCTCTGGTTTCCAAATGCATTACAGTGGACGGCTCTGCTGTGGGAAATCCGAAAAACCTCATAGTTCCGGTTGGTACATATGTGCGAGAAATACTAGAATATTGCGGCACTTCGGAAGATACTGTTAAGAAGGTATTACTGGGAGGTCCCATGATGGGGCAGTCAATACCCAGTACGGATATGCCAATTCTTAAAGCAACCAATGCAGTCCTTGCTTTCAATGAAAAAGACGCACAAACGCCAGTTCCTTCTGCTTGCATCAGATGCGGTCGCTGCGTTTCCCATTGCCCCCTTCAGCTAACTACACTGGAAATTGAGCGAGCATTTGAATTAAACAAGCCTGAGCTCCTGGAACATTACAAAGTCAATCTTTGCATGGAATGTGGCTGCTGCGCTTTTAATTGTCCTTCCAGAAGGCCTTTGATTCAATCAATAAAAATGGCAAAAATCATGCTTCGAGATTATCAAACTGCTCAAAGGCTCGAAGCAGAGCGGAAAGCTGCAAAGGAGGCGGAAAAGAATGAGTAATCTATCAGTATCCATATCGCCCCATATTAGAAACAAAACAACCACAAAAAGCATCATGTTCGATGTCGTCATCGCCCTAATACCTGCATATGCAGCATCCATACTGGTTTTTGGCGCACGAGCGGCACTTATTACCACTGTATGCATGGTTTCCTGTGTTTTGTGGGAATTCATTTATCAAAAAGCAATGAAAATGACGGTGACGATTAACGATGGTTCCGCTCTTATAACTGGGATAATACTGGCTTTCAACTTACCAGTTGGCATTGAAATATGGCAAGCTGTTTTTGGTAGCATGGTTGCGATTATACTGGTCAAGCAGCTCTTTGGAGGCTTGGGTAAAAACTTTGCCAACCCTGCAGTTACAGCTCGCATTGTCATGTTCCTCGCATTTTCAGTTTCAATGACCACATGGAAACCAGTTGATAGCATTACTGGGGCTACACCCCTTGCCCTTATGGCAAGTGGTGATGTTTATGAGCTTCCAAGCTATATTAAAATGTTTCTTGGACTCCACGGAGGCTCATTGGGAGAGACTTCAGCCTTGGCTCTGATGATTGGCGGTTTGTATCTGATTATCAAGAAGGTTATCTCTTGGCACACTCCGGTAGTATTTATCGCAACTGTGTTTGCTTTCTCCGCTGTCCTAGGTCAAAATCCGCTATATCATATTCTGTCAGGTGGTTTGTTCCTGGGAGCAATATTTATGGCAACAGATTATGTGACAACTCCACAAACTGATGCGGGTAGGGTTGTGTTTGGTGTCGGAGCAGGATTGCTTACGGTGATATTTCGCGTTTATGGCAGTTATCCCGAGGGTGTTTCCTTTGCGATTTTACTGATGAATATACTGACACCTTATATCAATAGAGCAACACAAAAAAAGCCGTTGGGAGGTATTAAAGCATGAAAGACGATTTTGTAATGCCTATACTCGTTTTATCTCTTATATGCCTGATATTCACTTGTGCTTTGGCATTTACCAATAGCGTCACAGCACCGATTATCGCACAAGCCGCTTTAGAGAGGGAAAATAGCGCCCGATACGAACTGATACCTGATGCTGACAGTTTTATACCTATAGAAGCAGAAGGCTTGCCTAGCACTATAAAGGAAGTATATGGTACCTCTAACAATGTTGGTTATATCTTTATTGTTACAGGAAACGGATATGGTGGTGAAATGCGCATAATATGTGCGCTGGATCCCAATGGTACTATCATGCGTAGTAGTGTTCTCCAGTCAAGCGAAACTAAGGGCTTGGGTTCAAAAGTCGAAGATGCATCCTTTTCCGATCAATTCATCGGTAAAAGCGGTCAACTCGAGGGAGTTGTAGCTGTTTCAGGTGCCACATTATCGACAAATGCTTATGTTGGTGCAATTGGTGATGTTTTTGCTGCCTTTGAAATAATTAAGGGGGTATCGTAATGAAAAAGCTAAAAACCCTTACTGTGGGACTTATCAAGGAAAATCCTGTTTTAGTTTTAGTTTTGGGTACTTGTCCGACCTTGGCAATCTCCACCAATGCGGTTAATTCCTTGGGTATGGGAATCGCTGCTTCTGCTGTTCTTCTGGGTTCAAACATTTTCATATCACTACTTCGCAACATTATTCCCGATAAGGTTCGAATACCATGTTATATAGTCGTCATAGCAAGTTTCGTTACTTTAGCGGAAATGGTTGTTGAAGCCTTTGCCTATTCCTTATATCAGGCTCTTGGAATTTACCTTCCGCTTATAGTAGTCAATTGCGTAATCTTAGGTAGAGCCGAAATGTTTGCCAACAAAAATGGTGTTGTCGACTCCGCTTTGGATGCCATTGGCATGGGTGCAGGTTTTACCTTGGCGATTGTTGCCATGGCATCTATACGGGAAATTTTTGGCAGCGGAACTTGGTTCGGCATGGAGCTTCCCTGGCTCATCAACAATAATATCTCCATATTTACGATGGCTCCTGGCGGATTTATTATCTATGGTTGCCTCATTGCTTGGGTAAATAAAATATCAAAGGGTCAAGCAATTAAAAAGAAAGAGTTTGGTTGCGAAGACTGCCCATCGGCTGCCGCTTGCGGCAAGCTAGCTAGTTAGGGGAGGGTATGTAATGGATTTTAAATTGCTTATTACAATAATGATGAGTGCCGTACTCGTCAATAACTATGTTCTACGTCAATTTTTGGGAATCTGTCCCTTTTTGGGAGTTTCCAAGGATCTTAAAAATGCAGCGGGAATGAGCATAGCCGTTATCTTCGTTATGCTTATGGCTACAGCGGTTACTTGGCCTATACAAATCAAGCTTCTGGAGCCCAATGGTATAGGATACTTAATCACCATTGTGTTTATACTCGTCATAGCAGCCCTAGTGCAGCTGGTGGAAACGATTTTGAAGAAATACATACCTGCGCTGTATACAGCCCTTGGTGTGTATCTACCGTTGATAACTACAAACTGCGCTGTTCTTGGCGTTACCATTGCAAACATTAATGAGAGCTATACATTCATCGAGTCAATGACCAATGCTCTTGGCTCTGGACTTGGATTCTTTTTGGCAATGGTCATATTTTCAGGCGTTCGTGGTCAGGTGGAGTCGTCAAAGCCACCAAAATCATTTGAGGGATTGCCAATTACACTTGTCTCAGCCGCTTTGATTTCCATTGCTTTTTATGGATTTAATGGTGTCATTGAAGGCTTGTTTGGAAAGTAAAAAAAATATACGATACTAAAATCAATTGATACCAAAGCTTTGGGAGGATTAAGTATGAACATTATGGTTTTAGCAACGACATCGGTAACAGTGATAGGTTTCCTGTGTGCGATAATGCTTGCAGTTGCTTCAAAGGTTATGTCTGTTGAAACAGACGAACGTGTCGTACAGGTGCGTCAAATGCTGCCTGGTGCCAATTGTGGTGCTTGTGGTTTTGCCGGTTGCGATGCTTATGCTGATGCGGTTGTCAACGATGATGCAAAGACCAGCTTGTGTATACCAGGGGGAAATAACGTAGCATCAGAAATAAGTGCTTTCATGGGTGTTGAGGCTGATGTAATAGCAAATCAGGTCGCTGTTGTCTTTTGTAGAGGAGATAGTGCAGCAATGGCAAGCAGGATGGAATACAGTGGTATTAAAACTTGCTCAGCTGTAAAGCAACTCTTTGGTGGACAGAATTCTTGCGTCTTTGGCTGTCTCGGTTTCGGCGACTGTGCGGCTGCTTGTCCCGAAGATGCGATTTGCATCGAAGATGGACTTGCTCGCATCGATAGGCGCAAGTGCATAGGCTGTGCAATATGTGTAGCAACCTGTCCAAACAAAATCATCTCCATGGACCAGAACGTTGCAACTGCTGCAGTTTTGTGCAAGAACACCGAAAGGGGAGCGGTTACCAGAAGAAAATGCTCCGCTGGCTGTATTGCCTGCACACTTTGCGTTCGCGAATGCCCCGAGGATGCGATTACCATGGAAAACAACCGAGCTGTTGTTGACCAAACGAAATGTACTAGCTGCGGTAAATGCTACGAGGTATGCGTACCCAAATGCATCAGATTCACACAAGTGCCTGTAACAGTTACAGCCGCCGAGTAGCAGCTATATCTGTACCTCATTATATAGTAGGATATTTAGCATGCTTGCCCTGTATTTTCACAGGGCAGGCTGCTACTTTCTTATTAGTACCTGCGAAGGATAGGGTGACTAGTAATAGGCTATGGTTTCGTATCATTTTGTAGGTCAGTATTATTTGACAGATTTTGTCTAATGTAGTATTATGAATTTTGCGAAAAATAGATAATAACAGCTATTACTTATATTTAGCAGCATGTGAAGCCTTGCTATCACTGCTGACTGTTTTGAAGGGATTAACTTAATAATGTCAAATAGAATATTTACATCGGAATCTGTCACAGAAGGACATCCTGATAAGATTTGCGATCAAATTTCAGATGCGGTTTTGGATGCGATACTGATGGGAGACAGAAATGCCCGCGTTGCCTGTGAGACTGTAGTGACAACGGGCTTGGTTTTTGTCATGGGAGAAATTACCACCAGCACCTATGTGGATATACCGCAAATAGTTAGAAATACAATAAAAGAGATTGGTTACAACAAACCAGAATATGGTTTTGAGTACCAAAGTACTGCAGTGCTGACAGCAATCGATGAGCAAAGTGCCGATATTGCCATGGGTGTCAATAGTGCCTATGACGATGCAGATGATAGGGGTGCAGGAGACCAAGGCATGATGTTCGGCTTCGCCTGCGATGAGACTCCTGAGTTCATGCCAGCCCCAATTTCAATGGCCCATGCATTGACGAGAAGGCTTGCCGAGGTTAGAAAAAGCGGAGAACTAAGCTTTATAAGACCTGATGGAAAAAGCCAAATTACTATTGAATACGATGATGATAAGAGAGTGGTGGGTGTTGATACAATTGTTGTATCCACACAGCATGATGACGATATTTCTATCGATGATTTGCGCGACAGCGTCATTGAACATATTATAAAGCCAGTTATACCAGAGCATTTGATGAAGAAAGAAACCAAGATTTATGTAAATCCCACAGGCCGTTTCGTGATTGGTGGTCCGGTGGGGGATTCTGGGCTTACTGGGCGTAAAATCATCGTTGACACATACGGCGGATATGCCAGCCACGGTGGTGGATGCTTCTCTGGAAAAGACCCCACAAAAGTCGATCGTAGTGCTGCCTATATGGCACGTTATGTGGCAAAAAATATAGTTGCTGCAGGATTGGCTCGTGCTTGCCAAATTGAGCTTGCATATGCCATCGGCGTTGCACAACCAGTATCAGTCCTCATAGATACTAGAGGCACAGGGATTATACCCGATGAGAAGATTGCTGAAATTATCAGTGAAATATTCGATTTTAGACCATCGAAAATTATAGCTATGCTGGATTTATTGAAACCAGTTTACCGCAAAACGGCAGCCTATGGACATTTCGGCAGACCGGAAGAAGACTTTTCCTGGGAAAGACTTGATATGGTGGAAACTTTGAAGCATTTTATTTAGGAATATGGATTAGATATTAGGAATTAGTTAGGAATTAGGAGTTAGGAATTAGGAATTAGTTAGGAATTAGGAGTTAGGAATTAAGAGTTAGGAGTTAGGAATTACTATACTTAGGAGTTAAATGGAAAATCAACAGCGGGGAAAAAGACGAGATTCAATTGGTAAAAACGATAGCGATGTATCTGTGAATGAATCACCATCTTCTCAGGATGATGGGGTTATTGAGGGGCGTAATGCTGTTTTGGAGGCTTTGCGGGCTGGGGTTACGATTGATAAGGTTTTCATTGCTAGTGGCGATACAGACCGCTCCTTAGCTCATATAGCTTCTAGTGCCCGTGGTGCTGGTGCTGTTGTGGTGGAAACTGATAGGCGTAAACTGGACTCCATGAGTATAACAAAAGCCCATCAAGGGGTCATCGCTCTCGCTGCCAGTGTCAGTTATGCCCAATTAGCTGACATCATTGAGTTAGCCAAGAGCAAAAACGAACCGCCATTTATCGTAATCTGCGACGGAATCGAAGACCCTCATAACTTAGGAGCAATTATCAGAACATCAGAATCAGCTGGAGCCCATGGTCTAGTTATCCCAAAGCGCAGAAGTGCTGGACTTAGTGCTTCCGTTGCAAAAGCTTCCAGCGGTGCTATTTACCATCTTCCAATAGCAAGGGTAAGTAACATTTCATCGGCAATAGCGCAAATGAAAAAAGCGGGAATATGGTTATATGCAGCCAGTGGCGATGGTGAAAACTCTTTATGGGAGACAGATTTGACTGGACCCTCTGCCATTGTAATTGGAAGCGAAGGTTCTGGAATAAGCCGCCTGGTGAGAGAAAACTGCGATTTTTCAGTGAGTATCCCCATGTATGGTAAAATTACTTCATTAAATGCATCTGTTTCGGCTGCTCTTATACTTTATGAGGCTGTAAAGCAGCGTCGTTTTAGCAACATTTCTGATACATAAACATTTAATAATAGCTTTTATAGTTACTAGTCTATTATTAAAAAACTCTGACCGAGCTTGATATCAGCTTAATAGCTCTGTGCATATAGCCAGTGTTACAGCAAGGAGAATGCGTATGTCTGATGAAAAAGTAAAAGTCAATAACGATGATTATCCAATTGAAGATTTTACATTGGAATCGATTCTTGCCGAGTATAAGGGTTCTGCTTTTATCAATGGTGATAAAAAAACACCACCAGAGATTCTAAACGAACAAACCGATAGAATCATCGCAGAAGCATTGGGGAAAGAAGATGATGATTATTTATCTTTTCCAGATGATTTTGATATGTCCGATGATGAATATTATGATTATATCGACGATGATGTGAGAGAAGATGATGCTCCTTTAATATCTGCTACTGTGAGTGTAGAAGAGACGGAAGATAGGATTGATACTCAAATCGTGCAAGATGAATTGTCCAAAGAGATCATCAACGCATTTTTGCCTCCAGAAGAGGAACCGGTCCAGGAAGCTCAAACAAGGGTAATGTATTTAAACTCTGCAGAATCAAGAAACAGTACCATTGATGCAGAACGAGATAGTGTATTCCAATTTTTTGAGAATTATCGCTCACCAGAATCTAGAGATGATGATGAGCTTATCGGGGAAGTTGAAAAGGCGATAGAAAAGGAAATCAGTTATGATTCGGTTTCGACTTCATCTTCCCAATTGAGTTATGGAATTGTTGATAGGGTAAGCACATTCGATGATGAGCTTATAGGAGATACAAGCGAGTTCGATTTGTACGAAGAGCCTGAATTGAAAGAGGCTCTAAGGCGTTTCACTGATGTTTACACATCAATTTCATATCGAGTGATACCTGCTTCGATAATCGCATTATTAATGGCAATAACAACCCTTGCTTACGAAGCTGGAATGCAGATTCCTTTTGGCATCGGTCGAAACCATGCTGCGACAACAGGTGGCTTAATGATTATGCTGCTTTGTGTAATGATGCTATGCATCGATATAATCGTCCGTGGAGCAGGGGATTTGATGCGGGGAGCGCCAAACGCTGAAACGCTGATTTTGTTTTCCTGTACATTTTCCTTTATATCGGCAGCCTTTGCCATACTCAGAAGAGATACCAGTATACTTCCTTATTGTGCTGTGTCTGCTGTATCATTAGCCACTGCTGCTTTTGGGGAGAGGCTCTCTTTACGAGCAATTACAGAAACCTTAAAGACTGCGATAGTATCAACAGAACCCTATGGTGTACAAGCTGAATATAACACAGATATAGACAGATCAGTTTTAAAGAAAACCAACAACAGCGTTGAGGGTTTTTATAGCAATCTAGTCCATCCAGATATTTCAGAAACAGCCTTTCGTTATGCAGCACCGATTTTGTTGGCTGCCGCCCTTGTGCTTTCCGTCATTAAGGTGTTTATATATGGTGGAGGGGAATACTTCCTACATACACTCTCGGCATTGCTTGCCGCTGCTGCACCTTTTTCTGCGCTTCTCGCCTTTTCAGTGCCATATGCAACGGTGTCCAAGTCCATGCGAAAATCTGGAGCCGCAATTGCAGGCTGGGGCGGTGTGGATGATATCTACTTTTCTGATGGAGCTTGCGTAACAGATGATGATTTATTTCCACCTGGAACACTTTCCTTCAATGGTGTGAAAATGTATGAAGGTGTATCACCAACCACTGCCATTCGTTATACAGCTAGCTTGATTATTAAATCAGGTTCTGGACTTTCCAGGATATTTGAAGAGGTGTTGAAGACACAAAAAATCGATATGGTAAATGTGGATGAGTTTGCCTGTTACGAAGGTGGGATCGGTGCTAAAATAAACGATGATCTTGTTGCAACGGGTTCTGCGGCGTTTATGAACCTTTTAGGAATAAGGGTTCCAGACGACATGAATATGAAAAACGCTGTATTCACAGCAATCAATAATAGATTGGTTGCGCTTTTTGCAGTGGAATATCTTCCTGTTAACTCCGTGCAAAGTGCGCTTATATCAATGCTAAAATTGCGGGTTAAACTGTTTTTTGCAATGCGCGATTTTAATGTCACACCATTAATGCTGGAACAAAAATTCAGAGTTTCACTGGAAGATATTGAATATATCCAAACAAAGGATTCATATAACATATCAGATGCCAATGGTCAAAACCAAGGCAGAATGGCTGCGCTTTTAGCAAGGGAAGGCTTAGGACCATTTGCAGAGGCAATTACCGGAGGCAGGCTGATGAGAATCGCTTCGTTGCTGGCTACCATAGTTACCATTGGTTCGGCAGCTCTTGGCGTGATTTATCTCTTTTATATGTTTATGAATGGAGCATATCTTTCAGCTTCACCTGGAAATCTTATGCAATTCATGCTAACCATGCTGGCGGCAGCACTGGTGGTTTGTGGCTACGTAAAAATCAAACGATAAGGTGATTACTTATTGCGCTTATCAATAAAATACTATATAATCCTTATGTAAAAATAATAGGGGGCTGCAATATGTCATATACTACTGAAAATATCCGTAACATAGCTATTCTTGGTCATGGGAGCAGCGGAAAAACAATTCTTGCCGAGAGTATGATTTTCCAAACTGGAGGAATCGACAGATTGGGGAAAATTACCGATGGTAACACCGTTGGCGATTCCGACACCGAGGAAATAAAGCGCGAAATATCTATTTATTTGGCGACAATGTATGCCGAATATAAAAATCATAAAATTAATATTTTGGACACTCCTGGGTTTTTTGATTTCGCAGGCGAAGTCGCAGAGGCTCTTCGAATAGCCGATGCTGGTATAGTCGTTTGTAGCGCAAAGGATGGGGTGACTGTCGGTTTTGAAAAAAGCTGGAGTGCTTTATCTGCAAGCAAATTGCCAAAGGCTATTTATGTGTCGAAAACAGATGAAGAAAATGGTGATTTCGATGCTGTTTTTGCCGATTTAAGAGAACGATATGGCACAGCCATATGTCCCATCGTTATTCCGATTGTCGATGGCTCTGGAAAAACCGTTGGTGTTGTCGATATTATAAGCCAGAAAGCCTATAGTACCGATGGAGGCAAAAACACAGAAATTTCGATTCCTGCTGATATGGAGAGCCAATTGGAAGACATCTACGCTACTGTCAACGAATGTGTTGCAGAAACAAGCGAAGAACTAATGGATAAATTTTTCGATGGCGAAGAATTTACCCAGGAAGAAAAAATCCAAGGCTTGAAAGCTGGCTTTTCCGATGCAACCCTCGTACCAGTGTTTTGCGGAAGCGCTATTACCGGACTTGGAACTATAGCTCTCTTAGATGCTATTGTTAGTATTTTTCCTTCACCTGCCGACAGTTTGGATTTTGCAGAAGACGGTACAGAAATCAAACCAGACCCCAATGGAACCGCTTGTGCCATTGTTTATAAAACCCTATCTGACCAATATGGTAAATTTAGCATCTTTAAGGTCTTGTCAGGCAAGATAGATGCTGATATGCAGCTTGTAAACACTCGTACAGGAACCAACGAGAAAATGGGACATATTTCCAAACTCCAAGGCAAAAAAAGCACCGAAGTAAAAGAAATTGTTTGTGGTGATATAGGTGCTGTTTCCAAGCTTTCTGATACAAAAACTGGCGATACCCTCAGCGATGCCAAAAATCCGATTACAGCCAAAGGGATTGATTTTATTCCACCTTGCTACTCAATGGCAATTTCACCAAAGGTTAAAGGACAGGAAGAAAAAATCGCAACCGGTTTGGCTCGCCTTGCCGAGGAGGATTTGACTTTTACTTTCGTAAACAATTCAGAAACAAGGCAATTGGTGCTATCAGGCTCAGGTGACATTCAACTTGATGTTTTGTGTTCTAAGCTGAAGGACAAGTTCGGTGTTGAGGTTGTACTAGCTCCTGCGCGAGTGCCCTATAGGGAAAAGATTCGGAAAAAGGTGCAAGTACGCGGACGACACAAGAAGCAATCTGGCGGTGCTGGTCAGTTTGGTGATGTTGTTGTGGAATTTGAACCAGGAGAAGCAGAGGATCTTACTTTTGAAGAAAAGATTTTCGGAGGAAGCGTTCCTAGAAACTTTTTCCCAGCTGTGGAAAAAGGTTTAAGGGAAAGCATTGCTCGTGGCGTTCTTGCTGGATATCCCCTTGTTTTCCTTAAGGCAACCCTAGTGGATGGTTCTTACCATTCCGTTGACTCCAACGAACTGGCATTTAAGCTCGCAGCTCAGCTTGCATACAAAGATGGTATTCCCCAGGCTAATCCGGTTTTACTTGAACCCATCGGTATGCTCACTGTCACGATTCCCGATACATATATGGGAGACATTATGAGTGATTTGTCAAAAAGGCGCGGCAGCCCTGTGGGAATGAGCTTAAATGCAGAGGGCATGCAAGTGGTGGAAGCGGAAGTTCCCATGGGAGAAATGTCCAGTTATGCTATTGACTTACGTTCCATGACTCAAGGTAGAGGTTCTTTTACCATGGAGTTTGTTCGATATGAAGAAGCCCCAATGCCTGTTCAGACAAAGGTTATCCAAGAAGCGAAAATGCTCGCCGAAGCAGATTAAATAAGTTTGTTTTATAGACTTTACAAAAGTATTGGTTCGTGTTAAACTAGCAAACGTCAGCACATACCAATACTCTTGCGGGTGTAGTTCAATGGTAGAATCCTAGCCTTCCAAGCTAGCCGTGCGAGTTCGATTCTCGTCACCCGCTCCATAAAAAAACTAGCTACCTTTAAGTGGTAGCTAGTTTTATTTTTGGGAGTTATTTTATTGGGAGTTATTTGCGATGGGGGATATATTTTCGTAGTTTTGTTACTATTTCATCGATGTTTATCGGTTTGCCGATGTGGTCGTTCATGCCTGCTTCAAAGCATTTTAACACATCTTCGCGAAATACATTGGCAGTAACAGCTAAAATGGGTATATCTTTGGCTCCAGGGATATCAAGGGCTCGTATAGTCCTTGTTGCTTCATAACCGTCCATTTCGGGCATTTGGAGATCCATTAGCACAAGGTCATATTTATGTGGTGCAATGCTGTACATATTGACAGCTTCAAGACCATTGACAGCACAGTCGAGGGTTATTTGCATAGGTTCTAGCAAGGATTGGACGATTTCCCGATTGATTTCCACATCCTCTGCCAATAAAATATGGCAATCAGGAAAAGACTGAATAGCATCTTCATGTTGAATTTCAGATTGATCAATGATTTCATCAGGAGCACATTCGAGCCGCACAGTAAAGCTAAAGGTCGAGCCTTCGCCAAGTGTAGAATTAACCCATATATCACCTTCCATTAATTCCACAATTCGTTTAGATATTGCAAGACCTAAACCTGTTCCACCATATTTACGGGAAGTGCTGCTTTCCGCTTGCTCGAAGGGAGTAAAGAGTCGGTTCTGTTGCTCTTGGCTAATTCCGATTCCAGTATCGGTGATTGATGTTTCAATGGTGCAAAAGTCATTATCCAGTTTCAACAATTGCAAATCCATGGAAATAGTACCCATATCAGGGGTAAATTTTATTGCGTTAGATAATATGTTTGTTATTACCTGGGTAAGACGCTGATCGTCGCCGATTAATCTATCCGGAATGTTTGGGTCGCAGGTCATTGAAAAATTATGGGTTTTTTCATGGAGACGAAAACCAACGATGTCTATTGCTGTTTCAAGCATTTTTTGGAAATTAAACGTAGTATTAGATAGCTCGAATTTATTAGCTTCTATTTTAGACATATCTAAAATATCGTTGATTACACCCAATAAATGGGATGAAGCATCTTCGATTTTTCCAAATGCATAGTCTTTTCGATCTATGTCAATGGAGGCTTTACCTATGGCAGTCATACCAACTATTGCATTTATGGGAGTTCTTATTTCATGGCTCATATTGGAAAGGAAATTTGTTTTTGCTTCATTTGCAGCTTGAGCCTTTTCCAATGCAGTTGCTAGATTTTGAGTCATTTCGTGTCTCAATAGAGCATTTGTAATGAGAAAGCTACCTGACCATAATATGGATTCTTCGTTGGCGGTGAAAAGTCTTTCCTTGTGACAGTCGTTGAAACCAACAAAACCCCAAAAATCGTCGTGAAGGAACACTGGAACGATGAGCAGCGATTTTATACCCTGGGGAACAAGGCGTTCTTGTTCCTTTAGCGATCTATCTCTTACTATACTGTTGATACATTGGCCTTTTCCAAGAGTTTCTTCCCAACCTGGTAAATCCTGGGTATAGGAAGCTGCAATTGTAATGCTGCTACCTTGTGTTGGGGTGACATTTTCAGACCATTCATACAGTTGGGTGCAATATAGCTCACCTTTTTCAGTATGATTTTTCCACAAACGTACTCGATCTGCATTAACCGCTTGAGCCATCATACCCATGCTCTTGAATAAAGCATTTTCGAACTCATCCACATCAGCAAGCAATAAAAGGGTGGTCGCTTCGCTGATGGCGCGAAAGAGATGATCACGTTGCTCTATATCTTTAAGCAATTGCTCGTTTTCTGTTTTATGGTTCTGGATACTGACTTGAGTTCCAAGACCAATGGAACCCAAGTTTTCATCTCTAGTATTCTCGTTTGAGCCATAATTACTCATGGGCAAATCCTCTAAATAGTAAGATTTTCGAGCAGTTCTATAATATCAGTAGCTTTGGGAGGGCAGCCAGCAACGTTGCAGGAATAGCCCTTTGCACAATTACCGATGCCAATGCCTATGCTATTTATTCCTTTGTACCCTTGTCCAATGTGGAGCTTTTCGTTGAATGTATATTTTCCAATTTTATGAAGTGCAAATACGAGTGCAGCATAACATGGTGAGCAAGCAGATTTTTCATCAATAAAGCCTTTAAATCTATCTGCTGTATGTTTTCCAACGGCATCAAAGACAGGCTTTGCTTCACCACCCAGTTCGATTAGAGTTGTAAGTGTTGAATAGTAGTCACCTAAACCCATATCTTTGGCATATGTTAAGTATTTAATATCATCGGGTTTATAACCAATAAGCTCCGCTCCATAGGAGTCAATGGTTAGGGGGTCGCGCCCTGCGACAATCCGATTAGCTGCGACTGGCTGCCCACCTTCTTCAGATGAAAGGTCTCCGCAGATGCCATCCACTACACAATAGCCAGTAGGTAGAAGCTTGTTTAATATGGCTATTTGCATATGTAAATCGAGGGTGTGGAAGCGTCTTTTTTCGCTGTCCGGGATGCAGCCTTTCAAGTTTTTCATGCAACAGGTGAGACGGGTTTGGCTATGTGCTTTCAAAACAGGTGCATTTATAAGAAAATCAGTATTTAATGCTTCCATGCAAATGTTGATGTCAGTGCCGAGATAGCTTCTCTTTTCCCAACTATCGGATTTCAAGTCAATCAAAGGAACATCCATTTTTTTTGAAAGTTCATTATAACCGCAGACTTGGAATGCCTCCTTGGTTTTGTCACCATACCATGAGCTTTCGATTATTTTTATACTTTTGATACCAAAATCCCTGAGAAAGAGTATAATACCTTCCACGAGCTCTGGGTGGGTGGTGGCGCCATCGTCTGCTGGTCGTGGCGTTACAAGATTGGGTTTTATCGCCACAGACATATTTTCTTTTAAGTAAGAGCCAATGTCAGAGGCACAAAGAGTATCATATGTATTTTCGGTTATTTTTGTTCCATATGTGACTACAATCATTAGATTTCCATTCAGTCAGCAATTGCTGTGCAAAAAGATACTTCGCTTCGCTCAGTATGACACTGTTGGTCTTGCGATAGCATTTTATATGATCTACACTTGGGGTATATGTAATGTGACGTTACAAGTCATGGGGTTGCTAAAATAATATTAGAACTCGAAATGTAATAAATCTGGTTTTGGTTCAAGGACTTGCTCTGAAAATATATCATCATAGCCAAACATCCGAAAAGAAACCAGCAAATGAATCACCTCGTCCATTGTGTCAAGGTTTAAATCTGTAAGTTCAAATATTTTGTTTAACCTGCGGATTAATGTGGAACGATGGGTGTATAAGGCTCTGGCAGTAAGGGATAGATTGTATTTGTTTTGGAGATAGTAATATAATGTCTTCACAAGCTCTGTTTCGTTTATTTCATCATGCTTTATAAGAAGCAATAATGCTGGGTGAGACAATTGACCTGCTCTATAATCCAGCAAAATTTGCTCCATTATATAATCCACTTTAAAATCGCTGAACTTGTAGAAAGTCAGAGAAGGCTCTTTTTTTGAACCGATTCTTAAAGAAATTTGCGCTTGGGTATAGTAGTCGATAAGGTAGGATACAGCAGATAGGCTTGTGAAGATGTCGCTGACTCCTGCTTTGCATTTATTAATTCGCATGGAACGGTCCATGGGAGTGAGTATTTCGTCTAGGGTTTCGTTCTTTTTGTTCAATGATAAATTGACGATGCAAATAAGATGATTATCATGAATTACGGATTTTGAATAGGGAACAAGCCCCTCCACCATGGTGCGAAAATATGACATGACGGTTGTGGGGTTCATGTTTTCGGTACATTCTATTGCGATGATAAAATATTGATGGGAAATGCTCCAAGAGTTTCTGTTTAGTACAGATATGATTTCCTTTGTGGGAATGGTTTCACCTTCTATGAAAAGCTTGGACATTAGCGCATGAATGGAGTCGCCAGTGTTTTGCTGCTTTAACATATGGGAATAGCTCCCAAGCATTGTTTCGATATAATTGAGAATATGAACAAAGAGGGCGATTTCTCCGCTGGATATATCTGGGGCGATGAAGTGGGAGACCAATCGTCCTATATAATGCCCATCCCGCAAGATGTTTTTACACAAGACGCCTTGCTTTGTGTTTGGATTGCTTTGTACCGTGTATGGGTCCACTAGAGTAAAGGATTTGATGAAGTTTTCGTTGGTGAAGAGCTCCTTTAATTCGTCTATCGGCAGTCTTTCCGAGGAAAAACCCAAGCTTTCCATGTAGTCGCTGGTATAAGCAGAACGTGAAAAAAACTCATCCATGAGTACCATTGGGTGATGAAATAGCCTTTGTCCAATATTTAAAATAGTTTGAAAATCGCTATTGTCGCAAAAGGCTTGTTTTAAATCGCAGTCCCACATTTGTAAATCCAGGAAAATTTTCACCAATGCAGCAAAGAGTTCATCACTTGATACATCATCTGTTACAAAAGCAACGGAATCTGAGAGTTTGTCACCAGATATTTGACCAGCCGGACCCAGAAGCACTATGAGGGAGCAGTTTTCGAAAGTGCTTGCATTTGCGATATATTCATCCTTTTCCATCAGATATACAGCGGTTTTTTTTCCAGTTTCGCCGAAAAATCTCAAAGGATATTCCAAAGCATTGTCCAATTCAAGGGTTTTATTATAGACAAGACTATATTCCTTAGATAGAAGAAAATATACAATCGATGTTTTAATAATCACAATGCTCCCTCCGGTTTCCATGAACAGCTAATAAATATTGTGTTTATACTAGTTCCTGCGTTTATGCTAGTTCCTTAGCCCATGTGGCATATTTGCTTATTTTTTCTTGACATTGGGCTTGGGAGCTTCCCCTTGTCATGATATATACTTTGATTTTCGGTTCAGTACCCGAAGGGCGGATAATGACTACGCTATTGTCATTTGTTTCATAACGCAAGACATTTGAGCCTGATAATTCTATGGGTGATTCCACTCCATTTAGGACATCCAGCTCGATGCCAGGTTGATAATCTCGCCTTTTTTCAACTGGAGTGCCAGCTAAATCCATTGGTGGATTGTCCCTTAGACCTTGCATCAACTCTCGCATTTTAGTGATACCATCGAGACCTGGCATTTGGAGATTAACAGTAAGCTCAGCATATTGACCGTATTTTTCATATAAGTCCAATAATGCTTGATATAAGGTTTTTCCTTGATTATCATACCAGGCTGCCATTTCAGCAAGGAGCATTGAAGCAGTTACTGCATCTTTGTCTCTTACAAAATCACCAATCATGTATCCATATGATTCCTCGAAGGAAAAGACAACCTTTCCAAGACCTTTCGCTTCCAACTCGTTTTGCTTTTCAGCCATAAACTTAAATCCCGTGAAGGTATCAAAGCAACTTAAACCATTATCTTGTGCAATTTGACGAACCATTTCGGTGGAAACAATTGTCTTCAAAGCCACAGGGTCCTTGGGCATAGTTCCTGCTCTGTTTTTCGCTCCGATTATGTAGTCCAGAAGAAGAGCACCTGTTTGATTCCCGCTTAGGGGAATAAAGGAGCCTTTGTCATCTCTCATCATTATGCCGACTCGGTCGCAGTCGGGATCAGTGCCAATTATGAATGAAGCTCCGATTTTATCAGCAAGGGCGATGGCAAGGGTAAATCCAGCGGGTTCTTCTGGATTGGGAGAAATTACTGTGGGGAAATTGCCATCGAGAACCATTTGTTCTTCAACACAAGCAATATGCTTCAGACCTAGTCGGTGAAGGGCTTCGGGAACGAGTTTGTGTCCAGCGCCATGAAAGGGAGTATATACGAATTTGAATGTGTCGGCGACTTTTTCCACCACGGAAAAATCGTTTGCTTGCTTCATTACATTTGCTAAGAACAACTCATCGGTTTCTTCTCCCATGAGGGTAATCATATTGCTGGCGATGGCATCGTCATAATCCATTCTCTTTATAGATGCAAAAATGTCTAGTTCCATCATTTTTTGAGCTACGATTTGTGCATGGGCTGGCGGGATTTGAGCACCATCTGACCAATATACCTTATATCCGTTATACTCTTTAGGGTTGTGGCTGGCTGTGATATTGACACCTGCGATGCAAGAATACTCGCGAATGGCAAAGGAAAGCTCAGGTGTTGGTCTCAAAGCTTCGAACATCCTTACTTTTATGCCGTTGCCAGCGATAACACAAGCAGCTTCCCTGGAAAAATCAGCACTATTTATTCGAGAATCGAAGCATATGGCAACGCATTTTTCGACAGCGCTTTCTGGTTCTAGTAGTATAAGCTCGCATAGTGCTTGAGTCGCATGTCTTATAACATGGACATTCATGCGGAATAAACCAATACCCATTATTCCACGTAAACCAGCAGTTCCAAACTCAAGCTGGCTAAAGAAGCGGCTTTCGATTTCTTTATCATCGTCTGAGATAGTTTTTAGTTCGTCTTTTTCATCTTGGCTAAGAGCAGAGCTACTTATCCATTTACTGTATTCTTCGCGAAAGTCCATTACACCTTCACCTCCAAAATTTTATTATAATATTAATTTTCATCATCTTCTTCAAAATCCTCTGTGAGGATTTGAGCATCTATAACATTTTGAGCATCTTCCAGCATAGTTGATGGTACATAAATCTCTATTCCACTGGAAGAGCTGCCTAGAATAACTTTGTCGAGTAGTCCATGCTTAGGGTATTCGATTATATGGGGTATGCCATATGCACCCAGCAAATTGAGGTAGAGTTCGATATCGAGGGGACCACCATGGATATGGGATAAAAAAGCTGGTGGTACTGGATTTTTATCTTTATCCACCGGCCATTCGATGGAGGGGCTATTGTTTTTAGACCAAGACATTGTTGTATAGCCTTTCCATTTAATTGTTTTTACAATTGCTATTTGTGGTACTTTCCACCTTCTAGTATGGAAAATGCTCTATAAAGCTGTTCTAAGAGCATAACTCTGGCAAGGGTATGGGGAAAAGTCATTTTTGACATGGACAAGCTCAAAGAAGATGCTTTTTTTACATCATTGTGCAAACCGTTGGAACCGCCAATTATAAAGCATAAGCGTGACAAAGCATTATTGGCGCAATCTGACAAAAAACTGGACAACTGTAGACTATCCATTTCCCGACCTTCGACACATAGGGAAATAGCGAAAGCCCCATCTGGGAGCAAATTCAATATTTCAGAGCTTTCCCTACCCAAGGCGTTGAGGATTTGAGCATCGGAGGGATTGTTGGGTAAGCGATATTCACTTATTTCCACTAGCTCTAACTTGCAATATCTAGTGAGTCTCTTTATATACTCTCCGCAGGCATCTTCATAAAAGAGTTCCTTGAGTTTTCCAACGCATATTAGCTTAATATTTAGCATAATTTAATACATCGCTCACGAACATTAACTCTGAAACAAGACGCACAGGCACAAGGTATAGGAAATACGCAATTGTTATTTCCTACACAATGTACTTGCGCGTTTCGTTACATATTGCATAATAACATAATGTTTGTTGTTTGTTGATATTTAAGCTGACCTCGACTCTACGAAGGTTCTATACGACTTCTTGCATAACTGATGATTCTTCGGGTACGTAGACGGTTTTGATGTCAGCACCCAGAGCAGATAATTTGCTAATCATCTTTTCGTATCCTCGCTCAATATAGCTGATGCCTTCTATTTCCGTTTGACCATGGGCGCATAAGCCAGCTATAACCAAGGCTGCTCCAGCTCGCAAGTCGCCAGCTTTTGTGGAAGCACCTGTGAGATAGGATGTGCCTTCGATGATGGCTGTTCTGCCGATTACACGAATGTTGGCACCCATTTTAGTAAGCTCATCAACATAACCGAACCTGTTGTCCCAAACACCTTCCGTGACAGTGCTAGTACCCTCTGCAAGGGATAGTATTGCAGAAAGTTGTGGTTGCATATCGGTGGGAAAGCCAGGATACGGCAGAGTTTTGATGTGTGTTCTAAGTAAAGGCTTTAGTCTTTGGACAACAATGGAATCTTCAAGTTCTAATATGGTAACGCCCATTTCCCTAAGCTTACCATAGATACATTCTAAATGCTTGGGAATGACATCTTTAATCACTACGCGACCACCAGCTCCAGCAACTGCAGCCATATAAGTACCAGCTTCAATTTGATCTGGAATGATGGAATAGAAGCCGCCTCGGAGTTTTTCCACGCCGCGGATTTTGATAACATTCGTCCCAGCACCGCGAATATCGGCACCCATGGAATTTAGGAAGTTTGCCAGGTCGACTATATGGGGCTCTCTGGCAGCGTTTTCGATGACCGTGTTGCCCTCGGCTAATGTCGCACCAAGCATAATGTTTACAGTGGCTCCCACAGAAACAACATCAAGAATAATTGATGCGCCCCTCAGTTTACCACCAGCTGCACGAGCATTTAAAATCCCATTGGTAAGACCGATTTCGGCTCCAAGGGCGTTGAAACCTTTAACGTGCTGGTCGATGGGTCTAACACCACCAAAATTACAGCCGCCAGGCATAGCCACATCAGCGGTTCCAAAGCGAGCGAGGAGAGCTCCGATTAAATAATAGGATGCTCGAAGTCGTTGCATCAAGCTAAATGTGGCTTGAGTAGTACCAACTCCAGTACAATCGATATCGATCGTTCTCTTGTCGACTAGTTGGACGCTGGCACCCATTTGTTTCAGAATGTTTAAAAAGGTGGTCACATCGGAAATCTGGGGTATGTTTTCGATTCTGCAAACGCCGTCAACCAGGAGTGCGGCTGGAATAATAGCAACAGCTGCGTTTTTGGCTCCGCTAATCTCTACTTCCCCATGAAGGGGGTTGCCACCGTTGATAACATACTTTGTCATAAAATTTCATCCTCATGTTTGGCAAGAGAGAATAATAATCTAATGATGGAGAATATGTGTTTTAGCTATACTCGCGAGTGCGTATATTTTCTCTCGCAGGTATGTATCTTGCAGGAACGCTAAACACATTAGAGCATACTCTCCCTTGCCTGTGTTTACTCAATCAATTAGAAATGACAGGTCGCTAGCTGACTAAGTTTGATTCCCTCAAAAGATCTGGTACAAGTTTTTCCCAACCCAAAGCCATGATATGAACACCTTGACAATAATCGCGACATTCTTTAATGATGCGAGCGGTGATTTCAACACCAGTGATTCCTGCTTTGGTTTTTTCGGGATCTGCTTTCAGTTCTTCGATGATGTCGGGAGGAACGTTGATTCCAGCAATGTTGTTGTTCATGAAGTTAGCCATACCTGCGTTTTTCAAAATAATGACACCAAGCATAACGGGAACATTGAATTGTTTTGCTTTTTCCATGAACTCGAAGAATTTTTCCGGCTCGAAAACAGCTTGTGTCTGGAAGTATTCAGCACCGGCAGCGACTTTTCTTTCCATTTTAGCAAGTTGCACATCAACGGAATCGCTGCAAGGAGAAACAACGGCACCTTTGGCAAATTTCGGTGGATCGCCATCGAGCTCATTGCCGCCCAGGTCAATACCAGATTCAAGTTGTTTAACTGCATGAATCAAGGATACGGAATCCAGGTCGAAAACTGGTTTCGCTTGTGGGGTATCGCCCAATGTGGTGTAGTCTCCAGTGAGGAGCAGCAGGTTGTCGATACCGAAGTATGCTGCACTGAGCAAATCGGATTGTAGCGCCAACCTATTGCGGTCGCGGCAGGTAATCTGGAAAATGGAATTTACTCCAATGTCTTTGATAGCCTTGCATGTGGCAAGGGAACCTAAGCGCATTACCGAAGATTGATTGTCGGTGACATTTACTGCAGTAATGTCTCCAAGATACTCCTTGACTTCGTGGAGTAAATGGTCGAGGTGGAAGCCTTTGGGAGGTCCCACTTCAGTGGTAAGCACAAATTCGCCGCGATCAAATAATTCTGTAATTCTCATATCTAATAACTCCTCTATTTATTCAGCTCTCGGACGCATTTGCGCCCGCGCCTGCAATCGCTATATAATTGCGTATTTTTGCTGGATAGAGCAATGAATCAAGCAGCCCAAGTTTTTCAAGGCGCCTGTATATGCGCTCCCATCCACATTCCATATCTTTGTCCACTTCGCACATGCCATTTTTGGAACCGCCGCATTGTCCATTGAGCAAACCCTTTGAGCAAGCTGTAATGGGGCAAATGCCAGCTGTATCGCTTAAATGGCACTCGGCGCATTGGTCACATTCCGGTTCAAGGGGTGTAATACCCTGATGTCCCGGAAGGGGATATGTATCGCAAGCTGCAAAGACAGCTTTGTTGGGATAAAGCTCGGCTACGGTCTGAACTCCCACTCCGCAGGAGAAAACCAACAAAATTTCAGCAGCTTCGACTTTGTCCATATGCTTTTTTAGTTGAAGTTTCAAGTTTTCGGGGTTGCATATGTAGTCGGTGGTTATAACAGCAGAGACGTTTCCGCCAGCAAGCAGCTCCTTGTGCAGCTCCTCGGCTTCGGTCACAGGAAAATATACTTCCTTACAACCTATGCAGCTGATGACTAGCGCTTTGCCTTTTATTAGGGAAAGGACATCGTCTTTTTGTTTAAGTTCTGTAATCAGCATATCATTGGCTCCTTTCCATTTCTGTTATCGACCGCTTGCCAAATCTAATGGCTTCCACAATCGGGATTTTTGATGAGCAGATGTAGTCGCAGCAGCGACATTCCATACAGTCTCTTACTGCTCTGTCTCTCATTTCCTCCCATTTTTGCTCGCCAGCTAAGAGAGGATAATAAAGGGGAAGCAATTCCATTGGGCAGACATCGACGCAACGCCCGCATCTGATGCAAGGATCAGCTTCGGAAACGATTGGCTCTACGGCAATAACGCCGTTGGTAGCTTTTATGATTGGCACTTCGTAATTTGCAATGGAGACACCCATCATTGGACCACCTAGTTTGACCTCCACGTCATCATCGATAAAGCCACCGCAATGATTAATGAGGTCATTTACTGATGTTCCAACTTTGACGATATAGTTGCCTGGGTTTTTAATCTTTTCGCCCGTAACGGTAACAACACGGTCGATGAGGGGCATGCCCTTTTGGATTGCATCGGAAATTGCTTTAGCTGTGCTGACATTGCTAACGATGGCACCCACATCAAGGGGTAAACCGCCACTGGGTACCCAACGATCAAGTGTGCGTTTGATGAGCATTTTTTCAGCACCTTGGGGATATTGGGCTTTTGCTACAACAATGTCTATATTGGCGATATTTGCTGTTTTATCCTGGAAGAGCGCAATGGCATCTTGCTTGTTGTCTTCGATAACAATAACGCCTCTCTCGGCTCCAACGGATTTTAGCAATACTTGAAGACCGAAGATAATATCGTCTGCAAACTCCAGCATTACCCTGTGGTCTGCTGTCAAAAGGGGTTCACATTCGGAACCATTAAGCAAAACTGTATCAATTGGTTTGTTGGGTTGCAATTTAACTGAAGTGGGGAAACCGGCTCCACCCATACCGACAATACCCTTTTCTCGGACATAATCGGCGATTTCTTCCGCAGTTCGGCTTTCGTAGTTTTCCCAAGGGACAACGGATTCGTGTAATTCGTCTTTACCATCGGATTCAATGACCACGCTCATGACATCGTTTCCTGTGGTGGGGTGGCGTCTCGGCTCCACCGCAAGGACTTTGCCGCTGACGCTGGAGTGAATCGTTGAGCTGATATAACCAGCCGAATCACCGATTTTTTGTCCACGTTTCACAAGGTCACCTGCTTGTACAAGAGCCTCTGCAGGAGCACCAGTGTGCTGTGATAGTGGGATTACAACTGTTGCAGGTGCTGGGAAAGGAGTCAGGGCTATATGCTCGCTCAGTTCTTTCCTTTCAGCTGGGTGAATGCCACCATAAAAACCTTCATAGCGGCTTTTTCGTAGGGTTTTCACATAATCGTTGACAAATTTGAAACTGACTTTTGAATAGTCGCGAAGCTGAACGGGTTGGCTGGTGAGGACAGATAGACGGTTTTGAGCACTCAATCTATCATGGATTCTCTCCCAAGCGCAATCCTTGGTGTTATCCACTTCGCATTTGCCATTCTTGGCTCCGCCGCATTGGCCGTTGACAAGGCTCTTGGCACAGTCAACGATGGGGCAGATACCGCCTGTCAAATTCAAATAGCACTGACCGCAAGCTTCGCAAAGACGCTTAGTCAGTGCCATCCCGTGGCGACCTTCATAGCTGATGGAGTCAGATGCTGCATATGTCGGTTTATCGACTATATCGGCAACCGTTTGGATACCGAGTCCGCATGATATAACAATGACATTCTCGGCGTTTGTTTGAGCAAGGGACTCGAGTATTTTGGCTGTCAATGGTTTATTACAAAGGAAATTGACAAGCTCGAATCCTTCGATGGTTTTCCCTTGGGCAAGGGCAAGCTTGATCATATCATAACCCTCTTGCTCCTCTTCAAGGGTGAATTCTTTGAAACACTTATTACAGGCAACAATATAGAGTTTGTCCTTATTCTCGATAAGGTTTAAAAGCTCATCTTCATGTTTGAGCCTGAACTTGGTATAATCTTCCAAATCATTCGGCCTCCTACTTCATTTAGTTGAATAGGGATATTTGCGTCCCAGCTTCATATGCATCTGCAAGCTGGGTAATTGCCCATTGTGTAAGCGTTTTGGAGCATAGTCCAATTCGCCTAGGACATTTACCGTGGATTATAGCATAGTTGTTTATATTTGTCCAGAAAAAAAGATACAAAAAAGATACAAATATGCCTCTTAATATTTTTATGGTATTGTTGAAAAATCCATGCTATACTGAAACAAAAAGAAATTCGACATATATAATAGTATGCTGCAATGAAAGAACGTGGTTGATGAGCGTTAAGGCGGCAATGGAGATGAATCTAGATATTTATATATAAGGAGACATGATGAGCACAAGAGCTAGAGCCGAGCAATACGGCAATGAAAGTATAGTAGCCCTTAAAGGCGCAGATAGAGTCAGGAAGCGACCAGGTGTTATATTTGGCTCTGATGGGCTCGAAGGCTGTCAACATGCGGTTTTTGAAATACTTTCCAATGCCATTGACGAAGCCAGGGAAGGTTTCGGTAATAACATAACTGTCACTCGATTTGATGATAACACCTTTGAAATAGAAGACTTTGGTCGTGGCTGCCCGGTGGATTGGAACGAATCTGAGGGGCGATACAATTGGGAACTGGTTTTTTGCGAGCTTTATGCCGGTGGGAAATATCGCAACGACGAAGGAGAAAACTACGAGTTTTCATTGGGACTCAATGGTCTTGGAGCTTGCGCAACCCAGTATTCATCGGAATTTATGGATGTCACAATTTATAGGGATGGAAAAAAATACGAATTACGCTTTGAAAAAGGTGAAAATATAGGTGGCTTAAAGTCGGAGGAATACACAGGAAAAAGAACCGGAAGCATCTTTAGGTGGAAACCTGACATCGAAGTTTTTACCGACATCAATGTTCCGGTGGAATATTTTATGGAAACCTTGAAACGACAAGCTGTTGTTAATGCTGGTGTGAAATTCACGTTCAAAAACCAAGTTCAAGGTAAATTTGAAACTATTGAGTTCATGTATGAAAATGGCATACTAGACTATTTAAACGAATTGGCTGGCGATGACCCCCTGACTTCGCCTGTTTTCATTCAAGCCGAGCGGCGGGGAAGCGACCGTTCCGATAAACAGGAATATAAAGTAAAGCTATCTGCCGCTTTTTGTTTTTCAAATCGCCGCAACATCATCGAATACTACCATAATTCATCATGGCTTGAGCATGGGGGCTCACCGGAAAAGGCGACTCGCAGTGCCTTTGTTGCTGAAATCGACGCATATCTTAGAAAACAAGGAAAATATCAAAAAAGCGAGAGTAAAATTACATTTGCCGATGTTCAAGATTGCTTGATATTAATCACAAATTGCTTTTCCACCCAGACATCATATGCCAATCAAACGAAAAAATCAATTACAAATAAATTTATCCAAGATGCAACCACAGAGTTTCTGAGAAGCCAGCTGGAAGTCTATTTTATAGAAAATAAAAGCGAAGCCGATAGGATTGCCGAGCAGGTACTCATTAATAAACGCAGTAGGGAGACAGCGGAAAAGACCAGGTTGAACATCAAGAAAAAACTCTCAGCCGGAGTGGATATTGCCAATCGAGTACAAAAGTTTGTGGATTGTAGAACAAAGGATGTTTCCAAGCGGGAAATATATATCGTGGAAGGCGACAGCGCTTTGGGAGCTTGCAAACTCAGCCGAGATGCCGAGTTTCAGGGAATAATCCCCGTGCGTGGTAAAATACTCAATTGTCTGAAAGCCGACTATAGCAAAATTTTCGCCAATGAAATTATAACTGACATCATCAGGGTACTGGGTTGTGGTGTGGAAATCCAGAATAAACACACTAGGGATCTCAGCGACTTTAATTTAAGTGCTTTACGTTGGAATCGAGTGATAATATGCACAGATGCCGATGTGGATGGATTTCAAATACGAACCCTCATATTGACGATGCTTTATCGCCTTGTTCCAACTTTAATCGAGGAAGGTTATGTATATATCGCAGAATCGCCTTTGTTCGAAATTGAGTCAAAGGGGAAGACATATTTCGCTTATTCCGAGCGGGAAAAGTTGGAAATAGTAGAGAGTTTCAATGGAACGAAACATACAATCAGTCGCTCAAAGGGCTTGGGTGAAAACGACCCAGATATGATGTGGCTAACCACAATGAATCCCGAGACTAGGCGGCTTATCAAGGTAATGCCTGTGGATGCCGTCAGTGCTCTTGAGGCTTTTGAACTTTTTCACGGAAACAATCTCGCCGGACGCAAAGAGTTTATTTCCGAAAACGGTCACAAATACTTGGATTTCGCATATTTGTCATAGTATCACCCTTCACGAGTATCTTTAGCTTGCTTCGTTGCCCTAAATTATCTAGCATTTGCAACACTTATTCAACTGCGATACTTGGGTTAATAATCCAATTATAATATGAAAGGTTTGATAAAAGTGAAAAAATCCATAGTAATCCTAGTGGTGGTATCTATGCTTATGTCTTTGCTATGTCCTATTTTTGTTCTGGCAGCGGAAGAAGGCGAGCTTTTAGACAGCGTGGTAGTGATGGAAGATGCAGAAGTGATGGGAGAAACTGAGGAGAAAGAAGCGGAGTGGGTCAATATGTGGGAATATTATGGCTATGATTCACTAGATGATTTTATGCTTGATTATGATTATACAGAGGAAGAGTACAATGAGTCGGAAACAATCCTTAATATGAGATTAAATGATCAAGCAGCTTATGCTGAATATGTACACCAGCTACTTATTGCGCAATTTGAGAGGTTCGGGGGTACATATGGAGTTTTGAATGTGATAATTGATGACACATTTGTGGATTTTGGCTCTGTACTACCTGAAATAATTGGTGGAACACTTTATGTACCAACAGCTCCCTTTGTAGAAAGTCTTGGTGCAGAAGTTGAATATGATGGGAAAAATAAGACAATTTCCATTAAATTCGATAATATGACAGCATATATTGTTATTGGTGATAATATTATAACAATCGCTGAAAATGGTATAGATCGTAAAGAATTTATATACGATGAGCCTTTCCTTAAAAATAACATTTCATACATCCCTTTACGTGCTGTTGCTGAAGCATTAGGTTACACGGTATTTTGGGATAATACGTATAAAACAGCTGTAATTATTGATTTCAATGGCTTTATTGATAAAATAAACGAAGAGTTTACAATAGTAAACAAGCTGTTGGATTTTTTAATTATTATCGATGATGGTAGAAATGGAGTGTTCCAGCAAATTGTTGAGTTATTGGTTTCATATACTGAAATCAATTCATTGGATGGAAATAATACTTTATTAGCAAATGGAGATCTTAACTTCTTATCCGATGGAAAGAATTTTTATTTTAAAGGTTCAGTGGATTTTTCGAGTTTGGTAAAGCTGTTTATACCGTATAGGTATTATTATAATGATGATTATTATGAAACGCTGATTGATGAATATACCAAACTTAGCAAAATGATGCTGGAATTGATATATAACAATGATGATGACGTATTATATATGAAATTTCCATTACTATCAGATATTTTTACTGATTTACCTCCCAATGCGTGGATTGCAGTAAGCAACATGAGCGAAATTGATGATAATATCGACGTGGAAAGCTTTATTGATACATTATATCAAGGGAGCATACCAAATGGAATCAGTATAGGTGAAATCATAGTTTTAGATAATAGTTTAAAACAGCCTTCTAGCAATGTATATCTGTATTACTATCATTTGAGATCATCATCAGTGTTATATAGGACTTTTATTAGTGATGAAAAATTTGATAAAGACGACGATGAGTACACTTTAAGTCTGTCACTCGAAGATTTAGAAGAATATGCATATACGATGGCAACTGCATATCAAGTACTAAGTTTTTATTTGTATTATCTTAATACTGAAAAACTAGATGCAAAACTTACTGTTCAAATGTCGAACGATGAAATTGTAGCTTTCATGGGTGAATTTTTTATGAGAAATAGCTCTTACTATTCAGGGGACACACAAATAACAGGTAATTTTAATTTTTCTGTTGATGAAATTGAAATGTTTATGGAAATTCATCAACAAAATGACTACATACTCGGCATTGAATTAAATGTATCATCGAAGGATTTGACTGAGGAGATTCCCCAAGCACCGCCAACGGGAGCTATCGTTATTTCCATTGAAGATATTGTCGAATCATTCACTTGGCCCTCCTTTATATCCCAATTGGCTGGCGTAGCAAATTAATATATATGAAACGGTGAAAAATGGCAAAAAAGAAAGAAACTGAAAGTAAAATTGTTAATAATCCCAATGTGGAAGGGCTTCGAGCCCAAGTTCTGGAGCAAGCGATTACAGATACGCTGGAGTTAAATTTCATGCCCTATGCCATGAGCGTGATAATGTCTCGGGCGATTCCAGAAATCGACGGATTCAAGCCCTCCCATAGAAAACTCCTGTATACCATGTACAAAATGGGTCTGCTCACAGGAGCCAGGACAAAATCGGCGAACATTGTTGGACAAACCATGCGCCTCAACCCCCATGGCGATGGACCTATTTATGAAACCATGGTACGCCTAGCAAAGGGACATGGTGCCTTGCTGACCCCCTTTGTGGATTCAAAAGGAAATTTCGGCAAAGTTTTTTCCAGAGATATGGCTTATGCAGCTTCACGCTATACTGAAGCGAAGCTTTCTCCCATCTGTGCGGAAGTCTTTGCCCATATCGATGATGACACAGTTGACTTTGTGGATAATTACGACAGCACAATGAAAGAACCCTTGCTACTACCCACCACCTTTCCAAATGTTTTGGTAAGTGCTAATACAGGAATCGCAGTTGGTATGGCAAGCAATATTTGCGGATTTAATCTCACAGAGGTTTGCCTTGCTGCCATCGAGTACATCGCAGACCCCAATTGCGATTTGATGCAGACGTTGAAAGCTCCTGATTTCCCCACAGGAGGGGAGCTGCTATACAACGCCGCCGAACTGGAAACCATTTATCGAACAGGGCGGGGGAGCGTTAGGATAAGAGCAAAATGGAGCTATATCAAAGATGGCAATCTCATAGAAATCACCGAGATTCCCTATTCGACCACAACGGAAGCCATCATCGACAAAATCGCAGAGCTAATAAAAAAGAATAGAATCCGCGATATATCTGATGTGCGAGACGAAACAGATATGACTGGACTGAAACTAACCATCGACCTAAAGAGAGGCGTTGATCCGGATAAGCTTATGGCAAGGTTATTTAGGCAAACCCCCCTAATGGATAGCTTCTCTTGTAACTTTAATATTTTGATTGCAGGGGTTCCTCGTGTGATGGGAGTCAAGGAAATCCTTGAAGAATGGACTGCATGGCGAGCTGATTGCGTTAAACGGCGCGTGTTTAGCGAAAGAGAAGAAAAATTTCGCAGACTCCATTTGCTCAGAGGACTAGAGAAGATTCTTCTTGATATAGATAAAGCAATCGCCATCATACGTGCCACAGAAGAAGAGGGTGAAGTTATACCTAACCTGATGATTGGCTTTGGAATAGACGAAACCCAAGCGGAGTATGTGGCGGAAATCAGGCTTAGGAATATAAATAAAGCATATATAATTAAAAGAATAGAAGAAATCGCTTCCCTGGAAAAGGAAATCGAAGATTTAGACAATACATTAAAGTCCAATAGACGAATCAACAGTATAATTGTCAATGAACTGAAAGCAATTATAAAGAAATACGGTGAAGACCGTAAGACAACAATTGTATATGAAGATGAAATCGATGAATTTGACGAAGAAGAGCAGGGAGAAGACTATCTCGTCAATGTGTTTTTGTCCCGGGAAGGCTATTTGAAAAAAATCACACCCCTTTCTTTACGTATGGGTGGTGAACAAAAATACAAAGAATCCGATGGTGCATTTTTAAGCTTTGAATCCCAAAACAAAAATGAGTTGCTGGTTTTTACGGACAAACAACAGGTATATAAAACACGATTGCGGGATTTTGAAGATACAAAGGCATCGAACTTGGGAGTATTTTTACCAACTGAACTTGAAATGGACGATGGTGAAAACGTAATTTATGTCATGGACCCAGGCGATTACTCTGGTCATGGTTTATACTTTTTCGAAAATGGGAAAGTTGCTAGAGTTGAACTTTCATCATTTGCCACTAAAACAAATAGGAAAAAGCTGACAGGTGCATATTCAGATAAAAGCCCAATCAAGACAATCCTCTTATTAAAAGAAGATATTGAAATAGCAGTGTTTTCTACAGATGGTCGAGCAATTATTTTTAACACATCCCTTCTTACGCCTAAAACAACAAGGTCAACCCAAGGTGTGCAGCTTTTGTCGATAAGGGGAACGAGAAGGCTCGATTATGCTATTGCTGTTGAAGAGACGCTGATAAGCAATTTATCAAGATATAGAGTCAGAAAAATCCCAGTAGCAGGAACCCTACTCCAAGCCGAAGACAGAGGTGAGGAGCAGCTGGAGCTGCTCTAGAGTTAGGAGTTAGGAATTAGGAATTATGAATTATGAGTTAGGAATTAGGAGTTGGGTATTTCGCATTTAGCAGCAAGTAAAAATATCAGAAAACAAACAATGCCTTTCGTAGGGCGCGGCATCCCTGACGCGCCGCAAGGTATCCATAGCAACATAAAAGCGCATCAAGGAAAACAAAGCAAACACTAGTTTCAGTCATTTGTTTGGAGTGTATTTGAGATGAGTTATGCGTAGGGTAAATTCAATAAAACTACATAAAGTTATTTTAAGCATCCTCCTTTGCCTTTTCTTTACTTCAGCTTGCTCATCTATTCTCGAAGGCGATATGAGGGTGGAAAGCGAGCATCGGTCTACAACGGGAGATAGATTACCCGAAGAAGTGGAGGTTTCGAATTTTTCGGAATTAAAAGAGGCTATTGTTGAATTAATATATCAACATGAAACTACTGGTCAAATTATCGTTTACAGATACGACAGCGACATACAATGGGATATAGACAGAGCAATCGACGAAGTAATGGAAACTGACCCAATCGCCCGCTATGCAGTTGTTGAAATATCTACTACATTAAATCGAATTGTTACATTCTTTGAAATTGATTTGAAAATCGAATATAGGCGAAGCAGAGAGCAAGTAGCTTCAATCGTAAATGTATCAACACTTCGTTATTTGAGAACAGAGCTTTTCAACATAATGAGCGAATACCGTAACGAAGCCTCGTTTCAGACTGCTTTGCACATCACAGAAGATGATATGATTGCATATATCAAAGATTCATATTACCAAAACCCCAGAAACATTATTATAATGCCCGTTGCCGTTGTGGAAATATATTCCACCGAAGACAGCGACAGGATAGTGGAAGTACGCCTACACAACATAGAATTACCTAGTGTCCTGCAACAATATGGGGAGAGTCTAGCTCGGTCTGTACGACTAAATGCACTGGCAGCAGAAGGGGAAACTGACGCAGAAATATTACTCTCCCTAGCAAAAAACTTAATAGATGCTTGCGATTTTGATGAAGGTACTGCACGAACAATTAGCGAACATGGTATACCTAATCTAGCAGCAACCGCATACAGTGCATTGGTTAGAGGTACTGCTGTTGGAGAAGGCTTTGCAATGGCTTTCAAAGCACTTTGCGATGAGCTGGGTTTTGAATGTCAGGTTGTTTTAGGATATTTGAATAATATGGTTCATGCTTGGAACATTATAATGCTAAATGGTGATTATTATCATGTAGATATTGCAATGTGCGCTGCCAACGGCATTGAATCTGCCTTTATAAAAAGCGATGCACAATTCGCAAACTTATATATTTGGGATACAGACAACACAGTTAGATGCAACGGAACCTTGACCCTTGATGACATTTATGAGCTACTGGCAAATGAAGGGGTAGAGGACAACGATTTGAGTAATCTTATTTCGTACTAATGCAAAAGTATTACGATTAGGGAGTGGGAATTATGTCAGGAGAAATCAGTTATTTTCGCAAACGCTTTTTTGGAGGCTTCAATAGAGACGATGTTATCGACTATATTGAAAAAATGGCAAAAGAACGAAATGAATTGGAAGAAACCATAGCCTTATCTGAAGACGAAAAGCTTACCCTTAAAGAAGAAAACGAAAAGCTTCGTAAAGAAATCGAAGGAGAAAAGGAAAAAGCAAAAATCATAACTCAGACCCTTTCGGATGATATTGGGAAACTGCGAACAGAGATTGATGCTGCTAAGGCTTTGGCGGAATCGGTGAAAAAAAACCATGCCAATGAAATTGCAAACCTGAGACAAGAAAGCGACGAAGCGAAGCGCTTAATGAGAGAGAGCGTCAACAGGGAAGCTGCGATTTTTGATGCAGCTTGGAAAACCCTTTCTGATTGTGAATCAGCAATTTCAGAGCTTAATTCTGACATAGACAAAAAGGTACTAGCTGCCATATCGGAATTGAGCGATGCAAAAGTAAGCTTAGATAAACTCCCTTTGACCATTTTGCAAGTTTCAGAGAGAATCAACGAAATGAAGGCAGCATTTAATAAAGATAACACAAACATGAGCATTACCATGGATGAATAAAAAAGGGAAATCAACACATATCATATGATAAAACTAGTAAAACATCCCATACGAATGCATATCAGAGGGTTTCCATGAAAAAGCGATATAATATTCACAAAGGAGAATATAAATTATGAAATTTACATTCACGGAAAAGAAGGTGCAAATCACAGATGAACTAAGGGATTATGCAGAGAAAAAAATCAGTAAGCTTGATCGATTTTTTCGGTCGGAATCCGAAGCCTTTGTCACCTTTACCATCGAACGAGGTCGCCACATAGCTGAAGTAACCATTAAAAACAATGGAATGTTCCATCGAGTAACTGAGGTCACCAGCGATATGTCTGCATCAATTGATTCTGCTGTCGCAGCCATTGAACGGCAAATCCGCAAGCATAAAACTCGCTTGGAAAAACGTTTGCGAGAAGGTGTCTTTGATACTGAGGTGGAACCACTCATTACCCAAGATGATCCCGATGATATGGATGAAGAAGAGCTGGAGTTTAAAATTGTACGAAATAAAACATTTCCGATCAAACCGATGACTCCTGAAGAAGCCATACTACAAATGAATTTACTGGGACATGAGTTCTTTGTGTTCATGAATCAGGATAGCGATGATGCATTTTCTGTGGTCTATAAACGTAATCAAGGAGATTACGGATTAATAGAAACAACCGAGTACGAATAGTGTAAAAATAACATAAAAGGGTCGAATTTATGCCATTTGGCTAAAATTCGACCCTTTTTGTATTTCGTGATTGTTTGTCGTGATATTACACAGATATATTTAGATTTTCGATCCGATTGAACGTATTTCATTGAGGAGCGCAGCCACATCAAATCCGCTATTTGACGACTGGTTTGTTTTTGCTACAGCAGCTGCATCATCGGCTGCATCATCAGGCTTGTCTTCCATTGATTCTTTTACTGTAGATTCTTGCTTTGTGTCGTCTACGGTTTCTACGTCTGGGGAGAAGGTTTCGATAGCTGCTTCAGAATCCGCAGAGGTATTTTCTATAACTGTAGTCTCTTCCTGAGCTTTTACAACTTGTTCTTTTTCTTTTTGTGCTGACACCTTCGTTGCTTCAATTCGTGCTTCCCCAGCGGCAAGTTCCTCTTTTTTACCATCTTGAAGCATATCTGGGTTCACCATTAATACGCCTTCCGCTGTGTCGATGAACAAAAGTTTGTCACCTTGGTCGATACCAAGTTTTTTTCGTATTGATATGGGTATTGTTATTTGCCCTTTACTTGTTACTTTCGCCATTTCCATGATAATAGATCCTTTTTGTTTTAAGTGGTATAATCCAAACGAATTTCGAGAATGGATTGCTAGGAATTCAATGTATTCCTTACAACCATTCTACCAAAATTTCACCAAAAGTCAACACCATGGAACTAATTTACCACAAAGTAAGTCATACTGAGGAAGTAAAACTTTAATATATTATAATATTATTACAACTCACCAATTTGGTAGCTTAAAACTTGCATAATGGGGATAAAGGATATATAATGACCAATATCTTGAGTATGAAACCATAATGCTATACAACTTATGGAGGGAATCATGAAAAGAAAAAGAATTGTCACCCTATTGGTGATTGCGACAATGCTATTATCAACCCTTGTTTTAGCAATGCCGGCGATCGCTTCCACCCCTTCGAATTGGGCAGTGGGAGAAATGGACGAAGCAAACTTGAACATGCTCCTCACCCCCAGCGCGCAAAGAGACTTTAGGAGACATTTAACCAGAGAGGAATACTGTGAACTAGTGGTGGTACTGGTGGAGCGATTAAGGGGAAGTCCGCTGCCATTGCCCGCCAACAACAAATTCACTGATACAAATTCCATTCATGTGCTCAAAGCAGAGGCATATGGCATCGTCAATGGCACAACAGATACGACATTTTCGCCATACTCAACTGTCCAACGCCAACAAATATGCGCTATGATGATCCGTGCTATAAATGGTTTAGAAAGGGAAATGAATAGAACTCTTTTGGAACCGGCAGCTACGAGCCTCCCATTTACCGATACGGATGAAATCGCTGAGTATGCGATTATGCCAGCTCGCTTTGCATATTCCAACGGAATAATGGAAGGGAATGCTAATAATACTTTGACACCCAGAAACTCCATTACATCTGAGGAATGTGTAGCCATTATTATTCGCAGCTTCAAACGCATCGATGGAATCCTTGCTCAAAGGCGGACAACAGCGAACCATTTAGATGTAACAGAAGACCGCTTGGGAATTGGTTTTGCTTTTGGTGATAACGAATATGGCGTTACAAGGAATATTCAACTACCCACACGAGGTTCTGGTGGAGCTGTCATATCTTGGTCCAGCAGCGATACTGGCATCATTTCTATAGGCGGTATCATATACAACAACGCCGAAACAGAAGTGGGAAGGATAGGCGTGGTCAGGGTTGGAAACAATGCTCGAAATGTAACATTGACAGCAACTATAACTCTCAATAATGTTACAAGAACTGTGGAATATACCATAAGAACGTCCTTACTATCCGGCGATCAGCTATTGATGGAAAATGCCTATAATGCGCTGGATATTATCTATTATAACGAAGGTGATGGACCTGGAAATGTCACAGGACGAATAGGTTTAGTCGATAAAATAATGGATCTTCCAGTTACTTGGAGAACCAGCAATGCCAATGTGGTGACCACAGCAGGTTTTGTGAATGTTCCCAATAATAACGAAATTCGCAACGCTACTTTGACAGCCACCATTGGAAATGGCTCTGCCACACGGACGAAGACTTTTGACCTCACTATTATCAATCCTTCATATAATAGAGGTGCCAGGCTTCATGGAATAGAACTGGGTACATCCTCTTCACGGGTCACCCAGGTGCTTGGTACGGTGAGAAAAACAATACAAACAAGCAATGCTGAAACCTGGCAGTTATACCATAACAACTACGAAGGCTTCATAGCCGTTGCCTTTGTTGGCAACCGTGCTGTGGCTGTATACTCCATGGCATCTAATGTTGCAAATCAACTGAGAAACGATGCTGGAACGGTCATCACCATTGATGCTGCAAATGTGGTTAGCAATGTGACCGCTGTTTCCTTTAACGATGTATCTTCACAATATGCAATTATGCTATATGAAAGCAATTCTGATATAGGAACGAGAAGAACCTTATCCACAGACGGACAGGAGGAGCTTCTTTTTGAATTGGTGAATGCTTACCGTATTAGAAATGGTAGAGCTGCCCTTGAATGGTCAGATAGGTTACGTAACTCATCGAGAACCCACAGCGAATGGCTCAGAGGCAACGCACCAAGTAACGGCACAGGTAGCAACTCCCTATCAAACCGTGCCGAGAATGCAGGTTTCTATACCTCTGGCAATCGCCCCCGTTATGGTGGTGGTAATGCCATGGGAGGAGAAAACGATGCCTTTGGATTCCTATCTCAAATTGTCACAGAGAGCAATTGGAGAAACGATATATTGTCCAGAGATAATACATTATTTGGTGCTGGTTATGCGACGACAAACTCGGGATCGTATAGGACATATATGACCTATATGCTTGGTCAGGTTAGATTCATCACCGCTGTAACGGCGAGCCCCGTTACAGGGAATCCAGCAACGATACAAGTGCCAGGAATAGGCGTGGGCTCTACACAAACTGTTACCCTAAATCTCACATATACATCATTGGTTTCGGGCAATGCATACAACGAACCATATACAGTCACATCATCAAATACAAATAGAATGACAGTGGCAGATGGTTCTGGAGCGAATAGTTATATATTAACAGGCGTATCAGTAGGTGCTGTAAACCTTGTTGTTACAGGCACTCTAAGTGGAAAAAGCTATACATTACCTGTTAATGTCGCAGCTGGAGGCATAGCCACAAGCTTGCAAATAACATATCCCGCAGCACCGGCTCCCATTACCATAGCCGCTACACCCCTTATTGCCACTAACCAGATTTCTGCCAGCAGAACAAGCACATATACTTTAATAGTAGGTGAAAACGAGTCGCTGACACTTTCTGCAACTGCGACTGCTGCAACGAATAGCACAGCTCCAGTAGTTACTTGGAGAATCGACAATTCAGAAACTGTGGTAACAGGGAACAGCTACACAATGAGCGGTAGGTCAGCAGGGAATTATGTCATTAAGGCGACTGTACCCACCAGTTCGGGAAGCATCGAGCATACAATTAATGTTAGGGTTGTGGCTGTGAACCTCTCCCAAAGGACGATAGAGTTGAACCTAGGCTCCCAAGCTCCGCCAACCACAATTACACCAGTTGCTGCAAATGCGCCACCTGTGGGACCGTCATCATATATATGGAGTCCAACATCAGGAACAGTTGCTTGGGTGGATGCAGCAAGCTCGACAACGCAAAATGCTGTTATTACAGCAGCTGGAACGATTACAGGTTCAGAAGCTACTGCAACGATACAAGGTGCAATGATATGGAACGTGGGTCATTACAACCCCAACACCCATTACCTCGGTTATGCAAGGGCTAATGTATCGGTAACGGTGAAAAACGCAATTGTCCATATTTTGCCGCCAAATACCACATTCTACCCAGGAGAAACACAAAATCTAAGCACATCATTCACAAACACCACAGGACACACCATAGATTGGCGTGTGATAAGCGGAAATTCCATTGAAATTTCTGCTGGATACGACAAAAGCTGGAGCTGCCAGATTGAGGCAGTTGATGTTGGTGCAACAAGAATAGCAGTTGAGGTCAGAGATTCTGGCGGAGAGCTTGTGGGGCAACATGAAATGGTCATTACGACAACATGGCCAACATTAAACATTAATGCGCCAAATGAGCTTTCCGAAAATCAAGAAGCTGTGTTCAGCTGGGCAAATACGGAACTGGCTGCTATGGGTTACTCAGTGGAGTGGAAATGTAGTTCAACAGAATCACCAGGAGCCGAATTTGACACAGGTAGTAATGTGGAAACCGGTAATTCCGTGAAGGTTGTTGGGCTTGTGGAAGATGATGTGGTAACCATTACAGCAGACTTATTATTTGAAAATGTATCTATACCTGACGTATCCAAATGGGTATCAAGCCCCTATATAGTTGGACCCGAAACCCCATAAATACAAGTATTTTCGATGACAATCGATGTCAAGTCTGAAAATGATGAATTACCCTTTTAATTAATGCGTGTTCACCTCTTTCAATATGAAGTAATCCAGTCTCTATAATCCTACCGCTAGGTTTGAGACTGGATTGCTTCATACTATAGCTTGTTGGTGTGAGTTGCTAGCTTTTATACAATAGAACTGTAACCATATTGTTAAATGTTTTACCTAGAGCTGTTTTATGTTGCTTTTCTTCATCGTTTATGCTAGGATACCTAACAACATAATTTCAGCTTGCGCATAATAATTAAAAAGAAGGTAAGGGCAATGGACGAACGGGCAATCGGAGTCTTCGATTCCGGCTTAGGCGGATTGACCACGGTTAAACGCTTAATGGAGCTTTTGCCGGGAGAAGATATAATATACCTTGGTGATACAGGGCGAGTTCCATATGGCTCTCGATCTAGGGAGACAATCATTAAGTACACTTGTCAAGCAGCAGAGTTTCTATCCAGTTTCGATATAAAGACAATGGTGATAGCCTGTAATACCGCCAGTACTTGTGCATATGAGATCTTAGAGCGTTCATACGACATCCCCATATACGAAGTGGTCAGTGCTCCCGTGGAAACGGCAATTGCTACGACAAAAAATAATAAAATCGGAGTGATTGGTACAGCGGCGACTATTAAAAGCGGAGCATATGAAATCGCTATCAAATCAAGAAAATCCGAAATTGCTGTGTTTTCCGAAGCCTGCCCCTTGTTTGTTCCCTTGGTGGAAAATGGTAGATATGCTTCCGATGATGTCGCAGCCCTTGCCATTGCTGAAGATTATTTACTCCCAATACGCCAATCGGGAGCAGATACACTAATATTGGGCTGTACCCATTATCCATTGCTTCGTGATGTTATTTCGAAAATCATGGGAGAAAATGTGGAGCTGATAGATTCCGGAGCTCAAACCGCAAAACTGGTTGCAGATGATTTACTTAAGAAAAACATGCTCTCATACGAAAAGATTAAAGGAACTATAAAGTATTTCGTAACGGACAGCACAGAAGGCTTTTCGGATTTTGCCTCCCGCTATTTAGAATCGAATATTTATGGGATGGTAGAGCAAATTGTTTTAGAATAAAGGAATTAATAAAATGACAAACAGATATGATATGAAAAAGGTAGCAATTTCAATAAAAGGAACCCCTATCAAACCTGACGATGATAATGTGGGATTTGAATTAATGACAGATGGTGAGTACATTCAAGAAGACGGTATCTATACGTTTTGCTATATTGAAAGCGAACTCACCGGTCTTGATGGATTGATGACTACATTTAATGTGGAACCTGATAGGGTTGTTCTCACCCGCGGCGATGGGAGCAATGGAGATATGGTCTTTTCTGAAGATGCAAAGCATTACTTTTTACACAATACACCATATGGCTCCATCACCATGGGAATCGATACCCATAGCATAACAAAAATCCTAGCAGACGACGGCGGTTGTTTGGAAATACGCTACGATTTGCAAGTAGACAACGTAGCCGTAAGCCAAAACCTATTTAGGATAGACATCAGACAACTTTCGGTTTGATTAACAATGAATAATTGGATACTCCAACCGTGTCATTCTAAGTGAGCTTGCGAGCGAAGAATCTCAGTAAAACAATGAACGATATTCGTAGGGCGCGGCATCCCTGACGCGCCGCTTCGGAAACCATGAACCATGAACCATGAACCATGAACCATGAACAATGAATAATGAATAATGAATAACGAGGTACTCCAACCGTGTCATTCTGAGTGAGTTGCGAGCGAAGAATCTCAGTTGAACAATAAACAATATTCGTAGGGCGAGGCATCCCTGACGCGCCGCCTCGGAAACCATGAGTAATGAATAACAAATAATTACCAATAAACACTGAATAACGAGGTACTCCAACCGTGTCATTCTGAGTGAGCTTGCGAGCGAAGAATCTCAGTTGAACAATGAACGATATTCGTAGGGCGCGGCATCCTTGACGCGCCGCTTCGGGAACAATGAGTAATGAATAATTATCGATGAACCATGAATAATGAACAACGGGCTACTCTACCCGTGAAAACTACTTTGGAAGGATGAATGTATAATGAATCTAGTGGATGGAGCTAAGAGGGAAGTTGAGGCTGTTGTGCAGGCAGCTTGGGCTCGCTTGCTGGCAGATGGGTTATATCCAGCTGATGCGGAGCTTTCTGGGACAGTGGAAATTCCTCGAGAATCCAGCCATGGTGATTATGCTTCCACCCATGCAATGGTGATGGCGAAAGTGTTAAAAACCGCACCGATGCCCATTGCGCAAGCTATTGTTGACAACATAGCGCTGGAAGGAACCTATGTTAAATCTGTTTCCATAGCAGGAGCAGGCTTTATTAACTTCACCTTATCGGATTCGTGGTACACAGATGTCCTAGAAGCTGTGGAAAAAATGGGTGATAGCTACGGATCTTCCGACATTGGAGCCGGTAAAAAGGTAATGGTAGAGTTCGTTTCAGCAAACCCAACAGGACCCATGACCATTGGAAACGCAAGGGGTGGAGTGCTTGGCGATACTCTGGCATCAGTACTAGATAGAGCCGGCTACGATGTTTGGCGAGAGTTTTATATCAACGATACTGGAAATCAAGTGGAATTATTCGGAAAGTCCATAGATGCCAGGTATATGGAGATATGTCTTGGAAAAGGGAATTACCCATTTCCAGAAGATGGCTATCATGGTGAAGACATCATCGATCTTGCGAAGCTAATATACGATGTCGAAGGAGATAGCCTTAAAGATCTGCCAGAAGAAGAACGGGTGGAAAAATGTATAGCATTTGGTCTACCACGAAACATAGCCCTTATGAAAGAGCATCTGGAACGCTATCGCATACATTTCGATGAGTGGTTTCCTGAGAGTAGCCTATATGAAAGTGGCGAAGTTCAAAAAACTGTCGAGCTTCTTGAAAAAATAGGACTTATGTATGAAAAAGACGGTGCCAAATGGCTAAAAAATACGGAGTTAGGTGCTGATAAAGACGAAGTTTTGCTTCGGGGGAGCGGTTTTTATACTTACTACGCCAGCGATATAGCATACCATATAAACAAGCGAGAACGGGGCTTCGATATCATCATTGATGTCTGGGGTGCTGACCACCATGGTCACTCCATAAGAATGGGAAAAACCATGGAAGCAGATGCCCTTGGAGAAAGTAAATGCAAAATCGACTTTCTCATAATGCAAATGGTGCGACTGGTAAGAGACGGAGAAACGGTAAAGGTTTCAAAACGAACAGGAAAAGCACTCACCCTCAATGATTTGTTGGATGAAATATCAGTCGATGCCTGCCGCTTCTTCTTCAATGCAAAACCCGACAGCCATATTGAGTTCGACCTTGGACTCGCCGTGAGGCAGGATAGAGAAAATCCAGTATATTATGTACAATACGCCCATGCTCGAATATGCACTTTGTTAAAGGCTCTAGAGGGAGAAGGCTATAAAGTACCAGAGCTAATTGATATTGACGTGTCGCTTTTAGCTAGCGAAGCTGAGCTTGATTTGATTAAGCAAATTTCACTGCTTCCCGAAGAAATAAAAATGGCGGCTCGTGATTACGACCCGTCTAGGATTAACAAATATGTTGTTGAACTAGCTGCCAGATTTCATAAATTCTACGACAGCTGCACAATAAGGGGCGAAGAAGAAAGCCTACTTCTAGCAAGACTAAAACTAGCCGACACGACTCGTGCAGTTATAAAAAACTGCCTAGAGCTACTAGGCATAACAGCTCCAGACAGAATGTAAACTTGAATTAGGAATTAGGAGTTAGGAGTGAGGAGTGAGGAGTTTGGCGTTAAAACTGTGTTTATATGTTATATAGCGCAAAGGATACGGATACATCAATATGTGTTTGCATTTTGATATGTTACATTTTAGGGCGAGGTGATTGATGCACTTCGTCCTTTATCATTTTTGATTCTACGAATAGCAAGGGAAACAGATAATACAACGTTGAAAAACACACCAGAAGCTATTATGAATACACCAAGTATTAAGAAACCAAGAGCGTCCCAACCATCATATGTGCTGTAGCTGGAGCTAATGTATAGTATGAAGAAATAACCGCAGAGCGCAATCACCACTGATGCTATATAACTTGTAATAAAGAATATTGATAGCCTTTTTTGGTTGTCAGAACGCATTACTTTAATTTCTTTAACTGCCAATACCACACCAGTGAGCAGAGACAAAGCAGCACCTAATAACATTATAAATGAACCAACAGGGTGTACCTCACCGTTTGCTACCATAATCAAACCTCCGGCTAGAATAGTCCCTGCACTTACCAAAACCATGTAAGCATAATTATGATTATTTTTCATACATATTCACCTTCTAGTTAGCATTTTCTCTCGAGAATAGCAAAGATTCATATTTCATCAATTATTATATCGGAAATGATAGACTATATGTTTTAATAGTCATTGCTATACTAATAAAGACGTAAATATAGCAAGAATGTTCCGTGAGTATTAGTTTTCTGTGGTATGAATTTATTTTTATTCATCAGATCGTCTATGACTGTTTTGCTTACATTGTCGAATATTTCCATGTTTCACCCCGCTATATGAGTATTATATAGCAACCACGGTGAGTGTTCAAGGGTGATAGTGGTTTTAGAATAAACGTGATATTTATGCTAGTAATATAGATGATACTAGCACAAATATCAAATTGGTGCTTGATATTTGTGCTAGTGTGTGATATAGTTAAATCATGAATATCAAATGAGGGGTGGAGATTATGCCATTGCCTATTGAATTAATTTCGATACTAAATAATGATTCTAGAGTCGTTACGACTGCTGAAGCCAACATGGTTGGAGTTTCCAACGAACGTCTTCGCTTGCTCGTAAATACGGGAGAACTAGAACGAGTCTCTTTTGGAGTGTACGCACAGCCTGATCAATTTGTAGATAAAATGTATAATTCACAGTTGCGACGTAAAAAGATAATATATTCCCATGAAACGGCATTATTTCTACATGACTTGACCGATCGTGATCCCACTAACTACTCTGTGACTGTGCCGACAGGGTATAATGCAAAACGGTTGCATGAAGATGGATTTATTGTATTTACCGTAAAGCGAGAACTTCATGAAATCGGTGTGGTGCATCTTTCAACAATATTCGGCAATACTGTTTTAACTTACAATTTAGAACGAACCATTTGCGATTGTTTGAGAAGCCGAAACCGAATGGATGGAGCAGTTGTTACAGATGCTATGAAACGATATGTGAAATGTAAAGAAAAGAATCTAAATGTCCTTATGCAGATGGCATCGCTTTTCAGAGTAACAACGCTGTTGCAAAGCTACTTGGAGGTGTTGTTATGAATACATCGAACCAATAAAAGGCAAGAATAAGAAATTTAGCGAAAGCGTATAATGTAGAAGCAGAAATATTACTACGAAACTTCATGCTTGAACGCGTTTTAGAACGTCTTTCAGTTTCTGAATTCAAGAGCCATTTTATCTTAAAAGGTGGAATGCTTATAACTTCAATGATTGGAATCGCAGCTCGCAGTACTATGGATATGGATACTACAGTCAAGGGGTATACACTCTCAATGAATGAAGTAACTAGCATTTTCGAGAAAATTATTAGTATCAAAATAGATGATAATGTTGAGCTTTCGCTTCTAGGTATAGAAGAAATACATGAACTGGCAGATTATCCTGGATATCGTTTATCTATCAGAGCAATCCTCGAAAAAACGCGACAAATAATTAAAGTTGATATCACTACAGGAGATGAAATCACCCCAAAAGAAATCGAATATTTTTATCCGTTGATGTTAGAAGATAGAAGCATTGGCATCATGGCATACAATCTGGAAACAATTTTAGCAGAAAAGTTTGAAACATGCATTTCTCTTGGCGTATTCAACTCGCGAATGAGAGATTTTTATGATATCTATATAATGACGAGTATTTGTATATATGATTCGGAAGTATTTAAAGCAGCACTCTACAAGACGATGAATAATCGTGGTACAATCGCACAGCTTGCAGATGCGCAAAGTATAATTAGTAGCTTTGAAAAAGACAAAAATATGATGGATTTGTGGGGGAGATATAGAAGCAAGAATAGTTATGCTGAAGAAGTTACCTGGAACGATGTTATCGATGCTCTGTATAAACTATGCGCTAAAGCTTATGATTAGATATAAAGCTTTAGATAGGTACACTTAACGTTTCTAACTACACAGTTTCCTATATACTTACACCTTGTATTGCCTATGTGTTACCTTTGCACGAAAATGTAGTTTTATCATTTGATTTAGAAAGTCAGGCTTGCATCTACTTGATGCAAGCCCTAATTAGTTCTATCATTGCCTCATCAAGCTTATAATGGTTTGCGACAGTGGTGATATCGTCATCAGTTTCAATTAGTGCTTTAATAACTTTTAACACTTTACCGACCGTTATATTTTCTTTGAATTCTGGTTTTTCAAACAATGTTTTTATAATAGTAGAGTTTAAAATAAATTGTTTTTGTCGCTCGCGTGTATCGACAGACTCTTGTTTTTTATCACTCGGTAGTACTTGCGGGTCGGTGGGTAGTTGCGTGGGTGTTGCTGTGGTTCCTGTATGCGATGGCATATCTAACCTCATTTGAGTACTGGAGTTTCGATTAATATGCATTTGATTATCGAATTGTTTAAAGTCTTTTATATAAAGGGTTTGGCCAAGTGCTGTCTGCCACTTTTTTTTATAAACGATGCCTAATTTAACATTTGGTACTTCTCTCGTATCTACGAGTCTCATTTTACCAATAGGTGTTGTTACCCAGTCTGTTCCCTGCGTTTGCTTGTCAGCAACTTCAATTTTCGTTGCTTCTTTTTTATTCTCTGCTAATAGCAGTTCTGCAATCTGAAGAATGCAGTTATAATCTTGTACAGTCCTCCATTCAATCGGAATCCAACTTGTACCACTAAGCATACCGAGAAGACCACCTGTTATTGACGCTATGGTATCTGTATCAGCACCGAAAGAGAAAGCTGGAACCTTAATCCCTAGAGGAGGATTGCTGGCGTATCTTGATGCCAAATAGATAGCTGCTAAGATGGCGACATCACCTGCACCATTCACTTTTCCAAAGCATTCCAATTGAGTTAGAACATCAACATCATCTGACATTAACCCTTTTTTGAGAGAAGCTTTTATGAAATCAAGTTGACGAAGCATATTTTCGCGGCTGATTTCCCATACATGGATATAGTCATACCCGCAAGACTTGTTTGCTACATTGAGCCAGCTTCCAAATATTTCAGCATTCGGGAAGATACTCCAATCTTTCTGGCCTTCTATAACAGCAGAGACGAGTTCGCCATATTCCAGTACAGTATCTTTTCTTAAGAGATAATCTAAAGCGTAAGCGTAACAGGTCGCACCCAAGAAGGCTCGTGGATGACCGTGAGTAATAAGGGTGTCCTTGATTACATCAAGCGTTAATGCCTCTATATCAGGTTTGTTTGCTGCAGCAATGACGTGCGGTAAGATACGCATTGTTGCCCCGTTACCACCTGAACTAAAATAAGTCTTTGTGTAGTTTGATTGCCACAAAAGAACCTTTTTGTCACTTAATGATTTTGTGGCTTTAAGCAAAGCACTGCCACCGCCTCGCTCATAATTTAACCAGTATGGTAATTCATTTTCAGCGAAAAAATGTTCCCAATCTCCAGCTATAATACTCCGAGCCACGGACAGAGTCATTTGCATATCGTCACTATACTCACCAGCCATTATCTTCTCATCATGAAATATTAGTTGCCTACAACTGCGTGTCCATTCCACAAAAAAGTCACTTATCTTCGGCTTTTTTATTCTATTATTGGAACGTATTTCATTAGGCCAACCCAGCGCATCTCCAATGGCAGTGGCAAGCATTGCTCCTTTGCATTTTTCGGTTTGGGTTAGTATTGTTGTAGACATAGTTATTCCTCCTCTAGCCAGTTATATTGTCGTTCTATTGGTTGACTCCCATTTTTTATTATCTGGCTCCAACGGGGAGTCATCACATCTGGAGCATCATAGAGTGGTATATGCTCAAGACTGTATATTTTTAACATAGCATAAACTCGTGATGCAACATCTATATTTCCAACGACGATACCGATGATATACTCCCTTGGGATACTATCTTTAATTAGTATTTCCGCTTGACCGTCTGTTGTACAAGAAGTAAGCATATTCGGAGTCCTTGGATATTGGTAAGTCGGAACAGATAATGCAAAAATCGAATCGATTTTTTCCATATCTCCATCTATATGGCTTCCATAATCTGTGCTTGCATTGCAAGGGCAAAATTTTGCGCTGTTGTGGTTTAATATGCTTATATCAATATATAAAACAACCCAATCTTTAAAAATACTATCATGGTTATTCTGCATAGCTTTTGATAAAAACCATGAGTTTGGATACTGCACAGAGCAGCACACATAATCTAATTCACCGTCATATCGGGCCATGTCCGTAACATTTTTCGTATCTTGGCGAATCGAACTGCTCGCCAAAATGCCATATGGCGATGAGATAATATGAGTCAGACTTTGAAACTTTGTAAAGTGACATAAGCGGGTAACTCCTCGCGCTGTTAAAATATCATATGCGCTCAAATCATATCCTCCTCATAATGATAATCATAGCTATCTGTGTCTTTTGGAAACAGTGGAGTTATATTGTTGCTATACGTCATATATAACCCATACTTCGAACGAGTTACTGCAACATATAACAACTTTAACTCATCGGCATAGGCATCTTTCACTGATACAGCGTTTGCAACTGTTTCTGGGTCTGGTAGCTTGTCATCCGTTAAGTGTGGAATGAAGACATTGTCGAACTCTAGTCCTTTAGCTGCGTGGTATGTTGTTAAGTACACAGTATTAATATGAGCGAATCCAGGAGTATACCTATTAATTTCTGTTGCGCTATAGCCCTTATTCTTCAGAATATGCAAAAAGGAATCTATGTCTGCCCTATTCCTGCAAACAATCACAGTCGACGATGTTCTGCCAATGGAGATTGCCCTCTCTACCACCCATTCAATTTCGCGTTGCTCGCTCGTAAATCCTATGAGTGTAGGTTTTGGACCTTCAGCGATTTGAGAGGTTGCTTCAACCATATCATCGTCATGCAACCAGTATTTACTTTTAGTTAAGTCTGTCGCAAATGCAGTTATAGTGGCAGGATTACGGTAGTTTACTTCAAATCGCCATACCTTCTCAACATTTATACCTGAATCACGCCAAGACAAGCGACTGCCATAAATTTGCTGTGCTACATCACCAAAAAACGTAAATGAACCATCGTCTGCAACTGCGTCAACCAAAGACTTAATCATCATCGGTGAAAAATCTTGCCCTTCGTCCACGATGATATGGGAGTACATTCGGAACCTATCATCGTTTTGTAACTCGTTATATACATAAAATGCCAAGTCGTCCCAATCGTACTTCCGACCTGCTGCCTCACGCAGTTCTTTATACTTTTCGTAAGCCGCATAAATCCATTTGCGATTTTCGCGTCGAATATTAGCGGCTGCTCGACCTATACGATCGGCTTCATTGTACGTGTCAAGATCAGGAAAACCAAACTTTTGAATAAATGCTATTTCATCGATAAAGAACTCCGTAGAACGCCTATAAGTTGACTCATTTGGATGTTGCTCTTTCAATGCTTCTACAGCTTTCTCGATATGATATGCCTTCTCCTCCGGTTCAAAAATACCGTTATAACTCGGCATCTTTCCTAAACTATCTAAATAACCACGAGCAAATAAATGGTAGTTTTCAATGACAAGTTTATCTGACCAAATATCACTTATTCCGTGCATGTATTTAACTAAAGCTCTATTGTTGAGCATAAATAGAATATGATGTTCGTGCATTAGGCGATGAAAATATCAAATGGCTTCATCAGCCGTTCACCACCCAATCATATATATCTGGATGGGTCTCTTTATCTATGATAACATTTCCATTTTCGTCTGTTGGGAGTGAAATACGCTCAGGGTTTTTAGTCAGTGCTGCAGCAGTGATTTGCTCATCAATTGATAAAGAAACAGTTGGTTGAAATGGCAACCTACGTTCTGCTATGATTTGTCTGTAAAACATATCTATCGCAGTTGTTTGATCTATTCCCATTTTTGCTAAAAGCTGGGTTGCTAGCTCCTTAATCTGTGTATCGATTTTTACATTTACATTGGATTTATTACTTGCCATGATTATCACCTCGTAACTATTATAAACAATTATAACGCTAATGTCAACAAACTGGCGTTATAATTGTTTGAGTTTAGTTTGAATGCTACTAGTCACTGGATTGTTACCCATGACTAGTAGCTGAATAATTAACAATGTTGATATTAAACTGCTATTGTATTGTTGTATCGTCGAGGTTCTTTATGTTATACTGTTTTATGCAATATTCCTTTTATTTTTGGTTTCTAGTTTCATATACTAATACTAATTGGAGGTAATAAAATGACTCACAGTTTTACTGTTTTGATAGAACAAGGCGAGGATGGCGCATATATTGCTACCGTTCCAGCGTTAAGAAGCTGTTATACACAAGCAGATTCGGTTGCTGAGTTATTAGATAAAATACACGAAGTTATTGAATTATGTCTGGATGAGAATGAAGCACCCATTGTTACTAAATTCATCGGTGTTCAGCAAATTGAAGTTGCGATATGAGCAAACTCAAAATTATAACGAGTTCACAGATGTGTATGCTCTTAGAAAGCGAAAGTTTTTCCAATATCCGACAACGAGGAAGCCACCGCTTTTATAAGCATTCTGATGGACGTACAACAGTAGTACCAATGCATGCTGCTGATTTGGATAGAACGCTTATACGAAAAATATTAAAAGATATTGATATGTCAATTGATGAGTATAACGATAAAGTCTAAGAGTACTGGCATGAACATAAAAGAACTCAAGCGTTGCAAACGGTTAGCTCTCATTTTTTACGAAAATAACTGCTAGCTATTGAGAAGGTTGGCAATGATTTGATGCTCTACCGTTGGTTTACACTATATTACCATTTATTCGTCTAGTGGCTCATTGCTGTTTGTTGTGAAAACGGTGTATAATTGTATCAAAACAATGGGAAGGATTTGTGTAAACAATGGATAATGAAAAAATTGGTCGATTCATTACTGATTTGAGAAAATCAAATCAAATGACGCAAAGAGAATTAGCAGACAAACTGAACATAAGTGATAAAGCTGTATCAAAATGGGAACGCGGATTGAGCTATCCTGACATTACGCTGTTGATACCATTATCTAGTATTCTTGGAATAACGGTAACTGAGCTATTAAATGGTGAGCGAGCATTGCATGAAGACCCAGATGTGGAAAAAATAGTGGTAAATGCCTTGGAATATAGTAACAAAGCTACCAGAAGCAAAATTGTTATAACACAAAACATTAGAGCAAGTGCATTTTCATTTTTGCTTTTCATAGCTATAGCTGTGGTTACTATTGTTGATATTGCAAATACAGGCACATTAACTTGGGCTGGCATACCAATTGTTTCAATATTATTCGCATGGTTGATGTGTTTCCCAACGATAAAGTCTGGCGCTAAAGGTATCGTGTATTCGCTCGTTGCTTTTAGCGTTTTTATTATACCTTATCTATATATTCTAAATCGTTTGTTAGGTGGTGTCACTAACTTTCTTGCTGTTAGTATTCGAGTGTCAGTCATTACAATAATTTATATGTGGATTATTTATGGAATATATAGAAAACAAGGATTTAGGAAACTGATTGCCTCTGCGGTTGTAAATTTTTTGAGCATCCCATTTTCGCTAATCATTAATTATACAATAGCGAGCATAATTGGTGGTGTATGGTTTGATGCTTGGAACTTATTGGGTTTTGTGTTGATAATAATTATTTCAGCAATTCTTGTTGCAATTGATGTCAGTAGACGAAAAGTGAGAGTATAGAAAGGTGTTGTAGGTTACTTAAACCCATACAGCATTTTTAACCGTTCAATAATCTCAAATACGACCGGGCAAACACCGGACATTGTTATCATGCTTGCAAAATGGGATAATCTATCCGGATGGTCTGTGAAAGGGTAGTTTTTGCAATCGGCTGGTCTACACTCATAGATACTGCATCGCCCGTCCTCAAACAGGAAGGAACAGGGCATTTCTTTGATTCTATGGGAATTAGCATCGATGAATGCTGCTTTTTCCAAATGCAAAGCAATAACTACACTTTCTGTCATATTGAGATAAGCAGCAATTTGTAATAATTCATCGTTGTCGATGAGTACCGTATATATTTTGCAACAATTCGTACAGTCGCAGCAATCATAGTTAGCAAAAAACTCCTTATGCAGCATTTTGAACTGCTCGTCCAGTTCTTTGTCATCTGCACTGCTCTCTAGGAATGCTCGAAATCTACTATTTTCGTCTTCAAGCTCCTCCGCTTTTTCTTTGACTTCCTCAGGTTTCACCATACTTTATTTCCTATACTTCATTGAGCGTGATCGAGCGTGAGTTAAAACTTAGTCTTCTGATACTTGTTGCTTTAATAACCTTTTTCAGAATCCACGATGCTGTGGAGAGCATGGTTCGTATTGTAGCGAGTCCAAAGGTCAACAAAGACCTCTAGTCTGCGCTTATCTGCATTTATGCTCCACCCTGATGTGTGGGATGTAATTATAGTGTTTGGTGCGCTCCATAGAGGATGCTCTTCGGGCAGTGGTTCCGGCTCTGTGACATCTAAACCAGCACCGTATATAAGCCCATTACGAAGAGCACGGTCAATATCGTCTGTGACAACAGCATCTCCGCGCCCTATATTCACCAAAATCGCCGATGGCTTCATTAGCGAAAACCTGCGATAATCAAACATGCCGATAGTTTCTGGTGTCCTGGGTAGGCAAAGTGCTATATAATCAGCAAAAGGCAAATTGTCGTCAAGCTCTTCGGTTGAGCATATCTCGCTGTAGTTTGGTGGTATTACGGTTTTGTCGCGTTTTACACCGATTATCTTGCATCCGAAGCCTTGCAACTGTTTAGCCAGTTCATTACCAATCGCTCCGGTGCCGACAACCATCACTGTAGAACTGGAAAGTTCTTTTTGATTACGAACCATCGTCCACTTTTTCTCAATTGTTGAAGATACGCTGGTAAACAGTCCTCTGCTGATTGCAAGAAACAGCATAATGACATGCTCGGCGATTTGGACATTGAAAACGTCTTTTGAACGGGTGATAACGATGTCTTGGTTTGCGAATATTGATCGATCTAAATATGTATCAACACCTGCTGAGGGGGTATGCAGCCATTTTAGGTTTTTTGCTAAAGATAATCGGTCCGGTCTTGGCCAACCGAAAATCACTTCAGCCTGTGCAAAGTGTTCATCGGTCACAGATTCTGGGCTGCAATAACTGATGTCAGCATTTGGAGACAGGCTTTGCAACAATGAGATTTCTTCATCGTTTAGATTGAAAATCGAGTCGCTAATAATGAGTAGGTTCATAGTTTACTCCTTTTATCTACGTAATTTGAATATGCATCCAATCAAAATGGGCTAAAGATGCATTTAATAGCATAATACTACACACGGGAATTAGCAAAAGATCAGTCTACTGTCTTCCAATATTTTCGTTTCCAACCGGAACCGATGACATCACCTGGCTCGAGAAAGCGAGACCATTCGAAGCCGTTTGCGAGCAAAACACGATGGCTCTCACTTTCGCTGTCTGCGTTATCAGCACTGCCCGGGCAGAGTATAATCATGCCGCCGGTTTTCGCCACCCGTGTCATTTCAGCAATCTCTGATTCCGGATCGTCTCCGAAAACATGGCCGCCCATGACCACATCAGCGAAACCATCGGGGAAGGGGATGTCTTCCAGCAGCCCATCAACGATAAAAATCTTGTCAGCCAAGTTTTCTCTGCGAGCTTTTTCTTTTAAATACTTTCTCAAATTATGAACTGGTTCAACGCAGAATACAGTTTTGCATAATGGAGCGACAGCAAAGGCTTGCTTGCCTGTTCCCGAACCGATGTCTACGACTATTTTTCCGCTATAATCCGTCAGTTCCGTGAGTTCACTTTCCTCCCAACGGTTGAATGGTTGCTTGTGGTAATCGTCCGGTGTGGTAGCATAGATGATCCAATCTTCCATGGAGCCGATGACAGCCTTTTCGATTTCACGTAACTCATCCATTGAGGGGATGGGTACATTCTGATGCTTTGTCATCAGTTCATCCAGCCAGGCGTTTGTTGCGGGAGCTTTGTTTCGCATATACCATTCTATTGAAGGGTGCGCTTTTAATATGATGGCAAGATCCTCGCGCAGTTCTCCCGAAGCCAGGTACTTAAGCTGATGCTCTTCAAGCAAAAACATGGTTTCTATGGGCTGCTTAAATATGTCTTCTTTCCAGTTGAACATATATGATACCTCCATATTTTGGTACATATTGGTACATATAAATGTTGAAAACTCATATAAGCTCATCTCGCATACGTTCAATGAACCACAGGTATTCCTCATAACTCTCATATGGAGCCGGTTCCTGCTCTCGATAATCGATTGGTGCGCTTGGAAAATCATCGTTGAGATAACGTGGGAATAAATGAATATGCAAATGAGCTCCGGAGTTGGAATGCATTTCAAAATTGATTTTCACAGCACCTGTAACTTCCCGAAGTGCCTTACCCACGCGTTGGACTTCGTTCATAAAATCTGCTGCGGCTTCTTGCGGCATATCTTCAAAGTGAAAGTAATGCTCCCTTGGCATGACATAAAGCTTCCCGAATAAACGTCCCTGACCAGGGTATTCTCCACAAATATATACATTATCGTTGACCACAATATCAATTTGATCATCGGGAGCTGCTTCGTGATTGCATACGGGGCAGTTTTCTATTTCTGCTTCTTTTATAAACTCCGCATAACGGTAGTGGAAACTGCCTCCTCGTTTTTCATCGGACAAATCAGCAGTCATTCGACAAACAATTTCACCGTAAAAATGAGGCAGCAGCAAATTTGATTCTGTTTCCACAAAACCGAATCTGCGGTAAAGCCTTTTAGCAGGAGCTCCCGGTTCATATTCGTCTGGGTATGTTTCAACCGTAATGGGTTGAGTGTGGTCAAGCTGTCGCAATGCTGTCATTAGCAATTGGCTTCCGGCTCCTTTATTGCGATGCTTTTCCGACACACCAAGCCATGTTATGCGGTTGTTTGATTTGGAAAAACCGATGAAGCCCATATTCGCTCCGCTCATGTAGTCCACAGCGGTGAGAGCTTCGTATTTGCTCGCCTTGCTTTTGGCATATTCCATGAACTCAGGGTCTGCACCCATATCGCCAGGATGTCGCATTATTGTCGATAATTCGGTGGCAATCTCAAACCACCTAGGAAGATCGCCATCACTGGCCCATCTGATGAGCATAGTAAGTACCTCATTTCCTTGATTATATTGTACATCGCTATATTATATAAAATTAAACGGAAAAGCAATAAAAACACAAAATATACCTTATGTATTGACAATAGGTATATTAGTGTAACAAAGTAGAAACATCGAAAATATAATATGATAGAACACAATCTGGTGCTTACTGCATATCGACTACTGTAACCAAGCAGTTTTTGCGGTAAAAAGAGATGCCATATTTCAAAATATTTTTATAGCCAATCTGCTCCAGTTCGTCTATGTAGCCTTTTTCGTCAATTTGCTTTAATGCTGATATGCTTTCTCTTTCCATGTCAGATGCTTTATCGGCGACTTTTAGCTCCATGATGACAGCTTTTTTTTCCAACAGGTCAGGGATGATGAATATATCGCCCCGACCGCTTCCTGATTCGCGGTTGGATTTTACCAAGTAGTCTTTCATCGAAGCCAAAACACCAATCAAAAAACCATGATAAAAACTCTCGTGACTGTCGTGGTAACTTATAGTATCAGCAAGCATTGTTGAAAGCTCCTCTGTGAGCTTTTTTGCATCGCCATCAATAATCGCTGAATAAATGGCAGATAAATCAGTGCTTCTGACTCTATCCGAAAACCATTCCGATATTTTATCCCTATATATTGTTTGAACTTCGATGTTCGGTATTTCTAACTTAACATGTATCTTGCTTTCAATAAAATCCTCGCCAATCTTTTTTAGGTAGCCTGTGAATAGTAAAAAACTCCACACATTATCAGATTTTCCCAATATCTCACTATAGGTGACTTCCTCCACCACCTGTTTTGTAATACTCCCCCCATTCATCAATGCTTCAATGTCTGCTTTTATGCTGCGGTCAGCAACATCGACAAGCTCGCGTATGATTTCGTTAGAACTCGTGTTTGCCCAATAAGCACGGGGGAACCAGTTTTCGTCATTTCGTAAATCTCGCATATATCGTATGATGCTCCAGGGGTTATAAACGTTTACATTACCAAAAACATAGCCATTGTACCAGTCGTGTGCTTCCTGGAGCTTTCTTTCTAATCCAAAATATTCAAACGCAGCGGAGACCTCTTCTTGCGTGAAGCCAAAGTACTCGCCATATTCGCTAGACAAGATAGATATGACAACCGGATTATTGAGTCCTGTAAATATGCTTTCTTTGCTTACCCTTAAGCATCCGGTCATCACTGCAAAATGCAGGGCATTGTTAGTTTTCAACCCGCTATGTAGAAAAGATCGGACAAACTCAAGCATCTGTGGGTAGTATCCATTGACATGCGCTTTTTCAAGGGGTACATCGTACTCGTCTATCAAAACTATGACTTTCTTGTTGTAATGAGCATGAAGACATTCCGACAGTAATTTCAAGGAATCATAGTACTCAATGTCATCGACTTCACCATATAGAAGCTTCTTGAATGCGTTTTTGTTGTATGCAGGTACCAAATCGCTTTCGCATATAAACTCGTTGCGACCAAATTCACGGATTATGTCTTTTTTAAGACTTCTAAAAGATGCTTCGAACGTTGATTGTTCAGCGGATTTTAATGATAGCTTGATGACAGGGTATTGATTCATCTCTGATGTGTATGCTTCTCCTGCTGACATTATATTGAGGCCATCGAATATATGGCTGCTTTCTTTCTTTGTTATGTCAAAAAAATACTCCAGCATACTCAAGTTCAACGTCTTGCCGAACCGACGAGGTCTGGTAAAGAGGTTGACAGTTCCTTTTTTATCAATCAGTTCTTTGATAAACATTGTTTTGTCAATGTAATAATAGCCATTTGTAATCATGTCGTCAAAGTTTTCTACGCCAATCGGTAATGGTTTATAATCCATTTTGTTCCTCCTCAAAGTGTGTCTTTATAGTACTGTGCCAACGAATTCATGGGTACACAGCGAACCTATCCATCTGTGTTATGTTAGGTTATATTTTCCCATGCGATCATACCTCCGGAGAGGATAGTTAGATCATTGCAGCCTTTTGTCTGTAGAATACTTGCGGCAATGGCTGCGCGAAATCCGCTTTGGCAAACAACAACCGTTTGCGTAACTGCATCATTTGTACACGAATCCATGCTGATTATAAGATCAATAGGAACATGGACTGCATCTTTAATACTTGTTGAGTTGAACTCAGCGGGAGTGCGCACATCAATAAGTGTCGGGGGATTGTCACCGGCAAGGTGTTCTAGCAACGATGTTGCAGATATATATGTAAAACTTGCTGTTTCCATACCGCTTTCCAACCAAGTGTCAAAGCCGCCTTTTAGCCATCCTTTTACATCGTCACATCCTATTCGTCGCAATTCGGTGCACACTGCTTCAAATTCTTGGTCAGAAGGCAGTACAAGCACAAGGGGTTTGTAGGGTGGTGTAGCCATACCGACCCAGTTGAGCTTTGGTCCATCGGTAAAATCTACATTGATGCTACCTGGTATATGAGCAGCTCCGAACGAAAGTGCGCTTCGCAAATCCAGTATTGTAGCTCCTTCTTTATACATTGCGACTGCTTCTTCGGCGGAGAGAGCGTGTTCTTCCGCCACTCGTTTTATAGAGATGCTTGCGCCATCCAGGTTAGTATTTATGATTTTTTCAAAACTCGGAGGACGCATGGGGAGATTTGATAAAACTCTTTGCTTAAAACTCTTATAATCCGAAAATCGCAGCATTGGGTTTGTCAGGCGTTCATATCCGAGGGTTGATGAAGGTTTGGCGCTCATACCTTGTCCGCACAATGAGCCTTCGCCATGTGCAGGATAAACCTCCAAATAATCTGGCAGATCTCCCAAAGTTTTGTACAAGCTGTTATAAAGACTCTCGACCTGTTCGTCGAGAATCTCATCTCCGGGTAAATCGGGCCTGCCAATATCTCCGACAAAAAGAAGGTCGCCTGTCAGAATTATACTCGGCAGCGACGAGCGGGCAAGATCAGTTACCAGAAACGATACGGAACCCGGTGTATGTCCAGGGGTATGAAGAACACGCAAAATTGCGTTTCCAAAATGGAACTCGTCGCCGTCAGATAGTTTTATTGCTTCATAATTTATAGGTGTGCTTTCATGTATGCATATCTCTGCTCCCGTTAGTGCGCGGAGCTCCTGTGCGCCGCTCACGTGATCTGCATGAACATGTGTTTCAAATATATGGGTGATGCTTAAGTCGTACTCGTTCGCAATTTGCAGATATATATCGACATCACGCCTAGGATCGACTACAGCAACAACCCCTGAAGCCGGACAACCTATAACATAGGAATAACAACCTAGACCATTAGTTTTAATTTGTTCAAAAAGCATTTAGTATTTATACCTTTCTCTGTTAATATCAAATTCACTTTCAATTTGTTGCTTGCCATATTTATCACTTCATTAACACCAACACTATATGCGAATAATATACCATTGTCAATCCAGATGTACCTGTAATCTTAGATCCTGAAAAGTAACCGTTACTGGTAACTGGGTATTTCGTAGGCACTAACCGTGTCATTCTTCACTTCGTTCAGGATGACACGGTTAGTGCCTACGAAATACCTCGTGACCAGTAGCAGTCACCATAAATCACTATAATGATGATGAAATTGAAGCTTCACTTACTGAACAGTATGTGAAATTGTCTCAGTAAACCGTAAATACATTTGTTTCATAGCGGGAAATGGGGTATAATGACCCATACTAAATGAAAAGAGCGGTAAAAATGAGTGTGAGTTCAAGGAGAAGAGACGATGTATACATAATAGCATTATCGAGTATAGTTGGCAAAGGAGCAATGATTTGAATACTACGATTTTTTATTTTTCCGGCACTGGAAACTCGCTGTTTGTGGCTAAAAACATCGCAAGTAGAATGGAGGTTTGTACAGTCCATTCAATTGCATCATCCGTTCCAACTGAGCAAATTGGAGGTAAGGATGAAAAGATCGGTTTCGTATTTCCATCATACTATGGAAACTTGCCTCGCATCGTACGCAGATTCATTTCCGAATTGAATATACATCCTGACACTTCGCTATTTGGCGTAGTAACAATGGGCGCACCTATGGGAATGGGAAATGGTTGTGCAGTAGCATTGGAACAAGCATTGGCTGATAAAGGATTGAAGCTACGCTACTGTAATGGGATAACCATGCCTAGAAATTACATATTAAAATACAACCCGCTATCTGCTAATGATGCGAAAAAATACAATCGAAGGGCGAATAAGCGAATTGAAAGTATTGTTGGCGAAATATTGGCTGATAAATCAATGATACATAAAAGTTCGATTTCATCAGATTACCTTTATAAAAATATTGAAGCCCTCGATCATGATTTCTTTGTTGATGAGCGATGCACAGGTTGCGGGATATGTGAAAAAATCTGCCCTGTGAGTAATATTAAAATCGTAAGCAATCGCCCCGAATGGAAGCACCGATGCGAGCATTGCGTAGCTTGCATCAGCTGGTGTCCCGAAGCAGCAATACAATATGGAGAAAAAACAAAGAAGCGCAGACGTTATCATAACACAGATATAAATATTTCGGAGTTGCTAAGGTGATTTTATGAACGCAATGGACAAAGCAAAAATCAACAAAGATGTTGGAATTCATCGGCTTTAACGAAAAAAGCTATTGACACACGCATACATAGCGTATTGCCGTTTGGCGTGTATTGGGTAGTTATTTTTCATTCCCCCTACTGCGGTGCGAATTAGTTGACAATTCCTGAAGTAAGCCTAGCTTTTACAAAATGTTAAATATATAGGTAATTAAGATGAAAAAGACAATTATATATAGTGTTGCAATCATAATTCTACTAGTGCTGTTTACTGGGTGTAGTCGGAGCAATAGCGACATTGATGTCAATGCGGAGAATAGTGAACCATTTAATCAGCTGGAAAATTTGCAGACGGATAGCAGCACTACCAACTCGCAGCCACCGAACGTTTCAGAACCGCCTCCGATTCAAGCAGAGCGGCTCGGTTTTGAGGGTGGCAATATCGGTGCGGGAGGTTTGGTATGTGGTGCTGATGATGGGTTTATCTACTATAGAAGCGAGAGTGATGATTGGAAGTTATATCGGGCAAGTCCTGATGGTTTGGAAAAAACAAAAATAAGTGACCGTAAACCGAGCAATATAAACGTCTTTGACGGCTTGGTTATCTTTTTGGATTATGGAGACGGATTTTCGATTTATAGTGTTCGAACAGACGGCACGGATGAAAAGAAACTTGTTGAAGGCTATTGCAGTAATCTTTATGTTGCCGAAAGCGGGATGTATTTCGACAAGCGCGATGATGATAATAAATCTCATATATATCGCGCTGACTTGGACGGCGGTAACACTACTCTGCTATTCCCAGAAGCGAGCCTCATGTACTACTACGATGGCAAGATTTATTTCGGTGCGGCACAGCTTGGAGTGTTTGATATAAAATCGGGTGAAGAAAAAATCCTTGTTGATACATATGTTTATAATGTATCCGTTGACGATAGCGGCATTTACTATTGGGCTGTGGACGAGGGCGAATTCCGCTTTATAAACCTCGACGGAAGCAACGACCGTTTGATTTTACGCGGCGGAGACTTTTTCAATTACAGTGGTGGAAATCTGTATTATATGGGTATAGACGTAAACGATAATGGTCCTTGTCATGTGATAAACAAGCTGGACATCACAACCGGAGAGACAATAACATTAATTGAGGAAGCTAATGAGTTTTTTAACGCACATGGCGAATGGGTCGGCATCACGTTTCAGCAGATTTATCAATATCAAGAGACCATAGACCCGGAGTTAATGATACCAAACGCGCAAGGAGAGATTGAAATTGGCTGGAGTGAATCGGTAAGCTATGTTTATATATCGGGTGAATACCTTTTCATGCGCTCATCGCTACGTGAGAGCATTATTCAAAACGGCAGACTCGATTGTATCGCTCGACTTGATAGCGGTGTGATGTTATGGGATTAAATGTTCAGTATGATTCTATCATCAAGAAAAGAGCGACTGAAGATACACAAAAGTCGCATGTTGACTCGATAGTTTAGAATGTGGTACAATTGCCACATTCTAAAGGAATCTAAAAGATTCTAAAAGGTTCTAAAGAGTTCTAAAAAGTTCTAAAACCGTAAAAAATTGGAGAAGTAAGCTTATGAGCGAAATTAAGAAGAATCCATTCACTCCATCATTCGGTAGCATACCATTACATTTAGCAGGTAGAGAAATAATGCTAGATGAAATACTAAGAGGTATTAATAATGGTCCGGGAGACCCTTATAGGTCAACCATTTTTGTTGGTGCTAGAGGTTCGGGAAAGACTGTACTGCTTGCTAGAATCGCTGAGGAAGCAGCATCAAATGGATGGATTAGCTTGAATGTAAATGCTGATAATGAAATGCTTGACGAAATACTTGTGCAAATACGAGATAAAGCAGTAGAACTGCTTACACCAGAAATACTATCACGTATTACATCTATAAGTTTTGCTGGTTTTGGTCTTTCGCGCGAATTAACTCAAAACACTAAAAAAAGCACATGGCGGTCAGAAATGACTACAATACTGAAGGAATTAAATAATAAGGGAGTAGGTCTATTGATTACTGTCGATGAAGTAAGTGTTAGCATTGATGCGCTTAAAACATTGATAGTTAATTTTCAGCATTTTGTACGTGAACGCATGGATGTTGCGCTAATTATGGCAGGATTACCTCACAAAGTATCAAGTCTCTTGAGAGATGACTCTATTTCTTTTTTGAGACGAGCTTTTCAACATCATTTAGAGCCAATAGATGAAAGCGAGGTTCGATATTCCTTAAAGAAAACAATTGAACTAGCAGGTAGAGAAATTGAAACAACAGCTCTCGAAATTGCATCTTTAAATACAAAAGGGTTTCCGTTTTTTATACAATTAATCGGATATCAGATGTGGCGTCAAAATCCTGAAAATGTTTGTATAACATATAATGATGCAATCGAAGGTATAAAATTAGCACAAATCGAACTGGATAGAATGATTTATGAAACGACAATTCGAGAATTATCGGACAGAGATGTCGATTTTTTAGTAGCAATGTTAGACGATGATGATTACAGCAATATGTCAGATATTGCTAATCGTATGAAGGTTACATCGAAGTATGCAGGTGTTTATCGTCAAAGGCTCATTACGCATGGAATTATAGGTAGTATAGGTATTGGAAAGGTAGCTTTTGAATTACCTTTTTTTAGAGAATTTCTTGAAAGCAAGTATCACTCATAGATAATAAAACGACACTTAGATCGGAAAGTATTTACAAGAAGGTCGGATTTACAAAGTTTGGGTGTCGCCGTGAAGCAAGATATGTAGATTGTCGCTATCTCGATATAGTACACATGGACTTGCTTGAAGCAAACTGAACTAGGCTTTCCGAATGTCTTTTTTGCTATTTATCCATTTAATAAGTTTTATTAATGTGAGGTGTTTTAATGTTATATTTATGGTTTATTTGTGATAGTTATAGCATTAATTATTTTATCTTGTTATGGATTAAGGGCAAGGAAATTTATATACAAGGGAGCTGTGATATGGAGATTATTTCACTTACAGATGAATATAAGGAAAAAGTTGAGCGGATAGTAGTTGAAACTTATAGCGGTGAGAGCGAAGGTATTTTGTATGAAATGAAAATAGCCGTACATCGTGAAGTGTTTGATTTGCGTGATTTACCTTGTCTAATTGCGCTTTCGGAAGAACGAGAAATACTCGGGTATTGCTATTACCGTTTTTCAAATAACGAATGTGAAATTATGGCTATTGAATCTATTATGCAAAATATAGGAGTAGGTACCGCGTTAATAGATGCCGTAACTAAAATTGCTAATGACGAATATTGTAAGCGGGTTTATCTGACAACAACTAATGACAACTGCCATGCTTTTCGTTTCTATCAACGACGCGGCTTTACAATATGTGCGGTCAGATTGAATGAGCTTGATTATTCAAGAAAACTCATCCCGGCAATTCCGCTTATCGGTGAT